>Ga0308175_100001168_pt1 | contig 17634 bp, 16 predicted proteins | sample PhyCR1_3_FD_203893 | JGI IMG/M metagenome (GOLD analysis project Ga0308175, IMG submission 203893) | Soil microbial communities from UC Gill Tract Community Farm, Albany, California, United States - DLSLS.C.R1 | ecosystem: Environmental > Terrestrial > Soil > Agricultural land | place: USA...
GCTAGTCGCACTGTCCGCCGGACCATCCGCCTCCGCGGCACCCACCGGCCACCAGGCCGGCGGCGGCGAGGTCTGGTCGCCGCCCAACTGAACCGGCGGCACGTCGGGAATGGTGTCGGTCGGGATGATTACACCGTTGGCGCCGAGCTCGCGGAACAGCTTCCATTGTGCCTGGCGAGCCGCCCACGGGCGGCCACCGTTGTACATGAGCGCGACGAGCAGGGTACCCTCCGGCCGCCCGAGGTACCCCACCACCGTCGAGACCCTGCCGAGGGTTCCGGTCTTGGCCCGAACCACCCCGACGCCGGGGAAGCCGCTGTTCAAACGGTGCAGCGTGCCGCTGCCGTTGGCGGGCAGCAGCATAGGGAAATTGCGTCCCGCCGGGGTGGTGGGAAACTTGGCCAGGTAGGTTACAAAGGCCCGCGGCGTCACCCGGTCGTCATACGACAGACCGCTGCCGTCCACCAGCGTGACGCCATCGGGAGTGCCGACGACCTCGCGCACGTGGTCGGTGAGCAGCTCAGGCGCGTGGTCGCGGCCGCCGGCCCACTGGAGCAGCAGCTCGGCGCCCAGGTTGAGGCTTCGGCGGTTGATCTCGCTGGCGAGCGAATCGAGCGTGGGCGACGACACCTCCGCCAGCACCTGGGGCCCGCCGGTGGGCGGCGCGCCGATGTAGGGCGAGGGGTTCCAATCGATGCCGGCGCGCTGGAGCGCGCCGGCCCATACCGCGTTGAGCACCGCTCGAGGATCGCGCGCCACGGCCGTGAGCCGGCGCGCCGCGGCCCGCACCCCAATCGTTCCAGAGAGGATCCAGCTGCCATCGGGCCGGGCGCTCAGCGCCAGACGGGAGCGGCGGCCCGACCGGGTACGGGCGGTGACCGTGACCATCTTGCTGATGCCGTCGGGCGCGGTCTCGAGAATGCGAGGCCGCTCTCCCACCCGGGAGCCCGGCCGCACCGTGATCCAGACGACGTTCTCGTGCAGGGTGAGCGGCCCGACCAGAGGTGCGAAGATCCGACCCCGATGATGGGCCGACCACACGGTGGGATAGACCGCGTCGGCGGGGCCATTGGAGCTTTGGAGCTGCAGTGGCCCGGTGAGCTTGCGGACCCCAGCGCCCGCCAGCTGGAGCGCCAGGTCGTAGAGGGTGGGTCCCGACCCCTCCGCGCGCTCGAGTGACGGATCGCCGTTCACCTCGAGCGTCCAGCTTCCCACCCACTGCCCGGTGACGCTGTCGAGCGAGCCTACGCCCACGATGCGGGTGGGCCGCCGGGCCGTGCCGCCCAGCACGCTGCGCGCAAAGCCGGTGGTGAACAGCTTGACAGTCGAGGCCGGCATGAGCGGCTGGTCCGGATCGTGGCTCCACAGGAGCCGGCCGGACTGATCGGCGATGGCAATGCCCCACTCACCCGGCGCCGAGCGCTGGGCGCGGTGATACCACGCGTCCATCCGCTCGGTGAGCCACCCGGCGTCGGTTTGCGCCGCCAGCGGCGCGCACGGAATCTGAAGTGAGGCCGTCAGCCCCAGCAGCACGACCTGACGGCGAAGCGATGAAAGGCCCACGGCGCGTCCCTGCGAGTGAAGACTTCGAAATCGGGCGGGAGAATGTATCGCCCGGGGCAGCGGGGCAAGTCAACCCTATAACGTCATGTTCGGTACGATGTTACGCATGAAGACCCAGTCTGAGCGTCCCGGATCGGCGAGGTGTGCCGGTCAGGCGTCACAAGTGCAAATCCCGGGCCGAGATGCGGGTGACCGTGGTCACGGTGGAGGAACCGTATCGCCCGGTACACTCGACCCTGGCGCAACGACAGCGTAGCGGGCGGACCACGGTTCATCCGACTGGCGGCACCCGAGGCCAGCGGATCGGTAACCAGAGGGAGGACCCAATGCGATCTCACACTGCCGGGTGGCTTACAGCCTTTGCCCTGCTCACCGGAGCAGCTTGCGCCGGCTCGGGCAGGAACCAGGGCACCGGAGCCGCGCCCATCGACACGGTACACATCCGGTCGGCCGATACCATGCCGACCGCCAGCGGGGCAGGGGCGATGCGCAGCGACACGGCCGTCCACGATAGCGCCGGCCGCGCCGTTCCCGGCACCGCGCAGCAGGATTCGACCAGCGGGATGAGCCGCGTGGGGCCCATCGACACGACCAGGCAGGACTCGATCCGAAGCGGAGCCGATTCGACGCGGTAAGCCGGATCTCCAGTGCACCAACACGAAGGGGACCTGCCCGACGGCAGGTCCCCTTCGCGCGTCGGTCGGGAGACGAGGTTACTTGAGCAGCGACTTGGCGATGGTCTGAAGCTGCATGTTGCTGGTGCCCTCGTAGATCGTGCCGATCTTCGCGTCGCGGTAATACTTCTCCGCCGGATACTCCTTGGAGTACCCGTAGCCGCCGAACAGCTCGAGGCACCGGGACGTGGTGCGGTCGGCCACCTGCGAGCTGAACAGCTTGGCCATCGCGGCCTGCTGGGCGAATGGCTGGCCCGTGTCCTTGAGGCGCGCAGCGTTGTACACCATGAGCCGCGCGGCTTCCAGATCGGTCGCCATCTGGGCCAGCTGGAACTGCACGCCTTGAAATTCCGCGATCGTCTTCCCGAACTGCCGCCGCTCCTTCACGTACGTGGTGGCCGCCTCGAGCGCGCCCGTCGCCACGCCGATCATCTGCGCGCCGATGCCGATCCGTCCTTCGTTGAGGGTCTCGATCGCGATCTTGTAGCCCTGCCCCACCGGGCCCAGCACGTTGGCATCCGGCACTCGGCACTGCTCGAGAATGAGCTCGGTGGTGCTCGAGGCCCGGATGCCCAGCTTGTTCTCCTTCTTGCCGACGCTGAAGCCCGGGAACTCCCGCTCTACGATGAACCCGGTAATGCCCTTGTAGCCCTTGGAGGGGTCGGTGTTGGCGAACACGATGAACACGCCCGCTTCGGCGCCGTTGGTGATCCAGAATTTCCGTCCGGTGAGCTCCCAGCCGTCGCCCGTCCGCTCGGCGCGCGTGGCCAGCGCGAACGCGTCGCTGCCGCTCCCGGGCTCGGACAGCGCGAACGCACCCAACAGCCCGCTGGTGAGCCGCGGGAAGTAGCGCCGCTGCTGCTCGTCGTTGCCCCACCGGAGAAAGCCGTTGTTCACCAGGGTGTTGTGGACGTCCACGTAGATGGCGGCCGACGCGTCCACCCGGGCCAGCTCCTCGATGGCCAGCACCGCCAGGAAGATGCTGCCGCCGGCCCCACCGAACTCTTCGGGCACCTCGATCCCCATGAGCCCCAGCTCGAAGAACCTGGGGATCAGGTCGGCCCGGAACTGCGCCGCTTCGTCCATGGCGTAGACGTGGGGGCGCACCTCGGTCTCCGCGAACTCGCGGACCGCGTCACGGAACAGCTGTTCCTCTTCCGACAGCGTGGTCAGGGCGGCGACGGTACTGCGGAGATCCTGCATAGGGCGAGGCTCCCGAGGGGCGGTTGAGTGGGGAGAGTATAGTCGGGAAGAAGGAAGGACGGGAAGGCGGACGGGACGGGAAGGCGGACGGGATGGGAAGGCGGACGGATGGAAAACGAGAGATGGAACACGAGAGATGGAACACGAGCGCAGAACGACATTGAGATGTCCGGATGGAATCCCGGCAAGGCGGGCCATGACGGACGCTCAGGCGATCTCCGCCCCCACACTCCTCCCGTCTTTCCGCCCTTCGGCCCTGGCGTCCGCTTTCGGCGCGGCCTCCAGCACCTCGATGGCCACCGGCACCCGGCCGAGCGGCGCCGACACCTGCACCCCTTGGACTCGATCGGCCACCGCCGCCAGCATCTCGCGGCTGATTCGCACTCCCTCTGCGAGCGCCTCCTCCTTGCCGCGGGCACTCGCCGCCCGCATCCGGTCGACGATCGCGTCGGGCACGCTCACGCCCGGTACCTCGTTGGCGAGGAACTCCGCATTTCGCAGCGAGACCAGGGGCCAGATGCCGGCGATCACCGGAATGCGGAACTGCGCCGCGTGCGCCAGAAACCGGTCCAGCTGGGCGAGGTCGAACACCGGCTGCGTGATCGCGTATTCCGCACCGGCCTCGACCTTGTACGCGAACCGCTTGAGCTCGCGCTCGAAATCGGGGGCGGCCGGATTGACGCCCACGCCGATGACGAACTTGGTGGGCTGCCCGATCGGGTTGCCGCCGGGGTCGAGCCCGCGGTTGAGCCGGCTGACCAGGTTGGTGAGCCCGATGCTGTCGATGTCGAACACCGCGGTGGCCTCCGGATAGGGGCCCATCTTGGGCGGATCGCCGGTGATGATGAGGAGGTTCCGGACTCCCGCGGCTGAAGCGCCCAAAAGGTCCGACAGCATCCCAAGCAGGTTGCGGTCCCGGCAGGCGTAGTGCACGACGGCCTCCAGCCCCACTTCCCGCTCGATCATCACGGCGGAGAGCAGCGCGCCCATGCGGCTCTGCGCTCGAGGTCCGTCGGGGACGTTCACCGCGTCCACTCCGGCGGCCTTGAGCTGGCGCACCTGCTCGAACATGGGGGTCGGATCCACACCCTTGGGCGGCACGATCTCGACCGTGGTGACGAATCGCCCTTCGGCCAGCTTGGCGCCCAGTCGCGACCGCGTGGCCAGCGGCACCGGCTCCATGGCCACCGCGGGCGCCGGCGGCGGCAGCGTCCCCATGTCGAACGCGTGTCGCGGCGAGACGCTCTGCACGAATCCCACGATGGCGCGGATGTGGTCCGGCGTGGTGCCGCAGCAGCCGCCCACCAGGCGGGCGCCGGCCTCGACCATCCGGCGGGCGTAGCTCGCCATGTATTCGGGCGATGCCATGTACATCTTGCGGTCGCCCACCTCGCGCGGCAGGCCGGCGTTGGGCTGGGCGGCGATCGGCAGCGTCACCACCCGCGCCAGCTTCTCCACCGCCTCGAGCACCCCATGCGGCCCGACCGAGCAGTTGACCCCGATCACGTCGACTCCCATCGCCTGGATCTCGGGACCGAACGCGAGCGGGTCGGTGCCGTAGTGGGTCTTCCCGTCGGTGCCCACCGTCATCTGAGCGATGATGGGCAGATCGGTGACCGCCCGAATGGCATGCACCGCGGCACCCAGCTCGGCCACGTCGCTGAACGTCTCGAGCATGATCCCGTCGACCCCGCCGGCTACCAGCCCGCGCACCTGGCGCTCGTACGCGGCTCGGGCCTCGTCGAGCGACAGCTCGCCGAACGGCTCGACCCGGACCCCGAGCGGCCCCATCGCGCCCAGCACGGCCGCCCGAGTCCCGGCAGCCTCACGCGCCAGCGACGCCGCGGCCGTGTTGATGCGCTCGGTCTCGTCGGCCAAGCCATGGGTGGCCAGCTTGAGCGGGTTGGCGCCGAACGTGTTGGTCTCGACCAGCTCGGCTCCGGCGCTGACATACTCACGGTGAATGTCCCGCACCAGGTCGGGCTGTCGCAGGTTCAGCTCGTCATAACAGACGTTGAGAAACACGCCCCGCCCGTACAGCATCGTGCCCATGGCCCCGTCCACCACGTGGACCCGGCCGTCCGCCAGCAGCTCGCGCAAGGTGGGCACGCTAGCGCGTGTAGTTGAGGTTGGGGGCCAGCCAGCGCTCTACGGTCGCCACGTCGAGGCCTTTCCGGCGGGCGTAGTCCTCCACCTGATCGCGCTCGATCTTGCCCACGCCGAAATACCGGGCCTCGGGCCGCCAGAAGTAGTATCCGCTGACGGACGCGCCCGGGAGCATCGCGCAGCTCTCCGTGAGCGTGATGCCGGCGTTGGACTCGGCGCGGAGCAGCTCGAACAGGGCTTGCTTCTCGGTGTGGTCCGGACAGGCCGGGTACCCCGGCGCCGGACGAATGCCCTGATACTTCTCCCTGATCAGGTCGGAGTTCTCGAGCGACTCCTCCGACGCGTAGGCCCAGTATTCGCGCCGGACCCGCTCGTGCAGCCGCTCCGCAAAGGCCTCCGCCAGTCGATCGGCCAGCGCCTTGGCCAGAATCGCGTTGTAGTCGTCGTGCGCGCCCTCGAACTCCGCCACCAACCGGTCGAGGCCCACGCCCGCGGTCACCGCGAACCCGCCGACATAGTCCGCCACGCCTGACTCCCGCGGGGCCACGTAATCGGCCAGCGCGAGGTTCGGCCGGCCGGGCGGCTTGACCATCTGCTGGCGGAGCGTGTGGATCACGGCGAGCTGCTCGGTCCGCTCCTCGTCGGCGTAGAGCTCGATGTCGTCGCCCACCGCGTTGGCATGGAACACGCCGAACACCGCGCGGGCCCGGAGCAGGCGGTCCCGCACGATACGATCGAGCAGCGCCTGCGCATCCCGGAACAGCCCGGTGGCCACGGAGCCCACTCTGGGATCGGCCAGGATATCGGGATAATGGCCGGCCAGCTCCCAGGTCTGGAAAAAGGGTGTCCAGTCGATGCGACCGACCAGGTCCTCGAGCGGGTAGTCGTCGAGCACGGTGAGCCCGGTGGAGCAGGGCACGGGCGGGGGGCTCGCCGCCCAGTCCAGGGTCAGCCGATTGCGTCGCGCGGCGTCGAGCGACTGGCGCCGTTCGCTGGTGGCGCGCCGACCGCGCTCGGTGCGGACGGTCTCGTATTCCTGGCGCACCCCGGCCACGAAGCCGTCGCGCAGGGTGCGGCTCAGCAGGCTCCCGGCCACGCTCACCGCTCGGGACGCGTCCAGCACGTGCACCGTCGGGCCCTGCTTGTAGTTGGGCTCGATCTTGACCGCCGTGTGCGCCCGCGAGGTGGTGGCCCCGCCGATCAGCAGCGGGATCCGGAATCCTTCGCGCTCGAGCTCACCGGCCACGAACGCCATTTCCTCCAGCGAGGGCGTGATGAGGCCGCTCAGGCCGACGATGTCCACCTGCTCTCGCCGCGCCGTCTCCAGGATCTTCGCCGCCGGTACCATCACGCCGAGGTCGATCACCTCGTAGTTGTTACACTGCAGCACCACCCCGACGATGTTCTTGCCGATGTCATGTACGTCGCCCTTGACCGTGGCGAGCAGCACCCGGCCGTTGCGCTGCGCCACGGCCGAGGGGTCGCGCTGCGCCTCGATAAAGGGAATCAGGTGCGCGACGGCCTTCTTCATCACGCGAGCGCTCTTCACCACCTGGGGCAGGAACATCTTGCCCGCGCCGAACAGGTCGCCCACCACGTTCATGCCCGCCATCAACGGGCCCTCGATCACTTCGATGGGCCGCTCGAACTGCTGGCGCGCCTCCTCCGTGTCCTCGACGATGTAGTCGGCGATGCCCTCGACCAGGGCGTGCGTGAGCCGCTCACTCACCGGCGCGTCGCGCCACGCCAGGTCGGCCGCCTGGCCGGCCAGCTTGCCCTTCACCTGATCGGCAACCGCCAGCAACCGGTCGGTGGCGTCGGGCCGGCGGTTGAGCACTACGTCCTCCACCAGCTCGAGCAGGTCGGGCGGGATGTCGGCATAGATCGGGAGCTGGCCGGCGTTCACGATGCCCATGTCCATGCCGGCCTCGATGGCATGGTAGAGGAACACCGCGTGGATCGCCTCGCGCACCGGATCGTTGCCGCGGAAGGCGAATGAGACGTTGCTCACACCGCCGCTTATCTGCACGTGCGGGAGTGTGGCCTTGATACGTCGAGTGGCCTCGAGGTACGCCACCGCGTAGTCGTTGTGCTCCTCGATCCCGGTGCCGATCGCGAAGATGTTCGGATCGAAGATGATATCTTCGGCCGGGATGCCCACCCGCTGGGTCAGAATCCGGTAGCAGCGGGTGCAGATGGCCAGCTTCCGCTCGACCGTGTCGGCCTGGCCCTGCTCGTCAAATGCCATGACGATCACGGCCGCGCCATAGCGGCGCACCAGCGTCGCCTGCCGGACGAACTCCTCTTCGCCCTCCTTGAGGCTGATCGAGTTGACGATGCCCTTCCCCTGAACGCATTTGAGCCCTCCCTCGATGACCGACCACTTGGACGAGTCGAGCACCACGGGCACCCGGCTGATGTCGGGCTCAGAGGCCATCAGCTGGAGAAAGCGCACCATCGCGCCGGCCGAGTCGAGCATGCCCTCGTCCATGTTGACATCGATCATGTTGGCGCCGTTGTCCACCTGCTGGCGCGCGATGTCCACGGCGGCTTCGTAGTCGCCCGACAGGATGAGGCGGGCGAACTTGCGGGAGCCCGTGACGTTGGTGCGCTCGCCCACGTTGGCGAAGATGCTGTCCGGCCCGATCGTGAGCGGCTCGAGCCCGCTGAGCCGGAGCTTGGGCTCGAGCTCGGGCCGCTCGCGAGGCGAAAGCCCGCGAACGGCATCGGCGATGGCCCGGATGTGCTCCGGCGTGGTGCCGCAGCAGCCGCCCACGAAGTTCACCAGGCCGTGCTCTGCGAACTCTCGCAGCACGGCGGCCATGTGCTCAGGCGTGTCGTCGTACTGGCCGAATTCGTTCGGCAGGCCCGCATTGGGGTGCGCGCTCACGAACACCGGCGTGACGCGGGAAAGCTCCTGCACGTACTGGCGGAGCTGAACCGCACCGAGGGCGCAGTTGAGACCGACGCTCAGCGGCCGCGCGTGGGCCACCGAATGCCAGAATGCTTCGGTCGTCTGGCCCGACAGCGTGCGACCGCTCGCGTCGACAATGGTGCCGGAGATCATGACCGGCAGCCGGTAGCCCAGCCGGTCGAACAACGCTTCGATCGCGAACAGCGCTGCCTTGGCGTTCAGCGTGTCGAAGATGGTCTCGACCAGCAGCAGGTCCGCTCCGCCATCCAGCAGTCCACGCGCGCCCTCGCCATAGGTCGTGACCAACTGGTCGAACGTGACGTTCCGGAAGCCGGGATCGTTCACGTCCGGCGAGAGCGACGCGCTGCGGTTGGTTGGTCCGAGCACACCCGCCACGAAACGCGGTGTGTCGGGGGTCCGACGCTCCCACTGGTCCGCCGCGTCGCGCGCCAGCCGGGCGGCAGCCCGGTTGAGCTCGTAGACCAGCTCCTCCATCCCGTAGTCGGCCAGGGACATGGCGTTGGAGGTGAAGGAATTGGTCTCGACGATGTCGGCGCCGGCCTCGAGGTAGGCCGAGTGGATGGCGCTGATGATCCCGGGCTGGGTCAGGGTCAGGAGGTCGTTGTGCCCCCGGAGCTCGCGCGGCCAGTCGGCAAAGCGATCGCCCCGGTAATCCTTCTCCTCCAGCCGGTAGGACTGGATCATCGTCCCCATGGCCCCATCCAGCACCAGGATGCGCCGAGCCAGGAGCGGCTCGAGCAGGGCGAGCCGCGCCTCCCGGGTCAGGCCGGTCGGGGTGGGGACGGGGGGAGAGAGTCGATCCACGAGCACGAGCCGCTCCGGTAATGAAAAAAAGCCCTGAGGGCCAAAACGCCTCAGGGATGCGTTTTAGCGTTTGTTTAACGTGGCCGCAAGCAGCGCAAATCGCCACGAACAGAGTTTATTCGACTCGGCAAACCTAACCTCCTCTGCCGAGCCCGGCCATGGGCTCTACAAGCCCAGGCGCCGGCGGGCGACCTCCGGGTCGATTCCCTCGACCGTGACGACCTTGGCCCGGCCTGCGGCGCCCGATTCCACCCGAACCGCCGAGCGGGCCACCCCCAGTTGCTCGGCCAGGAAGCGCACCAGCGTTTCGTTGGCCGCGCCATCCACCGGCGGCACGGCGACCCGCACCTTGAGCGCGTCCCCGTGTACGCCGGCGAGCTCGGACCTTGACGCACGCGGCTGCACGTGGAGGCGCAGGCGGATGCCGGTGGCCGTGGCAAGAAGGGGAGAAGTAGTAGTCACGGAGCTCGTAGGCCGGCTGAACAGCATGGGCCGATCCTGTCGCCCTAAATCATCGACAACACGAACCCGCGCACCAGGCTCAGCACCAGCCATGCGACCAGCGGGCTGAAGTCGATCATTCCAAACGGCGGCAGGATGCGCCGAATCGGCTGGACGATCCAGTCGGTGAGCAGCATGGCCGGCCGCATCCAAGGCCGGTACGGCGAGATGCCGAACCACGAGGCGATCACGCGGACGATCAGCGCGACCATGAGGAGCGTGAACAGCCCGCTCACCAGGAACCGGGCCCAGGCACGGGGCCCGGATTGCACCAGGATCCCGAACGTCACCGCGAAGCCGACCAGCCACTGTACCAGGCTCAGGAGCAGCAGGCCGCCCACGATGACGATGCCCACCAGCCAGAGCGGCGCATCCTGCGGATTCCCGCCCGCGCGAATGATCCGCCGCTCGAGCGGCTGGAGCACCGGGTCGCTGACTCGGCGCATGAACCGGGGCCAGGCGCCGAACGGGGTGAGCTTGCGGCTCCGGACAGCCCAGTGCGTCAGCGCCACCGCGGAGGCGTAGGCCAGCGTGAGGATGACGACGAGCCGGGAGGCCAGCACGAGGATGCCGAGGAGCATGGACGATACGGTCAGTGGCTGGCGCCGACCTTCATGGGTCGCTGCGAGCCGGAGCTGGCGGTGCACATGACGGTGAACTGGCCGCCGTTGAGGGTGGCTTCCTCGAGGATCTGGCTGTCACCCCGGCAGGAGGTGATCTCCCGGGCTTCGGCCTTGCGGAAGGCCACCGTGATCACCGGCTCCCGGGCGAGATTGACCAGCCGGCGAACGGTGGTAGGGGTGAGACTGTCAACGCCCATCTGCCGCCATGACCCGGCCGGACGGCCTTGGTGCGAGCCGCGGTAGTCGACTGCCCGGTCCACCAGCTCGAACAGCTCGCGCCCGAGCTCCTCGGCGTCGCGCTGGTCGGGCGGCAGGTGGTCCTCGGCCTCGGCGGGCCGAGGCCGGCTGGCCTCCTTGGCGCCGCACCCGGCCAGAAGCAGCAACCCGAGGAGTGCTCCGGTCTGGGCTCTGCGGCCCATCAATCCATCGCGAATTCGCGGTTGAACACGACTTCGAAGCGGAACGTCTTGGCCCGGCTCCGGGTCTCCATGAGCTCGGCGATTCGTTTGAGCCGGGCCGGGATGCCCATGATCTTCTCCTGGGCGAGCCGGCCGATCTCGTTGAGGCCCTGCAGGCTCTCGATCCTCCAGTAGCGAATCTGCTCCTGCACGATTCGGAGGTAGTCCCGCGGGCCGTAAATGCCGGCCCGGCGAATGACCTCCGCCAGATCCTTGAAGCCGGGCATTGTGACCCCGGGCATATCGATGGCCGGCAGGATGAAGGAGGCCGAGTGCAGTGCCCCGTTGGGGTCGCGCTGCAGGATCAGCTCGAATACGCTGCGATAGAACGCGTAATGACGGGCCTCGTCCTTGGCCACGTGGGCCAGCACTTCGGACAGGCGCGGCTCGTACTCCCCGACGATGCGGCCGGTCTCCGCGTGGGAGAACTGGGTGGCCCGCTCCTGCACCGTGGTGTAGGCGAACACCCGATACGGGTCCTTGTCCCACTCGGGGTGGAACCCGGCCCGGATGTACTCGAACTGCATCTCCTCGATCTTCCGCTGATCGAACAGCCGCGTGTCCCTGGCGTAGTCGTGGAGCACCGCGCCGTGCCGATCCTCCTCCGCGGTCCAGAGATTGTTCCACCTTCGCCAGTGGCTGTCATCGCCCAGGTACACGGCGAGCAGACGGTGGAAATGTGGGAGGCCCTCTTCGGTGAGCATGTTGAGCGCCAGCGCGGCACGTATCGGGTCCGGGATGGACTTGGCCTGGTCCCGGAGCTTTCGCACGAACTCGTCCGGACAGCTTTCCGGCTGGGCCTCCAGGAGCGCCGACGGGAGCCACACGTCTCGCTTGCGCTCGTGGGTTTCCATGAGCTCGCGCACTGGCTCCTCGAGGTCCCGCAACACTTCAATTTTCAACGCGAGCTCGCTCGCCGGATCCGGGGCGATCCCCATGCGCGTCCCTTTGTTGCGGTCAACCCTAGATGACAAAACGACCAGCCACCAAAGATACAGTGACTGGTCGTGCCTGCGCCAACGACGGGCCGACTAGCCCGCGCCGGCCTCCAGGTGCTTCTCCATGAGGGACCAGCGTTTATGCCCTATGTAGTCCTCGCGCTGGAAGATACGTCGCCAACCCAGGGCCCCGAGCAGGCCCTCCGACCGATCGTCATCCGTCCAGAATTCGGCCACGTGGCCGCCGGCTTCCGCGGCACGCTCCTCGAAGGCCGCGAGCAACCGGTGGGCGTGGCCTTTGTGCCGCTCCTGCGGCAGGACTACCACGTCGACCAGGTGGGCCACCCCGCCTCGCAGCCAGTACCGCAGGCCCCCCACCCAGTCCCCGATCTCGTTGCTGAGAATGAGGTAATGGTCGTCGAGGCCGCCGGAGCCGGTGAGCCCCTCCTCCTGTTCGAGCAGCTCCGAAAACCAGGCCGAGAAGTCCTCGTCCTGTTCCATTTCTCGAATGGTGAGCTCGCTCATGTGTCCGCCTTCCAAGGATTGCTCAACTCTATTGCAACAGTAATGCCAGCCCGCATGTTCCTCTGTGAAGATGGTCACGCGGTCAGCGGCCCCGCGCTTGTGCCTTGGTCGCTGGGCGGCCTACCTTCTTCGAAAGGAGGACGTATGCCCGAGACCGCCGAGCGACGCGCCGTCGTGCGCTGTGTGTTCTGTCAGACCAGCAATCGCGTGGACCTGTCGAAGCTGGCCCTCGGCCCCAAGTGCGCCAACTGTAAGCGCCCCATTCTGCTCGATCGTCCGGTGAAGGTGACCGGCGGGGACTTCGATCAGACGCTCAACGGTACGACCGTGCCGGTCCTCGTGGATTTCTATGCCGACTGGTGCGGCCCCTGCCACATGATGGCGCCGATCGTGGACGACTTCGCCCAGCGGCACGCAGGGAAGGCCCTGGTGCTCAAGCTCGACACCGATGCCGACCAGGCGGTTGCCGGGCGGTTCGGCATCCGCGGCATTCCGACCGTGATCGTGTTCGACCATGGCAACGAGCGCGGGCGGCATGTCGGGGTGGCTGATCTCGCGAAGCTCGAGTCGCTGGCGGCCCTCACCTGAGCCCGGTCACGACGCCGGCTCCCAAGGCCACCGCGGCCAGCACCACCAGCGCACCCACGATGGGCAGCACGAACCGGAGCCACTCCTCGTAGGGTACCCCGCTCGCGGCGATCATCGCCATCAGCGCACCGTTGGTCGGCGTCACCAGCTCGCACAACCCCGCCCCGTACTGATAGGCCAGCACCGTCACCTGCCGCGACAGCCCGATGAGATCGGACAGCGGCACCAGGAGCGGCAGGGTGAGCACCGCCTGGCCGCTCGTGCTCGGCACCGGAAGGTGGACCAGTGCGTGGAACGCCATCATGCCGATGGCGGAGAGCGTGACGGGAAGCGCGGCGATCGGCGCGAGGAGTCCGTGGACGATGGTATCCACGACGTGACCCTGATCGAGCACGATGAAGATGGCGCGGGCGAACCCGATGAGCAGGCCCGCGAACGCCATCGAGCGGAATCCCTCGACGTATCCATCGGCCGTCCCGCCAAGGCCGAGCCCGCCGATCAGCCCCGCGGCCGCGCCCATGAGAAAGAAGAGGGCGGAGTACTGCTCGAAATCCCACCCGAGCCACTTGGCCCCGATCACGAACACGACGAAGGTGACGATCACCAGGCCGAGCACCACCATCTGGCGCCCGCCACCCGCCGGGGCCGCCGCCTCGCCGCCTGGAGGCGTCGGAGCGATCGGTTCGGGCGCGGTGCGCGTCCGCCGCGCGAATCGCACCGTTCCGGCGGTCCAGATCAGCCAGGCCAGCGCCAACACCACCGACCGAAATCCCCACCCGCTGAGTGACGGCAGCTCGGCCACCTTCTGCGCGATGCCGACCTGGAACGGATTGATGAAGCTGAAGGAGGCGCCGACCGCGGCCGCCCCCAGGCTCATCGCCACGGCGGTGACCGGGTTGAACCCCAGCCGTCGCACCAGCAGGAGCAGGACGGGCACGAAGGCGATCAGCTCTTCCTGCATCTGGATCAGGATGCCGCCCCACGCAAACGCGAACCCGACGATGGGAATGGCCCAGATGCCGCGGCCGGCCAGCCGGCGCACCAGGCCTTCCACCAGCCGCGCCAATGCGCCGGTGCGCTCGACCACCGCAAACGCGCCGCCCACCAGGAAGACGTAAAAGATGATCGAGCCGGCGTCCTCCATTCCCTTGGGGATGGCCACGAGGGCGCCGAACGCGTCCACCGGGCTCGCGGGTACCAGGTGGTAGGTGCCAGCCACGACCACCTTGCGTCCGGTCTCCCGGTCTTCGCGCCTCTCGTACTGCCCAGCCGGCAAGACCCAGGTCAGCACCGCGGCCAGCGCGATGCAGCCCACCAGCAGGATGAGCGGGTGGGGAAGCGTGATACGCTGGGCGCTCATGCCGGCGCGCGGCTCAAATGGTTTTGCAGTGGCGAGAAACCGGCGGGATTCTGCTGCATGCAACCCGGTCGTTCATCGAGGCGGTAAGCGGGCCGCAGGCGGCGGTCTGGGCCTCCCGCATGGCCTCCTCCTCCGAGGCGGCGGAGGCGGTAGCCGTCCCTTGTGCCCCCCGGTATTCGATGGCGACGCTGCACTGGACATGCTGGCTGGCCAGTGTGGACCACAGCAGGAACGCCACGAACCCCACAATGACGAGCAGGGTCACGGTCCTGGCGCGGGCGCTCATGGATGAGGAACCTCCGCAGACGATGCGCTGTTCAGCAGGGCGTAGCCAGAGGCCGATCCGGCCTGAGCCCAACGGGAAGGTGAGTCAATGGAGTGTGCCGAGGTCACCCGGCGGCTGTGGGAATATCTGGATGGCGAGCTTGCCGCGAAAGAGGCCGCGGACGTCGGCCGGCATCTTGCCGGCTGCCCCCAGTGCCAGCCCCATTACTGCTGCGACCGTGCGTTCCTCGTGGTGGTGGTGCGCACTCTCACCCGCCCCATCCCGGCGCCGCGTGGTCTCCGTGCCGCCATCCTGTCCCGCCTCGAGCGCCAATAGCGTTTCCTCACCGCGCTAGCCGTTGCAGTTGGCCGTGAAAGTGTGATTAAGGCCGAAACCCCGGCCGGCCTGTCCCTCCGTCCCAGATCGTCATTCCGCTGTCAATCTTGAACTTACAGGCTGGCGGCCCTCCGGGTCTGCCTCTTGCACACCCGCGTACGCCCGGACCTGTGCAACCCTGTAGGTCAAGTGGACCATGAGACTTCTTGTCGTGGAGGACTCTCCGCTCCTGCGGAAGATGTTCGGACTCGCCTTTCCCCAGCAGTTCCACGAGCTGGGCCAGGCGGAGAATGGCCGCCAGGCCATCGCGATGCTCGAGCGGGCCGGCCGACCGTTCGATGCGGTGCTGCTGGACCTGCGCATGCCGGACATGAACGGCATCGAGTTCATTCGGGCGCTTCGGCGGCTGCCGGCCCACGAGAGCACGCCGATCGTGCTCACCACCGCCGAAGCCGACGAGTCGGAGCTGCTCCGGGAAGCCACCCGGCTCGGCGTGGCCGCTGTCGTCAAGAAGCCGTGGACGCCTCACAAGCTTCGGACCCTGGTAGAGCAGATCGTAGTCAACCCTCCGGTGGGGTGATGCATGCGGCACTCCTTTCTCGTGATCGACGACTCGAAGCTGCACCACCAGATGTACCGCCTGATCTTCTCGCGCGGCGCGCTGTCGGGCAGCACGGTCTACTTCGCCACCAACGGACGCGAGGGATATGGCCTGCTGGCGGCCCATCCCGAGCTTACCCTGGTGCTCCTCGATCTCAACATGCCCGAGATGAACGGCCTCGAGGTGCTGGAGCGCCGTCGCGCCGAGCAGCTGCACCTCCACGTGCCCATCGTGCTGGTGACCACCGAGGGCACCGCGGAGGACGAGGCGCGCGGGCGGAGCGCGGGCGCCTGGGACTACCTGCGCAAGCCGTTCCAGCCTGCCGACGTCGAGCGGCTGGTGCTGCGCGCGCGGGGCGATAAGGCTGCCGCGTCCTGACGTGAGCGGGGAGAACCCGTTCGGGGAGCTGCTCCAGGACTACGTGCTCGAGTGCCTGCCGCTGGCCGAGCAGGTGGCCGACACCTTCGTGGAGCTGGAGCGCCGCTGGCGCGCGGCCGATCCGGCCGACGAGGCGCTCGGCTCGCTCGCGGGCCGACTGCACACGATCAAGGGCAACTCCGCGATGATGGGTCTGGTTCCCATGCGCGAGGTGGCCCACGCGCTGGAAGACGCCTGCGGCCTGCTTCGCGAGCATCCCGAGCGCCGCGGTGACGCCGCCGCCTCGCTCCTGGTGGCGGGCGGCGGGCTCCTGGTCGATCTGGTGCGGCATGCCGCGCCGGAGCTGGATCCGGCCCCGGCCGACCGCTACGTCGAGCGGGTGCGCCAATGGCTGGCCTCCGACGGCGCGCCGGCCGCCGACAGCCGGCCCGAGCGCCGGCAGGGCGATCGGCGCGGCGCGGGCGATCACGCGGCTGGTGCGGACAAAGCCGCCAGCGTAGTGCGGGTGGATTTCCGCCGGCTCGACGCGATGCTCGAGGTCCTGGGCGAGGGCCTGATTCAGCACTCCGCCCTGGCCGAGGCGTACCGTGAGGTGGCCCGGCGGGCCGGCGCGAGCGACGAGCTGGATCGGCTGGATCAGGCGGTACTGGCGCTCCAGAAGACGCTCAAGCGGCTCGAATCCACCCTGATGGAGACCCGCCTCCTCCCGATCGCCACGGTGTTCGGCCGGTTCCCCCGCATGGTGCGCGACACGGCGGAGTCGGAGGGCAAGCGGGTCAGGCTGGTGCAGGCAGGCGGCGAGACCCCGCTCGACAAGGCGGTCCTGGACCGGCTGAGCGAGCCGCTGGTTCATCTGGTCACCAATGCCATCGTCCATGGCATCGAGCTGCCCGAGGTGCGCCGCCGCGCAGGTAAGCCCGAGGAAGGCACCTTGCGGCTGGAGGCGGCTCCGCAGGCCGGCCGGGTGGTGATCCGGATGAGCGACGACGGCCGCGGCCTCAACGAGCAGGCCATCCGGAAGAAGGCCGAGGGGCTCGGCCCCGAGGGGCGAAGCGGAGAAGACATCCCGCTTCGCAACCTGATCTTCCTGCCGGGGCTGTCCACCGCCGAGCGGGTCTCGACCCTGGCCGGCCGCGGGGTCGGCCTGGACGTGGTGGCGAGCGCGATCCACGCGCTGGGCGGCACCATCGACGTGGAGACCGTCGCGGGGCAGGGGACGGCGTTCACGCTGAGTCTGCCGGTGACGCTCGCCATCGTCCGCTCCCTCATCGTCGAGATCGATCAGGAGCGCTACGCGCTACCGCTGGCCCACGTGGCGGAAACCGTACGGGCCGAGCCCGAGGCGATTCGGCAGATCAACCGTCGCGGGGTGGCCCAGTGGCGCGGCGACCTGATCCACATCGCCGATGGGGGCACGGTGCTGGGCACCGATCGATCTCGCCCCGCTCCCCGGCGGTTCTACGTCGTCATGGCCGCCGGCGGCAAGCGCCGCGGGCTGCTGGTGGACCGCCTGGTGGGCCACCAGGACGTGGTGGTGAAGGGTCTCGATCCCGAGCTGGGGAGGCCCGACGTGGTATCGGGCACCACCATCCTCGGTGACGGCCGCGTGGCGTGCATCCTGGACGCGGTCCGGATTCTCGAAGGAGGGCGACGTGCCGGGTGACAACGCGCGTGGCGCCGAGGCGCTGCTCGGCTTCGCCGACGCGATGACGATCCGTGCGGCGGCGGAGACGCCGGCCACTCCCGGACCCGAGCTCCATCTCCTGACCTTCGCGC
>Ga0308175_100001169_pt1 | contig 17633 bp, 21 predicted proteins | sample PhyCR1_3_FD_203893 | JGI IMG/M metagenome (GOLD analysis project Ga0308175, IMG submission 203893) | Soil microbial communities from UC Gill Tract Community Farm, Albany, California, United States - DLSLS.C.R1 | ecosystem: Environmental > Terrestrial > Soil > Agricultural land | place: USA...
CAACCACATCGGCGCCGGCCGACGCAGCCTGCCGAATCAGTCACCAGCAGGACAGAGGTTGGACCAGTGAGCGGACGTGTGTCCCTCGGTACGTATGCGCGCGTCAGAGCCGGTTCCAGCTCAGGGCCTGACCAGAGCGTGCGACGCTCCAAGCGCCGGAGCCGGCCGCCGTGCGGCGTCACTGAGCTGCGAGTGATCGGCTCTGTCTGCGGGCGCGACAGTCACGGCGGTTCGAAGGACAGGTATCTGGGCACAGGTGGCAGGCTCCATCACTCATGGAGCAGCTAGCCCCGTGTGACATTGTGATGAAGGGCGGCATTACGAGTGGGGTCGTGTATCCACTCGCCGCTGTGGAGCTGTCGAAGAACTTCCGGTTCGTCAACATCGGAGGTACGTCCGCGGGTGCGATCGCTGCGGCGGCGCTCGCTGCAGCCGAAGTAGGCCGTGCCGCCGGACGAGGACCCGGTTTCGAGCGGCTGGCGGCCCTGCCGGCGCAGCTACGCGTCCAGCTCAATGGGCTGTTTCAACCGCAGCCGGCCACCCGGCCCCTGTACCGCCTGCTCGTCGGGGGAGTGGGCAAGCGCGGTGCCGGACGGGCAGCGGTGACCGTCGCCGCCCTGCTGCGCAACTTTCCGGTCGGCGCGCTCGCCGGAGCCATCCCCGGGATCCTGCTCGCCGTGGTAGCGGCAATCGTCCGGGACGGGTGGGAGCCGCTGCGGTGGCTGAGCCTGGCATTCGGAATCGCCCTGGCCGGGATCGGGCTCCTACTCGGAAGCTCCGCTGCCGCCGCGGTTCGCACCGTCCGATCCGTGCCGGACAACGACTTCGGCCTCTGTTCCGGTATGCCGAGCGGCCGCGGGTCGGCGGCGGCCCTGACCCCGTGGCTGGCCGATCTGCTCGATGAGCTGGCGGGGATGTCCGACGGCCGGCCGCTCACGTTCGGCGATCTCTGGGGAACCCGCGATCCGGAGGCCGACCGGCTCATCAACCTGCAGATGATGACGACCAATCTCACCACCGGGCGGCCCCACAGGCTGCCCTTCCTCGGCTCCCAGGACCGCCACGCGTACTACTTCAATCCCGACGAGCTCCGAAAGCTGTTCCCCGACCGCATCGTCAACTGGATGGAGCGCACGGCACGGGAGTCCGAAACTCTCCCTCCCGGGTCCCACCTGGTGCCCCTGCCGAACGCCGCCGACATGCCGGTGGTCGTCGCAACCCGGATGAGCCTGAGCTTCCCGCTGCTCATCAGCGCCGTGCCGCTGTATGCGATCGACTGGGCCGTACCGGAGCGGGACGGCCGACGGCCGGAGCGCAACTGGTTCTCCGACGGCGGAATCACCAGCAACTTCCCCGTCCACTTCTTCGACTCCCCGCTGCCCCGCTGGCCGACCTTCGCGATCACTCTCGAACCCCATCCTCGCGGCGCATCCGAACGCCGCGACCCGACGGCCGAGGTCTGGATGCCCAACCACAACCAGGAGGGAATCACCGGCCGGTGGAATTCGTGGGAGGACGAGCCACCACTGCGCCGCCTTCTCGGGTTCCTCCACGCCATCCTCGACACGATGCAGAACTGGATGGACAATGCCCAGTCCACCGTACCGGGCTACCGGGATCGCATTGTCCATATCCGACACTCGAAGGACGAGGGTGGCATGAACCTTGTCATGCCGCCGCAGGTGATTGAAGCGTTGAGCGACCGCGGCCGCCGCGCCGGCGCGATGCTGGCCGAACGTTTCGGCCCCGAACCGCCGCCCGACGTCGACTTGACCTGGCTCAACCACCGGTGGGTGCGCTATCGCTCCACCATGGCACTGTTGGACGCGGCATTGTCCAGCTACACGCGGGCGTACCGAAGCCCGGAGCTGCAGCCCAGTTACGCCGAGCTCGTCCGTCGAGACCGCGGCACACCCCCGCCGAGCTACCGCTGGGCGCGTGCTGGCGACGCCGAAGCCGCGGGTCAGATGACGGACGAACTCATCGCTCTCGCCCAGGCCTGGGCCAATAACCCGACAATCTTCGGCACCGATGCACCACGGCCGAGGCCCGAACTCCGCATAGTTCCCCGATTCTGAACCACGCTGCATATGTCTGATCCATGCGGACCGAGCCCGTGAACGGTCCGGCGAGTTCGGCCCGAACATCTTCCCGCAGGATCGGGAGTTGAACCGAGGCTGGTCGGAGCGAGGCAAGGGTCATTGCTGAGTCCGCCGGGGCGACCGGTCATGGCGCGAGATCGGGTTGACGTGGCGGACGTCCTGGTCTCGACTTGGTCTCGAGGCCACCCTTGTCCCAAGTCCGCTATTTGTTCCTGGTCGATGCGGTACGGACTCTGGCGTGCTCCTGGCCGGGGCCTCTAAGTTCTCCGTCGAGGGCACCGCGCCGACTGGGGCGCGGCGAGTCGCTTCGCTACCGGCGGCGGCGGGCCCGCGCAGTCACGATGGAGGATGAGCCGATGCATTTCGAGGAGGACATCAAGCCGCTGTTCAGGGAGCGTGACCGCAATGCGATGCGCTTCGCCTTTGACCTATGGTCCCACGACGACGTCTCCAGCCACGCCGATGCAATCCTCGGCCGCCTCGAGGCCGGCACGATGCCATGCGACGGTCCATGGCCGGCCGAGCGCGTCGCCGTCTTCCGTCAGTGGATCGACGGCGGCAAGGCCGCATGACTCTTCGCCGGCCTCGCGCTCAACCAGCTGAGTAGGCGGATGGCAGCATCGGGATCTATCGGCTGAGTGTCCTGGTGGGTCTGTTCGGCGTACATCTGGCGTTCCGGTGCGTGCGGTGGGCACTGCTGAAACGCCTTCGTCGGCGGACGGCCGCGTACATCGGGAGCTGATCAACTCACCGCTCGCGCTCGTGCCCCCCGCTCGCGCAGGTCTACAGGTGGGCCGCCGGTCCGGTGGCCTTGAGCGGAGGCTCGATGAGCGAGGCGAGCAGCTTGGCCAGCGCGGACTGCGCCGTCGCGGACGTGTACGGTCCGACCGCGACCAGCGACGCGACGAGCGCCGATGCCTCGCCGGGCGTGAGCGTCACCGGCGGGAGCACGCGGCGCGCGTCGATTCGGTAGCCGCCGCCGGGACCGTGTTTGACGTGCACCGGGACCCCGGCGTCCTGCAGGCGGGCGATGTCGCGCTCAACGGTGCGGATCGTCGTGCCGGTGCGGATTGCCAGCTCGGCACCCGGGACGTGACGTGGAGCGCGGGCACGGAGCTCCTCGATCAGAGCGTGCTGGCGTTCGATCAACGGTAGCGCCTGGTGCAACTGCGCCATGCCCTTCACGCGACCAGAGCCGACCAGGCGTGGAGCCTTCGTGGAGCCCGTCATCGCGGTCCGAACCTCCTCGGTCGGGGACCCCACCCTACGGTCGAAGCGTGGATATCGAAGCCCTCGATGACGGTCTCGTCGGCCTGTTCTTCCATCCGGACCCGACCGCCATCCTCCCCGGTGTCATCCTGCTCGGCGGCTCCGAAGGCGGCATCCAGGAACGGCACGCGGAACTCATCGCCGAGCAGGGTTACGCCGTCATGGCACTGGCGTACTTCGGGCTACCCGGAGTCCCGGACGCCTTCCAGGACGTCCCGCTGGAGTATTTCGGCGCAGCCCTCGACCGGCTGCGTTCCCATCGGGCGGTCGAGGGGGACCGGATCGGCCTCGTCGGCGGCTCGAAAGGTGGCGAGGCCGTTCTGCTGGTCGCGGCGACCTTCCCGGACAAAGGCATCCGGGCCGTGATCAGCCTGGCCGGCAGCGGCGTCGTGACGCAGGGCATCAGCCAGAGCATCTTCACCGGCGACTTCCGCGAGATCATCACTGTCGAGGTGGCCGGGTGGACCTATCAGGGCCGTGAGCTGCCGTACCTGCGAAACATATGGACCGAGCAGATGGAGAAGGCGGTCACCGCCGGCGAGCCGATCGAGCTCGGCTGGATCATGCCCGATCTGGCGACCGCCGACCTCGACGAAGTCGTCATCCCGGTCGAGAATTCAGGCGCTGCGATCCTGCTGATAGCGGGCGGTGACGACCGTGGTTACGGCCCGACTTACCACGAGGTCACCGCGCGCCGACTGGAGGCGGTCGGGTATCGGCATCCGTGGAAGCACATCGTCTACGAGGGCGCGAGCCACATGATCATTTCGCCCACGGCACGCCGCACAGCGGCCGAGACCGAGCCAGGCCCCAGCGGCGTGGAGTTCCTTCAGGGCGGCACCGTCGAGATCGACATCGCGGCGCAGGCTGAGACGTGGCGCGAGACGGTGGCGTTCCTCGCAGAGCACCTCGGGAGGCGCGACTCCTGACAGGCGCCGTCACCTCGGATGATGGTGGCTCGAAGGCGGATCGCGGACCGACGCCGCTAGCGGGCGGCGCGACGTCCGCTCGTACGTCGCCGGCCGGGCCTAGGGTGCAGAGGTGGCCCTGCGACTCGAAGCGGTGACGTTCGAGGTGGCTGATGCGGACGCCGTGGGGGCGTTCTGGGCCGGGCTGCTCGACCGACGGATGCTCGCAGAGCCCGGTGGCGCGCTGGTACCAGGTGACGAGGTGCAGGTCGGGCTTCGCTTCGTAGCCTCCGACGGCAAGCAGGTCGGCCGGCGACGGCTGCACTTGCACCTGACCAGCAGCAGCCGCGAGCACCAGCAGCGAACCGTCGAAACGGCGCTGCGTCTGGGCGGCCGCCACATCGACGTGGGCCAAAGGCCCGACGACCCACACGTCGTACTGGCCGACCCTGGCGGCAACGAGTTTTGCGTGATCGAGCCGGGCAACAAGTACCTGGCCGGCACCGGCTACCTCGGCGAGGTCACCTGTGACGGAACCCGTGCCGTCGGCCTGTTCTGGCGCGACGCACTGGGCTGGCCGCTGGTGTGGGACGAGAACGAGCAGACCGCAGTCCAGTCGCCGCTCGGCGGCACCAAGATCTCGTGGGACTCATGGGGCGGACCGCCGGTGGAACCCAGAACCGGAAGGAACCGGCAGCGCTTCGACCTGGTCACCGCTGACCCCACCGGCGAGGCAGAACGACTGGTATCGCTCGGTGCGACCCGACTTTCCGACCTGCATGACGGCATTGAGCTGGCCGACCCGGACCGCAACGAGTTCAGACTTCGCACAGCCTGAGCGTTGGAGCGAGCGACTACGTGCCTTTCCCGGTGGTCGATCCGCTTGCGACGCGAGCCGCGCAGTTCGCGCTCGGGCAGTCGTCGATACGCCGTACGGGACACGCAAGTTCACCATCCGGGATCCGGACGGCAACGAGCTCGGTTTCGTCCAATCAGGACCGCCGGCACGCTTCCCACATGTCGGAAGGTGTCGGGGTCGGGAGCTGGTGTCAGTACCGGCGGACGGACAGTTCGAGACCGCGGTCACGCAGCCGGTTCACTAGGTGGCCACCCAGTGCCGCGGCCGGGGTGAGCACCCCACCGGCCGCGGTCAGGTCATCCTGCGCGAGCGAGAGTGCGGCCTCACCGAACATCACCGCCGTGGCGCCGTACCCCGGATCGGCGTCCGCGGCAACCGTCGCCACGTATCGAGCACCGGTGCTGGTGACGGTGTGCACCTCGACCCGGAAGTGCCCGGTGGTGCGGGTCCGTTCGGACGGTCCCTGTCCCGCGGCGGGCAGCAACCGGTTCAGCAGCGTCCGGGTGGGCGGCAGCCGCATGCCGGCCACGAAGGCGGCCATCCCGACGGTCACCAGGCCCGCGAGAACCGGAGCGGCGGGACCGCCGCCGATCGCCAGCCGTTCCCGGTACCGGAAGCGTGGCCCGTAGACATGGCCGAGTAGCGCGTTGCTGCGCCGTACGATCCGGCTGTTGTGCGGGCCGAAGGGGTAGGGCGCCACCCATCGGTGCAGCAGCGGGTCCCGACCCGGCAGCAGCGGATCGAGTTCCCCCGTACCGGACGGATCCGCACCGCGGTCGGGGCTGAGCGCGTACGGGTCGGCGAGAATGCGGCGCTGCGCCGGGTCGGCCATGTCCTCGACCACACCCCGCGCCGATTCGACGGTGCCGCCGCTGACGCCTCCACGGGCCGAGACCAGCACCAGGACGGTCTCTCCGAGCGTGCCGGCGCCGTCCGCCCGGACCTGGTCGTGCAGCAGCCAGACACCCAGATCCGACGGCACCGAGTCGAACCCGGCCGAATGGACGATCCGAGCCTGTGTGGCGACTGCCCGTTGGTGCGCAGCGTCCGCGCTGGCCCGGACGAAGAGCGTCTCGCCGGCCAGGTCGCAGTACGAGCTGCCGTACTCGGCACAGGCCTCGACCAGGGGCAGGCCGTGTCTCCGGTAAGGCCCCACGGTCGTCGCGACCACCGCGGACGCGGCGGCCAACTCGACCACCGAGGCCCTGTCGCTGGCATCGGTGACCAGCAGCGGCCAATCCACACCGAGCTCGTTCCGCACTGCCCGTAGCCGTTGCTGGGAGCGGCCGGACAAGCCGACCCGCAGGCCGCCCGCTCGCTCGGCCAGGTGTCGGGCGGTCAGCCGACCGACGTATCCAGTAGCGCCGTGCAGAACGAGGTCCAACCGGCGATCGGTCACTCTGGCGAGCCTAGAACTCCTCTACGATCGCTCGGCCCGCTCCCCTGCGAACAGCGGTGTTCCTCACCCGGCAGGAGCGGAGCGAGCTGGATCCGGACCCCGTCCAGCAGGGCCGGCCCGCGCAAGTGGCGGATCACATCCTGGCCCGGATGGTCATGCGCGTGATCTTGGGCCCGTCGAGGTCGAAGCCGGAGTGACTGGGGCCGGGCAGCAGGAAAGAGGTCGGCGCAGACGTCCGCATCTGCCGCTGGTCGCGTCAGCGGAGCCCATGCCGGGTGGCGTTGAGTTGAACGGGATGAACCGCCCCGGCGTGTCCGGAGAGCTATAGGGAGAGAAGCCGGCTGGTGCGCATCACTGTCAGTCGGCGACCGGTTGCGCCGCGGCCGGCCCGATCAGGTGAAGCCGACGTTCAGGACGAAGTGCCCGAGCTTCAGGTTGAGCACTCCGCCGCCGGCCCGATGCACGATGTACGCGAGCAAGATGATGGCCAGGATCACGACGACCAGCCAGAAGAAGAACACGATGACGCCGGGGATGGCATACCCGGATATAGTTCTCGCTCTAGCCATGGCCACCAGGTACCCAACGCCGCCCGATCTCATGCGGCGGCCTCATCGTCGCTGTTGAGAGTCCGATGAGCGGCTTGCCGATGGTCGACGGCCGGCGAGTTCCAGTCGGACCTCGCGGGCGACGGGGGCGAGGTCGATTGGGTGACTGGTGTCGATTCTCAACACTGGTGTGAGAGCGAGTGGTTCGGCTCGAGCCACCCATTCGTCCCAGTCCTCGGCGAGATGGCGTGCGTCCTCGCGCAGCGTCGAACGGACCCGGGCCGCGAAGCGGCGTCTCGCGGTCTCCGCGGGAACGTCGCACCAGACCTCAACAGCGGCAGCCGCTCCTACCGACGGAAGCTCAGCTTGGACGAACCGAAGATCCCGTGGTCGGAACCACCACGACTCCAGGATGACGGTTCCGGGCAGTCGTGCGGCCAACCCCCCATACGTCTCGATCGCGACCACGCCGAGGTCTGGGAGACGGCTGAGGCGGGCAGGACAATGGCGAGCGCCTCCTTCACCGCGTCCTTCGACAACAGCACTGCGCTCAGTTCTTCGGAAAGGGCTGTCGCAAGCGTCGTCTTTCCGGCGCCCGGCAGGCCGCTGACCAAGACCATCGCAGAGCCACCCGCCAAGTCTGGCATAGCAAAGGCGGACAACAGCGGGGTGCGCGGCCGTGTCCGATACGCCGAATCGAGCGTTGGGTTGCCGCCGTTCGGTTCGAGCGGCGGCTGCGGAGTAGGTCCAGGGGCCGGGCGCCGGGTCCGGGCCGCGGCCGGTGGCGCGCAGCAGGGCGGCAGCGGGAAGGCCGTGCGCAGTTTGGCGTTCATGTCAGGCACCGCGGCTTCGGGCACGGCTCCGCTCTCGATGAAGTAGCCCCGATTCACTGTGATCAGGTCGTTGTTGTAGAGGACGTACACCGATCGATGGTTGGTCGTCTGGGAGTACGGATAGTCGAGTGCAAGCGATCTGGAAGCGGGATTGATTCGGATCGTCGCGCCGGCTCGTGCGGTCCACTCGGTGACGATCTGTCGAGCACGACCGCGTACGGGCTCGGGGCAGGACGCGAGGAACGCCTCGATGCTGACCGGCTCGGCGGGGGCGTCGCCCTGCACTTCGGCGAGCCATGCGTTCGGACGCGAGACGACCTCGAAGCGGGGCATGAAGCTACCGTCTACGCGCTCGACAGCGAGCGTTACAAGAAAGACAGCAATGCCGTCGTCAGCGCCAAGTCGTTCGTAGGCGGTGTTGAGATAGTCGGCAATCGCGACGAACTCCGCCCGATGCTCCTCGGAGATGACGACGAGCGCTTTAGCTGGCGGCCGGACGCCGAGTGCGTAGGCTAATCCGCGAGTGAGGTGGTCGTGGTCGGTCTTGAGGTATTGGTTCTCGACGACGACCCGGACTCCTGCGGGAGTGCTGGCCAAAATATCGAGGTTGCGCCCGACGTCGGCGATAGGAACCTCGGTGCCGAGGCCGCCTCTGCCGCAATCCGTCCGGCTACGGTCGCATCGTGGACGACGGCACGGCGACGGCACTGCGGGAGATGGTCGACCTCGCGGACCAGTTTCCAGGTCTGTTCGAGCCAGAGTCTGAGCTGGGCTACTGGGCCGGAGTGCAAGTTCACGGTGCTGGGCCACACGGCAGCTGACACGCTGCGTAGTGCTACCCGTGAGGCGCACAGCGCCGCCGCCCTCAGCCCAAGTGCGCACATCTGCCGCGAGTCGGGGCCAGAGGCGCGCTCGTGCCGATGTGCGGAAGTTCGTTCTGCCGCCCGGATAGCATTGTTCGACACGGCCCGGTTCCCGGATGCTGCGTCCGGCCGGGTACGCAATGGGATACGGCCAGGCGGACAACTCGCGCGGCCGTTACTCCCACATACGTGCAACTACCGCCGGATCTTCGGTGGAACGAGCGGGGTAGCTAGGCTGGCACGCGGCAGCGCCAAAGCCGCCGCGGCGCTGCGGGTGCGGACGCCCGTGCGGTTGAAGATGTTCTCCATGTGCTTGCGTACGGTGGACACCGAGATGAACAGAATTCCAGCGATGTCGGCGTTGCTGTAGCCCTCTGCGGCGAACTGGAGCACTTCTTGCTCCCGCCGGCTTAGACGGGGAATCCCGCGGCGTCGCCGCTCGGCGTCGAGAACGACTTCGCTGAGGTGCGGCCGAAGGACCGCCAGGACGAGCCGTTCGCGCTCGCTGAAGTCACGATGGGTCCTCGCGAACCAGACATAGCGGGTTCGGCCCGCCGGGCTCGGAAGCGGGACGGTCATCGCGTACTTGATGCCGGCGGGTGGGAAGTACTCGGCCCAGAACGGCGTGCTCCTCAGCTCGGCCTGGCTGTAGAAGTCAGACCACTTGGTGACGCTCACCAGGTCACCGGAGTGAGCCGAGTAGCTGCACGCGATGAAGTCGTTGCGAAGTTGCCAGAACCTCTCGTCGTCGCCGTCGTCCGGCGCGTCGATGAAGCGCTCACCGCCATTTTCGACAGCCTGCTCGAGGACGGTCTCGCGCCTCTTCAGATCCCGGTCGTCCACCTGGACGACGTCCGCCGGGATCAACTCGAGCAGGCGGTCGAGGACGGCCCAGGGCAGCAACCCGACGGGGTCGTCGCGCAGCCCGTCCTCGACGACGGCGGTCAGGGCCCGCAGGTCCCGCTCGCGGAGCAGTCCCGAGGCAGTCATGGTGCCCCCTCACCAGAAGTACTTGTGACGGTACGCCGTGAACGCCGTGGTGCACGTCCATATAGTCGGGAATCGTGGATCCCAGAGCCGGCCCGGTAGCCGGGGCCTCCGCGCACAGGCTACCGTTTCAGTTCCCATTCGTTCGCATTCCAGCCGGGGCCCACGTATGTCGGGTTGTTCCTGATATTGACGATATCGGAGTTGTAAGAGATTATGGCCTGACGCTGGAACAAGGGAATTGTATAGAGGTCGTCCCACATCAGCCTGTCGATCCGGTTCGCGATGGTCACGACCTTGGCCGGATCGGTCTCGGCGGCCAAGTCACGAAACAGCCTATCCACTCGGGGATTGCCCCCTCCCGTGTAGTTCTGCTGCCCGGTCGACCGCCCGTTTGGGGTCTCGTAGATGCTCCGGTTCGGCGTGACGAAGGGTGCAGCGATCCAGGCGTAGAGCGCCATGTCGAATTCGCCGCTCTCCAGGCTGGTCGGCGTGCTCTTGTCGTCGAATATCCTGAGATTGGGCAGGGTGTCGATCTCGATGCCGGCCGCCGTGAGTTGGCTGGCGATGACCTGCATGGTGTTGATCCGCAGACGGTCCTTTGCCGTGGTCATGAGCTGCAGCGACAGCCGCCTACCGCGCTGGACGTAGATGCCGTCGGAGCCCAGGGTGTAGCCAGCGCCTTCCAGCAACCGCCGCGCCGCGTCGGCGTCCCCGTGCTCGTAGTCGCCGTCGTTGGTCGCCTCGTATTCCGGTTGATTGTTGACATACATGCGGTTGTTCAGCACCTGTGCTGCGGGGTCGAACTGTCCGACCGTGGCTCGCACTAGGTTCGGCCGGTCCAGGGCGGTGGCGATCGCTCGGCGGACCGCTATTTGCCGGAGGTGGACGTTCCTCATGTTGAAGTCGAGGTGATCGAACCTCAGGGCAGGTCCGACCTCGGTGTGCACTTCAGGCTCCAACTTCCGCAACTGACCGATCAGATCCAGCTGCGGCTCCGGGTCCGCCACGTCGATCTCACCCGAGGCCAGCGCACCCACCACCGCAGACGCATCGGACGAGAAGGTCTGCCAGGTCAGCCGGTCCAGCTTCGGCCGGCGTCCCCAGTACGCGGAATCGGGAGTGAGGACGACCGTTCCCTGCCCAACGTCGACGCTGGCATTGTCGATCCTCCACGGACCGGCCGAGACCGGGATCCCCTCCGCGACCGGCCATCCCTGCCGGATCATGGCGCAGTTCGCCGCCGCGCTGCCCCTGTCCATGACGTGGGCGGGGAACAATTGCTGGTTGAACAGGGACTTCCAGTCCGCATAGGGCGGTGAGAACGTGACCTCCACCGTCCTGCCGCCGTCCTTGCCTTTCACCGAGCGGATCTGGTCGTAGCCGGTCGTGCTCAGCAGGTCCGGGCAACCGCCTCGGGCGGGGTCCGAGCTTCGCTGGATCCGCCAAGAGAACTCGAAGTCCAGTGCGCTCATCGGATGGCCGTCGTTCCACCTCGCGGCCGGGTCCAACCTGTAGGTCACCACCTGCTGATCGCCGGCTACTGCGCTGGTCGGCTCCGCACTTAGCAAGTCGGCGTCGTACGCCACCTTGAGGTCCGGCCGCAACCGAAACGGCCCTGGCAGAACCTGCACCTCCAACTGCGCGGTCGCGACCGAATTACCCGCCGCGATCAGCGGAAAGAAGTTCGCCGGAAGGGTAGCGTCTGCACCCCAGACGACCGAGTTCTCCCGCGTTCGGCCCGAGAAGTCCAACCGCAGGGCGGTGACAACCAGGACCGCGACCACCGCGAGCGAAAGACCCGCTATCGCCCACCACCAACTCTTCCGGCGCATTTCGGCCCCCGTTCAATGCGCGATGTCCTGAGCGCAACTGCTTCTCCCCGTCGATCGGATGACCAGGCTGATCAAAGGAGCGACGCAGACACTGCGGAAACGCCGGTCCGGATTTGTCCACCCGATTCGTCGAGCCGTCCGGATCACCGCGAAGCGGCCGAGGCAGCTGTGGCCGCCTCCTCCGATGTGTTGTGGAACTGACAGTACTCGCGCTGTCACCAGGAAATACGCCTGAAGGCGAATGTCGCCGAGCCGGTGTGCAGGCGCACGCTCGGCGCTGTCACCGGATCTGCCGGCGGCTCCGGGCCCAGAGCCCGGGAAGACCAGAGCAGCCTGGCTGCGTCGAGGCGTGGTCAACCGCTCGGAGAGCTGACAGCATGTCCACTGCAACACCCACCGCAACGCCCACCGCGACGCAGGGCGGGCTCCCGTCCCGGGTCGCCATCCGCTGGTACCAGCTCGCCGTGATCGTCCTGGGCGTCGCCCTGGCCGCGGTGATCGCGCTGGCCGTGTACTTTGCGGTCAACAACTCCACCGCCGCCAGGGTCTCAGGCAGCCCCTCTGGACCCGTCGCCGAGCAGCCCTGCTGGCAGCCCCAAATCCCGTGCTGACCCCAGCCGGGGCCGATCGGGTCCCGGCTGGACCGTCCGTAATGACGAGCGCAGTTCGTGAACCGCTACACCTTCTCCCGGGTGCTGAGAAGGTGTAGCGGTCCCGCTCGGTGGGGGAGGGGGCGGTATCACGCTGATCCGGAGACCCGTTCGTCCCGCGAGACGAGCTCTGCGATGTTCTGATTCGTCAGGACGACGCGCTGCGCAGCTTCACCGGCCTCGCATCGCCCGACACTTGGGAACACGCCACTGACTTCGTCCACGCCCTTGCGACTCAAGGCTGGGAGCGGGGAGCGCCGCCACTCACCCTTGGCCCACGGCGACATGCTGGAGACGTGCCTTAGCCTGATGCTGCAGGTGACATCGAAGCGCTGGACTGGCTTCTGGTGCCGGTCGGAGTCCCCAGGCCACAGCATCGTCACCGAAGCGGCCGGGGCCCTATGGAGTAGGTGATTTCAGAGGGCATTCTGGGCCGTCACCTCGCGCACCGCGGACGGCGAGTCGACGCGTGAGTCGCCTCCGTGCTGCCCGGCGAGTTGCACGGATCTCCGTCAGCACAGCCCTCGATATCGCTGCTCGACCAGGCAACAGCTGCTCGACCAGGCAACAGCTGCTCGACCAGGCAACAGCTGCATCTGCCGCGAGGCGGCGCATGCTACCTAGTTCCTGGTGCCGTCTAGCTCGGGCAGCCGGAGGTGCCGGTCAGTTCGCCGAGCTTTGTCGAGTAGGGCGAGGCACTCAGGGCGACATGGCATGACGTGGTCGGCGTGAACAGGTTGGGCTCGTCGCCCGATGCGTTCGCGGCGTAGGCCGCAGACGGACGTGACCACGTTCCTGGCGGGACCGGTTGACGGATCCCTGCCCGCCGATGATACTTAGGCACGTGCCTAAGTATCACGATGAGCTCGACGCCGTCCTCCGCGCTCTGGCGGATCCGACGCGCCGGGCCATCGTGGAACGGCTGTCGAAGTCCCCAGCCGTCGTGTCCGAACTCGCGGCACCGTTCACCATGGCGTTGCCATCGCTCCTGCAGCACCTGCGCGTCCTCGAGGACGCGGGACTGATCACCTCGCAGAAGCACGGACGCGTCCGCACCGTGAGCCTGCGACCGGGCGCCCTCGACGTCCTGCACCTGTGGCTCGACGAACAACGAACCCCCGCGGAACGCCAAGCTGACCGGCTCGGCATCCACCTGACCCGCGCCAACCCGAAGGAAACCTGACATGACCCGCGTTCGCATCGACATGTTCTCCTCACTGGACGGCTACGCCTCCACCACCGGCACCAGCCCCGACAACCCGATGGGTGAGGACTGGGGACGCCTCACGGCGGCCTACGCCGCGACCCGCACGTTCCACGAGCGCGTCCTCGGCGACACCAGCGGCACCGGCACGACCGGCATCGACGACTCCTACGCCGCCGCGCACTTCGACGGCATCGGCGCCGAGATCATGGGCGCGGCCATGTTCGGCCTGCACACGTTCCCCGACAATCCGGACTGGAAGGGCTGGTGGGGCGACCAGCCGCCATTCGGCACCCCGGTTTACGTGCTCACCCACACCACACCGCGCCCGTCGATCCCGATGCAGGGCGGAACGACATTCCACTTCCGCAGCACCGCCATCGAGGACGTGCTGGCCGAGGCGAGCGAGGCGGCCGGCGGGCGGGACGTGCGCGTCGGCGGAGGGGTCAGCACGGCGCGCGACTTCCTGCGCGCCGGCCTGGTCGATCACCTGCACGTCATGATCGCCCCGATCGTGCTCGGCCAGGGCGGTCGGCTGTGGGACGACCTGCGCGGCCTCGACCTCACCCACAAGGTGACGACGGAAGTGGCCGAGAGCGGCACGATCCACGTCACCTTCTCCCGATAGGACGCACGGATGACGATCGAACGCCGACTCGCCCGCGCCGGGTTCACCCTGACCCGCGACTATCCCGTTCCCCTATGGCGCGTCTGGGGGGCGTTCGCCGAGGAGGACCAAAAGCTGGGCTGGTGGGGCGCGGGCGACGCCATCGAGCCGGGCGAGTGGGCGTTCGACTTCCGCGTCGGCGGCCGGGACGTCGCCGAGGGGAAGTTCCACGACGGTCCGGTCTCGCGGTACGAGGCCACGTACACCGACATCATCGAGCACGTCCGCATCGTCACGACCTACGACATGTGGATCGACGGGATCCACATGTCGACGTCGGTCGCGTCGCTCGAGTTCGAGCCGATTGAGGAGGGCACCCGGTTCACGCACGTCGAGCACGGTGTCTTCTTCGATCAATTCTGGGCCGACGGACCGAACCGCGAGAAAGGCAGCCAAGGCCTGCTCGAGGCGTTGGGCAACCACCTCACATAAGACACCTCCCGCGCTCGGACGGAGGCCGAGCGGGACCTGCACGTCGCCGACGCCGCCGAGCAGCCGGCGGAAGCCGAGCGACTGGTGTTTGTCCCGGGGAGACCGCAACCGCAATGGCCGGTTTGGTCGCCTGCGGGAGTTGCTGCCGGCGCAGAACGCGATCGTGGGGATCGACCTGGCCGAGGTGAAGCAGGCCGCGGTGGTCTGTGATCACGACTCGCGGGTGCTGGCGCGTCGCCGGGTGTGGTGCCGAGCGTGGGAGCTCGGACCGTGCTGGACTGGGCGACCGATCGGGCGAGGGCGGCCGGGTTCGCCTCGGTGACGGTGGCCTGCGAGCCGACCGGGCACCGGTGGCGGGTGCTGGATCAGTTGGCCGCCGCGCGTGGGCTGCCGCTGGTCTGCGTGCAGCCGCTGTTGGTGTGGCGGGCCCGGGTACGCCGAGGACCTGACCTGGGACAAGTCCGATCCGAAGGACGCGGTGGTGATCGCCCGGCTGGCCGGGCAGCTGCGCTGCTATGAGCCGGAACGAGCGGAGGTGGCGTGGGCGCGGCTGCGGCACCTGGGAGCGCGACGGGCGCGGCTGACCACCGAGGCCACAGCGGGCGTGCAGCAGCTGCGGGACCTGCTCGACTGCGTCTGGCCGGCGGTCCTGGATGCCGCGGCCAGCCCGTTCCGATCCGCATCGTGGCTGGCGTCGCTGGCGGTCGTGCTCGACCGGGCCGCGGGTGATCTGAGCCGGGCCTGCCGGCTGGGGCGAAGGAAGTCGTAGCGGTCACGAGGTTCCGCCTGCCGGCCGGCCCTGGAGGGTCTTGTGTCAGCATCGGGTGTGATCGAGGTCCGGCGGGTGCCGGTGAGTGAGGATCCGCGGGTCGAGTTGCACGTCCGGGAACGGCCGGGTTCTGGCCGGCACGCGCTGCTGGTCGTGCACGGCGGTCCCGACTGGGACGCCAGCTATCTGGTCGAGCCGCTGGTCCGGCTGCCGGAGCGGCACCGGGTGCTCTGGCCGGATCTGCGCGGATGCGGGCGGTCCTCCCGGGGGTTGGGGGACGATCATTACACCTGGTCGGCGGCCGTCGGCGACCTTGCCGCGCTCGTCGAGGCGCTGGAGCTCGATGCGGTCGACGTGCTGGGGTTCTCGGCCGGCGGCAGGCTGGCCCTGGAGCTGGCACTGCGGGTGCCGAATCGGGTCCGGCGGCTGATCGTCGCCTCGAGCAGCGTCGAGCCGCTGCCGCCGGACGCGTTCGCCGGGTGGGAGGAGCGTGACCGACGGCGAGCCGCCGCACCGCCGGTGGATTCCCGGCTCGACGGACCGGAGCGGACCCGAGCATGGGCCTTGGCCTCCGCGAGCACGGACGTGTGGCGCGCGGACGCGCTGCCCGACTACCTCAGGCGTCTGGACCGGGTCTGCTTCTCCGGCGAGTGGGCCCGGCCATGGCTGGCCGGGCGGCTGGGCAGCGCTCTACCCGACGACGCCCGCCGCCGGCTCGCCCGTACCGGTCTCCCGGTGCTGCTCCTGCACGGCCGGCAGGACATGACCTTTCCGGCGGCGCTCGCGGACGTCACGGCCGCGGCGATGCCGGCCGCGCGGGCCGTCGTCCTGGACGACGCGGGTCACATGGCGCACGTCGACCAGCCCGACCGCTGGCTGGCGGCCGTCGAGGACTTCCTCGGCTGATCCTGCGGCCGGATTCCGCTTGCGGGCTCACCCTGCTGCCGCGACTGCGGGCCGTGGTCCTCATTGACCCGCCTGCTGTTGCGACGACCGAACCCGCCGATGTCAGCGCGATGTTGCGGTCGAGTCGGTCACTCGGCCTGGCCGTCGGAGGCGCTGTCGAACAGGTCTTGACCGTGCCAGGTCGAGAGGCAGAACGGGTGGCCGGCGGGGTCGAGGTACACGAGGCAGTGATCGGAGTTGGGCTGGAACTCGAGTGGGGTCGCCCCGGCGGCGAGCGCCCGCGCGCCGGCCGTTTCCGGGTCGTCGACGAGGAAGTCGAGATGCATCTGCATCGGCACGGAATTGTCCGGCCAGGTCGGCGGCTCGAACTGGTCGACCTGCTGGAAGGAAATGAACGCGTTCGGGCCGGCCACCGCTGCCCACCGGGAGGTTCCCCTCGCGACGCCGTCGGTGATCTCGGCATAGAACGTCGCGAGAGCGAGTGCGTCGGGCGCGTTCACCGTGATCCCGTCCAACCTGATGCGGCCGGACATCAGCGGGCCGCCGCGTCCTGGTACGTCGGGGTGAGGGCGGTCCAGCGCCGGTGCCAGGCCGGGGCGGGCGTCCGGGCCGACCAGCCGTCGACGTGTACGGAGCCGTCGCGGGCGAGCGACGTCCCGAGGTCCTCCAGATGGGCCTGCCAGCCGGCGCCGTGATAGTGGAGCTCGCCGATCGGCAGGCCGCGCTCCTCCACCACCAGCCTGGTCCGCGCTCCATCCGCGGTGAGCCAGGCCTCGATCTGCGCCTCGTCATCGGTCCCCGGCTGGGTCGTGAGCAGCAGATGGTGCGGGGCCTCGCAGGCCTCGATCCGCGCGGGACCGCTCCACGTGCTCGTGAAGACGGCATGGACCGTCCCACCCACGCGCAGGTCACCGGAGACCTCCGCGATCCAGCGGGCCAGGCGCTCCGGTGTCGTGCACGCCTGCCACAAGTCCCCGATGTCGGTGTCGTACACGTCCTCGACCCGCACCGCGCCACGGGTGTCGTCGAGCGTCCGCATCGTGCCCATGATCTTCACTGCTGTGTCCTCTTTCCTCGGGAGATCTCCGTGTGCAGGGCGTCGAGCCGGTGCTGCCACAGCGCGCGGTAGCTCCCCAGCCACTCGTCCACCTCGGCGAGGGCGTCGGGCCGCAGGCTGTAGATCCTCCGTTGCGCCTCCTGGCGCACGTCGACCAGACCGGCCTCCCGCAGCACCCGCAGGTGCCGGGACACGCCGGGCCGGGCGATCGGTAGCGCGCCGGCCAGCTCGCCGGCGGTGGCCGGATGGTCCCGCAGGATGTCCAGCACCGTCCGTCGGCTCTGGTCGGCCACGGCGTGCAACACGGCGTCCACACGACGACTGTACCGGACCAGTTACGTACCC
>Ga0308175_100001170_pt1 | contig 17625 bp, 19 predicted proteins | sample PhyCR1_3_FD_203893 | JGI IMG/M metagenome (GOLD analysis project Ga0308175, IMG submission 203893) | Soil microbial communities from UC Gill Tract Community Farm, Albany, California, United States - DLSLS.C.R1 | ecosystem: Environmental > Terrestrial > Soil > Agricultural land | place: USA...
CCGATCCAGCCGGAGAACTTCATGGAGACCCTGATCTGGGTGCTCCAGCACGCGGCCGGTTCCGCTCCCCCGCCCCCGCTGGACCACATGCTGCGTCCGCAGTGGCTGTTCGGCAAGACCGTGCACGAGGGCTGCGACCGGGGCTCGTACTACGAGCAGGCCGACTTCGGGCTCGACTACAACTCCCCCAAGTGCCTGGTGAAGACGGGCTGCTGGGGGCCGGTGGTCAACTGCAACGTGCCCAAGCGCGGCTGGATGGCGGGGATCGGCGGCTGCCCCAACGTCGGCGGTATCTGCATCGGGTGCACGATGCCCGGCTTCCCCGACGCCTTCATGCCGTTCATGGACGAGCCGCCCGGCGGCACGTTGTCGTCCATGGTCATCAAGCCCTACGGGGCGGTCATCCGCCGGCTGCGCGGCCTGACCAACGACATGGTGAACCACGAGCCCAGGTGGCGCCACAACAAGCGGAAGCTGACCAGCGGTTACGACCCGCACTACCGCCCGTGACCGCTTCCGTCCCGCAACCCCCAACGAACCGCCGATCCCGAGCAGCGAGGGGCAGTACCGCAGATGACCACCACCGAGTCCCGGCAGACACAGCGCAAACCCGCCCAGATCGTGGACATGTCCTGGGATCCGATCACCCGGATCATCGGCAACCTGGGCATCTACACGAAGATCGACTTCGCGAACCAGGAAGTCGTCGAATGCCACAGCACCTCGTCGCTGTTCCGCGGCTACTCGGTGTTCATGAAGGGCAAGGACCCACGTGACGCGGGCTTCATCACCTCGCGCATCTGCGGTATCTGCGGCGACAACCACACCACGTGCTCCAACTACGCCCAGCAGATGGCGTACGGCGTCAAGCCGCCGAAGCTGGCCGAGCACATCACCAACCTCGGCGAGGCCGCCGAGTACATGTTCGACCACACGCTCTTCCAGGACAACCTGGTGTTCGTGGACTTCTGCGAGGCGATGGTCAAGGCCACCAACCCCGGTGTACTCGCCCGCGCCGAGCGGACCGACGCGCCCCGCGGCGACATCCACGGCTACCGGACCATCGCCGACATCATGAAGGCCTTCAACCCCTTCGAGGGCGAGGTCTACAAGGAGGCGCTGAAGGTCAGCCGGGTGACCCGGGAGATGTTCTGCCTGATGGAGGGGCGCCATGTGCACCCCTCCACGCTGTACCCGGGCGGCGTCGGCACGATGCCGCAGCCGAACACCTTCACCGACTACCTCAGCCGGCTGATGCACGTCATCGACTTCGTGAAGAAGGCGGTGGCGATGAACGACGACGTGTTCGACTTCTTCTACGAGGCGCTGCCCGGCTACGAGGAGGTCGGCAAGCGCCGTATCATGCTCGGCTGCTGGGGCGCCTGGCAGAACCCGGACGTCGTCGACTACCGGTACGAGAACATGAACCGGTGGGGCAAGGCGATGTACGTCACCCCCGGCATCATCGTGGACGGCAAGCTCGTCACCAACAACCTGGTCGACATCAACCTCGGCCTGCGCATCATGCTGGGCAGCTCCTTCTACGAGGACTGGGTCAACGAGCAGCCGTTCGTCACCCACGACCCGCTCGGCAACCCCGTCGACATGCGCCACCCGTGGAACCAGACCACCGTCCCCGTGCCGCAGAAGCGCGACTTCGACGGCAACTACAGCTGGGTGATGAGCCCACGCTGGTACCACCAGGACAGCGGCGAGCACCTCGCCCTGGACACCGGCGGCGGCCCCCTGGCGCGCCTGTGGTCGACCGCGCTGAGCGGCCTGGTCGACACGCCCTACGTCAAGGCGACCGGCAACAGTGTGCGGATCTCGCTGCCCAAGGGCGAGTCGCTGCCGGAGACCACGCTGGAGTGGCACATCCCCAAGTGGAGCAACACGATCGAACGGGACCGCGCCCGGCCGTACTTCGTGGCCTACGCCGCCGCCATGGCCCTGCAGTTCCTGGAGGAGGCCATGGGCATGCTGCGCAGCGGCGACACCAAGGTCTTCGAGAACTTCGAGGTGCCGGACGACGCGATCGGCTGCGGCTTCCACGAGGCGGTGCGCGGTGTCCTCTCGCACCACCTGGTGATCCGCGACAAGAAGATCGCCAACTACCACCCCTACCCGCCCACCCCGTGGAACGCCAGTCCCCGGGACATCTACGGCACCCCCGGGCCGTACGAGGACGCCGTGCAGGGCCAGCCCATCTTCGAGGAGAACGGGCCGGACGACTTCAAGGGCGTCGACATCATGCGCACCGTGCGCAGCTTCGACCCCTGTCTGCCGTGCGGCGTCCACATGTACATGGGCAAGGGCAAGACCCTGACCACCGTGCACTCGCCGACGTACGGGGCCAACCATGGCTGAGGCCGCCGTCCGGCTCCCGGACCCGGCGGTGGAGGCCCGGCTCGCCCGGCTCGACGAGGTGCTGGCGGGGCTGGAGTCCGCGCCGGGCCCGGCCGCCCGCGAGGCGCTGGAGTCGGTGCGGCTGCTGACCGAGGTGTACGGCGAGGCGCTGGCCCGGGTCGTGGACGTGGCGGACGAGCGGCTGAGCGAACGGCTGGCCGAGGACGAGTTGCTGGGACACCTGCTGGTGCTGCACTCCGTCCACCCCGAGCCGGCCGAGCGCCGGGCCGCCCGCGCGGTCGAGAAGCTGCGCCCGGCGGTGCGCGAGCGCGGCGGTGACCTCGAGTGGGCCGGCATCGAGGGTCAGGTGGCCCGGGTGCGGGTGAGCGGCGGCGGCGGATGCGGCTCCGGGTGCGGCGGCGGGTCCGCCGACGTCACCGAGGTGGTCCGGGCGGCGGTGCTGGCCGCCGCCCCGGAGCTGACGGCGGTGGAGCCGGTCGCCGAGGAGCGGCGGGCCGCCCCCGCGTTCGTACCGCTGGACTCGATCAGGCGCCGGGCCGCGGCACGGGAGGCCCGGTGACCGCCGAGGGAGCGCTGGCCCGTGTCATCCGCTCGGCCGGGGGCCGGGCGGCCGCCGAGGCCGAGGTGTGCGAGCTGTGCGCCGCCCCGGTGGCCGAGGCCCACCCGCATCTGTACGACACCGCGGACGCGGACGTGCGGTGTGTGTGCGGCCCCTGCTCGGTGCTGTTCGCCGGGGACGGGGCGGGCGAGGGCCGCTACCGGCTGGTGCCGCGGCGCAGGCTGCGGCTGCCGCCGGTCGACACGGCGGTGCTGGGCGTGCCGGTGGGCCTGGTGTTCTTCGTGCCACGCTCCGACGGCACGGTCACCGCGCAGGGACCGAGCCCGGCCGGGGCCATGCGGTGGGAGGTGGACGCGGCGGCCTGGCAGCGGCTGGCCGCCACCTGTGCGCCACTCGCGGGCATGGAACCCGATGTGGAGGCGCTGCTGGTGAACACGGCACGCGGTTCCGAGCAACACTGGATCGTGCCGGTCGACGACTGCTTCCGGATGGTCGCCCTGGTCCGCCGCGAGTGGCGGGGCCTGTCCGGGGGCGGCCGGGTCTGGCCGGCCGTGGAACGGTTCTTCGCGGAGCTCACCGAGCGGCGCTGAGGACCTGGAAGGAGAACACGATGGGCAGCATCCGAGTGGGCCGCGCCCAGGCGAAGCCCGACACACCCAGCCATGTGCCCGGTCTGCACCAGGGCAACAGCGGCCCGCGCGACCGACAGACCGGATTCCACGAGGACGGCACCTCAGACGCGCGCCGCTCCACCGGGATCCACTGGAAGCGGCATGACGCCCTGATCGACGCCATGCCGAACATCTCACCGGGATGAGAGGGCGGAAAGTGACGAAGCGCTGTGGAACGGCGAGGACGACGACGAGGTCGGTGACGACCGGACGGCAGGTGCTGATCGCCCAGGCCGCCCTGGTGGGCGGCGTGGTGGTGGCCCTGTTGCTGAAGGAGCTGCCCGGCCTGCTGCGGGAGGTGCGGATCTACCGGATGACCGGTGGCCTCCGCGCGCACCGCCGGTACCCCTGAGTCCGCCGCATGCACGAGTTGTCGATCGCGACCGCGATCGTGGAGCAGGCGGAGGAGATCGCCCGGGCGGACGGCGCCGACGGTGTGTCGGCGGTGACCGTCCGGGTCGGGGAGCTGGCGGGAGTGGTGCCGGACGCGCTGCGGTTCGCCTTCGAGGTGGCCCGGGACGGTACGGCACTGGCCGGGGCCCGGCTCGTCGTCGAACAGGTGACGGCACAGGCCTGGTGCGGCGGGTGCGCCGAGGAGTTCGCGGTGGGCATGCCGCCGTTCTTCTGGTGCCCGCGCTGCGACCGTCCCACGCAGGAGCTGCTCAGCGGACGGGAGCTGGAGATCACGGATGTGGAAGCGGTGCCGGCCCCGCGCTGAGCGCGGGGCCGTTCCCGTCCGGGGTCCGCTTCAGCAGATGCGCGGCAGTTGCTCGCCCAGCGGCAGGTCGAGCACCCGGGTGCCGCCGAGTCCGGTGGCGACGACGACCATGCCGGGGTGCTCCTCGACGCAACTGCCGATGACCGTCGCCCCGGCGCCGTGCGGGTGGGCACGCATCGCCGCGAGCACGGCCTCGGCCCGGTCCCGGGGCACGAAGGCGACGAGCCGTCCCTCGTTGGCGACGTACAGCGGGTCGAGGCCGAGGAACCCGCAGGCGTTCGCGACCTCGTCGGGGACGGGGAGGGCGCGTTCCCGCAGCCGCACTCCGGTGCCGGAGGCGCGGGCGATCTCGTTGAGCGAGGCGCCGAGCCCGCCCCGGGTGGGGTCGCGCAGGACGTGGACGTCCTTGGTGACCGCCAGCATGGCCGCCACCAGACCGGCCAGCGGCGCGGTGTCGGAGGCGATCTCCACACCGAACTCCAGGCCCTCCCGCACGCTCATGATCGCCACGCCGTGCAGCCCGATCGGCCCGCTGACGATGACGGCGTCGCCGGGCCGGGCGCGCTGCGGGCGGATGTCGACCCCGTCGGGGACGAGGCCGACGCCGGCGGTGGTGACGTAGACGCCGTCACCGTGTCCGGACTCCACCACCTTGGTGTCACCGGTGGCGACGGTGACCTCGGCCGCCTCGGCCGCCGAGCCGATGGCGCGGGCGATCCGTCCGACGACGGCCATTTCCACGCCCTCCTCCAGGACGAAGGCCGTGGAGAGGTAGGCCGGCCGGGCGCCGCTCATCGCCAGGTCGTTGACGGTGCCGTTGACGGCGAGGTCGCCGAGGCAGCCGCCGGGGAAGAACAGCGGCCGTACGACGTAGGAGTCGGTGGAGAAGGCCAGGCGGGCGCCGCCCAGCTCGAACACGGCGGAGTCGGCCATCGTGGCGAGCGTGGGGTTGCCGTAGGCAGGGGCGAAGACCTGTTCGATCAGCTCGGCGGAGAGCGCGCCGCCCCCGCCGTGGCCCATGACCACGACCGGCTGGTCGCGCAGGGGGGCGGGGCAGGTCCAGCTCGCGGGGTCGACGGGCGCTTCGGCGGCGTCGGCGGGCGCCTTCGTGGCGCCGAGGGCCGCTTCGGTGGCGAGGTCAGCCAACGGGGTTCATCTCCTCCTGCGGAATGCGGGATCCCCGGGGAGCCGGGCCGCCGCTCATCCGGCGGTACAGGTAGTAGGCCGCGCAGGCGCCCTCGCTGGAGACCATGGTGGCGCCGAGCGGGGTGCGCGGGGTGCAGGCCTTGCCGAACGCCTCGCACTCGGTCGGCTTGATCAGGCCCTGCAGGACCTCGCCGGCACGGCAGACCGCGGGTTCCTCGGTGCGGATGTCCGTGACGTCGAAGCGGTGCTCGGCGTCGTGGTCGCGGAAGGCCTCACTGAGCCGCCAGCCGCTGGCCGGGATGCGGCCGATGCCGCGCCAGTTGCGGTCGGTGACCTCGAACACCTCCTCGATCATCCGCTGGGCCGCCGGGTTGCCGTGGTCGCGCACGGCCCGGGCGTAGGCGTTGTCGACGCGGTGCTCGCCGCGTTCGAGCTGGTGGACGGCGCGGCGGATGCCCTCGAGGATGTCCAGCGGTTCGAACCCGGTGACGACGATCGGCACCCGGTGCTTCTCGGCCAGGTCCGGGTACTCGGCGGTGCCCATCACGCTGCACACGTGTCCGGCGGCGAGGAAGCCCTGCACCCGGCAGGCGGGGGCGGTCATGATGGCCTCGATCGCCGGGGGGACCCGCACGTGGGAGACCAGCAGGCTGAAGTTGGTCAGGCCCAGCCGGCGGGCCTGGTGGACGGCCATGGCGTTGGCGGGGGCGGTGGTCTCGAACCCGATGGCGAAGAACACGACCTGCCGGCCGGGGTTCTTGCGGGCGAGTTCCAGGGCGTCTAGCGGCGAGTACACCACCCGTACGTCACCGCCCTCGCTCTTGACCCGGAACAGGTCGCGGTCGGTGCCGGGCACCCGCAGCATGTCGCCGAAGGAACAGAAGATGATGTCGGGGCGGGCGGCGATCTCCAGCGCCTTGTCGATCACGTCGAGCGGCGTGACACACACGGGGCAGCCGGGCCCGTGGATCAACTCCACCTGCTCCGGCAGGAGCTGGTCGATGCCGTGCCGGATGATGGAGTGCGTCTGGCCGCCGCAGACCTCCATCAGCGCCCACGGGCGGGTGGCCGTGGCGCGGATCTCGTCCAGCAGCCGGCGTGCCAGGTCGGGGTCGTTGAACTCGTCGATGTACTTCACTGAACCTCACTCCCGCTCTCCTGCCGGGCCGCCTGCTCCCAGGCGTCGCCGAACTCCTCCTCCAGCAGTCCCAGTTGCTCGAAGAGCTCCAGGGAGGCCCGGGCGGACTCCTCGTCCAGGCGCTGCAGGGCGAAGCCGACGTGGACGATGACGTACTCCCCCACCCGCACATCGGGCAGGTACTCCAGGCACGCTTGTTTCTGCACTCCGCCGAAGTCGATCAGCCCGGTGAGCGGGTCGGCGCGATGGTCGATGGACACGACCTTGCCGGGCACTGCCAGACACATGGGTCACTCCGTCTCGTGGTGGTTTGCTGTTCCCGCGACCATGAGCTGGCCGAGCGCCAGCCCGCCGTCGTTGGGCGGCACCTCGTGGTGCCGCAGGACGGTGAAGCCGTCCGCGCCCAGCAGGGCGGCGCACTCCTCCTCCAGCAGTCCGTTGGCGAAGACACCGCCGGTGAGGGCCACGGTGGTCGGGCCGGCGGACCGGCGGGCCCGCCGGCAGACCTCCGCGACGGCCCGCGCGACCCCGCGGTGGAAGCGGGCCGCGAGCACCGGCGCGGGGGTGCCGCGCCGCTGGTCGGCGAGGAGCGCCTCCAGCAGGGGTGCGGCCTCCATCCGGTGGCCGGCCCCGAAGCGGAAGGGGTAGGCGCCGGTGTCCGTGCCCCAGGCCTCGGCCGCCGCGGCCTCCAGTTCCAGCGCGGCCTGCGCCTCGTACGCCGTGCGGTGGCAGACCCCGGCCAGCGAGGACACGGCGTCGAAGAGGCGGCCCATGCTGGAGGTCGGCACGCAGGCGACATCACGTTCCAACTGCTGGCGCAGTACGAAGAGTTCGGCGTCGGTGCAGGCGAGAAGGCTCGGCAGGTCCGGCTCCCACGGCAGCCCGGCGGCCCACAGCCGGGCCAGCGCCAGTCGGCACGGGTTGGCCACTCCGGCGTCACCGCCGGGCAGCGGGGCCGTGGCCAGGTGGGCGTAGCGGCGGAAGCCGGAGTAGTCGGCCAGCAGTACCTCGCCGCCCCACACGGTGCCGTCGTCGCCGTACCCGGTGCCGTCGAAGGCGACGCCGATCACCGGTGTGGTGCCGTCGAGGCCGTGTTCGGCCATCGCGGCGGCGATGTGGGCGTGGTGGTGCTGGACCAGCGCGGGCGGTGGCAGGCCGCGTTCCCCGGACAGGCGCCGGGCCCAGCCGGTCGAGTGGTATCGGGGGTGCCGGTCGGCGGCGATCAGCCCGGCGGTGACGCCGGTGAGGCCGGTGACATGGCGTTCGGCCCGCGCGGCGGCGTCGAGGGTGGCGAGGTCGCCCATGTCGCCGATGTGCGGCCCGAACCAGGCCTGGTCGCCGTCGCCGAGGCACAGGGCGTTCTTCAGGTCTCCGCCGACGGCGAGCACGGGGCGGACCGGGACCGGCAGGCGCAGCGGGCGGGGGACGTATCCGCGGGAGCGGCGCAGCACCTGTTCGGTGCCGTCGGGGCGCACCCGCAGCAGGGAGTCGTCGCACGGGGAGGCGATGGGCCGGTCGTGGGCGAGCCAGGCGTCGGCGAGGCCGGTGAGGCGGTCCAGCGCCTCGGTGTCGTCGGTGACGATGGGTTCGCCGGAGCGGTTGCCGCTGGTCATGACGAGGACGCGCGGTCCGGGGGGATCGCCGGGCAGTCCGAGGAGCAGGGTGTGCAGGGGTGTGTAGGGCAGCATGACGCCCAGGTGCGGGCTGCCCGGGCAGACCTGGTCGGCGAGCCGGGGTCCTGCCGTGGTCCGGCGGCGGCGCAGCAGGACGATGGGGCGGCGGGCACTGGTGAGGGCGGCGCGTTCGGCGGTGGTGAGGACCGCGAGGTCCCGCACCGTGCCGAGGTCGGCGCACATGACGGCGAAGGCCTTGCCGCCGCGCTCCTTGCGGTCCCGCAGGGTGGCGACCGCCCGTGCGTCGGTGGCGTCGCAGGCCAGGTGGTAGCCGCCGACGCCCTTGACGGCGACGATCCGCCCGGCGGCCAGCAGCGCCCGCGCCGTGGCCAGGGCGTCGGCGTCCCGGGCCGGGCGGACGCCGGTGCCGGCGGCCGGGATCAGGGTGAGCCGCGGGCCGCAGTCGGGGCAGGCGACGGGCTGGGCGTGGAAGCGCCGGTCGGCGGGGGCGCCGTACTCGCGGGCGCAGGGGGGACACAGCGGGAAGCCGGCCATGGTCGTGGCCGAGCGGTCGTAGGGCATCGCGGTGGCGATGGTGAAGCGGGGACCGCAGTGGGTGCAGGTGATGAACGGGTGGCGGTGCCTGCGGTCGGCCGGATCGGCCAGCTCGCGCAGACAGTCCGGGCAGGTCGCGGTGTCCGGCGGGAGCTGGGTGCGGCCGGTGGACTCACCGGTGGGGCGGATGGTGAAGGGTTCGGCGGCACCGGTGGCGGGGACGTCCTCGCAGCCGACGCCGGTCACGACGGCCAGCGGGGGCGGCTCCTTCACCAGCCGGTCGTGGAAGAGGGCCACATCCTCCGCCGGGCCCTCGACCTCGATGAGCACGCCGCTCGCGGTGTTGCCGACGAATCCGGCCAGGGCCAGCTCGCCGGCCAGGCGGTGCACGTACGGCCGGAAGCCGACGCCCTGCACCGTGCCGCGCACGGTGATCCGGCGGCGCACCCGGCCGGTGACGGGCGCGGTCACGAGGCGGGGGCTGAGGCGGGGTGGTGGTGTCCGTGGGGGTGCGGGGCGAGCGGCGGCCGGTGCGGCGGGGCCGTGTCGCGGGCGGCGAGGGCGTGTTCCAGGAGGGTGTCGGACCCGTCGCCGGTGCGGGCGCAGGACCGTACGATCTCCACGCCCGGGTTGACCCGCTGGACGTTGGCCCGGAAGGCGGCCTCGTCGAAGCCGGCCGCCTCGGCCAGGTCGGTCTTGGTGATGACGACCAGGTGGGCGGAGCCGAACGCGGTCGGGTACTTCAGCGGTTTGTCCTCGCCCTCGGTGACCGCCATCAGCACGATCCGCAGGGTCTCGCCGAGGTCGTAGGAGGCCGGGCAGACGAGATTGCCGACGTTCTCCACGAAGAGCACCGCAGTGTCCTCCGGCAGCCAGCCCTCGAGGTGCCCGCGTACCTGCCGGGCCTCCAGATGGCACAGTCCGTCGGTGAGCAGCTGCCGGACCGGCGCGCCCGAACGGGCCAGCCGGACGGCGTCGTTCTCGGTGGCGAGGTCGGCGGTGAGCGCGGCGACGGGCACGCCCCGCTCCACCGCCCGCGCCAGGACCCGGCCGAGGAGTTCCGTCTTGCCGCTGCCGGGGCTGGACAGCAGGTTGACCACCGTCACGCCCTTCAGCGCCAGGTCCTCGCGCAGACTCGCGGCCAGGTCGTCGTTCTTCGCCAGGACGGCCTGCTTGACGTCGGACCGGCACATGGGGGCAGCTCCTCGCGGTCGTGGGACGGAAGGCCCCGGCCGCGCCCTGCGCGGCCCGGGGTCTCACCGATCTTCGGCCGCGTCGGCCGTGAGGCGGGGCAGCGCAGCCGTGTGCGGGGGCCCGGATTCCATCGGGCGGCCCAACGGCGGCGCGGGTGCGGCGGGATCGGCCAGCAGGACGGGGACGAGCGTGTGCAGCGCGTCGACGGCCCGGCCGACGGCCTTTCGCACCGGTGCGCTGAGTCCCGGCAGGATGTCCTCGTCGCCCGATGGCAGGACGGCGGGCTCGCAGGCGAGCACGAGGACGCGGGGCAGCGGCTCCTCGCCCAGGTGGGTGGCGAGGGCCAGCACCTTCTCCGGGTCGAGGCCGTGGGCCTCGGGCGCGACGGTCCCGTCGGGTGGTTCGGCCTCGACCAGGGTGAGGGTGCCGGGCCGGTGTCCGCGCGGGGCCGCGTCGACCAGGACGGCGGTGGCACAGCCGCCGAGCAGCGCGTAGGCGAGGTCCATGCCGCGGATGCCGAAGTCCCGCACCGTGGCTCCGGGCGGCAGCGGGCGCCGGCCGAGGGCGCTGATCACCTCGGGGCCGAAGGCGTCGTCGCCGAGGAAGATGTTGCCGACGCCCGCCACGAGCAGCCGGCCGGGCGGGGCGCTCATCCGAGGTCTCCCGCGACCGGGGCCAGTGGCCGGACGGAACCGGCCGGCTTCTTGCGCACGAAGGCGGAGCGCAGGGCGTGGTACGGGGCTCCGGGGTCGAAGAAGACGGCGTGCATACGGGCGAGTTCGTTGCGCCGGTACTCCGCGAGGGGCCGCCGCGCCTCGTCCAGGCGGCGGGCCCCGTCCTTGGCGGCGATCCGCCGGGCGAGGTCCGGGGCGGCGGCGAGGTCCGCGGCCAGCCGCTCGACCTGGGCGCTGAACTCCCCCGGCGCGGCGGGCACCAGCCGGTCCACCAGTCCGATCCGGCCGGCCGCGGCGGCGCTGAGCGGCAGCGCCTCGGTGGTCAGCCGGTGGGCGAGGCCGTCTCCCACCCGGCGCGGCAGGGTGTAGGTCCAGAACTCGGAGCCGTACAGCCCCATGCGCCGGTAGTGCGGGTTGAGGACGGTGCCGGTGCGGCACCACACCTCGTCGGCGGCGAGGGCGAGCATGGCGCCGCCGGCGGCCGCGTTGCCGGGGAGCGCGGCCACCACCAGCCGGTCGGTGGTGCGCAGCACCGCCTCCACCAGGTCGTCCATGGCGTTGAGGTTGATCCAGGACTCCTCGGCCGGGTCGGCGGCCGCCTCGATGACGTTCAGGTGGATGCCGTTGGAGAAGAAGTCCCGGTCCGAGCCGAGCACCAGTACGGAGGTGGGGCGGGCGAGCGCGTACCGGTAGGCGGTGAGCAGCCTGCGGCACTGCTCGGTGCTCATCGCGCCGCCGGGGAAGGCGAAGGTCAGGAAGCCCGCGTCGCCGCGCCGGCGGTAGCGGATGTCGCTCCAGGTGCGCCGGTCCGGGGGCGGTTCCAGGGGGACGGTGTCCTCGGGCAGGCGGGGAGCGTCCGGGAAGGAGGCGAGCACGGAGGCGGCCGGGCGCCGGAAGGGCGCGGGGTCGCCGGAGTTCCTGCGCGGGCGCAGTTCCGGGATCCACACGGCGCCGTCGCGGGTGGCACGGCAGACCGCGCCGGACCGGGTGGCGAGCAGCTCGCCGGGGCGGCCGCGGAGCAGGTCCTCGGGGTGCCCGCCGTGCAGGAACACCTCCCGGCCGAGGAGTTCGTCGAGGACGCCCGGCTGGGAGTCGGCGCCGCGCAGCTTGCGCAGCACGGCCTCGGTGCCGTCGTTCTCCCAGTCGATCCGGCGCCGCTCCTGCCGGAAGAAGTCGCGCCACACGATGGGCGGGGCGGTGCCCGGGTCGCCGGTCTGCGGGCGGGGTTTGTACGAGGCGCCGGCGTACCGGCGCACGGCGAGCAGGACGGCGGCCGCGGCGGCGTCGGAGGCCTCGTTGCGGTACAGGTCGCTCTTGCCGACGGGCGGTACGGGGAAGGGTTCCGACGCCCAGATGTCGCCCGCGTCCATCGCCGCCTCGGCCTGGAGGACGGTCACGCCCCAGTGCGGGGCCTGTTCGGCGATCGCCCAGTCCAGGGCGGACGGGCCACGGTCGCCGGGCGGTCCCGGGTGCACGATCAGGCAGGTGTGGTCGCGCCAGACGTCCTCGGGCAGGGCCGACTTCAGCATCGGCGCGACGACCAGGTCGGGGCGCCGCTCGCGGACGGCGGCCCGGACCGGGTCGGTGCCCTGCGTGGCGAGCACGACGTCCACCCGGTGACCCAGGTCCGACAGCTCGGCGTACACCCGTTGGGAGAGGCTGTTGAACGCGCTTGCGACGAGCAAAATGTCCATGACGCGGCATGTTCGTCCTTCCACGGGGTGCCGTGAAGAACCGGTGCGGCGTTTCGTCAGGCTCGGTCGGATACCTTCCGCCAACCGGCTCGCACGGCGCGCTTTCTGAACGTTCGGCGTCGCTTGGCGTTCGCCGGACTCGCAGGGCGTTCGCCGGGCCGGCTTGGCGTGCTCCGGCTGCGAGCGGCGGGCGACGGACGGCCGTGAGGCGACGGTCGGCCCTCAGACGGCGGGCGGCGGAGGGCGGACGACCGTCAGGCGGCGGCCGTCAGGCGGCGAGCGCCGGTCCGGCCGCGAGGCGGTCCAGGAGCTCGTGGTGGTGGAGCGCGGCCACGGGGGCGATCAGGTCGGGGTGGCGCAGCAGCGCGGCGGCGCTCCGGTCGCCGTCGTCGGGGGCGAGGAGCCGCCGGAACTCCTCCGGCCGGCCGGAGGTGTGCTCCGAGCCGGCGAGTGCGCCGACGGCCGGCCCGGCCAGCGCGGGCTCGGCCAGCAGGCCCGCGGCCCAGCTGGCCACGACCTCGTCGACCCAGGTGCGCCAGGCCCACTCCTCGGCCGTGCCGTCGCCGCCCGAGTCCGCGCCGGTGACCCAGTCCAGGCGCACCGCGCCACCGGGCCCGGCCATGGTGACCAGGGCCGCGTCGATCTCGGTCGGATACCGCAGCCACGCGGCGACCGTCACGGCCTGCCGGGCCTGCGCCTCGCAGCGGGCCGTGGCCAGCGCGCCGCCGCACGCGGGGTAGGCGCCGGTCAGCCAGCGGGCCGTCGCGGCGATGAGGGGAGAGAGGTCTGTGAGCACTGCCGGACCGTCCGAAATGGGTATGGGAACCGGGGTCCACGCCACGGTAGCGCCCAGCCCGGCGCCCGTGGGGCGGCTGGGAACTTCGTCATATGTGGCTTCAACCACCTCACGGCGGCGGTGACGTGTGGCCCCCGGGCGCCCAGGGAACTCGGGGCGTGCCCGCCGCCGGGCAGGGCGCGCACCGGGAGGCCCCATGACGACGGACGACGCACAGTACGACGAGCGGGGCGAGGTGCCCCTGGCGGGTTACGCCGCTCTCGCCTCCGTGTTCGCCACGAGCGTGGGCACGTACGCGGTGGTGGCCCGGCGCCGGGGCGTGCGGCTGCCGCAGGAGCTTCCGCCGTGGGACGTCGCCCTGCTGGGCACGGCGACGTACAAGGTGTCCCGGCTGCTCACCCGGGACAAGATCACCAGTTTTCTGCGCGCCCCGTTCACGCGCCGCGCCGAAGAGGGCGAGGCCGGCGAGGTCATGGACGAGCCGCGGGGCACCGGCATGCGCAGGGCGGTGGGCGACCTGCTGGCGTGCCCGTTCTGCACCTCGGCCTGGGTGGCGACGGCACTGATGTGCTCCTACGCCGCGTCGCCGCGGCTGACCCGGCTGGTCGGCGGGGGCTTCGGCGCGCTGACGGTGGCGGACTGGCTGCAGTACGCGTGGACGTGGACCCAGCGGACGGCCGACGGCTGAGCCCGCCGCCGGGCCGGGCAGCCGTGCCGCCGCCCACGAGGAAGGAACCGGCCTGATGCATCACGACGAGATGATCGGAAAGGTGCGGACGCTGGCCCGGCTGCCCGACCGCGGCACGGCGGAGCGGGCGACGCGGGCGGTGGTGAGCACGCTGTCGGAACGGCTGCCGTCCGGGCTGGCCCGCCATGTGGCCGCTCAGCTGCCACCGGACCTGGCGGCCTCCATGCGCCGAGCGGCCGACGAGGCCGGCGCGGACGCGGGTCACGCGGGTGAGCGTTTCGGTCTCGCGGTGTTCGCGGGACGGATCGCCGACCGGGCGGGTACGGACGAGGACACGGCCCTCAGGGAGGCGGCGGCCGTCCTGGAGGTGCTCGACGCGGCCCTCGCCCCGGAGCTGACCGAACGGATGGCCGGCGCGCTCCCCTCGGACATCCGGGAACTGCTCCCGGTGGAGCGCGCCACGGGAGAGGGCGGGGAGTAGAGGCGACGGGGACGGCCGGGAGCGGCCGTCCGTCACCGCCGGTGCGGCACCCGTCCCCAGAGGCGCCGGAAGAAGGGCCGCCGCCGGGCGTGCCGCGCCCCGGTCGGCCGGGTGACCCAGCGGTCCTCGACCTGGTCGAGGCCGAAGAGCAGCACGCTGAGCGCGGGAAGCAGCAGAAGTGCGACGAAGACCACCGGAGGAACTCCTCCCTGCGACTACGGCAGGCGAGTGCCCGTCCCGCCGCCGTCCCAACGTCCACGAGGCGTGAAGGTCCTGTGACGCCCCAGCGCGTCGGTGGAAACGGACGGCGCCGGGCGGGCACGGGCGCGTTGTGCCGGTACGGCGCCCGCCTGCCCGTAACGTTCTCGACAGTGACGAATAGTCACACAATGGACACGGTGAACGCACGGGAGGCCGGGTGGGCGGTCCGGGAGGGCGGACGGGCCGGGGACGCCGGACGCGTCGGACGGTGCTGGGCAGCCGGTCCGCGCACTCCGTACGGCTCCCGGCGGGCGCCCGTCCCCGTTCCGACGCCTCGGTGGCGGGGCGAATGGTGCCGTGGCTGCGGATCACCGCGGCCTACGCCTGGCGGCTCATCCTGGTCGGCGTCGCGGTGTACGGCGTCTTCACCGTGCTCGGCCGCTTCCAGCTCATCGCCGTGGCGCTGTTCCTCGCTCTCATCGTCACCTCGGTCCTGCGCCCGCTCGCCGATCTGCTCGGCCGCGTCCTGCCCCGACCGCTGAGCGTCGCCGTCGCGCTGGTCGGCAGCCTGTTGCTGCTGCTCTCCCTGCTCGCGCTCGTGGGCAACGCGGTGGCGAGCGAGTCGGCCACGCTGGCGGGTGAGTTCCGCGGCGGGGTGCGCCGGATCGAACTGTGGCTCCAGCGCCCACCGCTCCGGCTCAGCGCGGGCCGGCTCTCCGCCCTGGAGAACCAGGTGACGAACTACATCGACGCCCACCGGTCCAGGCTGCTCAGCAGCGCGGTGACGCAGCTGGGCAAGGTGGTGGAACTGGTCACGGGCGGCGCGCTCGCGCTCTTCGCCTCGGTGTTCTTCATCCACTCCGGTGAGCGCCTGTGGGCGTGGGCACGCGACCAGCTGCTGCCGAGCGGGGCGCGCGTCGCCTGGGACCGGGCGGGGAGCACGGCCTGGCGGACGTTCGCCGGGTACACCCGGGGCATCATCATCGTCGCGGCCACCAACGCCGTACTCGTCGGCATCGCCCTGCTCGTGCTGCGGGTACCGCTGGCGCTGCCCCTGACGCTGCTGGAGTTCTTCGCCACGTTCGTGCCCCTGGTCGGCTCGCCGGTGGCGCTCGGAGTGGCCACCGTGGTGGCCCTGGCCGGGCGCGGGCCGCTGACGGCCATTGCCGTGCTGGCGCTCATCGTCGTCATCGGCCAGTTCGAGGGGCATGTGCTGCACCCGCTGGTGCTGAGCTGGGCGGTGCGTCTGCATCCGCTCGTCGTCGCCGTGTCCGTCATCGCGGGCAGCATCGTGGGGGGAGTGATCGGGGCGGTCGTGGCCGTCCCGTTCGTCTCGGTGGTCTGGGCGGTGCTGCGCGTGCTGCGCCCGGCTCCGCCCTGAGTGTGACGGCCGCGGCGGCATGGACACCCGCTTCAGGTGGCACTCGGTGCGTTGTGCGTGGAATGCGATTGATGTGGCAAGGGGTACGGCGGGATCTGTCGGAGGCGGTGGCGGCGGTGCGCCGGGCCACCGCGGGGCCCGGCCGGGAGCGGGATCTGGTCGTGCAGGCGCTGAAGGCCGCGCTGGCCGCCTGGGTGGCCTGGGCGGTGGCGGGCTGGTGGCTCAAGGCGCCGGTGGCGTTCGTCGCGCCCTGGGTGGCGGTGGTCCTGGTGGAGTCGACCGTGTACCGGTCCATCGCGCGCGGGCTGCAGCAGCTCGCCGCGATCGCGGCCGGCACGGTCGTCGCCACCGCCGTCGGGCTGCTGCTGAGCGACACGATGACCGCGATGGCGATCGTCCTGCCCGCGGCGCTGCTGCTGGGGTACTGGCGGCGCCTGGGCAGCCAGGGGATCTACGCGGCCACCGGTGCCCTGTTCGTCCTGACCGGCGGGTCCGTGTCGGTCGGCACCTCGGCGGCCCGGCTCGGCGAGGCCCTCTTCGGCGCGCTGGTCGGCATCGCCGTCAACGCGCTGATCCGGCCGCCGGTGTACCTGCGCGACACCAGTGCGGTACTGCGGGACGCGACCGACGAGGCCCACGACATCCTGCGGGACGTGGCCGACGGGCTGGCCGAGGCCCGCTGGGACGCCGAGGAGGCCGGTGCCCGGCACGAGCGCGCCCTGCGTCTGCGCTCCCGGGTGGAGCAGGCCCATGCCGCGGTGGACCTCGGCCGGGAGAGCCTGCGGGTCAACCCGCGCCGCCGGAACGGAGCCGCGGCGCTGCCCGGGAAGGGATACGACGACGCCGTCCTGGTGCTGGACTACGCGGCCGTGCACACCGCGGGCGTGACCCGTACGGTGCTCGAGGCCGCGGCGCAGGACCGCCGGTCGCCCCGGCCGCACCCGGAACTCGCCCGCCGCTACGCGGCGTTCCTGTACCAGACCGCCCACGCCCTGCGGCTCTACAACCACAGCCGGTTCGATCATTCGAGCGAGGACGGACTGCGCGAGGCGGTGGCGGAACTGCGCGGCACGCTCCAGGAACTGCGCCGGGACCTGGTCCGTTCGACGACGGACGACCCGGACGACATCGCCACCTACGGGGCGTTGCTCGCCCAGGCCCACCGGCTGGCCGACCGCCTGGTCGTGCCGTCCTGAACCCGTCGGCGGCGGGCGGGGTGCCGCCCGCCCCCCCCGGCACGTCACCCCGTGGCGAGCGCGCCGATCTTGTCCACCGACCCGTCGAACCTGTCGTGGTCGCCGACCGTCGGACCGGTGGAGGTGTACTGCCACATGGTGTACGCCGACCAGCCCGAGGGCAGCGTGCCCGCCGACGAGGCGTAACGGGCGATCCAGAGCGGGTTGTTCGCGCCGAAGCCGCCGTAGTTGCCGGTGCACTGACTCCACCAGCTCGTGGCCGTGTAGATGACGGCGTGGCGGCCGGTGCGGGTCTTGTAGCGGTTCAGGAAGTCGCGGACCCAGGTGACCATCCCGCTCTGCGACTTCCCGTAGCAGTCGTCGCCGTACGGGTTCCACTCGATGTCGAGCACACCGGGCAGGGTCTTGCCGTCCTTGGACCAGCCGCCGCCGTGGTCGACGAAGTAGTCGGCCTGGGTGGCGCCGTTGGTGGTGTCGGGGGTCGCGAAGTGGTAGGCGCCGCGGATCATGCCGGCGTCATGGGACCCGGTGTACTGCTGCTTGAAGTAGGGGT
>Ga0308175_100001172_pt1 | contig 17618 bp, 11 predicted proteins | sample PhyCR1_3_FD_203893 | JGI IMG/M metagenome (GOLD analysis project Ga0308175, IMG submission 203893) | Soil microbial communities from UC Gill Tract Community Farm, Albany, California, United States - DLSLS.C.R1 | ecosystem: Environmental > Terrestrial > Soil > Agricultural land | place: USA...
CCTCGGGCGTAGGCCGTCAACCCTCAGCGTAGGCCGCCAACCCTCAGCGTAGGCCGCCAACCCTCATCCCGAGCGAAGCGAGGGACCTTCTCGACACGGTTCTGAGCTCGTCGGAGCAGGTCCCTCGCTTCGCTCGGGATGAGGGGCGTTACCGTAGGGATGAGGGGCGTTACCGTCTCTTCGCGAATTCCTCCTTCGCCCGCCCGATCAGCTCCAGCACCCCACTCCGTTCCGCATCCGTATTCCAGTCCTTGCTCCCCGACGCGAACGCCGCCAACCGATCGATCCACTGCACGAAGTACTCGGCGTCCTCCGCCGAGCGGATGGGCGCACCATCGCGGATGACATACACCGGGCTGGTGGTCGCGTAGGGATACAGATCGAGCACCGGATACACGGCGCGATCGGTGCGCGCCCGCAGGAGAAACCAGGCGCTGCCCTCGATCGGGAGCGTCACCGTAGTGTCCGCATGGGTCTGGTCACCCGCCGTCGGGATCTCAGCCACCACCTTCCCATTCGACACGATCTCGAGGTGATCCACCGGAACATTCGACCAGAGGCGGACCCGCGCCTCCACTTCCCGCGCGCCGGCCGGCAACTGCATCTCCTGCCCTACCCCCCGCCCGCCGACGCTCAGCTCGAGCATCGGCCCGTTGGTCACGAAGCTCCGCCCGGCCAGCAGCGAGTCCAGCAGCACGCGCTGGCTCACTGACGCGCCGGTATGCACGTACACCCGGTTCATCCCCACCGGTCCACGCAGCGAAGCGAAGTTGGCCATCGCGTCCGTGCCGGCGCCGGCCGGCAGCCGGAAGCCGCAGTTGAGCGCGCGATACCAGACGTGCGCCGTCGCCATCGGGTCGTCCACGAAACCCATCGCCTCGTAGTAGCTCACCTTACCCAGCGCCAGGTCCACCGGAAACTCGGCCGTCAGCGGGTGGGTGGTGTCCGCCGGATCGGGATCGCTGTCGAACGGATGCACGTAGCCCATCACGCCGCCCTGGGTCCGTGCCAGATCGGCCACCTCGGCGTTGGTGGGGGCCAGGCTCGCCGCGGGCGTGCCCTGGTAGCCCGCGTACCCCGGCAGCAGCACGTGATCCTTGAGCCCGAGGAGGCCCACGTGTCCCCACACGCTGGTGTGGTACTCCTGGTCGTGCATGATCACGGTGGTCGGGGACGACACGGGGTCCCTCCCCACCCGGTACTCGATGTCGGGGATCCGCCCTTCCTTGTTGACGATCAGGTTCTCGACCAGATCGAGGTCTTCGGCACGAGCCTGAAAGGCGAGATAGCGGGGCCTGTTGCGGTAGGTGCCGCCGTAGTTCATGTGCACGTGGAGGTCGGCGCTGCGCCAGCCGCGGGCCGTGAGATCGCCGAGCGGGCGGAGCCTGACGCTCAGAGCGGCCGTGCGCCCGGACCGGACCTCGACGGTCCGTCGCTCAGCCCGGACAGCGGGACCACGGCTCACCTCCACCTCGTAGCGACCGGCGGGCAACGTGAGCAGCGAGGTGCCGGGCGTGTGGAAGTACCCGTACTCGAATCGGCGCTCCCGCCGGTCGAAACCGTCGTCGGCGTGGCGCCAGGCGTCGTCCGGCGCGAAGCTCCGGCCATCGGGACCGGTGACCGACACCCGCGCGGGCGACGAGACCGATACCCGGAGCGCACCCGTGGCACGGCGATAGACTCGACGCGTGATGCGCACGGGTGTCTGCTCGCCGCCCGGCACGTCGACGATGCGCAGCGACGTATTCCCACCCTGGTTCGAGATGAACGCGATGTGCCGCCCGTCGGGTGACCAGCGCGGTGCCGTCGCGTCCCAGTCGCCGTAGGTGAGCTGCAGCGGATTGGCGCCGTCCGCCGTCATCAGCCAGAGCTGGTTCCATTGGCGACCGAGGTAGGAGCTGTACACCACCCGCTTGCCGTCGCGGCTCCAGTCGGGGCGGCCCTTCCAGGTGGTCTCCTCGTCGCGGATCTCCCGGGCGGCGCCACCGGCCCGCGCGGGCAGGCGCCAGAAGCTCCCCGCCCCCCAGATGTGGCCGCGGTTGGAGATCGCGATGAGCTCGCTCCCGTCCGGCGACCAGGTCGGCGAGATCCAGTGGTCGACCGTGTTGTAGTAGTAGCGCGGGAGCCCGCTCTCCTTGTCCTCGGAGATCCGCTCGATTCGCTCCGCGCGACCGTCGGCGGTGACCTCCGCGGTGAACAGGTGCCACCGCCCCTGATACAGGCTCGACGTGAACGCGAGTCGGTGCCCGTCGGGCGACCAGCGCGGCTCCAAGTTGACCGCGCCGTTGGCGATAAGCGCGAGGGACGTGTCGGCCGCGACATCGAGCAGCCGGAGCTGAATGGCGTCGTCCTGGTAGGAGGCATAGACGATCCAGCGTCCGTCGGGCGACCAGTCGGGCTGGTAGTCGTACCCGGGTCCGTCGGTGAGCTGGCGGGCCTCGGAACTCCCGACCCGCTGGCGCCAGAGGGAGCCCTGCATCGAGAACACCAGCTCCGTCCCGTCCGGCGACCAGGCCGCCCCGCTCGGCCCACTGGTCACCTGCGGGATGAACATCTCGCGGTAGTAGTAGGGGTGGCGGACCTTGACCTGCTGCAGCACCGGCGCGCGCTGGGCGTGGGCGGCGGTAACGGCGCAGCAGGCGAACATGGTCGTAGCGAGCGCCAGCCTCATCCCGAGCGCCAGCCTCATCCCGAGCGCCACTCTCATCCCGAGCGCAGCGAGGGATCTTCTCGACCCGTTTCCCGAAACCCGTGAAGCAGGTCCCTCGCTGCGCTCGGGATGAGGCCCTGGTGCCCGCCCCCTCACCTCCGGCGTCCCCGCCAGTAGATCACCCCGCCCAGCGCCACGCAGAACAGCGCTCCGCCGACCACCTTCATCAGGAACACGGCCGCCTGGTCCGGCTCGGGCGGAATCATCGCCATGTACATCGCGAACAGGGTGAAGAGGAAGCCGCACAGCCCGATCGCAAGCGCCGCCGGCCGGCCCGCCATCAGCGAGGCTCCCGCCGGAGCCGGCGTCTTGAGCCGGACCACCAGGAAGGCGATGTAGAGATAGAGGTACGGGATGAAGTACACCAGCAGCATCGTGTCGAGGATCACCAGGTAGGCTCGCTCGACCGTGGTGCCCTTGCCCAGCACCGAGATCAGGAGGAACACCGTCGCGAGCACCGCCTGGGTGAGAATGGCGACGTAGGGTGTCTCCCACTTCGGATGCACTCGGCCGAACGCCGGCGGAAAGTAGCGGTCGAGGCCGATCACGAACGCCACCCGCGCCGGCCCGGTGAGCCAGGCGCCCACCCCGCCGATGTTGCCGAGCACGTACAGCGCCGCCATGGCCGGCGGGATCCAGACCGCGCCGAATCCGATATCCTGCGCCCCGGTGTGGAGCGCCTGCAGGAAGCCGGACACGATGTTCACCTGGCCGGTCGGCACCAGCCACAGTACCGCGATGGTGCCCGCGATGTAGATGAACGCGATCAGCGGCGCCGAGAGCAGAATGGAGCGCGGCACCGTCCGGGTGGGATCCTTGACCTCGCCGCCCATCACGGCGCAGAGCTCGAGGCCCGCGAAGGCAAAGGCGATCGAAGCCCACAGGTTGAGCTTCTTGGGGTCGGCCAGGTCGGGGGTGAGCGTGGCCGCGTTCATCGGGGTTGCCGAGGGGTGGGTGAGCATGGCGTAGGCGCCGAGCGCTACCAGCACCACGCCGGGCACGTAGGTGCCGAGCGCGCCCACGTTCTGGAGCCAACGTCCGACCCGCACGCCGACCACGTTGAGCCACACCGCCACCCACAGCGCGATCAGGGTGGCCGGCAGCACGTAGAGCCAGCTGCTCTCGAGCTCGGTGCCCCCGCGTCCGATGACGTAGGTGCCCACCACGGCGGTGGACATGAGCAGGTTGGGATAGTACAGGATGTTGTTCACCCAGTAGCACCACCCGCACATGAAGCCGTGGCCTTCCCCGAACACCCGCTTGGTCCAGGCGTAGATGCCACCCTCGTCGGGATAGCGGGCCGCCAGGTCGCCCACGGCAAGCCCCTGCGGCACGAAGAAGAACAGTGCCGCCAGTACCCACAGGGTGATCGAGCTGGGCCCCGCCGCCGCGGCAGTCGCGAACCAGCGGAGGCTGACCACCGCCACCACGTTGAACAGCACCATGTCGCGCAGGCCGAGCGCGCGTGGAAGCGTCGGACGGTCGGTCGCGGGCGCGGCGGTGGCGGTCATGGCGGGGTCAGCCCGTGAGGAAGAGGCGATCGGGGTCGAGCACCTGGCGCAGCAGGTGAAGCTCATGGTCGGTCGGCGCGGCGACCGACGCCAGCGTCGGCCGCTGCCGGAGCGGCCAGCCGACGCCGCCCTGCACCTGCTCGGCAGTGACGCCGGGATAGAGGGCGGCCAGCACCAGCTCGCCCGAGGCCGGGTCGGCCTCGAGGATGGCCTTGTCGGTCACGACCTTGACGGGGCCCGCGCCCGGCATGCCCAGCTCGCGCCGGCTATGGCCGTGAGCGCGGTGGCCCGGGCTGGTCACGAAGTCGACGGTTTCGGGGAACGCCCGGCGGCTCAGCCGGCTGATGACGAGCGTGCGTTGCGCGTGGATCGCGATCTCCGCCGCGCCACCGCTGCCCGGGAGGCGCACGTCCGGGTGGCCGTAGGTCCCGATCACCGTGGTGTTGATGTTGCCGTGGCGATCGATCTGCGCCCCGCCCAGAAAGCCGACCTGGATCCGCCCGTTCTGAAGCAGGCACTGGAACACGTCGGCCATGCCGCAGACCATGAGCGAGCCGGTGACGAGCGAGGGATCGCCGATGCTCACCGGCAGCCGCTCAGGCAGCGCCCCGACGGCCCCGGACTCGTAGATCAGCACCAGGTTGGGCGCGTGGGTGGCCCGCGCGAGGTTGCAGGCGAGATTGGGAAGCCCGATGCCGACGAAGACCACCTCGCCGTCCCCGAGCTCGCGCGCGGCGACGGCGGCCATCATCTCGGCGGGGGTGTAGGTGACAGGAGGCGCGGTCATGCCCTCATCCTGACGCTGACCAAGGCGAAGGGGAGGGACCTTGCCGGAGAATGGCTTGAGAGAGGGGAAGCAGGTCCCTCCCCTTCGCTTCGCTCAGGGTCGGGATGAGGGCTTCTAGAGGGCTGCTATGCGATACCCAGCGCCGCTCAGAACCCATAGTTCACACCCGCGCACACCCGCTGATCCGCCCGCAGCCGCTCCAGGCCGCCCATACGCGCCACGTACTCGACTCGATCCGCCACGCCGTACACGAACTCGTCCAGATACCGCTCGAGCGCCGCCGGATCGCGCGAGATGTTCTCCCACGCGACGTAGAACCCGTTGTCCCGATCGTAGTACCCCTGCGCGTACGACGGGTGCGCGCCCCACGGCTCAACCACCACCGCATCCACCGCCAGGCCGGGAATGAGGGTGCGGTTGGGATCGGCTCGGATCACCTGCTCGTCCACCAGCTCCTCGACCACCACGATCACGCGCCGGGAGGCAAAGGCGGCCTCCTTCTGCACGCCGAGCAGGCCCCAGATCTGGGTGTTGCCCTGCGCGTCGGCGCGCTGGGCATGCACGATGGTGACGTCGGGATTGAGCGCCGGCACGGCGGCGAGCCGCTCACCGGTGTAGGGACACTCCACCTGCGCGATCTTCGGGTTGGCCGCGGGCAGGTCGGTGCCCATGTAGTTCCGCATCGGCCAGAACGGGAGCCGCGCCGCGCCTGCGCTCAGCCGCGCCACCATCCCGAAGTGCGAATACTCCTCCAGCTCCAGGGTGCCCCCGCCCTTCGCGTCAGTCCTTCCTTCCACCGCGCGCCGGAAGGCGTGGAGCGAGCCCGCTCCCGGATTCCCCGCCCACGAGAAGACCAGCTTCCGGGCGCAGCCGGCCGCGATCATCTGATCGTAGATGAGATCGGGAGTGAGCCGGCACAGCGTCAGGTCCCGCCGTCGCTGGCGGATGATCTCGTGCCCCGCGGCAAAACAGATGAGGTGGGTGAAGCCCTCGATCACCACCGTATCGCCGTCGCGCACGTGGGCGGCGACCGCCTCGCGCATGGTGGTGACCTTGGATGGCGGTGCGGCGGGGCTCAAGCGATCTCGCTCAGCCGGGCGTCGATCATCGTCAGCGCGGTGTCGACGTCGCCGGCACTCACCACGAGCGGCGGAGCCAGCCGCAGGGTGCTCTTGCCGGCGCCCAGCAGGAGCAGGCCCCGCTGAAAGGCGCCCTGAACCAGCTGTTCCACGATGTCGGGCGCGGGCTCGCGGGTGGCCCGGTCCTTCACGAACTCGACGCCCACCATCAGGCCCACGCCGCGCACGTCACCGATGCAGTGGTGCTTCTCCGCCAGCTTGCCGACGCCGGCCTGCAGGCGTTCCCCCATGGTGACGGCGTTGGCCATGAGTCCGCCTTCGACCAGGTCGAGCGTCGCCAGCGCGGCCGCGCAGCACACCGGGTTGCCGCCGAAGGTCGAGCCGTGGGAGCCGCTTTCCCAGGTATTGACCGACTCCTTGGCGATGATGGCCCCGATCGGCATGCCCGAGCCGAGGCCCTTGGCGGTGAGCAGGATGTCGGGCTCGACGCCCTCGTGGTCGCAGGCCCACATCTTCCCGGTACGGCCCACGCCGGACTGGACCTCGTCGGCCACCAGCAGGATGCCGTACTTGTCGCAGATGGCGCGCAGGTCGCGCAGCCAGCCCGCGGGCGGCACCACGTAGCCGCCCTCGCCCTGCACCGGCTCGACGAAGATGGCCGCGACATCGTGCGGGTCGAGGTGGCGGGCGAACAGGTCCCGCTCGAGCGCCTCGGTGAGGCAGCCGCGAGTGCAGTCCGGCTTGTCGGCGCACCACTGGCACCGGTAGCGGTACGCGTATGGGATGTGGTGCACGTCCGGCAGCAGCGGCCCGAACCCGGCATGCTGGCGGGCCTTGCTGCTGGTGAGGCTCACGGCGCCGGTGGAGCGGCCATGGAACGCCCCGCGAAAGGCGATGATGGCGGTTCGGCGGGTGGCGTAGCGCGCCAGCTTGATGGCGCCCTCGGTGGCCTCGGTGCCCGAATTGGTGAGGAAGACCCGCTTCTTGCTGGCGCCCGGCGCGATGCGCGCCAGCCGCTCGCACAGCGCCGCCATGCCTTCGTAGTAGAAATCGGAGCCACAGATATGGAGAAACCGGTCGGCCGCCTCCTTCACCGCCGCGACCACCTTGGGGTGGCCGTACCCGGTGGAGCACACGGCAATGCCCGCCATGAAGTCCAGGTAGCGATTCCCGTCCACGTCCTCGACCATCACGCCCTGCCCGCGCGCGACGACGAGCGGGTACTCCTTGATGTAGCAGGAGGCGGTCCACGCCTCGTCGCGGTCGACGACCGCGCGGGCCTTGGGACCGGGGGGTGGGACGAGGATCTTCGGGTAGTCGGGCACACGATCTCCGTGGGTTGTGTGACCTATCGGTGGAGCGCCGTCACTCCCGTGTCATCCCGAGCGGAGCGAGGGATCTTGCCCGGGAATAGATGCGACCACGCAGTGCCAAGATCCCTCGCTCCGCTCGGGATGAGGGTCAGGAGTCTTCCTCAATCACTGTCCGGCTTTGTTCTCGGGCAAACTGCGCCACATAGAACGGCCCGCATCCGCCCTTGCCGGTCGAGCCCGATCCCTTCCAGCCGCAGAACGGCTGCGCGCCGGGCCAGGCACCCGTCGTCGCGCCGGTGCGCTTGTTGGCGTAGCACACGCCGGCTTCGATCTCACCGAAGAAGCGCGCCACCTCGGCGGGCTCCTGCGAGAAGATGCCCGCCGTGAGCCCGTACTCCACCGCGTTGGCGTGCGCCAGCGCCTCGTCCAAGCCCGCCACTTCGCCGATGGCGAGAAACGGCACGAACAGCTCTTCCCGGAACAGCGAGCTCTCGAGCGCCAGCAGCGCGATGGTAGGCGCCACGAAGTGACCGCGGTCGAATACCCCGCCGGTGAGCCGGGCCCCGCCGTGCACCACCACGCCTTCCTCTCGCGCCTGCGCCACGGCCCGCTCGTACCGGGCCACCGCACGCTCGTTGATGACCGGTCCGAAGAACACATCCCGCTCGGATGGATCGCCCATGCGGATGGCGCGGGTCCGCTCGAGCAGGCGCTCGAGGAACGGTGCCGCGACCGCGTGGTGGACGTACACCCGGCTGGTGGCGCTGCACTTCTGGTTCTGCAGGCTGAAGGCCGACCGCATCACGCCCTCGGCGGCGGCATCGAGGTCGGCCGACGGCATGACGATCGCGGCGTTCTTTCCGCCCAGCTCGAGCAGGCACGGCTTGATGAAGCCTGCTGCGCCGCTCAATCCGGCGTGAATCCGGAGGCCCACGGCCTTGGAGCCGGTGAAGACTACCCCGTCGATGCCCGGGTGCTGCCACAACGGATCGCCGATCACGTCGCGGTCGCCAACCAGCAGGTTGAACACGCCGGACGGCAGGCCCGCGTCTCGATACACCTGATACAGCCGGAGTCCGGTGAGCGGGGTGTCTTCCGCCGGCTTGTAGACTACGGCGTTGCCCACCGCCAGCGCGGCCGAGGACATGCCGGCGGAGAGCGCGAGCGGAAAGTTGAACGGCGCGATGCAGGCGAACACGCCGTACGGCCGGAGCACGTCCGTGTTGCGCTCGATCGGTGTGATCCGCCCCATCGGCCGGACGAACCCGTCGGCCTCCTCGACCTGCCCGCAGTAGTAATCGATGAGATCGGCCGACTCCTCGGCGTCGCCCATCGCCTCCAGGCGGCTCTTGCCGACTTCGAGCGACATGAGCGCGGCCAGGTCGTACTTCCGCTCGCGGATCAGCTCGGCCGCGCGTCGGAGCAAGGCGAGACGTTCCCGCCATGGGCGCCGCCCCCAGTCGCGCTGCGCCGCCCGGGCCGCCGCCACCGCCCGATCGACGTCGTCCACAGTTGCCCGCGCGAACCGGCCCAGCACCAGGCCGGTGTCGATCGGCGAGCGATCGTCGATCGGCTCGCCCCCGTGGTCCACCGCCTCGTCAGCGATATAGAATGGATACCGCGCGCCCGCGAAAGATCGAAGCGCATCGAGAGCGACGTCGAACCGGTGATGGAACTCGTTCAGGTCGCCCGAGGCGGAGGTGTAGGTGATCTTGGCGGGTGCGCTCATGCCACGGCTCCGATCCGCTCGACGGTGGCCCGCAGGGCCTCGCCGAACCGCTGTACGATGAGGTCGATCTCCTCGTGGCTCACCACGAACGGCGGCGCCAGCATGGCCAGGTCGCCGTTGGTGCCGTCCGCCTGGCCGACGTTGGGCCAGACCACGAGGCCCGCGTCGAGCGCCGCCTCCGCGAAGGTCTCGGCGAAGCGGGCCGAGCGGGGGAACGGCGCGCGGGTGGCGGTGTCGGCCACGAACTCGACGCCGGCCAGCAGGCCGCGGCCGCGCACGTCGCCCACGCCGGGCAGCTCCCGGAGCGCCTGCAGCCGCGCGTGGAACGCGGGCCCGACCGCCGCGCACCGCTCGATCAGGGCGTGGTCCCGCAGGTAGCGCAGCGTGGCCACACCGGCCGCGCACAGCACGGCATGATGCGAGAAAGTCTGCGCGTGCAGCAGCGAGCCCGATCCGCGCGCCAGCACGTCCACCATACGGCGAGGAGCCACCACCGCGGAGAGCGGCGCGTACCCGCCGGCGATGCCTTTCCCCAGCGTCATGATGTCCGGTACGATGCCGTACGGCTCGAGCGCCGACCAGGTGCCGGTTCGCCCCGCGCCGGTGAGCACCTCGTCGGCCACCAGCAGGACGCGATGCCGGTCGCAGGCTGCACGAACCCGCCGCCAGTACTCCGGCGCCGGCACCGAAGCGCCGCTGGACGACCCGCCGACCGGCTCGGCGATCACCGCCGCCACCGTCCCGGCACCCGCGCGGACGATGGCCGCCTCGACCGCCTCGCCGCTGCAGCTCGGACAGAGCGGGGCCGCGCCGCGGCACTCGCAGCGATACGCGTAGGGCGCGGGCACGCGCACCACGTCCACCAGCCAGTCGCGGAAGTAGGTCTTGTAGTGCTCCCGGGCCGACGCGGAAAGCGCGAGCAGTGTGTTGCCGTGGTAGCCCGGCGCGAGCGAGATGATCGTGGTCCGCCCTGGCTCACCGGACTCGACCCAGTATTGCCGGGCCAGCTTGAGCGCTGCTTCGACCGCCTCGGAGCCGCTGGTGAGTGGATACACCAGCTCGAGGTCCCCCGGCGAACGCTGGGCGATCTCCGCCGCGAATTGCTCGACCGGATCGTGGGTGAATGCCATCCCGCTGACATAGGCCACCCGCTCGGCCTGGCGGGCCATGGCCTCGCCGATCTCGCGCACTCCATGCCCCAGGTTGGCCACGAAGGCGCCGCTCACTCCGTCGAGGTAACTCCGCCCCTCCGCATCGTATAGCCAGCATCCGGCGCCCCGGACGATGCGCGGGTAGCGCCGCGTCAGCTTCCGGTAGAACACGTGGGAGTGGTCGAGGTCGTCGCCGGGCATGGGAGTAAGGAGGTGGGCGGCCTGGCCCGGAAGGGGCCACCGGCCGCGGGCGGAATGTGGCCGGGTCTGGAGAGCGGCGCCAGGGGCGACGCGCCGCCCTGGCGGGAACCAACCACGTCTGGCCCGCATTCTGCAGGAAATTGCGGCAGCGCCTCCCCCAGGGCCCTCGCGCCAGGCGCTCTCGGTAACCTTTTCCGCCGATGCCGACTATGCAATCGCCTCTAATCGTCGACGCGTTGCGCGACCAGCTGGTCCAGGTCATCGACTGGTACCATCATGGCATCCCCCGCTTCCACTGGGGGACGGTCATTCACCGCCGCAACGAACGTGGCAAGCTGCGATTCGGCGCCATCACGCCGCAAGGTGAGAGTTTGCTCCTGACCGAGCCCCTGCTGGACGAACTGTCCGGTAGCACCTGCTGGCTGGACGGAGCGGTTCGGGTACGCCTCGAGACTCGCCGAATCTCCGATCCCCATCCCTGGGTCGATGCCCTGGCCCGCCCCAATCGTCCGCCGCTGGTCGAAGCCCTGGCCGTCTATTTCGATCCCGACACCTCAGCCGAAGAGAAGCTGGCCTTTCAGGCCATGGCAGGCGTGCTGACGCCGGCCAAGTGCCCGTCGGAGTTGTTCGTGTTGATGAAGGCGAAGCCGGCGGGGTGGCCAGCGTAAACGGACGGTAAGACGGAAGGACGGAAGACGGAAGGACGGAAGGACGGAAGGACGGAAGGACGGAAGGACGGAAGGACCAGCAGAGGCCCTTCATCCCGAGCGCAAGCGAGGGACCTTCTCGACCGGTTTCCGAAACCCGTGGAGAAGGTCCCTCGCTTACGCTCGGGATGAGGCTGGTGTGCTGGTCCTTCCGTCCTTCCGTCGCTACTTCAAGAACAACAGCGTGCGATAGTTCGGCAGCGGCCACAGGTCCGCCGCCACCACCGACTCCAGCGCATCGCCGGTTTCCCGGAGCCGCTGCATCGCGGGCTTGAGCTGGCGAGCGATCTGCGCCGCATGTTTGGCCGGGTCGGCCTCGTGGTGGCCTGCCAGGCGCTCCACCTCCCCGGTGCGGCTCCGGAACTGCGTCACCAGCTCGACGAAGTCGCGCAGCGCCTGGGTGCTGTCGCTCGCGTCCACGCCCGCGGCCTTCGTGGCGGCCACCGCTTCGGCCACGCGGCGCTGATGCTCCAGGGCGGCCGGCAGGATCTGTCCCTTGGCGATCGACACCATGGTTTCCGCCTCGATGCCGAGCTGCTTCACGTACTTCTCGATCGCGATGTAGATCCGCGACTCGTACTCCGACTTGTTCAGCACGCCATACTTCCTGAACAGATCGGAATTCTTCTTGGAGCGGAGCACCTGGAACGCCTCGACCGAGTCCTTGAGGTTGGGCAGGCCCCGGCGGTCCGCCTCGGTGTGCCACTCCTCGGAGTAGTTGTCGCCGTCGAAGATGACCCGCTTGTGCTGCTTGATCAGCTTCTTGAGCACCGACAGGACGCCCTGCTGCAGGCGGGCCGGCGACGGCTTGGCTCCGACCGCCTTCTCGAGCTCGGTCGCCACGTCGTCCAGCGACTCCGCCACGATGGTGTTGAGCACCGTGTTGGGCCAGGCGATGCTGGCGCTCGAGCCCACCGCGCGGAACTCGAACTTGTTCCCGGTGAACGCGAACGGCGAGGTCCGGTTCCGGTCGCCCGAGTGGCGCGGGAGCTGGGGCAGCGTCTTGGCGCCCAGGTCCAGGGTGCCGCCGCGGATGGTGCGCTTGGGAAGGCCCTTCTCCACCTGCTCCAGGATGTCGCTCAGCATCTTGCCGAGGAAGACCGAGATGATCGCTGGCGGGGCCTCGTTGGCGCCCAGCCGGTGGTCGTTGGCCGCCGAGGCGATCGACGCGCGCAGCAGATCGGCGTGGAGGTCTACCGCCCGGATGATGGCGACCAGGAACACCAGGAACTGCATGTTGGTGTGGGTGTCGTCCTGCGGGTCGAGCAGGTTGACGCCCGTGTCGGTGCTCATCGACCAGTTGTTGTGCTTGCCCGAGCCGTTGACGCCGGCGAACGGCTTCTCATGGAGCAGCGCCTGGAGCCCGTAGCGCGGGGCCACCCGCTTGAGGGTCTCCATCATGATCATCTGATGATCGCTCGCGATGTGGCTCGGCTCGAACAGCGGCGCGATCTCGTACTGGCCGGGCGCCACCTCGTTGTGCCGGGTCTTGACCGGCACGCCCAGCTTGTAGAGCTCGCGCTCGGACTCGGACATGAAGGCGAGCACCCGCGGCGGAATGGTGCCGAAGTAATGGTCCTCGAGCTGCTGGCCCTTGGGCGGCTTGGCGCCGAACAGGGTGCGCTCGGAGGTGACCAGGTCGGGCCGCTTGTAATACAGGTCGCGGTCGATCAGGAAGTATTCCTGCTCCGAGCCCACCGTGGTGTACACCCGGCGCACGTCCGTATCGGTGCCGAAGATCTTGAGCACCCGCATCGCCTGGTGCGACAGCGCCTCCACCGAGCGGAGCAGCGGGATCTTGGTGTCGAGCGCCTCGCCGGTCCAGGAGACGAACGCCGTCGGAATGCACAGGGTGACGTTGTTGTCGCCCCGCATGAGGAAGGCCGGGCTGGTGGCGTCCCACGCCGTGTAGCCGCGGGCCTCGAACGTGGCGCGGATCCCGCCCGACGGGAAACTGGACGCGTCGGGCTCGCCTTGGACCAGGTCGCTGCCCGAGAAGTTGAACACGACCCCGCCGTTCCCGTCCGGCGCGGCGAGCGAGTCGTGCTTCTCGGCGGTGAGGCCGGTGAGCGGCTGGAACCAGTGGGTGTAGTGGGTGGCGCCGTTCTCGATGGCCCAGTCCTTCATCGTGGCGGCCACCACGTCGGCCACGGCCGGGTCGAGCGGCTCGCCCTGGTCGATGGTCCGGAGGAGGCTCCGATACACTTCCTTCGGGAGCCGCTGGCGCATGAGGGTGCGGGAGAAGATGTCGGTGCCGAAAATCGAGTCGACGCGATCAGCCGTAGTCGTGGTCGATCCCCCGTTGAGGGAGCGTGCGATGGTGGTCACGTGTGCCTGCGCCTCAGGATGTGGGTGGACGGGAAAGCACAGAAGATAATGCGGTGAGCGGTGAGCGGTGAGCGCCAAGCGGAGGTGGCCGGGGCGGCTCGGGATTTCCGACGTTTTTGTCGGGTGACGGGGCACGCCGTGGCCTTCGTGCCCTCCGTGCTTCCGCGGTGAACAACCGCACTCACTGCGACTCATACGGAGCCCGCGCGCGAGCTCGCGTCACGTGAGGGTCGCATGAAGAGGAATTCATGAACGCTTCATGCTGTCTTTCGCCGCGCGCGGAGAGCTTCCGGCCATGACCACCGATCTTGCATCGCCAGCCCGTGCCCGCGGCCTCCCGCTACGTCCGGCGCCGGCCCATCCTCCGCCCTTCGCCCTGACGGCCGCTCATTTCCTCACGGCTTTGCTGTGGCTCGGGGCCGCCGCCCTCGGCTTGATCGTGGTGGCGCCGCTCCTCGCCCGAGGGGCCTTTCTCGACCCGCACGTCCTGGCGGTGGTTCACTGCGTCACGCTGGGCGTCATCACGACGACGATCTTCGGCGCCCTCTACCAGATGCTCCCGCCGCTCCTCGGCGTCACGGTGCGAAGCGTTCGTGCCGCCGCCCTGGAGCTGGGCTTCCTCGTCGCGGGCACGCTGGTCCTGGTGACCGGCCTGTGGCACGCGCGGCCCGCGTGGCAGGGCGCCGGCTGGCTCCTGGTGGCGGGCGCCATCGGCTGCGCGTCGTGGACCCTGCTGCCGCAGCGCCGCCGAGCCACACAGGGCAAGCTGACCGGGCTCTACATCTCCGCCGGCCACTCGGCCCTGGGGCTCGCATTCCTGCTGGCCGGCGCGAGGATCGGCGAGGGCCTCGGCTGGTGGCACGTCGACCGCCTCGGCGCCATCGCCGCGCACTTCCACCTCGCGGCGCTCGGCTTCGCGACGCTCACCGCCGTCGGCGTCAGCAGCCGCCTGCTGCCGATGTTCCTCGCGCCGGACGACGCGCCCGAGTGGCCGCTGCGCTGGATCGGGCCGGTGGCCGGAGCCGGCCTGCTGGTGTTCGCCGCCGGCGAACTCGCCGGCTCACGGGCGGCCACCGTATCAGGCGCGGCCCTGCTCGCGCTGGCGATGGCCGGCTATCTCGCGCTCGCGGCCACCTGGTTCAGGCGGCGCACCCGGCCGCTGGATCCGGCGCTCGGGTTCATGGCCGCCGCGTTCGTCGGGCTCGCCGCGAGCGTCGCGATCGGCCTTGCCCTGCTGCAGGCCGGCGCGGGAGCGGCGTTCGCACGAGCGGTGACAGCCTACGCGGTGATGGCGGTGCTTGGCTGGCTGGTTCTGCTCATCCTGGGGGTGTACTACCGGGTGATCCCGTTCCTGGTGTGGATCAACCTCGGCGGCGCGTCCGCCGCCGGCCGCGACCCGGCCGGCCTGATGCCGCGCCGGGCCGCCTGGGTCAGCCTGGCAGTGATCGCCGGTGGAGTCTGGCTCCTGGCGGCCGCCATCCGAGCCGGAAGCGCGACGGCTGCGCAGGCGGGCGCTGGCGCGTTCGCGATCGGGGTGCTCGGCGTAATCGTCCAGTACGTGCGGCTGGTCGTGATCGTGCGGCGGACGGCTCGGGGTCGGGCCGCTGAACGCTAGATATATGGTCGGCGGTCGCTCAGCGGTGTAGAGATCGCGCGCGGGATCACGTAGCAGTCGAGACCACTGGCCATTCACAGGAAGGCACGACCAGGAGGTTTGGCCGGCCACGGAGTCCTTCGTGTCCTTCGTGCCTTCCTGTTGAATGGCCGCACACGCTCCGCCGTGCGAGGAAGCCCTGCGCGATCTCAACGCGCTGCTGTCTCAGCGGGGCCCGGGCCCGCCGATACTGATCGCCCCGCACTCGCACGCCAGCGCCTCCAGGGCCTCCGCGTTCCACGTGCCCCGATCGGTGAGCTGCGCGAGCAGGGCTCGCGGCAGCGCGTCGCGACCGACTCGGCCTCCGACGATCCCGCCGGCCATGGCCGCCATGGTGTCGGTATCCCCGCCGATCTGGATGGCGGTGCACACCGCGCTCCAGTAGTCGTCGGGCGAGCGGAGCGCCGCGTAGAGGCTCCACGCGACGCTTGGCACGACGTGGGTCGAGATTCCCCGCCACACTGGACCGTCGGCCGGATCGAGCGCCGTGTCGCGGGGTCGCGCGCGCGCCTGCTCCGGCTCGAGGCGCAACCAGGCCTCGACACCGGCGACCACCTGCGCCACCTCCGCGCTCACCCCCGCGATCATCTCGACCAGCTCCCGAATCAGCCGCCGAGCCTCGAGCGGCCCCGGGCGAGCCGCGAGCGCGGTGGCGCCCGCGATGGCCACGGCACCGCCGGCACAGCGCGGATCCAGGTGGGTTACCCGGCACTGGTCCGCCGCGGCGTCGATGAGCCGCGCCGGGTCGGAGGCCAGCAGGACGCCGAGGGGCGCCACCCGCATGGCTCCGCCGTTCCCGGCATACGGCGCGGGCGTGCCCGACTCGCGCCACGGCACGCCCGCCTGGAGCCGCACCGCGGCGGCGCGGCTGCCGGGCCCCGCCCCGACCGCGGTGCCCTGTCGGAACAGCTCCTCGACGCGCCGCGCGAACGCCGCCGGATCCCACCCGCCGGCGTCGCGCACGCCGAGCAGCAGCGCGCGGGCGAGCTGGGTGTCGTCGCTGTACTGGCCGAAGGGAAAGTCTCGATGGGCGCGCGTCGCCGCGCGTCCGGTGCCCAGCTCGTCCCGCGCATAGGCCAACGCCACCTCGGCCGGCTCGGCCTCGACCACGAATCCGAGCGCATCGCCGAGCGCCAGGCCCAGCAGCGAGCCGGCGAGTCGGTCGGCCGGCGACGGCGTGGTCACACCGCACCACCCGCTCCGAACCAGACGCGCAACTCGCCGGCATGGCGGCCGGTGGGTGAGGTGCGGGTCCGCTCGGGCCGGTCGATCTGGACAGTCGTCACGCGGGCATCACGCGGTGGCTCCGTGGGCGGGACGGTGCGGCGGCGATTCACCACGAAGGCACGAAGGACACGAAGGACTCCGTGTCGCACCAACGCTCCTCTCATTCCGGGCTGGAGAAGTCTGTCGTCCTGGGTTTTGGGGTGGTGTGGGGACTACCCCAGAATTCCTCTCGCGAGACCTGCTCCTGGGCGGAATCAGAGGAGCCGGACCCGGGCGGGGAGCCCTTCGTGGCCTTCGTGGTGAATCGAGCGGCGATCGCTATATCCGGGCGGGCCCCAATGACTACGGCGCCGCGCGCCTGGCGGCGGCATGCCGGCGTCAGCTGCCCCTTGGGGAGCTCAGCGGACAGGGAGGGATTCGAACCCTCGATACCCTTACGGGTATACCGGTTTTCGAGGCAAACACCGCGAACGCAGTGTGTTTCGCGCAGAGCGGAATTGGCTCCAAATCCCATCCGAGTCCGTCGGTCGGCGAAAGGAAATGAGCCGGCTACGTTCGCACAACCCTAACCGAAGGCTAACCTGCTCAACCCGTGCCCGATTGCTAGGTCCCTCGCACTAACCGCTCGAAGCGCGGGTTGCCCCGGAGCGGGGCGAAGTTGGCGTCGATCCTGAGCCAGCCGGGCGAGAGGTAGTAGGGGCCCGTGAGCAGCGGCTCCAGGTGATCGAGGGCCCTCTCGGGCTCGCCCACCAAGAGATAAGTCCAGGCAAGCACGCGCTGGAGATCTGCCCCCCGCGCGTTCCTGCTGACCGGTAGCAGCGCGACGCCCCGTTCGCCCTCGCGCACCGCCTCGGTCCGCCGGCCCAGGTACCCCAGTGCCAGGCCCAGGTATGTGTGGGTCGGTGCGTCCTCGGGTAGGTCGCGGAGCCGGGCCTCATAGGCAAGGCGAGCGGAGTCCGCGTAGGCGCGCGCCAAGGCGGAATCCCCGCGGCGCGCGTGTGTCTCGGCCAGCGCGAGACCCCACGCGGCCCGGTCGCCGCCGAACGGCTCGGGCGAGAGCCGCAGGAGTAGCCGCTGCCGCGCGTCGTCCAGTACCCAGGAGAGGTCATTCGTGGCGACTTGGGCTACAAGGGCCGCGGGGTCCACCTCAGCCGGCACGGCTCCGAGTACGCCCCGCGCCCCGACCAAGTCCCCCTGGGCGAGGTGGGCCCACACCGCGTT
>Ga0308175_100001173_pt1 | contig 17602 bp, 16 predicted proteins | sample PhyCR1_3_FD_203893 | JGI IMG/M metagenome (GOLD analysis project Ga0308175, IMG submission 203893) | Soil microbial communities from UC Gill Tract Community Farm, Albany, California, United States - DLSLS.C.R1 | ecosystem: Environmental > Terrestrial > Soil > Agricultural land | place: USA...
CCCGGGCTGTTCGAGGTGGCCGGGCCGCGCCTGTCGATCCGCCCGGCCGCGGGCATGCCGCTGCTGCACGTCGAGCGGCCCTCGATGTCCGGCATCCGCCGGGTGGTCAAGGCCGTGGTGGACCGGCTCCTGACGCTGGGCGTCGTGCTGCTGGCGCTGCCGGTGCTGCTGGCGATCGGGGTGGCCATCCGGCTCGACTCCACGGGCCCGGTCCTGTTCCGGCAGAAGCGAGTCGGCGAGGGGGGCCGCGAGTTCGAGATGTTCAAGTTCCGGACGATGGTCGTCGACGCGGAGCAGCGGCTGGGTCAGCTGCGGACCACCGCCGACGCCGGGAACGAGATCCTCTTCAAGATGCGGCGCGACCCGCGGATCACCCGCGTTGGTGCCACGTTGCGGCGCTTCTCCCTCGACGAGCTGCCCCAGCTCATCAACGTGATGCGCGGCGAGATGTCCCTGATCGGTCCGCGCCCGCCGTTGCCCGGCGAGGTGGCGCTCTACGAGGACGACGTGGTGCGTCGGCTCCGGGTCAAGCCGGGTCTCACGGGACTGTGGCAGGTCAGCGGCCGTAGCGACCTGTCGTGGGAGGAGTCGGTCCGCCTCGACCTCTGGTACGTCGACAACTGGTCGCTCGTGCTCGACCTGCAGATCCTCGGACGCACCGCCAAGGCGGTCCTGCTCGGGCACGGGGCGTACTGATGACGACCCACGACCTGGCCGACGACCACCGCCTCGCCCGCCGCCTGGCCGACGAGTCCGGCGAGCTGCTGCTCCGGCTGCGGGCCGACGTGGGGGCCACCGGCGACGCCGACGCCCTGCGGCACGAGGGCGACCGCGCGTCGCACGTGCTGCTCACGACGCGGCTGGCCGCCGAGCGGCCCGCCGACGCCGTCCTGAGCGAGGAGGGAGCCGACGACGGCCGCCGCCTCGAGTCCGACCGCGTGTGGATCGTCGACCCCCTCGACGGGACGCGCGAGTTCGGCGAGCTCGACCGCGTCGACTGGGCCGTGCACGTGGCCCTGTGGGAGCGGGGCCGCATCGTGGCCGCGGCGGTGGCCCGACCGGCGATGGGCTCGACGTTGGCCACCGACCAGCCGCCGGTGGTGGCGCCTGCCGCCGCTGCCGGTTCGCCGTTGCGGCTTGCTGTCAGCCGCACCCGGCCGCCGGCCTTCGTCACCGAGCTCGCCGACGCCCTCGGTGCCGAGCTGGTGCCGATGGGGTCCGCCGGGATCAAGGCGATGTCGGTCATCGACGGTGTGGTCGACGCGTACGTCCACGCCGGCGGGCAGTACGAGTGGGACTCGGCAGCGCCGGTCGGTGTAGCCCGTGCCTGTGGCCTGCACACGAGCCGCGTCGACGGCTCGCCGCTCCACTACAACCAGGCGCAGGCGCTGCTGCCCGACCTGGTGATCTGCCGGCCCGAGGTGGCCACGCAGATCTTGGAATCCATCAGCGACCTGACGCTCGAGGGGGCGCAACCATGACGGGCATCTCACCCGGCCAGTACCAGCTCAGCCAGCTCAAGGTCCTGGAGGCCGAGGCGATCCACATCTTCCGTGAGGTCGCGGCGGAGTTCGAGCGCCCCGTGCTGCTCTTCTCGGGCGGCAAGGACTCCATCGTGATGCTGCGGCTCGCCCAGAAGGCGTTCCACCCCGCGCACATCCCGTTCCCCGTGCTGCACGTCGACACCGGGCACAACTTCGAGGAGGTGCTCGCGTTCCGCGACAAGCGGGTCGCCGAGCTCGGCGTGCACATGGTCGTGGCCAGCGTCCAGGAGGCCATCGACAACGGGTCCGTCACGCCGCCGCCGGACGGCACCCGCAACCGGATCCAGACGCCGGTGCTGCTCGACGCCATCGACAAGCACCAGTTCAACGCCGTCTTCGGCGGCGCCCGCCGCGACGAGGACAAGGCACGCGCCAAGGAGCGCATCTACTCCTTCCGCGACGAGTTCGGGCAGTGGGACCCCAAGAACCAGCGCCCCGAGATCTGGTCGCTGTACAACTCGCAGATCCACCTGGGTGAGAGCATCCGGGTGTTCCCGCTGTCCAACTGGACCGAGCTCGACATCTGGGAGTACATCGCCCACGAGGACATCGAGCTGCCGGCCATCTACTTCGCCCACGAGCGGGAGGTCTTCTGCCGGGACGGGATGCTCTTCGCCGTCCACGAGCACAAGCAGCCCAAGCCCGGCGAGCAGGTGTTCCGCGAGCAGGTGCGCTACCGGACCGTGGGCGACGCCAGCCTGACCGCGGCGGTGCGCTCCGACGCGGACACCGTGGAGAAGGTCATCGAGGAGGTGGCCTCGACCCGCATCACGGAGCGGGGGGCCACCCGTGGGGACGACAAGTTCAGTGAGGCCTCCATGGAGGACCGCAAGCGCGAGGGGTACTTCTAAATGGACATGCTGCGCATCGCCACCGCCGGCTCGGTCGACGACGGCAAGAGCACGCTGATCGGACGGTTGCTCTACGACACCAAGACGGTCTTCGAGGACCAGGTGCAGGCGGTCGAGCGGGTCAGCCGCGACCGCGGCGAGGACTACGTCAACCTGGCGCTCCTCACCGACGGCCTGCGGGCCGAACGGGAGCAGGGCATCACCATCGACGTGGCCTACCGCTACTTCGCGACGCCCAAGCGCAAGTTCATCGTCGCGGACACGCCGGGGCACATCCAGTACACCCGCAACATGGTGACGGGAGCCTCCACGGCGGACCTGGCGATCGTGCTCGTCGACGCCCGCAAGGGCATCGTCGAGCAGACGCGGCGGCACGCCTTCCTGGCGACCCTGCTCCAGGTACCCCACCTGGTGGTGTGCGTCAACAAGATGGACCTCGTGGACTACTCGCAGGAGGTCTTCGAGGCCATCCACGCGGAGTTCACGGCGTTCGCCGCGAAGCTGCGGGTGCCCGACCTGGTGATCATCCCCATCTCGGCGCTGCAGGGTGACAACATCGTCACCCGCTCGGAGACGATGGACTGGTATGACGGGCCGAGCCTGCTGCACCACCTGGAGAACGTCCACGTGGCCAGTGACCGCAACCTCATCGACGTCCGCTTCCCGGTGCAGTACGTGATCCGTCCCCAGTGCGACGACTGGCACGACTACCGCGGCTACGCCGGCCAGGTCGCTGGCGGGGTGCTGAAGAAGGGCGACGTCGTCACGGTCCTGCCGTCCGGCTTCACCTCACGCATCAAGTCGGTCGAGACCGCGGACGGACCCGTGGACGAGGCGTACGCCCCGATGTCGGTCACCGTGCGCCTCGAGGACGACATCGACGTCTCGCGCGGCGACATGATCTGCCGTCCGCAGAACCAGCCGCAGGTCACCCAGGACCTCGACGCCATGGTCTGCTGGATGGACGAAACCGTGCCGCTCCGGGTGGGAGCCAAGTACAGCATCAAGCACACCACCAGGACCGCCAGGACGATCGTCAAGGACCTCGTCTACCGGCTCGACGTGAACACGCTGCACCGCGACGAGGACGCGAGCTCGTTGGCGCTCAACGAGATCGGCCGCCTGTCGCTACGGACCACCGCGCCATTGTTCTGCGACGACTACGGACGCAACCGCACGACTGGAGGGTTCATCCTCATCGACGAGGTCACCCACCGCACCGTGGCCGCAGGGATGATCAGCGAGCCGGCGGCATAGCGCCACGCGTCACACCGGTCATCGGCGGTGACGCCGTCGAACGCCCTGGGAGCAAAGGCAAAGCCGTGCGCCCCGGGGCGCACGACGGTGTGGCGGCCGGCCCGGACGATCGACCGGGGCCATCCGTCTGCCGTACCACGAACGGCGTAGAGCAGCCTCGGGCGCGCTTCGTACACAACGGCTTTCGTGCCTACGTAACCTGACGTGTGCAGGCTGTGACACCACATGCGGCGGCGCCTCAGGGCGGCCGGCGCAGGCGGGTCCCTTCTGCACGGAGGAGTGAAGGGGGCACCATGACGGCGGGTAGCGGGAACGCGGACGGGCTCTGTGGCGGGCGGCCCCTGCGCATCGCCATGGTGGGCCAGAAGGGGCTGCCGGCGACGTTCGGGGGCATCGAGCACCACGTCGAGCAGCTGGGGCGCAGGCTGGCCGAGCGCGGCCACGAGGTCACCGTCTACTGCCGCGCCAGCTACGGAGCCCTGCCCTCCGACCCCTACCTGGGCATGCACCCGGTGGCCGCCCCCACCGTGGGCACGAAGCACCTCGACGCCATCGTCCACAGCGCGACCTCGACCTTCAAGGCACTGGCTGCCGGCGCGGACATCGTCCACTACCACGGCATCGGGCCCGCCCTGCTGGCACCGCTGCCCAGGCTCAAGCCGGGCGCCAGGGTCGTGCTGACCGTTCACGGCCTGGACCACCAGCGCGCCAAGTGGAACCCGGCCGCCAAGGGGGTGCTGGGCCTGTCGCACTGGCTCAGCGGCCGGGTGCCCGACCGCGTCGTCGTCGTGTCCGAGGCGCTGCGCGAGCACTACCGGGCCGAGTTCGGCCGTGAGGCCGACTACATCTGCAACGGCGTCGCCACGACCCCACCGGCTCCTGCCGAGGAGATCCGGCGCAGCTTCGGGCTCGAGCCCGGCCGGTACGCGCTGCACGTCGGCCGGCTGGTGCCCGAGAAGCGCGCCGACGACCTCGTCGCGGCCTACCGCGAGCTGCCGGGGGACCACCAGCTGGCGATCGTCGGCGACTCCTCCTTCTCGGACGAGTACTCGCGCCGCCTGCGCGAGCTCGCGGCGGGCGACCCCCGCATCGTGTTCACGGGCTTCGCCTTCGGGGCAGCCCTGGCGGGGCTGTACCGGCACGCCCGGGTGTTCGTCCAGCCCTCCGCGCTGGAGGGCCTGCCGCTGACCCTGCTCGAGGCAGTGGCCCACGAGACCCCCGTCCTGGTCTCGGACCTGCCCGCCCACCGCGAGGTGGTGGGCGACGGCTCGTCGCGGCACCGGGTCGTCCCCGTCGGCGACCGAGAGGCGCTGGGCAGCGTCCTGGGCTCCATGCTCGGTGCACCTGCCCATGCCGACGACCGCGCCCACGCGGTCCACCGGTCGGTGCTGGACCGGTACTCGTGGGACCGCGCCACGGACCAGCTCGAGGCGCTCTACCGCACCCTTGTCGACGAGCCGGGGACCCTGCGCGCAGCGCGTGGGGAGGGGCTCGAGGCGCCTGAGGCGCACCTCGCAACACATCTGGGGGAACGACCATGAAGCGATCCGTCACCTGGCTCGCGGGAGCCGTCGCGGCGGTCCTCGCCGCGACGCTTGCCGCGCCCATGGCGCAGGCCACCACCACGGCCACGACGCCGTCACTGAGCTACGTCCCGTCGGCCAGCTGGTGGGGCACCAACGGTCGGGTCAACGACATCAAGGTGGTCGGCGGCCGGGTGTACCTCGCCGGGGGCTTCGACTACATCGGACGGACGACGGGGTATGCCGCGACCGTCACCTCGGCGGCGGGCGCGCTCGGCGTGGTGCCGATGCCGGTGGTCGACGGGGTGGTGCGGGCCGCCGTGCCGGACGGCGCCGGCGGGTGGTTCATGGGCGGCGACTTCAGCCGGGTGGGCACCGTCACCCGCAAGGGCCTGGCGCACATCTGGCCCAACGGCTCCCTCGACCCCAAGTGGCGCCCCAAGGTGAAGGGCGGCGGCGTCTACGCCCTGGTGCTGACCCCGTCGGGCCTCGTGGTGGGTGGCGACTTCACCTCGGTCAACAAGGCGCAGGCGCTGCGGCTGGCCAAGGTGGACGCCGGGACCGGTGCCCTGGTCCCTGGGTGGCAGGCCTCGGCCAACGGCTCGGTGCGTGCCCTGGCGGCCACCGGCGACCAGGTCTACGCCGGCGGCGACTTCACCATCCTGTCCGGCAGCAGTCGCGGCCACCTCGGCCGGCTCGACGCGGCGACCGGCACCGTGGACCAGGCCTTCGCCGGCCAGGCCGGCGGCACCGTCCGGGCCCTGGCCGTCGATCCCGCGAACGGCGTGGTCTACGCGGGCGGTGACTTCGCCACGGCCTCCGGCGGCTCCGGCGACGTCGCCCGCCAGGGCCTGGCGGCCTGGGCAGCAGCGGGAGGCGCCCTCGCGGCATACGCCCCCGGCACCAACGGCTCGGTGCAGGCCCTGGCGGTCACGCCGGGCGGCGACGTCGCGGTCGGTGGGCTGTTCACCACCATCGGTGGTGTCGCACGCGCCTACCTCGCCCTGACCACCGCCTCGGGTGCCGTCACCGCGTTCGACGCGGCGCTCGACCAGTGCAACGCCCGCCACACGACCAAGTACGCGCATGGTCTCGTGCCGTGCACCCCTGAGGTCTCGGCACTCTCCGTCGACGGCACGTCCCTGTTCGTCGGCGGTCGGTTCGGCCGGTCCCGCGGGGTCGAGCGCCACGACGCGGCAGGGTTCGACCTGTCCACCGGGGGTCTCACTGCCTGGAACCCCGTTGCGGGCGACCGGCCGCTCGCGGTGGCGGCCTCCCCGGGCGGCGGTGGCGTCCTGCTCGGAGGCGAGTTCACCAGTGTCGGCGGCCTGGTGCGCAAGGGAGTTGCCGCGCTCGACGCGACCACCGGTGCCGGGGTGCCCGGCTTCCGGGCGGACGCCGACGGCTTCGTCGAGGCGATGATCGCCTCGACCGACGGGAGCCGGCTGTACCTGGGGGGCAGCTTCGCTCAGGTGCAGGGCCAGGCGCGGTCACGGGTGGCGTCCATCGTGACGGCGACGGGCCTGCTCGACCCGTCGTTCCACCCCAGCGCCAACGACGACGTCACGACGCTCGCCTACACCAACGGCTCGCTCTACGTCGGTGGCAAGTTCACCAAGGTCGACGGAGTCGTCCGGTCCCACGCCGTGCGCGTGGGCGGGCTCACCGGCGTCGTCGACCCGGCGTGGGTCGCGGACACGACCGGACCACCCGGGCCGCTGCAGGCCGGCGGCATGGTCCAGGGCCTGGAGGTCACCCCCAACGGCTCCACCGTCTTCCTCGCCGGCCCCTTCACCACCGTGAACGGTGCCTCGGTCCAGGGCGGCATCGCCGTGGTGAGCGGGGCGACCGGCCAGCTGGGGCCGCGCCAGCTGGGCGGGGTCAGGGGCTGCTCGGGACTGGGCCCGTGGATCAACCGGCTCTACCTCAGCGACGACGGCACACGCCTCTACGGCGGCGACGTCTGCCCGGACTACGTCTACCAGTGGGACGCGGTGAACCTGTCCAGCCCGACCAACCCCACCGGCCTGAGGTGGCGTACCCAGTGCAATGGCGGCATGCAGGGCCGGCTCGAGGTCAACGGGCACTTCTACTACGGCACGCACGGAGGCGACAAGGGCAGCGGCGGCTGGTGCGCGGCATACCCCGGTGGGCCGGCGGTCCCCCAGCAGCGCTACTTCGTGTTCGACACGTCCGGCTGGCTGTTCAAGGACGCACCGACCTTCGACTCCCCCATGGGGGTCTGGTCCTTCGGGGCGACGAGTGGTGGCCTGCTCGTCGGTGGCGACTTCACCATTGCCGGCACCAAGAACAACGTGCAGCAGGGACTGGCGTTCTTCCCGGGCACCCCCTGACCGGCGCGCGCCGGTGCACGCTGGACCCATGAGCGTGATGCGTCGACGCCACTCGCTGGCCCTCGTCACGGCGTCGGTCGTCCTGCTGGTCCTCGCCCTCGGTGGCTACCTGGGCGGCTGGACGTGGACCGGCTTCCGGGGCAACACGCTGTGGGACTGGCTGCACCTGCTGGTGCTGCCCGTGACTCTCGCGTTGCTGCCAGTGTGGCTGCGGACCCACGAGCGGGACCACCGGCAGTGGGCCCTGGGGTTCGCCGGTGGCGTGCTGGCGATCGCCGTGCTCGCCGTGGGTGGGTATGGGTTCGGCTGGCGGTGGACCGGCTTTCGCGGGAACACGCTGTGGGACTGGCTGGAGCTGCTCGTCGTCCCGTTCGTGCTGCCGGCCGTCCTGGCCTACCTGACGGCTCCCCCGGTGGGGGAGGACCGGGCTCAGTCGTCGGCGCCGACCTCGTAGCCCCACCGCGCCAACGGCTTGGCGAGGACCTCCTCGACCGCGGCGAGCTGGGCGGCGCCCAGCTCCTCGCGGTAGGAATGGGCGCGTCCGGCGGTGATCTCGTGCCTGGCGAAGCCGCGCTCGAACTGGTCGTCCCACTCCAGGCCGAGGAAGCCGAGCATCACGCCGAACTCACGTCGCGGGTCCGCGAGGATGTCCTCGTAGTGCACGTCGAGCCACTGCTCCGCGGGCATCTGGTCGCGGGCCCGCTCGAAGGCGTCCATGAGCATGGTCCACCCGAGCGCGGCCAGCACCGGGAACGAGCGGTCGTGCTGCTCCCACTCCTCCTGCAGCTCCTCGGGGAGGGGGCCGTAGATCCACTTGTCCGGGCCGGCCCAGCCGTCCCACCAGCCCATCTGGAGCCACGAGTTCGCGACCGCCCGGCCGTCACGGACCACGTTGACGACCTTGAGGTCCGGAAACGCGGCACGCAGGAAGCCGGTGCGCGGCCAGCCGGTGAGGTGCTGGAGCAGCACGTCGCACCGTTGGGCCCGCTCCCGGCTGCCGAAGAAGTCGACGAACCGGTCGCGCAGGTGAGGGGTCATGTCGTCGGCGAGCAGGTCCCGGCACGGCGTCGAGAAGCCGCTCATGACCTGGCGGTCGATCAGTCGGTAGGCCTCCGAGGGTGCGACCCTGGCGCGCCCGCGCTCGAGCAGCCGGGTGCTCTCGGCCAGCGCCCTCATGCTGGCGGGCCGGGGCGGTGCCATCCGGTAGAGCACGCCGTTGAAGCGGCCCTTGGAGTTGAGCCGCGGGACCTTGTCGTCCAGCCCGGACACGAAACCCACTCCCTGGTGACGCGACAGCGTCTCCTGGACGAGGGTCGTGCCGCTGCGACCGGTACCGGCGACGAGTGCGAGCATCAGACCTGGCCTCCCTGCGTGTTGTGCTGCGGTGTCGTGGACCGTGCCGGGCGCGCAGGAACCGCGGCGCGTGGAGCGGGGGGGACGCGCAGGGGGTATCCGAACCGGATCAGCCCCGGTGCCGTGAGCAGGGTGGCCAGCAGCCGGTCGCTGGGGCGCATGGCCGAGCGCCACTCGTCGTCGGCGCGAAGCTCGACCAGGCCGCTGTCGTGGCGGTTCGGGTTGCCGGCCACCGCGTGGGTGGGGCCGAGCCGGACCACGCGGTCGGCGACGAACGGCAGGTCCGCGGGGTCGAGCCCGGTGAGCGCGCAGATGCGGGCCATGACCTCGCGCGGCGCCTCGACGAAGTCCTCGTAGCGGACCCGCAAGAGGCGCGCGCGGCGGTCCGGCCACAAGACGACGGTGAGCAGGTTCCACAGCGACCACAGCAACGAGCTCTTCCACAGCGGCTGGCGCTGCATCAAGGCGCCATCGTCGCGGTCGCCGCTGGGCTTGTGCCGCCGCCACGAGAACGCCGTGGCACGGGGGTCGCGGACCAGGTGGACGAAGGTCACCTCCACGTCCGGCATCTCGTCGAGCAGCAGGGCGTAGGTGGGCAGCTTGGAGCTGTCGACCACGAGGGCGGCCCCCGTCACCTCGGCGACGGCGCGGTAGAGCCGCCCGATCGTGGCGTCGTCGGCGGTCGGCGGGACGGCCGGCAGGCGCAGGGTGCGGCGCAGGAGCAGGCTCGGGATGTTGAGGATCCGCAGCCGGCGCAGCAGCCGGCGCCCGACCGCCGGCTCGTCCGCCACCGCCCCGCCGGCCCTGAGGCAGCCCATGACCGCCTGCCAGGTGGGGCACCGGCTGAACGGCAGACCGCACCCGCACCGGTGGTCCTCACCGACGCCGCGCTGCCACAGGTAGCGCAGCTCACCCGCTGCGAAGCAGCCCGGGACCTGCCCGAGGACGCTGTTGACGATGGTGGTCCCGCTGCGCCCGGTGCCGACGAAGTACAGGACCTGCACCGGGGCGGAGGAGGGAGTCGGCATCGGTCAGCCCCTCGCGCTCACGGCGAGCTCGTCGACGTCGGCCGGCTCGCCGCGGTAGGCGGCGGCCACCCGGCGCAGGTGCAGCGCCGGGTCGAAGTCGCGCGAGAGCCGCTGGCGCCCGCTCTCACCCATGCGACGCGCCTGCCGGGGGTCGCGGACCAGCCGGTCCAGCGCCCGGGCGAGCGCAGCGGGCTCCTCCGCTGGCACGACCAGCCCGTCCTGTCCGTCGCGGACCAGCTCGGGCATCCCCCCGAGGCCGGTGACCACGGCAGGCACCCCCACGGCATACGACTCGAGGATCGTCATCGGCTGGTTCTCGTGCCAGCGCGACGGCACCACCGTGGCAAGGCTGCTCGCGACCAGGGTGGTGAGGGCGTCCTTGTCGAGCCGGCCGTGGAAGGTCACCCGGCCGGGCGCCACCACCGCGGCCAGCGACTCCAGCTCACCGCGAAGAGGGCCGTCGCCCGCCACGTCGAGGTGGACGTCGCTCCGGGTCAGGGCAAGCGAGCGCACCAGGGTGTCGACCCCCTTCTCGTGGGACAGGCGGCCGGCGACGACCACGCTGCTCCTCGCGTCCGCTGCCGCCACCGGCTCGCCCGGCTCCACGAAGTGGTTGACGACGCGCAGCCGGTCCTGTGGCACCCCGGCCCGCAGCATGACGTCCGCCAGGAACCGGCTCGGGCTGATGAAGACGTCGACCGCGTCGTAGGCACCGGTCAGGCGGTGCAGGGAGGACTCGAGCGCCAGGACCGCGCTCGCGCCGAGCGAGCCGCCCTTGCACCGGTGGCGCAGCGCCTGCAGGGCGCTGCCCTCGACGCAGGCGTCGCACAGCCTGCCGTGGTCGAGCATCTGGTAGCTGGGGCACGCGAGCTTGTAGTCGTGCAGGGTCATCACGCACCGCACGCCCGCCCGGCGCACCGGGGCCAGGATCGCGGGGGAGAGCTGGTGGTAGATGTTGTGGCAGTGCACGACGTCCGGGCGGAACGCCTCCAGCGCCCACTGCATGCCACGCGCACTGGACGGCGACCACACCATCCTGGCCGCCGCACCGAGTCCGGCCAGGCCCCTCGGCGGGGGCTCCAGCTCGACGTGCGGGGCGAAGGTGCGGCGCAGCGGCAGGTCAGGGGGGTTGTCCGGGTGGTGCATCCCGAAGAGCTCCACCTCGTGGCCCGCGGCACGCTGCAGGCGGGCCAGGTCGAGCATGTAGCCCTCGGCGCCACCGCGGCGGTAGAGGAACTTGTTGACGTGCAGGATCCTCATGCCGCACCCCCGCGTCGCGCGCCGAGCGGCTCGGGCGTCCCTGCCCGACCGGTGAGGTCGTGCACGTCGTAGCCGAACCGCGCCACCTCGTCCGCGAGCCGCGACTCGACGGCACGGCGGACCGCGTGCTGCGGCCGCCACCAGTCGCCCCAGGTCCGCCACTGCTCCTCGTACCGCGCGCTCGCACCGGCAGTCAGGCCGTCCGCGGGGACCGGGGAGGACAGCCCGAGGAACTCGCCCACCGCCGCCAGCTCACGCTCTGGCTGGGCCACCAGGTCCTCGTAGCGCACCACGTGGACCCGCTGCAGGTGGGGCAGGTCGTCGGCGAAGTGCTGGTGGGCCACCACCCAGTGGCGCACGAGCGACTGCACGCTCTGGAACCGGCGCGGGTCCGCGGAGACCAGGCGGCGCCACTTCTTGTTCGAGAGCGCGACCACCACCGGGTGACGGGTGACGACGACGAGTGAGGAGCCTGGGAAGACGGCCTGCAGGAACCGGCCCATGACCAGGTTGGGTGGCGACTTCTCCAGCAGGTAGCGCCGGCCGAGGTCCCAGTGCGGGTCCCACGCCTGGCGCAGCCGCTCAGCGGACTCGGCGGTGGCCAGCGGGGAGTCCTCGGTGAGGTGGGCCCGCGGGTCGAAGGCGAACCGGCCCGACCCGCCGTAGACCTTCGCCTTCGGGTAGACGTGCTGCAGGTGCTGTCCCTCGTCCTCGCGCACCCCGGTGCCGGTGAGGCCGCTGATCTCGGGGTGCTGGGCCAACGCCCTCGCGAGCGGGGTGGTCCCGCTGCGGTGCAGCCCGCCGACGAAGACCATCCGCGAGCCCTCGGCCCGTGCGTTCATGACTGCCCCCCGAGGAAGACCTGGGTCGTCCGGTTGAGCACGAGCCGCACCGGCTCGGGCCCCACGGCGACACTGCTGGTGGACTTGGCCCCGGAGCCGTCCGGGGCGCTCGCCTTCTCACCCGACGCGAGCCGAACGGTGGTCGGGTGCTGGGCCCAGACGAAGGCCGTGGTCGTGGCGCCTCGCTGGAACCCGACACCGCTGAGCCCGTGACCGGTCACCGGTGTCACGGTCGCCTCGTGCGAGGCCGTGACGAGCGACTGGAAGGCCCGGCCCGCGTCACGCACCGTCCCGTCCGGGTCGAGCAGGCCGAACCGCGGCTCGTCGGGGTTGCGCCCGGCGGGGTCGAAGGCCAGCGGCAGCCAGATGGCCAGCCGGGCACCGCCGGCGAGGACCAGGCTGACGGTCCGCAGCATCTCGGCCGTGCGCGCCTTGTCGTCGGTGGTGGACCTGTCGAAGCTGCCGACCTCCCACGCCTCGACCGGCGTCCAGGTCGGCGTGTGCGCGCGCAGGTAGGTGAACAGCAGCGGCACGGCGTCGGAGGCCTCGTAGAAGTGGATCTGCCGCACGTCGGTGACCTTCTCCTCGGCCAGCTTGGTCATGAGGGAGAGGTAGGCCAGGTTGCGCTGCCCCTGCGCCGACCGCAGCACGGCCTCGAGGCCGGCGCGGTCCGTGACGGACGGGATCTTGTCGCCGCGGGTGCCGATCCGTTCGCGGTAGTAGGTGTTGTATGCCGCGACGGCGTCGGCGTCGCGCCCCTTGCGCAGGAGGTCGTCGGCGATGCCGTACCCGTAGGTGGTGCTGCTGAGCCCCGCGTCCACCACCTTGGCCTGCGGGTCCGCTCCGCGGATGGCCTTGGCGGCCGTGGTCACCAGCTGCTCGAACTGGCCAGGAGTGCCGGCCCAGAAGCCCTCGGAGTTGATCTCGTTCTCGACCGCGTACTCGTGCACCCCCAGGGCCGAGTAGCGGGTGACTGCCGACTTCACCCACGCGCTGTAGGTCGCCAGGTCGCGCGGCATCGCTGACTCGGTCTTGTTCTTGCTCCCGCGGGCGTGCTGGGCCTCGCCGCCGGTGGCCCAGCACCGGCCGACCCTCAGCTTGAGCAGCAGGTGGATTCCGAGGTCGCGGCTGCGGGTGGCGATCCGGTCCAGGCCAGACCAGTCGGGGTGGCCCTGGGTGGGCTCCACCTGGCACCAGACGACCTCGTAGTAGGTGTAGCCGCCCTTGAGGGAGGTCAGGTACGGCTGGAACTCGTCGTAGCGCCCCCAGTCCCACTTGGCACCGAGCGGCGTCGTGCCCTGCTCCGGCTGCCCCGTGGACGTGCTCCCGGGCGTCGTGGTGCTGCTCGACGTCCCGCTCGCCATGTGCTTGCCGCCACCACCACGCTGGGCGGCCTGGCCCTGGCAGCCCGCGAGCAACAGGGCGAGGGCCGTGGCCGCGACCACGAGCCGGGAGCGCCGGGCAACCGTCATGACGCCTCACGAAGCCGGTCGGTCATGGCATCGGCGAGCTCGCGCACCCTGGGGTCGAGGGCGAGCGCCATCGCGGCGTGGCTCTGGCGGGGTGCCACGTGCGCACACAGCTCCGGGCGGAACGACAGACCGACGAACTCGCAGATGCCGCGCATCACGTGCTCCGGGTCAGCGGTGAAGTCGTCGTAGGACACCAGGCGCGCCTCGGGGCGGGTGTGCAGGCCCAGGTCGAAGAACAGGCCGTTGCGCACCACCCAGAACAGCACGGCGCCGCTCTCGGGGCTCATCGAGCCGAGGTCGAACGAGCGGACGAGGTCGACGGACTGGCTCGGCAGCCTGCGCCCCTGCCAGATCGACTCGCCGTCGCCGGCGGCGACCACCCGCAGGGCCTCCAGGTTGGCGCGACCGAACTTGGAGACCTCGGAGCGGGCCCGGTCGCGGTAGTCGCGGTGCACCCACAGGGCCCGAGACCCCGGTCCGGTCAGGTCCAGCAGCTGGTCGACGCGCTGGCTGTCACAGAGCGGCTTGACCAGCACCAGCCGGTGCCGGCTCTCCCGCACCGTCCGGGCGAGCACGTCGTCGGAACGCAGCCGGAAACGGTCGAAGACCCTCCGGTCGTTCTCGCCGCGCACCTCCACCTCACCCGCGGCGTCCACACCCCGCAGCAGCATGTTCGTGCCGGACCGCTGCAGGCCGACGACGTAGACCGCCCGGGCCTCTCCCGCTACCACGGCGTGGTGGCGGCGCCACTGCGCCTTGCGCCAGGCGGTCGACACCCGCTCCCTCGGGTCGAGCCGGTCCTCCTCGACGAGGCGGCCCAGCCCCTCGGTGCGTGCCCAGTGGACGTGCCTGCGCACCTTGCGCAGGTAGTAGGGCAGCGCCGACTGGGTCTCGCCCGGGGGTGCGGTCCGGGTCGTCACGGCTCGCTCCGGGTGACTGCACCGTGCACGGCCAGGACGCTGTCCAGCTCGGCCAGCAGCGCGGCGTCGTCCGCGACCGCCTCGCGCAGGGACGCGATGTCCTCGCACGGGCGGTCGGTGTAGCGGGGTGCGAGGAAGCGCAGGTACTCGTCCTGGTCGACGTCGAGCGAGCGGAGCAGGACAGAGGTGTTGTCGATGAGCGGCATCGGGCGGGGGTCGAGGCGGTACATGCCCGGCATGAGGTCGGTGCCGCTGTGCAGCAGCAGGGCCAGCCGGTGGCCGCCGTCGCCGACGTGGACGGTGCGCGCGACCTGCACCCCGGTGTCGCTGGTGCGCAGTCCCTCCGTGACCCTCAACGTGACCGGGCAGCGGGGGTCGAACCCGTTGTCCGAGAACGACTTCAGGAGTGCGGCACTGGCCAGCACACGCTCCTGGAAGCTCGACGCCATCAGGTCGGGGTCCTCCAGCACCCATGGCCGGAACCGCGCCATGGCCACCTCCCTGAACCACACGGCATACGGCTCGTCCCACGCGGCACCGACGAGCGCCTCCGGTGACTCGCCGCTCGGCCGGGTCTCGAGGAACGAGAAGAACTCGGCTCGCACCAGGACGTCGTAGCGCAAGGGGCTGATGAGGGCGGCGACGTCGAGCCGCTCCGTGCCGGCTCGCTTGGGCTTCCAAGTCACGGCGCGCCGCAGCGTCCGGGTGGCCGTCGCCCTCGCGTTGCGCCTCATCGGTAGCCCAGCTCCTTCAGGGTGCGACGGGAGGTGATCTGGAACAGCCCGCGCACCAAGGGGTCCAGCTCCCGCTGGTGGGTCCCCACCCTCGAACGGTAGACCGCCTCGGTCGTGCCCTCACCGGTCCGGCGGCTCAGTGCCTGGGCGTGGTAGCGGTCTGGGACGTCGTGGTCGTGCGCCTCGAAGTCGAGCATGCCCGGCTCGAACTCCTCGCCCAGGAAGTCCATCAGCTCGCGCACGGTCGCCTCCTGGTCGGCGACGAGCCGCTCGTAACGCACCTCGTGGTAGCGCCCGGGTGGCATCGCGAGGCCGGCCGCCCTGGCGGTGGCGATGTAGCGCGGCCACTTGACGGACGACTTCACGCTGGACCAGTAGCCGAACCGCTTGCGGTGGGACACCGCCACGTCACGGCCGTCCCGGATCAGGTGCACGACCTGTGCGTCGGGGAACACGCGCGTCACGAAGTCGAGCTTCATGGCGTAGCGGGGGCTCTTGTCCGCCCACCGCTGCTTGCCCCGCGACACGGCGTAGTCGTGCTGGACCCCGCCGAAGAACGCGGCGATGCGCCGCAGCCACTCTTCCTGCTCGAACCCATACTGCGACAACCGCTTCCAGTCGCGCCCCACGATCCGCTCGAGGTCCTCCAGGAAGCGGGTCTCGGGCCCGCAGCTGATCCGCGAGTGGGAGTCGAGCAGCAGCCGCAGCATCGTGGTGCCGGAGCGCTGGCAGCCGACCACGAAGATCGGGCCGGTGGGACCGGTCGGTTGGCTGGTGGGCGGGTGGGCGGGTGCGGCCGCCCACCCGTGGTCGTCAGGCATGGGGCGAGGTCCCCATCAGCGCCGGGGCGGTCGCCGGGGCGCCGGCCGGTGAGGACACGGGTGCCGGAGCGGGGGACCGGGTGCGGTCCTCGTCATCGGCGTCCACGGTGGTCGGCTCCTCGGACGGCGTGGAAGCCGCGGCGGTCTCGGCCGTGGCCTCCCGGCTGCCGCGCGACCGCGCAAGCATCTCGAGCCCGAAGACCAGCAGCAGGGTCAGGATCAGTGCCGCCGCCGCCACGGCGACGGTCGTCTGGATGATCGGCGCCATCCGGTCGTCGAGGCGCGCCCCACCCACGAAGACCACCTTGGTGGGGTCGGCAGCCTTCTGCTGGGCGGTGGCCTGGGCCAGGTCGTTGTTCGCGCTGCTGAGGGCGGTGTCGGCGGTCAGGGCGGCCGCCTGGAGTGCGCTGTACTCGGACAGGATCGGCACGAAGGCGTTGAGCTGCGCCTGCGCCGCGGTGATCGGGGCGGACATCGCGGCCGCGCCGACGGCGTTGCCGGTGGCACGCAGCGACGCCTGCTGCTGGACGAGCGCGTTCACCCGCGAGAGCTGCGCCTCGTACGCCTTCTGCGGGTCGGCCATCCGGTGCGCGGTGTTGAAGTCGCTGATCGCCTTGTCCGCCGTGTCGACCGACTGCTTCGCCGCCGCGACGCGGGCCTGGGCGTCCACGACCTGGGTGTTGAAGAGGGCGTCGAGCGTGAGCGCGCTCACCGTCTCGACGACCTTGGGCGGAACGGTCCGCTTGGTCGACGTGAACGAGACGGCGACGCTGGAGCTGGTGCCACGCTGGGTCACCGACAGGTTGTCGCCGAGCAGCGTGGAGCTGACGCCGGTGGCGGCCTCCGTCTTGTCGCGGATCACCGGGCCGGTCGAGGTCGCCTGGAAGGCCGAGACGAACTGGTTGACCCCCTGTGCGCCGGTGTACTGGGCGTTCAGGCCGCCCACCAGGCTGGGTGCGTCGATCGTGGCCGTGGAGGTGTAGGTCTGCGGCTTGGAGTAGAGCAGGCCCCCCGCGACCCCGGCCGCGAGCAGCGGCAGCAGGATGATGAGCCACAGGCGCTTGCGTGCGGCCCGGAAGTAGTCGGCGATCTCCATGGGTCAGTCCTTCACTGTGTCGGTGTTCCACGAGAAGCTCTCGCCCAACAGGGCGACGAGCCGCTCGTTCCAGGGTCGGTAGTGCTCGACGAGCTGCGCGTGCAGCCCGGGAGCGATGTTCATCGGCTCGTGGGTGGCCTTGTGCCGTGGCAGGCCGTCGAGCTGCACGTCCCGCAGCCCGAGGTGGGCCCAGACCTTCGACAGCTCTGCCGACGGGTCGGCGAACACGTCCTCGCTTCGCAGCACGAGGACCTGTTCACGGGGGAACAGGGCGAACAGCCGCTCGAGCTGCTCGGCGTACTGGCCTCGCTGCACGTAGGTGTGGTGCCGGTGGGCATAGCTCTCGTATGCCGGGTGCTCCCGCATGCGCGCCTCCTCGCCCCGCAGGCGGGACGCCTCGAGCGCGATCGCCTCGTCGAACGGCCGGTCCTCGAAGCCCTTCTGCACCTCGGACTGGTAGTGCGACCAGGCCCGCGCGACCGGCTCGCGCAGGCTCACGACGAGGCGGGCGTCCGGAAGGGCGGCTGCGATCCGCTGGGGAGCAAGC
>Ga0308175_100001174_pt1 | contig 17597 bp, 12 predicted proteins | sample PhyCR1_3_FD_203893 | JGI IMG/M metagenome (GOLD analysis project Ga0308175, IMG submission 203893) | Soil microbial communities from UC Gill Tract Community Farm, Albany, California, United States - DLSLS.C.R1 | ecosystem: Environmental > Terrestrial > Soil > Agricultural land | place: USA...
CGCCCGCCACCTCACGGCGATGCGGCGCGAGTCCGAGCGGTGAGCCGGTCGTGATCACCTACCTCCAGAACAACTACCCCGAGATCCTCTCCGACCTGGTGCAGCACCTCTGGCTCGCGCTGATCCCGATCGTCGTCGGCGCGGCCCTGTCGCTACCGCTCGGGTACCTCGCGGTGCGCATCCCGTCGCTCTACCAGCCCGTGGTCAACGTCGGCGCGGTCCTCTACTCGATCCCGTCCCTGGCGCTGTTCCTGATGATCCCGGTCATCATCGGGGTCGGGTACCTCTCCCCCCTCAACGTCCTGATCGGGCTCTCGCTGTACACCCTCGCGCTCCTCGGACGCACCGTCGCGGACGCGCTGATCTCCGTGCAGGGCGAGACCACGCAGGCCGCGCAGGCCCTCGGCTACCGGCCCCTGCGCCAGCTGCTCGGGGTCGAGCTGCCGATGGCCGCCCCGGTGCTCTTCGCCGGGCTCCGGGTGGCCACCGTCGCGAACATCAGCCTGGTCAGCGTCGGCGCCCTCGTCGGCTCGGGCGGCCTGGGCGACCTGTTCACCGGCGGTTTCCAGCTCGGCTTCGTCGAGCCGATCATCATCGGCATCGTCCTGTCGATGCTGCTGGCCGGTGTCTGCGACGTCGGGCTGGTGCTGCTGCAGCGCCGGCTGACCCCCTGGACCCGGGTGGGTGGTCGCGCGTGAGCCTCATCGGCCCGGCACCGATGCTGAACTACTTCGGCTACCTCTTCGACGGCGCCAACTGGCAGCTGAGCGGTGACTCCTCGATCCCGGAGCGGCTCGCCCAGCACGTCGGCTACACCCTGGCCGCGCTCGCGCTCGCTGCCCTGATCGCCCTCCCCCTCGGCCTGCTCATCGGCCACACCAACCGGGGCGCCTTCATCGCCATCGGCCTGGGGAACCTCGGACGCTCGCTGCCGACGTTCGGGCTGGTGCTGCTGCTGGTGGTCTACCTGGGCGTGTACATCTGGCCCGTCCTGCTGGCGCTCATCGTGCTCGCGATCCCACCGATCCTGGCGCAGACCTACGCGGCGATCCGGTCGGTCGACCCGGCCGCCGTCGACGCGGCGGTCGGCATGGGCATGCGGCCCCTGCAGGTGCTGTTCCAGGCAGAGGTGCCGATGGCGCTCCCCCTGATCATCGGCGGCCTGCGCAACGCCCTGCTCCAGGTCTGCGCGACGGCCACCATCGCGGCGTACGCCAGCTTCGGCGGCCTCGGCCGGCTGCTGATCGACGGGCTCAACCGCAACCAGTACGACCAGGTCCTCGCCGGCGCCGTCCTGGTCGCCGCACTCGCGATCGCCCTCGACTACATCAGCGCCCTCATCGAGCGGGTCGTGGTCTCCCCCGGTGTCCGCGAGCGCGGCAGCCGCCGCTCGCGGCGCTCCCGGTCCGCTGCCCGCACCCAGTCCCGCACAGAGGAAAGCGCCGTCAGCACCTCCCGCTGACGGCCCGACGAAAGGTTCCACCCATGCTGAAGTCCAAGCTCGCGGCCGCCGCCGTGGCGCTGGCGGCGATCCTGCCGCTCAGCGCGTGCGGCGGCGACCCGACCAGCGGTGGCGGCACCGGAGACGCCTCCTCGCCCGCGATCACGATCGGGTCCGCGAACTTCCCCGAGAACCAGCTCCTCGCCGAGATGTACGCCCAGGCCCTGGAGGCCAAGGGCGTGAAGGTGACGCGCAAGTTCAACATCGGCGCCCGCGAGCTCTACCTCAAGGCGCTCAAGGACGGGTCGATCAACATGATCCCGGAGTACAACGGCGCCTTCCTGGCCGCGTTGTCCCCGAACGGCGAGGTGCCCAACGGCGTCACGACGACCGACCAGGTCAACGCCGCGCTGCAGAAGGTGCTGCCGAGCGGCCTGGAGACGCTGACGTCGTCACCCGCTGAGGACAAGGACACGCTGACCGTGACCGCGGCCACGGCGGGCAAGTACAAGCTCGCCACCATCGACGACCTGAAGCCGGTCGCCAGCAAGCTGGTCCTCGGCGCCGGCCCGGAGTTCAAGACCCGCTACCAGGGCGTGGTCGGCCTGAAGAAGGTCTACGGCCTGACCTTCAAGTCGTTCAAGTCCCTCGACCCGGGCGGCCCGCTCACCAAGGCGGCGCTGAAGAAGAACCAGATCCAGGTCGCGAACATCTTCTCCACGGACTCGGCGATCCAGACCGACAACCTCAAGGTGCTCGACGACACGAAGAACCTCTTCCTGGCGCAGAACGTCACCCCGGTCCTGACCAAGGCCAAGGTCAAGGGCGACGTGAAGTCCACGGTCGACGCCGTCTCCGCGGCGCTCACCACCGAGGACCTCACGAAGTACCTCGCCGAGGTGGCCGTCGACAAGAAGAGCTACGAGAGCGTCGCCAAGGAGTTCCTCGACGCCAAGGGCATCAAGTAGCAGACCCCGTCGACCCGGGCCTCCTGACACCGTGAGGCCCGGGTCGACGCCTGTTCAGTCCAGGAGCTCGGCGGCGGTGAGCCACTCCTCCTCGAGCGCGTCCTTCTGGGCGGTCAGCTCCCGCAGGCGTACGTCGACCGCGGCGAGCCGCTCGTAGTCGGCGGCGTGCTCGACCAGCTCGTCGTGCAGCGCCTGCTCCTGGTCTGCGAGCCGGGCCAGCTGCTTGTCGATGCGGGCCAGCGTCTTGCGGGCCTCCCGCTGCGCGGCCGCGGACACAGAAGGCGACGCCCCGGCGGGGGCGGCGGCCGCAGAACGGGACGCCTCGGCCTCGGCGTGCGCGCGCAGGTCGGCCTCCCGGCGCTCGAGGTACTCCTCCACGCCGCGCGGCAGCATCGAGACCTGCCCGTCGCCGAGCAGCGCCCAGGTGGAGTCGGTGACCCGCTCGAGGAAGTACCGGTCGTGCGACACGACCACGAGCGTGCCGGGCCAGCGGTCCAGGAAGTCCTCCAGCACGGTGAGCGTCTCGATGTCGAGGTCGTTGGTCGGCTCGTCGAGCAGCAGCACGTTCGGCTCGGAGAGCAGCAGCCGCAGCAGCTGGAAACGCCGCCGCTCGCCGCCGGACAGGTCGCCGATCCTTGCGGTGAGCCGGTCGCCGGTGAACCCGAAGCGCTCCAGCATCGAGGAGGCGGTGACCTCCCCTCCCGCGACCCGGGTCACGCGCTGCACCTTCTCCACCGCGTCGAGCACCCGCTCCGCGGGGTCGAGGTCGTCGAGGCCCTGGGTGAGGTGCTCCAGCGCCACCGTCCGGCCGCGCTTGACCCGGCCGCGGGTGGGGGCGAGCTCGCCGGCCACGAGCCGGAGCACCGAGGTCTTGCCGGCCCCGTTGACACCGACCAGACCGACCCGGTCGCCGGGGCCGAGCCGCCAGGTCGCGTGCGACAGCAGCTGCCGCTCGCCGCGCACCAGGTCGACGTCCTCGACGTCGAGGACGTCCTTGCCGAGCCGCTGGGTGGCGAACCGCTGCAGCTCCAGGCGGTCGCGCGGCGGCGGCTCGTCCTCGATCAGCGCGTAGGCCGCGTCCATCCGGAACTTCGGCTTCGAGGTGCGGGCGGGGGCGCCCCGGCGCAGCCAGGCCAGCTCCTTGCGCACCAGGTTCTGCCGCCGGGACTCGGCCGCGGCCGCCTGCCGCTGCCGCTCGGCCTTGGCGAGCACGAACGCCGCGTAGCCGCCGTCGTATACGTCCACGACGCCGTCGTGCACCTCCCACGTGGCGGTGCTGACCTCGTCGAGGAACCACCGGTCGTGCGTGACGACCACCAGCGCCGACGTACGCCGGGTCGGCGACTCGTTCAGGTGCCGGGCCAGCCAGGCCACTGCCTCGACGTCGAGGTGGTTGGTCGGCTCGTCGAGGACGACCAGGTCGTGGTCGCCGAGCAGCAGCCGGGCCAGGGAGCAGCGGCGCCGCTCGCCGCCGGAGAGACCGGCGACGGTGCGGTCGAGGGGCACGCCCGCCAGCAGCACCTCGACGACCTCGCGGGTGGACGCGTCGGCGGCCCACTCGTGCTCGGCGCGGCCCTCCAGCACGGCCTCGCCAACGGTGGCGTCGGGGTCGAGGTCGTCGCCCTGGGTGAGGTACCCGAGCCGCAGCCCGCGGTTGCGGGTCACCCGCCCGTCGTCGACCGGCTCGAGGCCGGCCAGCACCCGCAGCAGGGTGGTCTTTCCGTCGCCGTTGCGGCCCACCACGCCGACCCGGTCGCCCTCGCCGACGCCGAGGCTCACGTCGGACAGCAGCGGCCGCACGCCGTACGCCTTGTGCACGCGCTCCAGGCTGACCAGGTTGCCGGCCACGTCAGCCCTGCCCGTCCGCCGCGACGACCCGGGCGCCGTGCACCGGGCCTGGCGCGAACGACACCGGGCCCAGGCCGGCGGACCGCAGCCCGGTGGCGACCTGGACGGCGTGCGAGCGGCCCTCGCACAGGAACAGGCAGCTCGGGCCGGAGCCGGACACGATCGCGCCGTACGCCGACTCCAGCAGGCCCTGCTCGAGGGCGTGCGCGAGCTCGGGCCGCAGCCGCAGCGCCGCCGCCTGCAGGTCGTTGACCAGGCTCGCCCCCAGGACCGCCACGTCATGGCCGCGCAGCGCCATCATCAGCGCGTCGGGGATGACCGGCAGGTCCACGGTGTCGTCGGCCAGCCGGTCGAACTCGCGGTAGACCGCGGGGGTGGACAGCCCGTTCTCGGACTCCAGCACCACCCACCAGTACTCCCCCAGCGTCATCAGCGGGGTGACCGTCTCGCCGCGGCCGCTGCCGATCGCGGTGCCGCCGACCAGCGCGAAGGGCACGTCGCTGCCGAGCTCGGCGGCCAGCTCGAGGAGCTCCTCGCGGGGCGTGCCGAGACCCCACAGGTGGTCGCAGCCGAGCAGGGTCGCGGCGCCGTCGGCGCTGCCCCCGGCCATCCCGCCGGCGACCGGGATGCCCTTGTCGATCTCGATGGCGACCCCGGACTCCACCCCGGCGTGCTCGGCGAGCAGCCGGGCGGCCCGGACCGCGATGTTGGAGTCGTCGAGCGGGATCCCGTCGACCGGGATCCGGCTGTCGCCGCGCACGGTCACGCTCACCGCGTCGTCGGCCCGCACCGTCACCCGGTCGTAGAGGCCGATCGCCTGGTAGACCGTGGCGAGGGTGTGGAAGCCGTCGGAGCGGCACGAGCCGACCCCGAGCGACAGGTTGATCTTGGCCGGGGCGGTGACCGCCACGGCACCGTGCGGGTGCGTGGTCACCGGCGGCCCAGGCCCTCGGCGATGCGCGCGAACTGCTCGACGCCCAGGGACTCCCCGCGGGCCATCGGGTCCACCCCGGCGTGCGCGAGCGCCGCCTCCGCCGCCTGCGCGGACCCGGCCAGCTGCTTGAGCGTGGAGCGCAGCGTCTTGCGGCGCTGGGCGAACGCGGCGTCGACGACCCGGAAGACCTCCTCGCGGGTGGCGTCCACGGCCGGCGGGTCGCGGTGCGTCCACGCCACCAGGCCCGAGTCCACGTTGGGCGCGGGCCAGAAGACGTTCCGGCCGACCGACCCCGTCCGTCGTACGTCGGCGAACCAGGCGGCCTTGACCGACGGGACGCCGTACGTGCGCGAGCCGGGTGGCGCGGCCAGCCGGTCGGCGACCTCGGCCTGCACCATCACCAGACCGTGCCGCAGGGACGGGAGCAGGGCCATCAGGTGCAGCAGCACCGGCACCGACACGTTGTAGGGCAGGTTGGCGACCAGCGCGGTCGGCGGCGGGCCGGGCACCGCGGTGACCCGCAGCGCGTCCGCCTCCAGCACCTCGCAGCGCTCGGCCTGCGCCGGTGCGTACGTCGCGACGGTGGCCGGCAGCGCGGCGGCGAGCACCGGGTCGACCTCGACCGCCACCACCCGGGCGCCGGTCTCGAGCAGGGCCAGGGTCAGCGAGCCCAGCCCCGGCCCGACCTCGACCACGACGTCGTCCGCGCCGACCCCGGAGGCCCGCACGATGCGGCGGACGGTGTTGGCGTCGATGACGAAGTTCTGGCCGCGCTGCTTGGTGGGCCGCAGGCCGAGGCGTTCGGCGAGCAGACGCACCTCCGCCGGCCCGAGAAGCCTCGGACCGGCGGAGGAGATGCTCTGGTCGCCCACGGGGGCGACCCTATCCGGGGTGCTCAGGCCCGAGCCCCGCACACCGGCCAGGCGCCGTAGCCGCCCTCGGCGTTGCGGACGCGCTCGGCGACCGCGATCTGCGCCTCGCGGCTGTTCTGGTCCGGCCGGCCGGAGCCGCCGTAGGCCTGCCACGTCGAGATCGTGAACTGCAGCCCGCCGTAGTAGCCGTTGCCGGTGTTCGCGGCCCAGTTGCCACCGGACTCGCACGCGGCGATCCGGTCCCAGGCGCTGCTGCCGCCGGCGTAGTTGGACGTCGGCGCCGGGGCCGGGGCCGGCCGGTCCTTGGTGCCGACCCGGACGATCGCGTCGACCGGGGCGCGCACCACGTCGGACGTGAGCGCCTTGCGCTTGACGGCCTTGCCGTTCTCGAAGGTGACCCGGTAGAGAACCTTGCGGCTGCCGTCGTGCCCGGCGCGCACCGTCTTGGACTGGTCGGTGTACAGGCCGGAGTCCTGCTTCTTGACCGTGTCGAAGCCGACCGCCTGGGTGACGCGGCGCTTGACCACGCGCACCTTGGTGAGCACGACCTTCTCGCCGTCCTGGAGCTTCGCGTCGAGGCCGGGCTTGACCTGGTCGTTGGAGTCCGCGGGCTCGCCGAGCTGCTTGAGCGCGTCGCGCACGGTCAGCGCGGTCACGGTGGTCTTCTTGGCCCGCTCGTCACCGAGCTTGACCTGGAGGGTCTTGGGGGTCACGACGGCGAGGTCCATGCCGGACCGGCTGATCGTCGCGCCGCGGTTGGCCGACAGCTTGGCGTTGGTGAAGCGCAGACCGAGCTGGTCCAGCGCGCTGGCGACATCGGTGGCGGTGGTCCAGTACCGGTTGCTCTTGCCGTCGAGCTTCACGTCGAGGGGGCGGCCGTACTTGACCGCGATGGTGGCACCGTCGGCCACCGACGAGGTGGTGCCGGGGGCGACCACGTCATGCCCGGTCAGCGAGATGCCCTTGGACTTCAGCACGTCGCCGACCTTGTCGTCGAACGTGCGGATCTTCTCGGTCTTGCCGTCGATCGAGAGGGTCACGGTCTTGCTCATCGCGGCGTACCCGACCCCTGTGGCCGCCACGGCCAGGGCGACGGCGCCGATCATGACGGCGAGTGCGGCCCTGCTCCTGGTCAAAAGTGCGACTGTGCTCCGCACGGTTCTCCAATGGTGGTGCTCCCCGGGCCGCGGTGGCGACAGCACACCCGCGCAAGAGCCGATCGGGCCCGAGACAACGCGATGGCCCTCGGCTCACCCCCGGTGCGATGACCGGCGAGTCTGAGCGTTGGGCCCCGTGGCTGCCGCCCGAGAACTTCCCCGCTCCCGGCCGACAAGCACATGACCATACGGAAGGCCCCGCGACACGCCAAATATTCGACCCGTATTTGTACTGCTTCAGGCGCTTCCACGTGGGGCAGATCACGCGTACCCGACAACCGGCCTAGTCATTTCGGACTATGCCGAGGTAGTCATCTCGCTCACCAGCCGCCGCCGAAGGCCGCCTCGGTGTTCGCGTCGACCGCGGCGCAGAGCTCCGCGAGGTCCTCGCCCCGGGTCTCGGCCATCGACCGCATCGTCAGCGGCACGAGGTACGACGCGTTCGGCCGGCCCCGGTGCGGGGTGGGCGTGAGGTACGGCGCGTCGGTCTCCACGAGCAGCCGGTCCTGCGGCACCACGCGCAGCGCCTCGCGCAGCGGCTCGGCGTTCTTGAAGGTGACGATGCCGGCGAAGGACAGCCAGGCGCCCCGGTCGAGGCAGGCCCGGGCGAAGGCGGCGTCGCCGGAGAAGCAGTGCATCACGAAGCGCTCCGGCACCCCCTCCTCGTCGAGGACCCGCAGCACGTCGGCGTGCGCGTCGCGGTCGTGGATCACCAGGGTCCGGTCCAGCCGCTTGGCCAGGTCCACGTGCCGGCGGAAGGACAGCTCCTGCGCGGTCCGGCCCTCCTCACCGGTGCGGAAGTGGTCGAGCCCGGTCTCCCCCACGGCCCGGACCCGGTCGCTGCCGACGGCCAGCGCCTCGATCTCCTCCAGGGCGGCCTCGAGCCGGCCCTCCGCCGCCAGGCGGGGCGCCTCGTTGGGGTGCAGCGCGACCCCGGCCACGATCGCCGGGTGCGCGGCCGCGGCCTCGACCGCCCACCGCGCGCCGGGCAGGTCGCACCCGATCTGCACGATCCGGGTGACGCCGACGGCCGCGGCCCGGGCGAGCGCCTCGTCGGTGCTCAGCCAGGCCCCGTCGGGGCCGTCGGCGATGTCGAGGTGGCAATGGTTGTCCACGACGGGGTGCGGGAGCGGCTCGGGCGCCGGCGGCCGGGTCCGGTCCCGGCCCCCGGGGTCATGGCGGTCGCGCGTCGGGCCGGTCATGTGCTCGGCTCCTGGGGCTTGTGCACCGCGTCGTAGACGACGCGCTTGGGCAGCCCGGCCCGCTGCGCGACCGCGCGGATCGCGTCCTTGCGCGGGACGCCGGCCGCCTCCTCCTCGGCGACGAGGGCCGCGAGCGACGCCGGGTCGGACGGTACGTCGGACCCGGCGGCCGCCGCGCCCTGCACGACGATCGTCACCTCCCCGCGGACCCCTCCGGCGGCCCACGTCACGAGGTCGGCCAGCCCCGCCCGTCGTACCTCCTCGTGGGTCTTGGTCAGCTCCCGGCACACCGCCGCGGGCCGGTCGGCGCCGAACGCCTCGGCCATCGCCGCCAGCGTCGCCTCGGTCCGGTGCGGCGACTCGAAGAAGACCATCGTGCGGCGTTCGTCGCGCAGCTCGGCCAGCGCCCGGCGGCGCTCCCCCGGCTTGCGGGGCGGGAAGCCCTCGAAGCAGAAGCGGTCCACCGGCAGCCCGGACACCGCGAGCGCCGTCAGCACCGCCGAGGGGCCGGGCACGGAGGTGACGGTGACGCCGCGCTCCACCGCGGCGGCTACCAGCCGGTAGCCGGGGTCCGAGACCGACGGCATCCCGGCGTCGGTGACCAGCAGCACCCGCTCGCCGGCCAGCAGCGCCGCAACCAGGACCGGGGTGCGGGCCGACTCGTTGCCCTCGAAGTAGGACACCACGCGGCCGGCCGGGGTGACGCCCAGGTCGGTGGTCAGCCGGCGCAGCCGGCGGGTGTCCTCGGCGGCCACGACGTCGGCGGTCGCGAGCTCCTCGGCCAGCCGCGGCGGCGCGTCGGCGACCCGGCCGATCGGGGTGGCCGCGAGCACCAGCACCCCTGCGCCGGCCGGCTCCGTGCGTACCTCCGTGTCCACCTGCGCGATCTTGCCGCACGCCGCCGAACGGCCACGTCCGGGTCCGTACAGTTGCGGCGTGACCGCCGTGCAGGAGCCCACCCGCCGCACCGCGGGCCTCTCCGTGACGGCCGACGACCGGTGGGTGCCGAGCGCCCGGGCGCGGCTGGCGCCGGCCCTGCGCAACGAGGACCGGTTCGTGGCCTGGGCGGCGACCGCGGCCCTCACGATGCTCGCGCTGTTCCTCCGGCTCTGGAAGCTCGGCCGGCCGCACGCGTTCCTGTTCGACGAGACCTACTACGCCAAGGACGCGTGGTCGCTGTGGCACCACGGCTACGTCACCGGGTACGTCGACGGGGCGAACGAGAAGATCCTCGCCGGCCACCTCGACGGCCTCTGGACCAGCTCGCCGAGCATGGTGGTCCACCCCGAGGTCGGCAAGTGGCTGATCGGCCTCGGCGAGGAGATCTTCGGGATGGACCCGTTCGGCTGGCGGGTCGCCTCCGCCGTCGCCGGCGCCCTGATGGTAGGGGTGATGGTCCGGCTCGCCCGCCGGCTCACCGGCTCCACGCTGCTCGGCTGCGTGGCCGGCCTGCTGCTCTGCTTCGACGGGCTGGAGCTGGTGCTCTCCCGGCTCGCCCTCCTCGACATCTTCATGGCGTTCTTCCTGCTGTGCGCGGTCGCGTGCCTGGTCGCGGACCGGGACTGGGGACGGCTGCGCCTGGCCCGGCTGGTGCCGAGCGACCTGCGCACGACCGCGTCCGACTGGGGCCCGGTGCGCGCGATGCTGTGGCGGCCCTGGCGGCTGGGCGCGGGCATCTTCTTCGGGCTGGCCTGCGGCACCAAGTGGAACGCCGTCTACCCGCTGGCCGCGTTCGGTGTGCTGGTGTGGATGTGGGACGCCGGGGCCCGGCGCGTGGTCGGCGTGCGGATGCCGCGGCTGCGCTCCTTCATCGTCGACGCCCTCCCCGCATTCGGGTACCTCGTCCTGGTCGCACTGGTGGTCTACCTGGTCAGCTGGAGCGGCTGGCTGCTGCACGCGAACGTCTACGAGCGCTCGCTGTCGGACACGCAGTACGGGCCGTACTGGGGCAGCTACCTGGAGCACGACGCGCAAGGCTTCCTTCCCGAGCTGTGGCAGTCACTGCGGTCGCTGTGGCACTACCACCACGACGTGTACGTGTTCCACACCAAGTTCCTCGACGACGCACACCACACCTACCAGTCGAAGCCGCAGGGGTGGCTGATCCTCAACCGCCCGGTGGGCGTGCAGGCCGACCTGGGCATCAAGCCCGGCGTCGGCGGCTGCGACGCCCCCGCCGGGAGCACCTGCCTGCGCCAGGAGCTGCTGCTCGGCACGCCCGCGCTGTGGTGGGGCGGGGTGCTCGCGCTGCTCTACGCGGTCTACGGCTGGATCGGCAAGCGGGACTGGCGCTTCGGACTCGCCGTGGTCGGCGTGCTCGCCTCCTGGCTGCCGTGGATCCCCAACGACGACCGGCCGATCTTCTCCTACTACGCGATCGCGATCATCCCGTTCACCGTCCTGGCGATCACGCTCTGCCTCGGCACGATGATGGGCGGGCCTCGTGCGCCGTACCGCAGACGGATGTGGGGGACGGCGTTCGCCGGCGCGTTCGTGGTGCTGGTGATCCTCAACTTCGCCTGGTTCTGGCCGATCTACGTCGGCGACCTGATCAGCACGCCGGACTGGCTGGACCGGATCTGGTTCACCCGCTGGATCTGAGCTGCCGGGGCTTCGGTTGCGGGCACCTGCGAGGACGGCGACCCTGGGACGGTGCCATCCGGGGGCGAGCGTCCGATCCACGACCCGGCCGAGACCCTGCGTGAGGTCGCGGCCTCGTCGGTGCACCGGCACGCGCCCGTCATCAGCGGCCTGGTCGGTCTCGACGAGACCGTGCTCGCCCTCGACGGGGCGCTGCTCGCCCGCCTCGGCTACGACGCCGGCGACTGGGTCGGCCGCCCGGTCACGGAGTTGGTCCCGGACACCCACACCGTCGAGCTGGTCCGTCGCGGCCTGACCGGTGAGGCGCTGGCCGAGACCACGACGCTGAACGGCCGGACCTGGCTCGTCGCCGTGACCCCGGTCCACGAGGGCGGGGATCTCGCAGGGGCGGCCTGCGTGCTCACGTTCGCCGACGAGGTCGACGTGCACCGCGAGCTGTCCGCCACGGAGGCGCTCAACGAGCAGTTCGCGGCCCTGATCGAGCTGTCCCAGGACTTCATCGCGATCGCCGACCTGGACGGCACCGTGACCTTCGTCAACGAGGCGGGGCGCCGCCTGGTCGGGCTGTCCTCGGACGAGGAGGCCCTGGGTCGCCCGACCGACGACTACTTCACCGACGAGGGCCGGGAGAAGTCCCGCGAGATCGAGCAGGCGGTGCGCGAGGACGGGTCCTGGGAGGGCGAGACGATCCTGCGGCACTTCGGCACGGACGAGGCGATCCCGGTCTCCGCCAACTCCTTCCTGGTCACCCGGTCCTCCGACGGCGCACCCCTCGCGCTGGCCACCGTCCAGCGGGACCTGCGGGGACGGCTGCGGCAGGAGGAGGCCCTGGTGCTGCGCGCGCAGGAGCAGCGTGCGATCGCCGACCTGGGGCGGCTGGCGCTGACCATGCCGCTGGCCGAGCTGATGCAGGAGGCGGTGGACCTCGTCCACGCGCGCTACCCCTCACTGGTCGCGGGGGTGCTGCGCCGGTCGCCCGACGGCAAGGCCGCGGAGCTGGTCGCCTCCTCGATGGCCGACTGGGTGCCGGTCGTCCTCGACCTCGACGACAGCTCGCTGACCGGGCGGTCGATCGTCCGCAACCAGGTCGTCGCCAGCGACGACGTGGTCTCCGACCCGGAGTTCCCGCACGAGGCCGCCACCGCCCGGTTCGGCATGCGCAGCGCGCTGTCGGTGCCGATCCCGGACGTGGAGCACCCCTGGGGTGCGGTCGGGGCCTCCAGCCCCGAGCCGCGGGAATGGTCCGTGGACGACATCGCGTTCGTCGACGCGGTCGCCGCGACGCTGGGGGCCGCCGTACGCCGGCAGCAGCTGGAGAGCGCGCTGCAGCACCAGGCGCTCCACGACGGGCTCACCGGGCTGCCCAACCGAGCACTCGTGATGGACCGGGTCGAGCACGCCCTGGACCGGTCCGGCCGCACGGACGGCACGGTCGCGGTGCTGCTGCTCGACCTCGACGACTTCAAGACGGTCAACGACTCGCTCGGGCACGGCAGCGGCGACGAGCTGCTCGCGGAGCTGGCGCTCCGGCTCCAGCGGGCGGTGCGGGACGGCGACACGGTGGGCCGGCTCGGCGGCGACGAGTTCGTGGTCGTGTGCGAGGACGTCGGCAGTGAGCGGGACGTCGCGTTCGTCGCCGAGGCGCTGCTCGAGGCCTGCGCCGACCCCGTCGAGCTGGACGGGCGCCGGGTCACCCTGTCCGCCAGCGTCGGGGTGAGCCTGGCCGGCTCCGGGGAGGACACCGGGGACCTGCTGAGCGAGGCGGACATCGCGATGTACCGCGCCAAGCGCGACCGGCCGGGCACCTACCGCATCTTCGACGAGGCGATGCGCGGCGACGTCCTCGGCCGGATGAACGTCGCGGGCGAGCTGCGCGCGGCGGTCCGCGCCGACGCGCTGGACCTGGACTTCCAGCCGATCGTCGAGCTGGCCACCGGCGAGCTGTCCGCCATGGAGGCGCTGGCCCGCTGGACCAACGAGGCGGGCGAGCGGGTGCCGCCCGACGTGTTCATCCCGGTCGCCGAGGAGACCGGCCTGATCGCCGAGCTGGGCGCGACGGTGCTGCGCCGGGCCGCACGACAGGCCGTCGCCTGGCAGGCCCACCGGGAGGTGGGCGTCCGGGTGAACGCCAGCGCCCACGAGCTGCGCAGCCGGACGTACGTCGACCAGGTGATGGCCACGCTCGAGGAGACCGGGCTCGCACCCCGGCTGCTCGGCCTGGAGATCACCGAGTCGGCGCTCGTGGACGAGGACCGGTCCACCCAGGACACCCTGACCCGGCTGCGGGACGCCGGCGTGATGCTGCTGATCGACGACTTCGGCACCGGCTACAGCTCGCTGAGCTACCTCCAGCGGTTCCCCGTCGCCGACGTGCTCAAGGTCGACCGGTCGTTCCTCGGCGAGGGCACCCGCGGCGAGGCGGTGGTGCGCGCGGTGGTCGGCCTCGGCCGCGCCTTCGGGCTGCAGGTCTGCGCCGAGGGCGTGGAGACCCCCGAGCAGCTGGCCCGGGTCCGCGACCTCGGCTGCAAGCTCGCGCAGGGGTACCTGCTCTCGCGGCCGGTGCCCGCGTCCCGGAGCACGGACCTGGTCGCCGGCTGGGACCCACAGAACATATAAGCGCTGTTATATTGGCTGGGTGAGCCTGCGCGACGAGCTGCCCAGCCGCTGGCGTCCCCTGTTCCGGGTGCTCGGCGAGCTCGACGACGGCATCGCGGCGGCCTACGCCGAGCTCGGGATCGAGGGCGTGCGGCCGCGGTTCTCGATGGCCCTGATGTTCCTCGACAGCGAGGGGCCGATGACGATCCGACGGCTCGCCGAGGAGTGCGGCGTCAGCCACTCCGCGATGAGCCAGTCGGTGACCCAGATGCGCTCCGCCGGGCTGGTCGCGTCCACCCCGGGACCGGACGCCCGCAGCCGGCTGGTCAGCCTCACCGACGCCGGCCGCGCGGTCGTCCCTGCCCTGCGCGCCGAGTGGGCGGCCACCGAGGCGGCGCTGGCCGAGCTCGAGGACGAGCTGCCCTATCCGCCGTCCCGGGTCGCCGGCGACCTCCGGGCCGCCCTGGACCGGCGCGCGTTCGCCGCGCGGGTCCTCGACCACCTCCGCCGTACGTGAGGGGGGTGCTGGTCGACGTCCGGCCGCTGCGCGAGAGCCCGGCGTTCCGGGCCTGGTGGCTCGGCTCGACCCTGTCCACCTTCGGCGGCCAGCTGTCGGCGTTCGCGCTGCTGTACTACGTGTGGGTGCGCACCCACGATCCCGCGCTGGTCGGGGCCGTCGGGCTCGTGCAGCTCGTCGCGACGGTCGCCGGGGCGCTGTTCGGCGGCACCCTGGCGGACCGGTTCGACCGGCGGCGGCTGGTGCTCGTCACGCGGACCGGGCAGCTGGTCGCCGCGGTCGCGCTCGCGCTGCTGGTCCTGCTCGCACTGCCGCTCGCGGCGGTGTTCGTCGTCGCCGCCGTGGAGACCGGCTTCGGCGCCACCGGGTCCCCAGCGAACCGCTCGTTCACGGCCCGGCTGCTGCCGCCCGAGCGGCTCGGCGCCGGCCTGGCCGTCGCCCGGCTCGCGGACCAGGTGAGCCTGCTCGCCGGCCCGGTGGTCGCCGGCCTGCTGACGGTCTCGGTCGGGGTCGCGGCCTGCTTCGTCCTCGACGCGGTCTCGTTCGTGGCCGCGATGCGCGGCGTCGGCCGGCTGCCCTCGATGCGGCCGGAGCCGGTCGCCGGCCCCGACCTGCACGGGCTCGCTAGCGGGCTGCGTCTGGTGGCGGCGAGCCCGGTGCTGCTGGGCGCGTTCGCCACCGACGTCGCCGCCACCGTGCTGGCGATGCCGCTGGCGGTGTTCCCGGTGGTGAACGCCGAGCTGTACGGCGGCTCGCCGCTCACCCTGGGCCTCTTCGCGCCGGCGATCGGTCTCGGCGGGATCGTCGCGGGCGCCCTGTCGGGCCGGGTCACCGGCAGCCCGCGGCAGGGCCGGCTGATGCTGGTGTCCGCGGCGGTGTGGGGCGTCGCCCTCGCCGGCTTCGGGCTCAGCCGGTCGCTGCCGCTGGCGCTCGCCTGCCTGGCCCTCGCGGGCGCCGCGGACACCGTGAGCGTGGTGTCGCGGACCAGCATCGTGCAGCACGCGACCCCGGACGCGCTGCGCGGCCGGGTGAACGCCCTCGACTTCCTGGTCGGGGTGTCCGGCCCGCAGCTGGGCAACGCCCGGGCCGGGCTGGTCGCCTCGGCCACCTCCGGTGCGACCAGCGCGGCGCTGGGCGGCGTGACGTCGCTGCTCGCGGTGCTGGCCGTCGCGGCCGTCTCGCCGGCGCTGCGGCGGTACACGCCGGTGCCCGCGCCGGCGGCGTCCGGACACCCTCGGCTCGAGACGCAAGCCGTCACGACGAGCGAGGACGCCGTACCGCCGGGTCATCGGGAGGGATGAGCCCAGACATCCGCCCACAGCGCACGACATGAAGAAGGAGAGGACATCGCCTCTCCGTTCTCAACGTATAGCGCACGGGGGGACTTGCGGCAAGGCCCTGGGCGTGCCCCAGAATCGCCCGGCCGAGCAACTGCTGAGCGATCGGAGCCGATGCCGTGAACCTCCTGCCCACCAGCGCTTTCGACCTCCCCGACCACCTCACCGCCAAGGCCGACCCGGCGCTGGTCGCCGGCGACGAGCAGCACTTCGCAGCCGTCGCGCAGAGCCTCGAGCGCTCGGTCGCCGACCTGTCCGACCGTCTGCGCGCGGCCCGCCAGGCGCGCGGCGGCTCGGGTCAGCAGGCGATGGACCGGGACATGGAGATCCACCGGCTGACCGCTCGGCTGCGCGCCCTGCGTCGCTTCGGGCTGGACCTGTGCCTGGGACACATGGTCGGCGCCGACGACCCCGAGCCCGTGTACGTCGGACGGCTCGGCCTCAAGGACAGCGAGGGACGTCCGCTCCTGCTCGACTGGCGCTCACCGGCGGCCGAGCCGTTCTTCGGCGCCACCCACGGGAACCCCATGGGGCTGTCCAGCCGTCGCAGGTACCGCTGGACCCGCGGCCGGATCAGCGACTACTGGGACGAGGTGTTCACCCCGGACGGGGTGGACCGGCACGCTGCGCTCGACGACCAGTCCGCCTTCATCGCCACCCTGGGCGCCCACCGGTCGGCCACGATGCGCGACGTGCTCGGCACCATCCAGGCCGACCAGGACGCCATCATCCGTGCCGGCAGCCGCGGCGCTCTCGTCGTCGACGGTGGTCCAGGCACGGGGAAGACCGTCGTCGCCCTGCACCGCTCGGCATACCTCCTCTACTCCGACCCTCGGCTCGGTCACCGCCGGGGCGGCGTGCTGTTCGTCGGCCCGCACCAGCCCTACCTGGCCTACGTCGCCGACGTCCTGCCCAGCCTCGGCGAGGAGGGCGTGCAGACCTGCACCCTTCGGGACCTGGTCCCCCAGGGAGCCGCCGCAGAGACCGAGGCGGACCCGGACGTGGCACGCCTGAAGTCCTCCAGGGCCATGGTCGAGGCCATCGAGCCGGCCGTCCGGTTCTACGAGGAGCCGCCCACCGAAGGGATGACGGTCGAGACCGACTGGTCGGACGTCTGGCTCAGCGCCACCGACTGGGCCGAGGCCTTCCGAGCCCCGGAGCCCGGCACACCGCACAACGAGGCGCGTGACCAGATCTGGGACGAGCTGCTCACGATCCTCGTCGACAAGCACGACGACGACGTCCCGTGCGACCGACTGCGCGCCTCCCTCCGGCGAGACACGGAGCTGGTCAGCACCCTGAACCGGGCCTGGCCGATGCTCGAGCCGACCGACCTCGTCGGAGACCTGTGGTCCGTGCCCGCCTACCTGCGCCTGTGCGCCCCCTGGCTGGCTCCCGACGAGGTCCGGAGGTTGCAGCGCGAGGACGCTCAGGCCTGGACGGTCTCGGACCTGCCGCTGCTGGACGCGGCCCGGCACCGGCTCGGCGACCCGGAGGCGTCACGACGCGACCGTCGGCAGGAGGCCGTAGCAGCCGCCGAGCGCGACCGCATGTCCAGGGTCGTGGACGACCTGATCGCCTCGGACGACTCCGAGATGCTCGTGATGTCCATGCTGCGTGGAGAGGACCTGCAGGGCACGCTCATCGACGAGACCGCACTCCCGAGCGCCGACCCGGACCTGCTCGCCGGCCCCTTCGCGCACATCGTCGTGGACGAGGCCCAGGAGCTGACCGACGCGGAGTGGCAGATGCTGATGCTCCGCTGCCCCTCCCGGAGCCTCACCATCGTCGGCGACCGCACCCAGGCCAGGCACGGGTTCACCGAGTCGTGGCAGGAACGGCTCGAGCGGATCGGGCTCGACCGGGTCCGGCTCACGTCCCTGAGCATCAACTACCGGACGCCCGAAGAAGTCATGGCCGAGGCCGAGCCGGTCATCCGGACGGTGCTCCCGGACGCCAACGTGCCGACCTCCATCCGCCAGGGCGGCGTCCCGGTCGTCCACGGGTCCACCTCAGACCTGCACACGATCCTCGACACCTGGCTCACCGCCCACGCCGAGGGGGTCGCCTGCGTCATCGGCGCCCCGGCGTTCCAGGCCACACCCCGTGTCCGGTCGCTGGCCCC
>Ga0308175_100001175_pt1 | contig 17596 bp, 24 predicted proteins | sample PhyCR1_3_FD_203893 | JGI IMG/M metagenome (GOLD analysis project Ga0308175, IMG submission 203893) | Soil microbial communities from UC Gill Tract Community Farm, Albany, California, United States - DLSLS.C.R1 | ecosystem: Environmental > Terrestrial > Soil > Agricultural land | place: USA...
GAGGATGACCATGCTTCACCTTCTACCCCACGAGTCACAACCGTAACCCTCCGGGCTGTAGACACTGTAGTCACCCTGTAGTCACCCCCGGGTGACTACACAAAGACGCAGGTCAGAGGCCCTTTTCGGGCGATGTAGTCATGTAGTCACCCTATTTCTGGAAAGGAATGGGGAAGTACCCCGACAGGAGTTGCAACTGTTGGGGTGACTACGTGACTACAACCCGGGGTTTTGCCGGTCTGACCTGCGGTTTTGTGTAGTCAGGCGGGGGGGTGACTACAGCCCTGACTACAGTCCGCGGTACCGGCACAACCCTCAACCTGTACTTGAGAGTTCGGGTGAGGGCCCGGGAGTTGCACGCCGGGTCTGGCTCGGGGCCGCCCTCGCGCACAGTGTGGCATGTGATGCACCAGATTGCGTGAGATGCGCGAGTCGCGCGTGTTGAGGGTGTTACGCCCGATACAGTTCCCTCGATCGCTTACCCGTCCTACCTAGGGACCCACATGAGCCAGAGTGAGAAGGCCGCCTACTTCCAGGCCCTGAAGAAGTCGGGCGTCGACTTCCCCAAGCACTACCGGGAGTACACGACCGAGGAGCTGAAGGACGCCTACGAGCGGCTCGTCGAAGCCGACCCGACCGCGGTCCGGATCCCGGCCGAGCAGCCGGCCGACGCGCAGCAGCCGCTGTTCGAGATGACCCCGGCCGACGTCGGGGAGCCCGAGGACCCCGAGCTCGACGCCGCGGCCTCCTCGTTCTTCGGCCTGCAGAAGCCGGCGCCGACCGCCAAGCGGGACCCCGCCGAGCTGGCCGGGCAGCGGCAGAACTCCAAGGCCGAGGACGAGCCGATCCGGGTCGACCCGGAGACCGGCCGGGTCTGGTACCAGGAGGAGATCGCCAAGCCCGCCTACCCCAAGCCGCGCGGCCGCCGGGTCCTGACGTACGCCGACCCCGGCACCAAGACGCAGACCATCCAGCGCGGCGACTACATCGAGTCCTTCGAGGTGGCCGGCGACGAGGTCGGCCGCACCGCCGAGGTGAAGATCACGCTGCCCGCCTACCAGGTCGGCATCTACAAGGACCCCCGCTTCCCGTTCAAGGTGCACACCTACAACGGCATCGAGGGCTTCGACCTGTTCGACGTGCGCGACTACTACGGCGGCGGCGAGCTGGTGCCGCCGGAGGTCAAGAGGATCTACGTCGCGAACGTGCTCTGCTACGACATCCGCACCACAGTCCGTGCCATCAACGACGAGTACCGGCAGCTCCAGCTGCAGGGGAAGGCCTGAGCCATGACCGAGAACCACGAGACCGTCGAGTACTCCGAGCAGGACCAGGCGGACCTGTCGCGGCTGTACTCCAGCGACGAGGTCCCCTCCTTCCACCCGATCCTGCAGATCTGGCGCGAGGTGCTCAAGCCCGCGGCCGAGGAGGCGGGCACCAAGGTCACCCCGCAGTGGGCGAACCGGATCACCGCGGCCTACCGCGAGGTGGCCTTCGCCGACATGAACTACGTGCGCGACTCCTACTTCGGCAAGATCGCGGAGCTGGCGCACATCCTCGACCTCGAGATCGCCTCCGACGAGGACTGCCTGACCTACGGCACCCCGGAGGAGGACGCGGCCGAGAACGCCCACCACTACAAGAACCTCCTGCTGCAGTGGCAGCTGGCGGTCCTGGCGTGGGAGATGGCCTGGGAGACCACCGACGAGCACGCCGGCGCCGAGCTGGCCGCGATCTCCGAGGTCCACAAGATGTTCTTCTCCGACCAGGGCATCACCGCCTACCTCGAGACGATCCGCTTCGAGTTCACCGAGGACGACCAGCAGCAGCTGGCCGAGGCGCTCCTCGAATTCCGTGGGGAGGGCCGATGAGTGACCAGCCTGGAGAGCGCGTCGTCGACGCCCAGGGCTCGCAGGTGGTGGAGCTTCCCACGCACGGCGATGCTGCGTTTGCGTCTCTCATGGATGCGCTCGCGCCGGATGCGGAAGGAACGCCGGCTGGAGCGGGAGGAGCGCAGGCTCCGGCTGTACCGCCGGCTGGCGGCGGAGCAGATGCACCTGCTGCGCCGGCTGGAGCGGGAGCTCCACCCGTTGCTGGAGCCGGAGACGCTGGCGCCGGAACCGCCACTGGTGCTGCCGCCCCCACTCCCGGAGCCCCCGTCGCCGGAGGCACTGGATCAGCTGCTCCCGATACCGGAGCCGGAGCCGACGGAGCCGATGCCGGATCCGCTCCAGGAGATCGCCCAGCGACTTGGACTGCAGCCGCCGCCGACCTGACCCCGAAGTTCGGGGAGATGTCGACCGCGCTCGAGGAGCGGATGGTCCAGTTCCACCAGGGCCAGGCGCTCGACGAGGTACGCACCGAGCACGCCCAGTACTTCGAGGCGCTCGAAAAGCACCCCCGGCTGCTGATCGGACAGCAGGTGCCGGCCATCGGCAAGGACGGCATGGAGACGCTGCGCGACGCCGAGGACGCCAAGGACTGGCAGGACGCGGTCAAGTCGATCCTGGTCGACGAGGTCCGCTCCCGCGCGTCCAAGGCGATGGACGAGCAGGGCGACTTCCTCACCACGGTGCACGCCAGCATCGAGCTGTTCCAGAACAACACCGACCTGATCCCGGGCACCAAGGAGTTCGACGTCGAGCTGGCCAACCGGTTCGCCACCCTGGCCGAGCCGTACGAGCTCCGCGTCGACGGGAAGCTCCAGGGCTACACCATCCCGGTGCAGCCGATCGTCGCCCAGCTGCGGTCCCAGATCGTCGCTGAGCGGGCCAGGGCGGCGGCCGCAGCCCCGACGGCGGCTTCCCCCGCCGCCGGTGCAGCGGCCCCCGCCGCGGCCGCCCAGCGGCCCGTGGACCCGCCCCAGGCGGGCATCCCGTCCAAGGCCGGGGCCGGCGAGGCGGCCGAGGACTTCTCCACCCTGTTCGGCACCATCGGGCTGCCGGACTTCCGGATCTGAAGGGACCACACCATGTCGCACCTGGCACCGAGCCCGGCCCCCGGCACACCGCAGACCGCCTACAAGGCGTACGCGGTGACCGCCGCCGGCATCGTCATCCTGATCGCCTCCGCGTGGGTGCTCGACACCGGCGGCACCACGGCCAAGGAGTTCACCTCCTGGGTGATCCAGGCCGTCATCACCTCCGGTCTGCTCGGCGGGCTGACCTGGCTCGTCCCGAACGCGGCGAAGCGATGAAGGCCCGCATCGCGCACATCTCGATGCAGTCCACCGACTCGCCGTCCGCCCAGCGCGCGGACGCACGGCGGGTGTTCTCCCGGGCCCGGACCCGCGACTACGCGTGGATCACCGGCACCGAGGCGAACAGCAGCCTCAACGCCACGATCTTCCGCGAGGAGGCCGAGAAGGCGGGGCTCCGGTTCGTCCGGGGCGGCGACGTGTGGATCGCGATCCCCGAGGCGCGGGTGATCTCCTCCACCTTCGAGGACGAGTTCTACCCGGTGGTCACCGGCCGCGGCGGATCCAAGCCCGGCCCGCACTTCCCGACCCGCGGCGTGCTGCGCGCCACCTTCAAGGACCGGGTGCTCGGCCAGGTGACCGTGCTGGCCGGCCACTTCCAGACCAAGCGCACCTCGAAGGTCCGGCCCGCCGACAACGTGCACCTGACCGAGAAGGTCGGGGAGCTGGCCAAGCGGTTCGGCGGACCGGGCAAGGTCTGGTACGGCGGCGACCAGAACCTCACCGACCGGCTCGTCGACACGTTCAAGGGCCAGCCACTCACGTCCTGCTGGGACGAGCTGAAGCAGTGGCCCGGCACCGGCCACGACAACATCGACGTCATCGCCTCCTACGACGGTGACGCCGAGGTGAAGTGCATCAGCGGCCGGGTCTTCAACGACACGGACTTCCCGCTCAACACCGACCACTTCCTGCTCGAGGCCGAGTACGAGGTGGCCGCCCCGCACCGTCGCCCCGTCACGACACCCAAGCCACCGGAGAAGACCGTGAAGCGCTTCGCCCCGCCCGCCCCCGACGTCGTCGGCGGCGTCCCGAACAAGCACTCCGGCACCGACAACAAGGACGGCGGCATCGACCGGGTGGTGATCCACTCCGCGGTCATCGCCTGCAAGCCCGGTGCCGCCCGGACCCTGGGCAAGATGAACCAGACCTCGAACACCGGGTCCTGGCACTACGCGGTCGACCCGGTCGAGAAGATCCAGTGCAGCTGGGACTCCTTCGTGTGCTGGCACGCGCCGCCGAACAAGCACAGCATCGGCATCGAGATGGCCGACTGGCCGACCCCGTGGCCCGCGGTGAAGCTCACCAAGGTGGTGCTGAACAAGGTCACCAAGTCCTGGCGCTGGCGGACCGCCGCGCACAGCGCGATGCTCCGCAACACCGCCGAGCTGGCCGCCGAGCTGTGCCTGGCCTACGACGTGCCGATCCGGTTCCTGAGCGTGGCCGACCTCAAGGCGGGGCACAAGGGCATCACCATCCACGCGAACGTGAGCAAGGCCTTCGGCCAGTCCACGCACTGGGACCCCGGCGCCTGGCCGCGCTTCCGCTTCATGCGGCTGGTGAAGGCACACGCCAAGAAGCTCCAACAGTCCTGAGGAGGACAGCATGGGCAACGTCTCTGAGCAGTTCCGCGGCTTCACCGGTCTCGAGGATCCCGACCCCGAGCTCGGCCTGGAGAACGCCAAGGGCGTCGAGGGTGGTGACCCGGTGGACACCGGCGACACCCTCGGCCTCGACGAGGTCGAGACCGACCACGTCGACGGCGGCGACTCCTACACCGACGAGGACGCCACCGCGGCCGAGCGGACCAAGGTCCGCACCGAGACCGGCGACCGCATCGAGCAGATCAAGGACGAGCGGGAGAGCCCGCGCGTCGACGGCGACACCCCGCCCACAGGCGAGGACGGCACCTTCGCCGACGTCCGCGAGGACGCCGAGCGGGAGGCCGAGGAGGCGCAGGCCGCCGACGCCGACGACGACACGGAGGAGAACGCGTGACCGCCGCACCGCAGCAGTCGATCGGGCCGGAGGAGATCGAGCACCGCTTCGGCTTCCACAAGGCCACGATCGAGGGCACCGAGGCGACCCTCCCCAAGCACCGCGACATGCGGCTGCTGTATCGGGAGTTCGCCGAGAAGCTCGACGAGATCCTGCCTCCGGGCCGGGCCAAGTCGGTCGCCTTCACCAACCTCGAGGACGCCAGCATGTGGTCCCACAAGGCGGTCGCGGAGACAGCGCCCGTCGTGACGGAGTAAGGCCAGGCTCGTGGCCACGTTCCCTGTCCACTACCGGCCGAGGCCGTACCAGCAGGAGCTCCACAAGATGTGGCGCACCAAGCGGTACGGCTTCGCGGTGCTGCCTCGGCAGTCGGGCAAGGACGTGGCCGCGAGCATGGAGCAGTGCGACGCACGGCTCCGCACGCCGAAGACCACCGGGGTCTACATCAGCCTGAACAACCCGATGATCCGCGACATCCTGTGGGACAAGACCTACCTGGACCCGGTCTCCAAGCAGTTCATCCGCGGCCTGGCCGACAACGTGCCCGCCGACCAGGTCGCCTGGAAGAACACGGTCATGGAGGGCCGGTTCAAGAACGAGTCCCGGCTCAAGCTGCAGGGCTACTTCCAGTCCGGCCAGGACACCTCCGGTGTCGGCACCGCGTTCCAGGACTACACGATCACCGAGCTGGCGCTGTTCTTCCGGGAGGACCCGATCCCCCGGCTGATGCCGATCCTCGACAACGAGAACGAACCGAAGCGGCTGATGGCCGTGAGCACGCCACGCGGGAAGCGGAAGAACCCGCTGTGGCTGGCGATGGAGTCGCTGCGCGGGAACCCGCAGGCGCAGATCATCATCCGCACCATCGACGACCTGAACGAGCAGATGAAGCGCGCCGGGCTGCCGCCGGTCCGCACCCAAGAGCAGCTCGAGATGACCCGCGAGGGTTACCGCAAGCGGTTCGGCAACGACCGCATGTTCGAGCAGGAGTACTACGTCTCCTTCGAGGAGATGGACGCGGCCGCCGTCTACGGCGAGGCGTACATGAAGATGGTGGCCGAGCAGCGGGTGCACATCTTCAACCTCAACGCCGGCCACCCCGTCTACGTCGCCTTCGACATCGGCTCCTCCGGGCAGCACAGCGACGCCACCGCGTGGGTGGCGTTCCAGTGGATCAACGGGCGGCTGTTCATCTACGACTGCGGCGAGGGCCACGGCAAGGCGCTGCCCGAGTACATCGACGTGCTGCAGACCAAGCACTACTTCAACCAGATCGCGCAGATCATCCTGCCCTGGGACGGCGAGCACCACGAGAAGGCGGTGAACACCACCCCGGCCGACATGATGCGGCAGCGGTTCCCGCGGGTCTCGGTGCTGGCCAAGTCGAACAAGGTCTACAAGATCCCCGGCTCCCGCCAGGGCGACTACGACATCATCACCGACATCCAGCAGTCCCGGCTCGCGCTCTACAACACGATCGTGCACGGCAACCTGAACGAAGGCGCCACCGACGTCGGCAACTGTCAGTGGTTCCTGGAGTGCCTGGAGAACTACAAGTACGAGTTCAACTCCAAGCTGCAGGTGTGGACCGACAAGCCGCTGCACGACAAGCACTCGAACATGATGGACGCCTACCGCTACGCGGTGCAGGCCACCAAGGAGCTGGACTTCTTCGGCGGCCAGTTCTTCGAGCAGGGCGGCACCCCGACCAAGAGCGTCGACTACGCCGAGGACTGGACGGGGGTGTGGGCCCGATGACGACACACTGGTCAGTAGACGGGGCGCTGCACCCCGGCCCCGTCGACGGGTGTGACCGATGCGAGGAGGACCGATGAGCGAGCAGATCCAGAGGGGACGCCGCAGCACCAAGGCGCCGGCCAAGAAGCGGGCCGTGATCGTCGTCGAGTTCGAGGTCCTCGAGGACGACCCGACCCCGTTCGACCAGCTCGTCGACGCGCTCGCCTCCGGGCTGGCGGCCCGCGGCCTGGACAGTCAGGTCAAGCACGCCTGGGGCGCGATCGACACCGCCGCCGAGGGCATCATCACCGTGATCCGGGAGTGGCGAACGTGAAGACCGTGACCATCCGCCAGGCGCTGCAGCAGGTGGCCGACTACCCGATGATGCTCGACGACGACCTGCTGTCCAAGCCGGTCTACGAGCTGGTGTCCCGCTCGCTGTACGACATCGCCAACCGGCCCGACGCGAACGTGCGCGGATCCATGGCGCGGGCGAACAAGGCGAGGAAGATGATCCTGGACCGGCTCGTCGGCAAGCGCCGCGCCGGCTCCCACCCCGCCACCCGCGAGGTGGTGCAGATCGACTTCATCGACCTGACCGGAGGCGAGACCGATGCGGTTCCCATCGACCCCGAGGCGTGAGCGGCAGTGGCTGCTCGACGCACTCGTGCTGCTGCTCGCCGTCCCCGGGTTCACCTACCTGCTGTACCTGTTCGTGTCCGTCGTCTTTCTAGGGGAGTCGAGCGCATGTCCGCAGAACTTGTGCCAGTGATCCGGAAGTTCCGCCGCGCCGTCCCCGACACGCACCGCACCAGCCTGGACACCCGCATCGTGTGGCTGTGGCACCAGCGGTTCGGCACCGTGCAGACGGTGTGGAAGGACTCCAAGGACATCCTCGACCACACGGCCGCCACGCTGGTGCTGCAGGCCATCATGGGCAAGGACCTCGACTCCATCCAGCAGCTGTTCCAGCGGCTCGAGGGCGGCAGCCTGCTCGACGACGAGATCCAGGCCAAGGCCGAGGAGCAGATGCGGGTCTAGTCGTCGGGCTGCCGGGCGGTGGTTTCCCCGCGGACCGCGGCGAGCGAGGTCCGGCGCTCCCGCCTGGCCCGACGCTTCCACAGCCCGGCAGCCTGCGGACGGGAACATACCGCACACCGGCAGCCGGCGGAATGCTCCAGCGTCTGGTCATCTGGACGGGTCTCCGGCATCACCCGGTCGGCCTCGTCGACGAGCTCCAGCGGCAGGAACCAGCGGCCGTGGAAGCGCACCGCCCGCGGGTCGTCCGGCTTGCGGACGTCGTAGGTCCGCTGCTCCGGGGGCAGCGGACGGTACCGGTGGTAGTCGGCGTACACCCGGGTGCCGTCCTCGAGCACCCGCACCGGGCGGTGCGTCACGGGTACAGCGTCCCCTCCTGGTACTCCGCCCACAGCGTGAGCGTCATCGGCCGGTGCCGGCGGATGTAGTAGCCGGGCCGCACCCGGTACGCGTTGGTCACCTTGCGGCCCGCGATGTAGGTCATGTACGGCTTGCCGAAGTAGAACCGCAGCGCCTGGTTGATCTTGCGCAGGTCGGGGGCGGCGGTGCCGCCGGCCTCCATCAGCTCGGCCACCCGGATCCCGGTGGCCCACTCATAGATCATCACCGCGCTGACCCGGTGACCGTGGTTCGGCGTGAGGTTGCGCAGGAACTTGCGGACCTCCCGCTCCCACTGCACCAGGTGCGGGTTCTCGCGGACCAGGTACTTGTCCTTCGTGAGAGGCATCTTGGCTCTCTCGTTATCCGGAAGGACCAGCTGGTCGAGGCGGTCGGACGCCGCCGCGTCGCGGGCCGTGGACGGCACGCGACGCCGGTCCGCTGTGTCCTTGTCGAATCTCCTCTTGAGGACCTTCTCCACCTCGGTCAGGAGGCTGCTCTCGGCTGGTTCCATGACCGAATCATCCCACGTAAAAAAGAGGAGGAACCGCAGCGATGGCTGCGATTCCTCCTCTATCCCGTCCTGCCTCGACGCGCGGGTCTTCAGGCTGCTGCGGTACTCACGGCTGCGCCGGCTGGTACTTGCCGACGTTCTCCACGATCTTGTCGGCCTCGGCGTTGTCGAGCCCGACCTGGAGCGCGCGGTCCCGCAGCTTGTCCTCCCAGTCCGGGATCTGCGCCTGGCTCATCTGGCTGCCGATCGCGAACAGGGTGACGTTCCGCTTCCCCGCGGGGATCGGCTTCGCCAGGTCGGACAGGATCTCGTCGTGCATCATCAGTACCTCCATGTCATCTGCGTTGGCGAGGACCGTCTCGATCCTCTTGGTGACTGCGGCGACCTTCTGCTCCCGGTGGAGCAGCAGCTCGCGCAGGTGCTGCGGCAGCGGCACCGCGTCGCGGCGGTTCCACCGCTGCTGCTTGTGGTGGTAGACGCACCCGGTCGCCCGGATGTCGACACCCTGCTCGATGCCGATCCGGTCGGCCAGCAGCGCGTAGCCCCTCTCGTCGTCCCACTTCTCGTCGACGGTGTAGAACAGGTGGTAGCCGTCGCCGCTCTTGCTGGTCTCAGCCAGCGTGGGCGGCAGCGCACCGAGCCGCTTCGCGTGCTCGAGCCCGCCGTTCTTCCCGTCGATGTCGATGCACACCAGGGCCACCGACCGCATCACGAACGCGAACGTCCACCGGTCGTGCTCGTACCCGTAGATCACGCGGCGCTCGTTGAACTCGCCGCGCAGGTAGCGAGGCATGAAGCCCTCGCCACCGTCCTTGCCGGCCAGACCCCAGCCCGGCTGAGTCCGCCCGTCCGGCCAGGTCTTCACCAGAGCCAGGCCCTTCGGACCCTCCTGCTCGTTGAACTCGTTCGGCACCGCGACGTCGTAGTCGTAGGTGTCAGTCCTCCACCAAGGCGTCGAGGAGTGCTGCATCTTCGTCGGTTCCCTTCAATGAGTCGATGAACGCGTCCGCCTCCTGCTTGAAGGAGGTGACCACTCGGACCTTGCGCACCGTCCCGTTGATCCGGACGGACTTGCGCTCGGTGTTGACCAGCGGCTGGAACAGCGCCTGCACGTCGGGGTCAGCCCACGTGCCGAGGTCGTTCTCCTTCACCCGCCAGGACTGGAACTTCTTGACCATGTCCCCCATCTGCTCGCCCAGCAGCCCGATCGCCCCGAGCGGGTCGGTCTCCTCCAGGTTCTTGAGGAACTGCAGGCCGATCGAGTTGGAGTACATCTGCTCCAGCTGCAGCTCGATCGCGTGCCGGGTCGGGCGCAGCGCCTGGGCGACCGCGTCCTCCGTCACGTAGTGATCCAGCAGCAGCGACAGCAGCGCGCCCAGCGACTGCCCGTCCAGCATCTCCCGCTCGAACCTGTGGTTCAGGTCGTAGACGTTCGGGAACTGGAACCGGACCAGCCGGCGCTGCAGCGCGTTGGACTTGTCCCCGGTCTTCGGCTCCCGGTTCAACCCCTCGATGAACAGCGCGTTGGTCTGCACCAACGTCGGGGTCGACTCGTAGAGCCTGCGGACCGCGACCGGCTCGCCGGCCACCAGTGACTTCTCCGTGCCGGAGTCCTTCACGTACTCGGCGCGGCCGTCGTAGATGAGGTTCAGCAGCTTCCCGTTCAGGTCCAGGACCACGGGGCTCTGCTCGGACATCGCCTGCCGGGACACGTTGCTCACGTTCTCCCGACCGAACAGTCCCTGCAACATCTTCAGCAGCACGGACTTCCCGTTGCGGCCCTCGCCCAGCAGCAGCACGTACTTCACCGCCGACCAGCCCGGCGCCAGGCTGGTAGCCAGGTGCCGGAGCAGTGAGTGCGCGTCCTCCTCGGACCCGACCCACTCCGCGATCACGTCGAAGACCCGAGCCTTCGCCGCCACGTCCTCGTTGAGCAGCGGCAGCACCGTGTTCGGCCGGAAGTCTCCGGTCACGGTGGTCAGCTGCCCCTCGCTGTCCAGCTCACGCAGCCCCGCCGGCGTCCGCACCAGCAGCGAGGACACCGTCTTCTCCTGCTGGATGCAGGTCTGCGCCACCATGAAGTCGAAGCTCGACAGCTCGCTGTCGGTCCCGAACAGGGTGTCGAACTGTGCCGCGGCCAGCCGTCTGATCTGGTCTCGACTCATCGGGAGCCAGATAGTACGGTCGATGTCCGGCGGGACGGATGTCTCCAACGTTTCGTAGTCAGCCGGGACGTAGGTGACACTGCGGTAGCGCACCAGGTTGAGCCCTTGAGCAAGCTTGAAGGCTTCGTCGGCCAGCTGCTTCTTGGTCTTGAGCTCGAGCACTTGGTTCCTTCCTTCCTAGATGGCAGGCGGGACCGGTTACGCACCGGTCCCGCCTGTCGTGTCTCACGATCGCTGACCCTGGAGGATCTCGATCTTCTGGTTGATGCGGTCGATCTCCTTCTCCGAGATGCCTGGCATCTCGAGCTGGTCCAGCAGTCGTGAGACTCTCTCGTCGACGTCGGCCACGACGCCTCCTTCCTCCCTACGGTCCAGGCGATCTGCCCGAAACCCCACCCCTTGTCGCGGGTCGGAAGGTGAGTACTACTGCAGGACCAGGCGGTACACCTGCTTGGCCGATGCGTCCGCATCTGCCCCTCTTGGCATGATCCTCCCGATGAGCTGGCGACGCAGGCTGTCGTCGTCCGTGTCGTCGAGAATGATCAGGGTGTCGCACACCTTGTCCATGCCATCCGTGCCGGTGGCGAGACTGGCTGTCCCGACCAGCACGTCGATCCCGCCCCGGTTGAACCGGGCGATGATCTCCGCCTTCTGCTTCGTGGGTGTCGCCCCGGTGACCACCGCATGCGACAGCCCGATCTCCGCCAGCTTGTGACCCAGCGCGTCCGCCACCGTAGAGTGCGCGGCGAACACCAGCACCGGGATCTCCTTGCGGACGATGTCGACGATCGCGTCGTACGCCTCCGCCCGCAGCGACCCGCTGTCCCCGATCAACGCCAGGTTGATCCGGGCGTGCCGCTCCTCGATGATGCTGGCGATCACCCGCCGGCTGCGGTGGTTGATCCCGTACCGGTCCAGGTCCGGGGTCGGCTGTGTCCACAGCACCCGGTCCTCGATCGTGTAGACCAGGTCGTCTGGCAGGTAGTCCACCCCCGGCAGGTCCGCCAGGTAGGCGGCCGCATCCGGGTACCGCTGGAACCCGGTGACGATCGGCTCCATCCCGAACGGGTTCTGCTCGGTGGTGCACTCCGCGTACAGGAACTGCAGGAACCCACCGCGACACGAGTACGGATCGAGGATGTGCTGGATGCAGTACACCCGGTCCGCGTCGTTGTAGTTGGGAGTGGCGCTGGCCAGGATCAGCGGCGCCTGCATGCCAGCCGCCATCCGGTCCAGCTTCTTCCACCCCTGCCCACCGTGCCCACCGAACAGGTGCATCTCGTCCGCGATGATCGCCTTGTTCCTCGACAGCCGGGTGTCCTTCATCCGGAACTTCGCGTGGCTCATGCACTCCACGTCGATACCGAGTCGCGCACCCGCCGCCACCCACTGGCTGTAGGTGGACGGCGGGGTGATCACCAGCACCTCGCTCTGGTCCCACAGCACCATGTCGACCAGCGACGTGATGCTCTTGCCGGCGCCCGTCTTGTAGTACAGGCACCGCTTCGGCGCCGGGCCCGGCATGGCCTGCGCCTTCTCGAACGCCTCGAGCTGGTAGTCGAAGAACGTGACACCCAGCTTCTGCTGCAGCTCGTCAATCACGGCAGCTCCTTGCAGGTCTCGCAGGTCCCGAACATGAAGATCACCTGGGTGTCCCACTTCTCCCGGACCACGCTGCCGGTGAAGAACCGGCCCGTGCAGTGCTTGCCGCAGTTGTCACACGTGCGGTCCCACCGCTCGAACTCAGCGTCCGTCGCGTTCTCCGGCGGCTCCGTCAACGGCGTGAACAGCACCGTCGGCTGTGCCTTCAGGAACGCCTCGATCATCTGGTCCGTGGTACCGGCGGCACCGAACTGCTCGGCCATGAACGCCAGCCGCTGGTCCACCTTGGCGGTCAGCCACGCCGGCTTGCCCTTGTTCACCGGTGCACCTCCTCGATGTAGTCGATGAGGTTGATGAGGTCGGCCGTCTCCTGCTGGTCGGCGGACCGGTCCCGCTTCTCCTTCAGGGCGGCGAGCGTGAGGCTCAGCTCGGCGTCCGTGAACGACGGTTCGATCATCTCGTTGGTTCCTTGTCTGCTCGTCGGAAAATTTTTTCTCAGGACCGGACCGTCCAGGTCCGTCCCTTCAGGTGGTCGTCGACGACGTCGTAGACCAGGCGGTTCAGCGCCTCGTCCTTGAGCATCCCGAGGATCGCGATGCGTGCCGCCGACCGCAGGTCCTGGTGGTGGGTGACGGTGCCGAACTTCCAGACACCGAGCAGCTCCATCAGGTCCCGCTTCACCACCTTCTTCACACCCGTGTTCAGCAGCACCGTGCCCTTGGTCGCGGCCCGCATCTGCGAGACGGCCTCGACCATCCGGGCGTCGCTGTTCAGGTTCGACCGCGGCCGGTAGCCCTCGATGAAGACCACCCGCCACGGCAGCAGCTCGTGCAGCTGCAGGCGCGTGCCTCTGCCGGCGGCCCAGAACGCCACCGCGGTAGCGTCCGGTCCGGCCACCGCCTCGTGCTCGGTGGTAATGACCCGGTTGTCCGGATCGAACAGCATCCGGACCACGCCGGTGTGCACGAGTCCCGGGTCCACCCCGATGATGTGCGTACTATTCATGGCGAAGGTTGGTTCCTTTCTGCGCGGCCGGGCCCACACCCGAGGGGGCCCGGCCACGCTGTCGATTGCTACTTGGTGTAGCGGTAGTCGTCCTTGATCTCGGCCGCCAACGGGAAGCTGGCCACCTTGCCCGGGTCGGACATCAGCGTCGTGAGCGTGGTCTTGCAGTGCTCCAGGCCACGTGTGCCGGGCTTCCAGTCCAGCACGATCTCGTCGTGGAACTGGCCGACCAGGCGCACCTGCCCGTTGGTGGTCTCGCACCACCGATGCACGTTGGCCAGGCTCTGCATGAACAGCTCACGGCAGAACGACTGAGTCAGGATCCCCGCCAGCTTCCCGCCGTACAGCTCGTAGAACCTGACCTGCTTGGTCTTCGGGTCGACGAAGTTGTTCTTCCACACGTCGCCCGTCTTTCGCTCGGTCGGCTTGTAGTAGCAGATGTTCCTGCCCCGCACGTAGCAGCCGTGGAAGTACCGCTTCAGGAACGGCGCCCCGTTGCGGTCCCGCACCTCCAGCTTCACCGACACCGCACTCGGGTGCAGCTTGAGCAGTGACACAGGTGTGGTGATGTGGGCCATCGTCAGCACGAACCCATCAGGCAGATGCAGGTTCTCCACCGACGAGCGTTCCTCGACGATGTTGTGCAGCATGGTGTCGAGCTGCTCCCAGAAGATCACGATCTTCGGGTTCGCCGCCCGCCAGTCACGCACCAGCGTGGCTGCCTCCGCCTCCTCGAGGTGGGTCCCCATGTTGGAGGCGAACGCCTGCACCGCACCGGCGCCGGCGCCGTACCCACACGAGAGCTCACCGACCTTGCCGATCTGCCGCTGCTCCTTGGTCACGCCGTCGTAGTCGACGCCGTAGATCTTCGAGGCCAGCACCTTGTAGAGGTCCTGGCCCTGACGGAACGCCGCGACCTTCCAGTCTTCGCCCGCTTCCCAGGCGAGGCCCCGGTTCTCCACCCCGCTGAAGTCACCGACGATCAGCCGGCCGTTCACATCGGTGGCGGTGAACACCTGCCGCAGGTTCTCCGCGAGCCGGGTGTTGTTCCACTCCGAGCCCGGGTCGAGCAGCTCGTCCATGTCCGCGACCACCTTCAGCCGCTTCAGGTTCTGCATCTGCGCCGACCTGCCCGTGGTGCGCAGCGTCTGCCCCGCACCGCAGTGCAGGTACTGGTCCTTGAGCCGGTACCGGCCCGGGTTCCAGGTGTCCTCGATCGCTGTGTCCAAGATGACCTGCAGCTTCTTCAGGCTGGAGCCACCGAGGATCTGCTTCGTCTTCAGCAGCGCCTCGACATCGAGGTACCCGTTGAGCTTGGCCTGGTCGGTGACCGTCCCGCTCTCGATCTTCTTGGTGAGCCGAGCGAGCAGCGTGTCCACGTGCTTCTCGTCGAAGCTCGAGGCCTTCACCCCACGTGCAGCGCACCACTCCTTCAACTGCTTGAGGCTGTTGAGGTTGAGGTCCGCCGCATCGCAGTCCTGACGGAAGTCGTACAGCGCCTGCTCCTGGTTCTCCAGGTACCGGCGCTGCATCTCCTCCACCAACGGCACGTCCACACACCAGCCGGTGGCGTTCATGTCCATCGTGATGGCCATGTACTTCAGCTCCCGACCGGTCAGTGTGTGCAGGTAGTCCCGCACGATCAGCCGGCCGAGCTCCGCGTCCAAGTCGCAGTACTCCCCGAACAGATCCCACTCCGCCGGGTGATCAGCGATCACCTGCGGGTCGAACAGCCGGGAGCCGCTCGCCTCCTGGTACGCACCCGGGATGGAGAACAGCTTGATCAGCCGCTGCCCGTCCGCGAGCTTGTCGTGGTCCAGCAGCTGCGGAGCAGCACCGGCCAGGTGACCGGACGCACCCGCGGCACGGGCCACCACCGCGGAGTCGATGAACCTGCTGCTCGGGTAGTCCAGACCCAGGTGGGCCAGCACCGCCTGCTCGAACGGGGCGTTGTGCGCCACGATCTGGCTCGGCCCGATCAGCTCTCGCAGCTCACGGGACTGCCGGCTCCGCTCGTAGGTGAGGTCGAACCGCTGCTTGTAGCCGTCGGCTGACACACTGCCGATCAACGGCTGGAAGGACTTGTCACCGACGTACCTCGCCAGCCCGTGCTTCGGCAGACTCTCTGCCCCGTACGTCTCGAAGTCGAGCCCGACGACAGACATCGGCCCTACCTCCTTTCACATTGAGAGGATCGCGTCCTCGTCCAGATGGCTCGGGTACAGGATCTGCATCATCGCCGGGCACAACGGCGCACCCTTGAGCCCACGTGTGTGCGGGTTGGCCGGGCAGAACTTGCAGTGGTCGGACGGCCCGAAGGTGACATCACCTGCGAGCACCCGCTTCTCTGCCTGCTGCGCCTCGTACATGAAGTCGGCCAGCACCTGGGCACTGGCGAACCAGTGCTCCATGTTGTTGGCCCACGGCTGCAGGATGTGCAGGTTCACACCCTTCGCCTTCGGCGCTAACGGTGCGAAGCACGTCGCGTAGTACAGCAGCTGTGCGTTGTCGACCGCCGGGACCTCGATCTTCCCGGTCTTCAGGTCGAGCACGTGGATCTCGTCCTGCGTGTAGAGCACCAGGTCCACCTGCGTGGTCGGCTTCGACACCAGCCAGCTGGCCTCGATGCTCTGCTCCACCAGCACCTTGAACCGGCGCCTCGTCCGTAGGTCCGCCACGTACTGCATCGCCTCGACCAGCTTGCGCATGTCGGAGGCGGGCAGCTCCATCACGTTGGCGAACACCTCGTGCATGTTGGTACCGCGGTTGGCCGCGTTGTCCTTGGTCGGGTCCTCGACCGGTGCCACCCAGTTCGGGATGGCCAGGTCCAGGTGAGCTGACGCAGGGCACGCCATGTGCCGTGCCGCCACGCTCGCACTGAATCGTTCGCTCACGGTTGGTTCCTTGTCTGCGTCGTAGTAGAGAGCCCCGCCCGGTCCGGTCGCTGGGAGACAACCGAACCGGGCGGGGTGCCTTGATGCGACTGCGTCAGTCGAGGAAGATCTCGTCCTCGTCGACCGACGTGCCGCCGCCGAACCGCTCACCGTCCGCCTTGAACACAGCGGTGCTGGCCCCGGCGCTGAAGCCCGGGTGCTTGCCGTTGTGGTAGGCGTACAGGTTGAGCGTGGCCGCCACGTAGGCGCCCGGGTACATCGAGTGCACCGTCTGCCCGATGGGCTTGATGACCGGGAAGGTCAGCAGGTCCGGGTCGGGAACGAGCAGCTCGTCCTCGCTGGTCACGATGGCCTTGAGCTACATGTCGTTGCCCTTGCCACCGATCACCTTGACCGCCGCCACCGCCTCCGGCGCCAGCGGTGCGGTCTTCTCGTGCACCGCCTTGACCGGGGTGTTGAAGGTCTGGTCGGCCAGGTCTCCGCGGAGACCGTCGAGCAGCTTCTTCACCTCGCCCGCGTCGAGCACGTCCCGCTTCTCGCCGTTCTTCCCCTGCTCGATGCAGTACGGGAAGAACTCCGTCTCGACGTGCGCCATCAGCTTGTCGAGCTGCGGCTGCTCGACGAGCAGCTGGAAGTCCGGCGCCGCCGACGCGATGTCCGCCGCCGGGTAGCTGCCCTTCTGGCTCCGGTCGTAGGCCTCCTTGGCCGTGAACGTCGGGAACGACAGCCGACCGTAGATCGTCACGGTCTTCGGGTTCTTCTTGCTGGCAGCCACGTGGCTACCCCCTTCTCTCTGGATGTGTTGGATGTGTTGCATGACCTCGGACGCGCAGAAAATTTTTCTGCTGATCCTCGGTGTGGCTTGGCTTCACCGGCCGCCACCCACCCCTCGTGGGTGACGGCCGGTGAGACTGTGGGCTACCAGCCCATCTCCTGGTAGCGACTGCCCATCACGTAGTCGCTGTTGCCGATCAGGATCGGCCGGACCTCGGCCGCGAACTGACCGACGCACTCCGCGAGGAACGTCGGCTGTCCGACCAGGCTGACGTCCAGCACCTGGTCGATGCGGCCGGTGGCCTTCTTCGCCAGGTGCTGCTTCGCCGAGGCGCTGGAGTCGTAGTCCGCCACCGTGATGACGGTGCCCCAGTCCCTGCACAGCAGGTCCGTCAGCGTCTCGTAGTGCGTGCCGTTGAACTCGCACGCACTGAGCACCGTGTCCACGTCGTAGCTGCCGGCGTCCCAGTAGGTGGTGGTGTCCGACACCACCGCCATGCAGGCGTTCGCCGAG
>Ga0308175_100001176_pt1 | contig 17591 bp, 11 predicted proteins | sample PhyCR1_3_FD_203893 | JGI IMG/M metagenome (GOLD analysis project Ga0308175, IMG submission 203893) | Soil microbial communities from UC Gill Tract Community Farm, Albany, California, United States - DLSLS.C.R1 | ecosystem: Environmental > Terrestrial > Soil > Agricultural land | place: USA...
TGCACGACGCGGGCCACCTGGTACTGCTCCACGTGCCACTCGGAGAAGCGCGCCATGACGTTGGAGAGCTGCTCGGCGGGCGTGTCCCCGTCGGCGATGGCCGAGCGCAGCAGGCGCAGGGCCGACTCGTGCCCGCTGCGGCTCAGGGCGAAGAGCAGCTCCTCCTTGGACCCGAAGTGGACATAGACGCCGGCCGGCGACAGGCCGGCGCCGGACGCGATGTCGCGGGTCGTCGTGGCGTGGAACCCCTTGTCGGCGAAGGCCTGCGCCGCGGCCTGCAGGAGCCGCTCGACCGTCGACGCGTCGGGGTCCGAGGTACGGCCGGCAGGCGGGGTCGTGCGCGGGGTCGAGGTGGGCTGTCGCACGTTGACAGCATGCCGCAGGGGAGGGAGACTAAGCAAGCGCTTAGTTACCGGCGGGTACCCAGCGCGCCGCACCCGTCAGCACGCCCGATGGAGGACCCGATGCCCCGCAACATCTACGACGAGGACCACGAGGCGATGCGCGCGTCGGCGCGCGAGTTCGTCGCCCGCACACTCGCGCCGCGCGCCGAGGAGATGATCTCGGGCAAGTCCATCCCGCGCGACATCTGGCTCGAGGCCGGCAAGCAGGGCTTCTTCGGCCTCGACATCCCCGAGGAGTACGGCGGCGCCGGCGTCGACGACTACCGCTTCAACGCCGTCGTCGCGGAGGAGATGTCGCGCTTCAACGCGGCCACCAGCTCGTGCTTCGGCATCCACTCCGACGTCTGCCCGCCCTACATCGTCGACCTCGGCACCGAGGAGCAGAAGCAGCGCTGGCTGCCCGGCATGGCCAGCGGCGAGCTGATCTGCGCCATCGCCATGACGGAGCCGTCCGGAGGCTCCGACCTCGCAGCCCTCAAGACCACCGCCGTCCGCGACGGCGACAGCTGGATCCTCAACGGGTCCAAGACCTTCATCACCAACGGCTACCAGGCCGACCTCGTCATCGTCGCCGCCCGCACCGACCCGTCCAAGGGCGCCAAGGGCATCACCCTGCTCATGGTCGAGCGCGGCATGGACGGCTTCGTCAACGGCCGCAAGCTCGACAAGGTCGGCATGGACGAGTCCGACACCGCTGAGCTGTTCTTCGAGAACGTCCGCGTGCCCGACGAGAACCGCCTCGGCCCGGAGGGCATGGGCTTCATCTCGATGATGCAGCGCCTGCCGCAGGAGCGCGTCGGTGCCGCCGTCTCCAACGTGGCGCACGCCAAGGCGATCCTCGAGGAGACCATCCAGTACGCCAAGGACCGCAAGGCGTTCGGCCAGCCGATCGGCGCCTTCCAGCACAACAAGTTCCTGATGGCCGAGCTCGTCACGAAGATCGAGGTCGCCGAGGCCTACGTCGACGACTGCGTCGCGGCGCACGCGGAGGGCAAGCTCTCCGCCGTCGACGCGGCCAAGGCCAAGTGGTGGAGCTCGCAGGTGCAGAACGACGTGCTCGACCACTGCGTCCAGCTGCACGGCGGCTACGGCTTCATGAACGAGTACCGCGTGGCCCGCGCCTGGCGTGACGCCCGCGTCACGAAGATCTGGGCCGGCTCCAACGAGATCATGAAGGAGCTCATCGGCCGGGACCTCGGCTTCTGATGGGGGCCCAGGGCAGCGGCGGACGCCACGAGGGCGCCGTCGCCATCATCACGGGCGCCAGCCGCGGGATCGGGCTCGGGATCGCCCAGCGCCTCGTCGACGAGGGGGCGCGGGTCGTCATCACGGCCCGCAGGTCCGAGGCGCTCGCCGAGGCCGTCGACCAGCTCGGCGGCCCCGAGCACGCGATGGGCATCGCCGGCAACGCCGCCGACGAAGCGCACCAGGACGAGGTGATCGCGGCGGCGCGTGAGGCGTTCGGCGGCCTGCACCTGCTCGTCAACAACACCGGGATCAACCCGGTCTACGGCCCGATGCTCGACTCCGGTCTCGACATCGCGCGCAAGGTGCTCGACGTCAACGTCGTCGCCGCCTTCTCGTGGATCAAGAAGGCCGTCGCCGCGGGTCTCGGAGACGCCGAGCGCCCCGGCGCCGTCGTCAACCTCGCGTCGGTGGCGGGGCAGGGGGCCAGTGGCGTCATCGGCTGGTACGGCGTCTCCAAGGCCGCCCTCATCCACCTCACGACCGAGCTCGGCTACGAGCTGGGCCCCGACGTCCGCGTCAACGCCGTCGCGCCCGCCGTCGTCAAGACGAAGTTCGCCGAGGCGCTCTACGAGGGGCGCGAGGAGAAGGTCGTGCGGGCGTACCCGATGAAGCGCCTCGGCCTCCCCGAGGACGTGGCGGGCGCCGTCAGCTTCCTCCTCAGCGACGACGCGTCCTGGGTCACCGGTCAGACGCTGACGATCGACGGCGGCGTGACCTTGGGCGGCGCGCTCTAGCCCGACCCGGAACGGCGGGAGGCGGGGCAGTGTCCCCTGTGTCCCGCCCGCCCCCATCGGGTACTGGGGACAGGGACGCCCGAAGCCAGCAGCGTCTTCCCGGCCGGGTGCGGTCGGCGCCTCGCCCCGCGGCGCGCCGATCGGCATACGGCCCGCCTTGCGCCCCACCGGCCACGGCAGGGAAGAATGCGCTGTGCGGCCAGGGTCGTCCGCCTGTCGCCACACGCCGTGGCGCCGCGGCCGCGCGCCGCGACCGTACGACGAAAAGAAGGTCCATGGAGATCTGGCCCGGCAACCCCTACCCGCTCGGAGCGACGTACGACGGCTCCGGGGTGAACTTCGCGGTCTTCTCCGAGGTCGCGGAACGCGTCCAGCTCTGCCTGCTCGACGACGACCTGAAGGAGACCTGCCTCGACCTGCCGGAGGTGGACGGTTTCGTGTGGCACGGCTACGTGCCCTACATCCAGCCCGGGCAGCGCTACGGCTTCCGGGTGCACGGGCCGTACGACCCCGAGAACGGCCACCGCTGCAACCCGAGCAAGCTCCTGCTCGACCCCTACGCCAAGGCCATCGAGGGCCAGGCCGAGAACGACCAGTCGCTCTACTCGTACACCTTCGGTGACGAGGAGGCCGCGACGACGACCGAGATCAACACCGACGACAGCGTGCGCCACACGATGCACTCGGTCGTCACCAACCCGTTCTTCGACTGGGGCGACGACCGCCCGCCGCGACACCAGTACCACGAGAGCGTCATCTACGAGGCCCACGTCAAGGGCCTGACGATGCTCCACCCGGAGGTCCCCGAGGAGATCCGCGGTACCTATGCCGGCATCGCGCACCCCGTGACGATCAACCACCTTCGCGACCTCGGCATCACGGCCATCGAGCTGATGCCCGTGCACCAGTTCGTGCAGGACGCGCCGCTCGTCGACCGTGGCCTGTCGAACTACTGGGGCTACAACACCATTGGGTTTTTCGCGCCGCACAACGAGTACTCGGCCAACGGCCAGCGCGGGCAGCAGGTCCTCGAGTTCAAGGCCATGGTCAAGGCGCTGCACGAGGCGAACATCGAGGTCATCCTCGACGTCGTCTACAACCACACCGCCGAGGGCAACCACATGGGCCCGACGCTGTCGTTCCGCGGCATCGACAACGCCAACTACTACCGGCTCGTCGACGGCGACTTGGCGCACTACTACGACACCACCGGCACCGGCAACAGCCTGCTGATGCGCAGCCCACACGTGCTGCAGCTGATCATGGACTCGCTGCGCTACTGGGTCACCGAGATGCACGTCGACGGCTTCCGCTTCGACCTCGCGGCGACGCTGGCCCGCCAGTTCCACGAGGTCGACAAGCTGTCGGCCTTCTTCGACCTGGTGCAGCAGGACCCGGTGGTGAGCCAGGTCAAGCTCATCGCCGAGCCGTGGGACGTCGGTGAGGGCGGCTACCAGGTGGGCGGGTTCCCGCCCCTCTGGACCGAGTGGAACGGCAAGTACCGCGACACCGTGCGCGACTTCTGGCGCGGCGAGGGAGGGGCCCTGGCCGAGTTCGCCTCGCGCTTCACCGGCTCCAGCGACCTCTACGAGCACTCCGGGCGCAAGCCGATCGCCTCGGTCAACTTCGTCACGGCCCACGACGGCTTCACGCTGCGCGACCTCGTCTCCTACAACGACAAGCACAACGAGGCCAACGGCGAGGGCAACAACGACGGTGAGAGCCACAACCGCTCGTGGAACTGCGGCGTCGAGGGCCCGAGCGACGACCCCGCGGTCCGCGACCTCCGGCTGCGCCAGCAGCGCAACTTCCTGACCACCCTGCTCTTCTCGCAGGGCGTGCCGATGCTGCTGCACGGCGACGAGCTGGGCCGCACGCAGGGCGGCAACAACAACGGCTACTGCCAGGACAACGACATCTCCTGGATCCAGTGGATGCTCGACGAGGACGACCAGAAGCTGCTCGCTTTCACCCAGACGCTGGTCCGCCTGCGCCGCGAGCACCCGGTGTTCCGGCGCCGCCGCTTCTTCGCGGGCAGCGCCGACCACGGCGGGGAGAGCCCGCTCGGCGACATCGCCTGGCTGACGCCCGAGGCCCAGCACATGGACGACGAGGCGTGGAGCGACGGCATGGCCAAGTCGCTCATGGTCTTCCTCAACGGCTCGGCGATCCCGGAGCCGGACCCGCGTGGGCAGCAGATCCTCGACGACTCGTTCCTCGTGATGTTCAACGCCCACCACGAGCCGCTGACCTTCACCCTCCCGGACGAGGAGTACGGCGCCGCATGGGTGCCGGTGATCGACACCGCGCTGCACGAGGTCGAGGACACCAAGCTCGAGCCGACGTGGCAGATCCAGGTCCAGCCGCGCAGCATCGTCGTGCTGAGGTGCCCCCGTGAGACCGGCTCTCCGATCGTGCCCGGCCTCAGTGAGGAGCTCACCGCGTGAGGTATGCCAGCGCCCCCGTCTCGACGCACCGGCTCCAGCTCGAGCCCGACTTCACCCTGGAGGACGCCCTCGCGCAGGTCGACCACCTTGCAAACCTGGGGGTGACGCACCTCTACCTCTCCCCGGTGCTGCAGGCCGCGTCGGGCTCCAAGCACGGCTACGACGTCGTCGACCACTCCCGGGTGGCGCAGGGCCTCGGCGGCGACGCCGCCTTCGCCCGCCTCGTGGAGGCCGCGCACGCGGCCGGGCTCGGCGTCGTCGTCGACGTCGTGCCCAACCACATGACCACGCCGACGCCGCTCTCGCTCAACCGGCCGCTGTGGTCGGTGCTGCGCGAGGGCCGGCAGTCGGCATACGCCTCGTGGTTCGACGTCGACTGGGACGCCCAGGACGGGCGCATCCTCATGCCCGTGCTCGGCTCCCCGCTGGAGGAGGTGCTCGCCGCCGGCGAGCTCTCCATCGGCGAGCACGAGGGGGAGCCGGTCGTGCAGTACTACGACCACGTCTTCCCGCTCGCCCCCGGGACCGACCCGGGTATGCCGCTGCGCGAGCTCCTCGAGGCCCAGCACTACCGGCTGGCCTCGTGGACCGTCGGCGACTCCGAGCTGAACTACCGCCGCTTCTTCGACGTCACCTCGCTCATCGCGGTGCGCGTGGAGGACCCCGAGGTCTTCGACGCGACGCACCAGGTGCTCGTCGACGGCATCCGCTCGGGTGCCATCGACGGTCTCCGGATCGACCACCCGGACGGTCTCGCGGACCCCGAGGGCTACCTCGACCGGCTCGCGGGCGCCACCGACGAGAGCTGGGTCGTCGTCGAGAAGATCCTCGAGGGCGACGAGCAGCTCCCGCAGACGTGGCGCACGGCCGGCACCACCGGCTACGACGCGCTCCTGCGGGTCGGCGGGCTCTTCGTCGACCCGTCGGGGGCCCAGCCACTGGAGGAGCTGTCGGCCGAGGTGCTCGGCGAGGGCCAGGACCTCGAGGCGATCGTCACCGAGTCCAAGCGCTGGGTCGTGCAGGTCATGCTCGCGACCGAGGTGAGCCGCCTGCTGCGCCTGGTGTCCCGCGCCCGCCCCGAGCTCGACCCGGACGCGGTCCGGCCGGTGGTCGAGGCGATGCTCGTCGGGATGGACCGCTACCGCGTCTACCTGCGCCCGGGCACGCCGGCCGGCGTGCAGGATGCCGAGGAGCTCCGGGCGGCCGCGCGGCGCGGCGAGCAGAGCGCCTCTGGTCCCCTCGACGCTGCTGTCGCGGAGGCGGTCCTGGACCTGGCGCTCGGACAGGCGGAGCCCGTCGACCAGGCGGCTGCCGACGAGTTCCTCGTGCGGTTCCAGCAGACGTGCGGTCCTGCCATGGCCAAGGCCATCGAGGACACCGCCTACTACCGCTACGTGCGGCTTGTCGCCCTCAACGAGGTCGGCGGGGACCCGACTCTGGTGGGCCTGTCGACTGAGGACTTCCACCAGTTCGCGGCGCGGCTGCACGAGACCTGGCCGCAGGCCATGACGACGCTGTCGACGCACGACACGAAGCGGGCCGAGGACGTGCGCGCCCGGCTCTTCGTCCTCGCCGAGCGACCGGAGGCGTGGGCCGAGTGGGTCCGGGAGGCCCGAGAGCTGTCGCGCGGCTTCCGCGCCGACGAGCTCGACGCGCTGACCGAGTACTTCCTGTGGCAGACCGTCGTCGGCGCGTGGCCGATCGACGAGGAGCGGCTGCAGGCCTACGCCCTCAAGGCGATCCGCGAGTCCAAGCTCCACACGCGGTGGACTGAGCCGAACGAGGCGTACGAGGCGGCCGTGGCGCGGTTCGTCACGGGCGTCGTGACCACGCCCCAGGTGGTGCGCCACGTCGAGGCCTGGCTCGAGCGCACCGCCGTGGAGACCCGGGCCAACGTGCAGGGCCAGAAGCTGGTGCAGCTGACGATGCCCGGCATCCCCGACGTCTACCAGGGCACCGACCTGGTCGACCTGTCCCTCGTCGACCCGGACAACCGACGGCTCGTCGACTACGGCGAGCGGCGCGAGCGGCTGGCGCGGCTCGACGGTGGGGCGGCCCCGTCCGACCTGCACGACGAGAAGCTGCTGCTGACGGCGGCGGCCCTGCGCACGCGCCGTGACCGTCCGGAGGCCTTCACCGGCGCCTCCTCGACGTACGTCCCGCTCGAGTCGACGTCGCCGCACGCCGTGGCCTTCGGTCGGGGCACGACCGACGGCGTCGACGTCGTCACGGTGGTGACCCGCCTCGCCGGCCGGCTGCAGGACGCCGGCGGCTTCGGCGACGCGACCGTGGACCTGCCCGAGGGCCCGTGGACCGACGCGCTCACGGGCGCGTCGGTGGACGGGGGAGCCCAGAAGCTCGCCGGCCTGGTCGGCGAGGGGCTGCCCGTGGCCCTGCTCGTGCGGGTACGGGCCCGGCATGACTCCTGACACGCTGAGCGTCTGGGCCCCGGACGCCTCCCACGTCGACGTCCTCGTCACGCCGATCGAGGGCGACGGCGCGGAGCCGACGACGGCCCCGGAGCGCCACGCGATGACCGCGGGCGACGGCGGCTGGTGGACGTGGCGGCGGCCCGACGCCACCACGCTCGACTACTCCTTCAGCGTCGACGGCGGTGACCCGCGACCGGACCCCCGGGCGGCGTGGCTGCCGCACGGCGTCCACGGCGCCGCCCGTACCTTCGACGCCACGGCCCACTCGTGGAACGACGGGGACTGGCGCGGCACCCGTGAGGGCCGTGGCGTGCTCGGCAGCGTCGTCTACGAGCTGCACATCGGCACCTTCACCGCGGAGGGCACCTTCGACGCGGCCATCGCGCACCTCAAGCACCTCGTGGACCTCGGGGTCGACGTCGTCGAGGTCATGCCGGTCGCTGCCTTCGGGGGCACCCACGGCTGGGGCTACGACGGGGTGGCGCCGTATGCCGTGCAGCACGCCTACGGGGGCCCGGCGGCGTTCCAGCGTTTCGTCGAGGCCTGCCACCAGCAGGGTCTCGGTGTCTGCCTCGACGTCGTCTACAACCACCTCGGGCCCACGGGCAACTACCTTGCCGAGTTCGGTCCCTACTTCACGGACACCCACACCACGCCGTGGGGTCCCGCGGTCAACCTCGACGCCCACGGCAGCGACGAGGTGCGGCGCTGGGTGGTCGACAACGCCCTTCGCTGGTTCCGCGACTTCCACGTCGACGCCCTGCGTCTCGACGCCGTCCACGAGCTGCGCGACGAGTCGCAGCCGCACATCCTGGCGCAGCTGTCCGACGAGACCGCTTCTCTGGCAGAGCAGCTCGGTCGGCCACTCGACCTCATCGCCGAGAGCGACCTCAACGACGCGGTGATGGTGACGCCGACGAGCGAGGGCGGCCGCGGCATGACGGCCCAGTGGGACGACGACATCCACCACGCCCTGCACGTCGCCCTCACCGGTGAGACGCAGGGCTACTACGCCGACTTCGCTGGGGGCACCGAGGCCTGGCCCGACGGCGGCCCGCTGTCGGTGCTGGCCAAGACCCTGAGCGACGCCTTCCTGCACGACGGGCGGGTCTCGACCTTCCGTGGTCAGGTGTGGGGCGCGCCCGTCGACCAGGCGGCCCGCTCGGGCCACCAGTTCCTCGCCTACCTGCAGACGCACGACCAGGTGGGCAACCGCGCCACGGGCGACCGCATCAGCGACCAGATCTCGCCGGGGCAGCAAGCCGTCGGCGCCGCGCTCTACCTGCTGTCACCGTTCACGGCCATGGTGTTCATGGGCGAGGAGTGGCGGGCCAGCACCCCCTTCGCGTTCTTCACCTCCTTCGAGGAGGAGTGGCTGGCCGAGGCCGTGCGCTCCGGCCGGCGCGCCGAGTTCGCGGCGCACGGCTGGAACGAGGCCGACGTGCCCGACCCGCAGGACCCGGCGACGCGGGCGCACAGCGTGCTCGACTGGCACGAGCCCTACGCGCCGGGCCACAACGAGATGCTGCACTTCTACCGGCAGCTGATCCGGGTGCGCCGCACCCAGCCGGATGTCGCGTCCGGTGACCTGCGGGCCACCTCGGTCACGTTCGACGAGGACGCCCGCTGGATCATCCTGTCCCGCGGGGCCGTCCACGTCGTAGCCAACCTCGCCGGACGATCCCAGGTCGTGCCGTTCGCGGGCGAGGTCGAGCACGTGCTGGCGTCGTGGGGCCGCGCGCCGATCGTCGACGCCGAGGGCGTGCGCCTCGACGGGCACGACGTCGCGGTGCTTCGCACCACCTGATCGTCTGGTCGGGCAGCAGTCGTAGGGCTGCCGCCCGAGACCGGCGTCGAGCTCGACTGCGGCGTGTCGGTCAGGACTCCTTGACGCGGACCATGCCCTCCTGCGCCGTCGTGGCGACGAGGGCGCCGTCCCGAGCGTAGATCTCGCCGACCGACAGCCCACGGCCGCTCTCGGCGGAGGGCGACTGCTGGGCGTAGAGCATCCAGTCGTCGGCGCGTGCGTCGCGGTGGAACCACATCGAGTGGTCGAGGCTCGCCACGCGCAGCCGCGGGTCGGTCCACACCAGGCCGTGTCGGCGCAGCACCGGCTCGAGCAGGGAGTAGTCGCTGGAGTAGGCGAGCACGGCGGCGTGGAGCAGCGGGTCGTCGGGCAGCCGGTCGACGGCGCGCATCCACACGTGGTTGGTGGCGACCTTCTCGGGACCGGCGTCGAGGAACATGTTGCTCTCGACGGGTCGCAGCTCGATGGGGCGCGACTCTGCGATGTGCCGGGCGCCGGGGTGGTCGACGCCGCGGAACGCCTCGGCGAGGGAGGTCAGCCCGTCGGGGCCGGGCACCTGCGGCATGGTGTCCTGGTGGTCGAGGCCGCCGGCGCGCGCCTGGAAGGAGCAGGTCATCGACATGATGGGTGCCCCCTTCTGGACGGCGTGGACGCGCCGGGTGGAGAACGAGTTGCCGTCGCGCATCTCCTCGACGGCGAAGCGGATGGGCAGCGTGTCGTCTCCGGGACGCATGAAGTAGCCGTGGAGGGAGTGGATAGGACGGGCGACCCCGGACTCGCTGACGTCGCGCACGGTGATGCCGGCGGCCATGACGCACTGGGCGAGAACCTGGCCACCGAAGACGCGCCCGTGCGGCATCCTCTGGCTGCGGCCCTCGAAGACCCGTGCCGAGGCGGCTCCGATCGACTCGGCGGCGTCCTTGCCCTGGACGTCGGTGACGGCGATGTGGGCCGTGCCGACGTCGCGGAGGGTCAGGACCTCGATGAGGTCCTCGAGCGGAGGAAGCGGGCTGGACTCGGCAAGGGCGTCAGCAGTCACGGGTCGACCCTAGTGGCCCGGTCGACGTGGGTCTGCCCCTCGTCAGCCGGTTCGGGCGGGCTGGCTCGCTCGGCGGGCTCGGCGGGCTCGGCGGGCTCGGCCGGCCCCGCGCGCCCCATCGCTCCACGAGGGCTGCACCCGGCGTGTCGCGCAGTGGCGTCACCCCTCCATGGCCAGGACCATCGGCAGGACCGCGGGCGCGCCTGCCTCCCGCAGCAGACCCGCGCACACCGTCAGGGTCCACCGGGAGTCACTGACGTCGTCGACCAGGAGCACGGGTCCCGGCGTTCCCCGCAGCGAGGCTGCGAGCTCAGGACCCACCGCAAGCCGTCCCCACACGTTGGCGAGCCGGAAGGCGCTGTTGCCGCCGGAGTCGCCGACCGGGCCACCTTCGACGAGGTCGAGCGAGCCGAGGTAGGGCAGCCGGCCCAGCTGCCCGATGCCTGCGGCGAGCGATCCGACGAGCAGCGGGCGCCGGCGTGAGGGCACCGAGACGATGGCAGCAGGACGCTCCTGCCATCCCCAGCCGGCGAGGACCTGCACGCAGGCCTGTAGGGCCTCGGTGGGCAGCTCACGGTCAGGACCGCGCAGCAGCTCACGCAGCCGCTGCCCCCAGCCGAGGTCGCTGAGGCGGGCGACGGCACGCCCGTCCTCCATCGACACGGACGGGGCGATGCGCCCCTTGAGCGGGACACCCAGCCGCTCCATGCCGGAGGGCCACTGGGCTCGGGACTCGAGCACCACGCCCGGGCGTTCCAGGCGGGAGCGGGCGGTGTTGACGGCAGCCTCCGGGATCGTCGCGTCGAACCACGGGCCGGCGCAGCGGTCGCAGCGACCGCAGGCCTCCGCGGAGTCGTCATCGAGCGTCTCCTGCAGGAAGGCCATCCGACAGCGGTCGGTGCGTTCGTAGTCGACCATCAGCTGCTGCTCGCGCTCCCGGGCCTCGGTGACGCGGCCGTAGCGCTCGGCGTCGTAGGTCCACGGCGCACCGGTGGCCGTCCAACCGCCCGGGACGCGGCGGACGGCGCCGTCGACGTCGAGCACCTTCAGCAGCAGCTCGAGCCGGGTGCGCCGCACGTCGACGATGGTCTCGAGGGCGACGGTCGAGAGGGCCTTGGGCGACTCGGTCAGGGCCCGCACGACGGCATCGGCCTGGTCCTGTCGTGGCATCGACGCGGACGCGAAGTAGCGCCAGATGTCCTTGTCCTCGGGACCGGGCATGAGCAGCACGTCGGCACGCTCCGTGGCTCGGCCGGCACGGCCCACCTGCTGGTAGTAGGCGACTGGAGAGGAGGGCGCACCCAGGTGCAGCACGAACCCGAGATCGGGCTTGTCGAAGCCCATCCCGAGAGCCGAGGTCGCCACGAGCGCCTTGACCTCGTTGTCCCGCAACGCCTCCTCGAGGCGGATCCGCTCGCTCGGCTCGGTGCGGCCGGTGTAGGCGGCGACCGGGTGCCCGGCCTCACGCAGCGCCACCGCGACGTCCTCGGCGGCGGCGACGGTCAGGGCATAGACGATGCCCGAGCCGGGCAGCTCGTCGAGGTGGGCGATCAGCCAGGCCAGCCGCTGCTCGGGTGCGGCGAGGGGCAGCACACCCAGCCGGAGGGAGGCTCGGGCCAGGGGACCCCGCAGCGTCAGCACGTCCCGGCCGCCGGCGCCGAGCTGCTCCACGACGTCGGTCACGACGCGGGCGTTGGCGGTGGCCGTGGTGGCGAGGACCGGGGTGCGTTCGGGCAGCGTGGTCAGCAGGTCGCGGATGCGGCGGTAGTCGGGGCGGAAGTCGTGACCCCAGTCGCTGATGCAGTGCGCCTCGTCGACCACGAGCAGGCCGCACGTCTCGGCGAGGGCGGGCAGCTGCTCGTCGCGGAAGCGCGGGTTGTTGAGTCGCTCGGGGCTCACGAGCAGCACGTCCACCTCGCCGCGGGCCAGGGCGCCCGAGACGGCACCCCACTCGTCGGCGTTGGTGGAGTTGAGGGTCACGGCCTTGATGCCCGCGCGCTCGGCCGCCGCGATCTGGTCACGCATGAGGGCGAGCAGGGGGCTGACGATGACGGTGGGGCCGGCGCCCTCGGCGCGGCGCAGCGCCGTCGCGACGAAGTAGACGGCCGACTTGCCCCACCCGGTGCGCTGCACGACGAGCACGCGGCGGCGTCCGGCCACGAGCTCGTTGATCGCCCCCAGCTGACCGTCGCGGAAGTCGACGTCGTCGCGCCCCACGAGGCGACGGAGCGCGGTCGTGGCGCGCTCACGCAGCCCGGGGTCGACGTCGACGGCGGAGGCAGCGCTGGGGGTGGCGGGCATGGCACCCAACGTACGCGGCCCCACCGACCGCGCCGACCGGCATACCTCCTCTGTGGACGGTGCGGCAGCGCGGGAGGGGGTGTGGACGAGCGCGGACGCCCGCGGCTGGGAGGATGGCGGCATGAGCGAGACGACGGACGCCACCGGAACCCCGCAGGAGGTCGGCGACGCGAAGTCGGGGCCCTACGCCGCGCACGTGTCGTTGCGCTGGTCCGACATGGACGCGTACGCCCACATCAACAACGTGCAGTTCCTCCGGCTCCTCGAGGACGCCCGAGTGATCGCCTTCCGCGACTGGTTCGACGGCGGGGGAGCCGGCGACAAGTCGCTGCTCGACGAAGGCGTCCTCGTGTCGAGGCACGAGATCGAGTACCGGCGCCCGCTCGGCTTCCGGCACGCGCCGGTGGAGGTCCAGATGTGGGTGTCGAGGGTGGGCGGGGCCGGCTTCGACGTCGCCTACATCGTCACCGACCCCGACGGCGTGGGTGCCGATCTCGGTGGTGCCGACCGGCCGGTCTACGCCGTTGCCGAGACCGAGCTCGCGCTCTACGACTTCGCGAGCGCCTCCCCGCGCCGGATGCGGCCCGAGGAGCGGGCGTCGCTGCGAGCGCACGTCGGCGAGCCGGCCCCCTTCCGCAGGCGTCGACGGTGACGCGCCGATGACCGGGACCGAGCGCGTCGACTTCGGGGATCCGCGAGGACTGGCTGACCTCGGCACCTTCCTGGCCCGGGCCGGTCGTGCGAACCCCGGCGGTGCGCTGCGCCTGCAGGTGCTCGGCGGTCTGCTCGTCACCACGGTGGCCGTCCTCGAGGGGAGCGGTCTCCTGGGGGAGGGCACGGTGCTCGGCATGCGAGTGGTCAGGGTGCAGGACGCCGACACCGTCGACACGACCGTCTCGATCGCCTCCGTCAACGACCGCCTGGCGCGGCAGGGCGTCGGCGCCGTGCTGGAGGTCCCGTCCACGACGGTCCGTGCCCCGTGGAGCGGCCTCACCGCGCCCCGTGACGGCTGGGAGCCGGTCGGCCGCCTGGACGGTAAGGCCGTGGACTCCATTGCGCGGCAGGGGATCTCGCAGGTGGCCGAGGGGACGCCCGAGGGCGCCGGCGGTCACGCGGTCGACGCGCTGCGGCGACGGACGTGGGCGGCGATGAGCGACACCGTGCCACCCATCCCGGCGGGTCTCGCCTTCGGTGCCCACGTGCTGGGCTTCACGGTGGCCGGGGAGCCTGCGTCCGTCGCGGCCCACGGCCGCTGGACGCGCCTCAGCACCTCGCGGGGCCACGTGCTCGTCCGCTGACGGATGGCGTATGCCGTCAGCTGCGGCCGGTCCAGCACCCACGCTCGAGGAGCACGTCCTTCAGCACGTCGATGCGGTCACTGACGAGGCCGTCGACGCCGAGGTCGAGCAGCCCGTGCATCTCGTCCGCGTCGTCGATGGTCCAGACGTGCACCTGCTTGCCGTGACGGTGCGCCGCTGCCACCAGCCGTGGCGTGACCACCTGGACGACCCGGCCGCGGACGGGCACGGCCGGCGGCACCTGGAAGACGTCGGCGGGAGTGCGCACCATGGCCGTGAGCAGGCGTGGGCCGAAGCGGGCCAGCGCCGTGCCGGCCTGCGCGGCTGCCGTGGCGACGCTGCCACGCGAGAGGCGCCGGAACTGCGAGATGCTGCGTTGGGAGAAGGACCCGACGCAGACCTGGCCGTGCAGCGCCCGGTCCTGGATGAGGCGCCAGAGGGGCTCGGCCGTTCCCGGCGCCTTGAGGTCGATGTTGAGCCTGATGTCGGGCCAGGTGTCGAGCACCTCGGTGAGCAGGGGGACGTGCTCGCCGGCGCCGATGCGCGCCTGCGACACCGCGGACCACGGCAGGTCCCGGATGCGTCCGTGCGCGTCGGTGACCCGGTCGAGGACCGTGTCGTGGAAGGCGACGAGCCGACCGTCGCGGGTCACGTGGACGTCGGTCTCGACATGCGTGTAGCCCATGGCGACCGCGTTGCCGAAGGCTGTCATGGTGTTCTCGAGGCCGACGTTGGGCGGGTAGGTCGACCCACCCCGATGAGCCAGCGCCAGAGGGGTTCGGTCGAGGTAGGGCCGCGTCGTCACCACGTCCGCGAGGGTATCTGCCTCAGCCGTCGAGGTCGGGGAGCCGGGCGAGCGCCTCTTGGGCGGCGTCTCGGCCCGCCTCAGTGAGATCGAACCAGACGAACTCGAACCGCGGGTCGATGTCCGTGTCCGACCAGAGGTCGACCACGCGGCTCAGCTGCTCCTCCTTGGATCCTGACCACGGACGATGCCCACCTTCGACGAAGTCACCGGCCAGGGCGTGTCCTTGGAAGAGCAGCCGCCGAGCCATGTCGATGGCCTTGGATCGATACTGGTCCTCGGACTGAGGGCCGGTGTAGCGCACGACGTCGAAGAAGTCGGCGGGCTGCAGCCAGTCCTCGAGGCCGCGACTCACCAACAGGTCGTAGACCGCGTCGTCACCCAGTAGCAGCTCAGGGTTTCGCCACCGCATCGATGTGCACCTTCTTGTAGTCGCCGTCAGGGAACCATATGTCGATGGAGCGTCCGAACTGCGTGGACATCCGCTCTCCGACTCGAACTCCGTCCTCGCGCTGCCACGTGAGCCCGCGATAGGTGCCGGGCGGCGACACGGGGCGGGCAGACTGAGTGAAATCACGCAGGAGAAGCAGCAGTTCGTCCTCGGAGCTGACAGTGCGAACGTGTCTTTGCTGTCCTTTCGACAACTGTTCCAGAGCACGGTCCACATCGGTTGGTGCGCCCCTGACCGCATGAAACTGGTCAGGCGTGCCGGCGCGGTCTCGTGGGCAGTGGAGAGCGGCCCCGGTCAGGGACTGGACCTTCTCGTCGCGCAGCGCTGCCCAGGCCGCGTCCACCTCAGCGCGGCGAGCCTTCGCGAGGTCGCCGGCGGACGGCAGTGCTGGGCCGCGCCCCGCGCCGGCCAGGAGCGGTGACCGCATCTCGGTGCCGCCGCCGGTGTTCGTCATCAGGCTGGCGAGCAGGTCCGCACGGCGGACGTCGTTGCGCTCCGTCTGGGCGAGCTCGACGTTCGAGCGAACGAGCGCGATGGCGAGGTCGTCGGCGGCACCACGCGCCGTGCCGCCCTGCGCGTAGGCCTGGACCATCGACCACAGCTCGTCCTTGTCGCCGCTGCGGATCGCCAGGACCACGTGGGTCGCCTCGGCGACCCCCATGAGGGCCGATCGATTGAGCTCGTCCTGCCGTCGCGCCACCGCAACCAGCGCGGCCGAGGCCGACTGGTCGAGGAAGCCGAGGCGAGCCACGTCGGAGCGCACGGCCCCGCCAGAGCGTGCGCTCGCCCTCGCGGCAGCCAGCTCGTTGTCGACGAGCCGGACGTAGGCGGCGCCCGGGTCCTTGGCGTGCAGTCCCATGCCGGTGTCGACGGCAAGTGCGCCGACCACTCCCGTCAGCTCCGCGCCGTCGAGCCACGGCTGTGTGCCACCAGAGGTCGCGGCGGCATACGGGAGGGATGCGTTCACGAGCGGCTCGTGCTGTGCGAGAGCGCGATCCACGTTCTCGCGCATCACTGAGAGCCAGTCCGCAACCTGCCCCTCGATCGGGGCCGTGGCGCCGGCATAGATCCGTGTCGTCGAGGCGTCCCGCATGGCATGAGCGCTGGTGCGTGACAGCTCGAGCATGATTCGCGCCCGGGTCTCGGCAGCGCCGGCAGTCGTCAGGCCCGAGATGCTCGGCAGGAGGTGCACCAGGTCGGCATCGGTCGCGAGGTGCAGGTCCGGGTGGCTCTCGACACCGCCCGCCTCCACCGTGACCCATCGACGGAGGAGGTGCTCGCCGAGGGTCAGGCGGTCGCCCCTCGAGTTCGCGAGCGCCCCTCCGGCGACGACCGAGTCGGGCAGCGGCTCCGCCAGGAGTGCCGCGTGCTCGCTCGGGTCCTCTCCCACCTGCCCGAGCAGGACGTGCAGCGCGTCCCCGCTGCGTGACGCGTCGTCGAACCACGACGCGAAGGTGGCGTCCGGCCCGGCATCCAGCGTCGTACCGCCGCGGAGCCGCACGTCTGCGTCGCGGGTCTCCGCGACCTCGGCCGTGGCCGCCGCGGCGGCTGCCCGTCGCGCCAGTCCGGGCGGCAGCCGCCGGTCGTCTCCAGCGGCCCGAGCGCCGGACAGCAGCTGGCCGAGCAGCCACGCGCCGGTGGCTCGTCCGTCACCGGGTCCGTCGTGGACCGTGCCGATCGCGTCCACGAGGTCGTCCGCCAGGATTGCAGCTCCCGACGCGAGCTGGCGGCGTGTGCGCGGGTCCGTGCCGGTGGGCGCGGAGTGGCTGGTCGCGCTGAGGACCAGGGAGCCCATCCCGGCCAGGAGCGCGCGCACCGTGTCGACGTGCGCACCCGACTGGCTCTGCGTCACACCGGCTGCCATCAGCAGCCGCGCGAACCCGTCGTCGCCGAGCTCGGCGAGCAGGGCCTGCGCGTAGACGGGGTCGTCGGCTCGTTCCCGCAGCCGGGCGGCCAGCGGGGCGACAGTGGCGTCAGGCACGGGCGCGTGCGACGTGGCGCTGGCAGCGACGGCGCGGCGCACCAGGACGGAGTCGGACAGGGCCGCGTCGCGGGACTCCCGGGCGGACACGACACCGTCGGCGAACCAGAGGCCGCCGGTCACGGCGGACCGCACCTGCGCCGGGGTGCAGGAGGCCGACCCGGGAACCGTCACCTCGGTCACGCCCGCGATGACGTGCGCACAGCGTCGCGCCGAGGCCCTCAGCTCGTCGAGCACGCGCTCGTGGGCGCGGCTCAGGCGTGCGCGTCCGAGCACCTGCTCGACGCGGGCACGCTCGTCTGCAAGCGCGCAGACGGTCCCGGTGGGGTCCGGGACGGCGGCGCCGCGCAGGGAGGCGAGCGCCCGCTCGGCGTCGAGCGCGTCCCACTGCCGCTGCAGCGAGTGGACACGGGCGATGGCGTACTCCAGCGCGGCGGCATACGTCCGAAGCGAGCGAGCGGTCGGGGGGAGGGCGCCGGCCACCCGCCGCGACCGCCGCCCCAGCTCGTCCGCCTCGGCGCGCGCGGCGGCCGCTGCCTCCCCGGCCCACACGGCATCGAGGCGCCCGCTCAGCGTTCCTCGGACGGTGGTCGTCGAGGTTGCTCGTGCGAAAGCGCGCTCGAGCATGGTCGCGCTGAGGCGCA
>Ga0308175_100001177_pt1 | contig 17589 bp, 9 predicted proteins | sample PhyCR1_3_FD_203893 | JGI IMG/M metagenome (GOLD analysis project Ga0308175, IMG submission 203893) | Soil microbial communities from UC Gill Tract Community Farm, Albany, California, United States - DLSLS.C.R1 | ecosystem: Environmental > Terrestrial > Soil > Agricultural land | place: USA...
CCCGGTGCGGCCGGCACACGACTGGAAGAACGGCAACTTCCTTGGCCGCCATCCGGCGACCGGCACCGTCACGCACCAGCCGGTAGAGGCCGCGGCGCACGCCGCACTGGTCGCACGGGTGGGCCCAATCGCACCCGAAGCACGCTGAGCTCCTTGCCCCGTCCCACGGGAGGTGCCCGGCGGGCGGAGGGGCAAGTCTTGCGGGAAACCATCACTGGAGCTCACCGCGGGAAAAAACCACCATCCGCCTGTCGGCACCTCCCCCGCGTCCGCAGGAGAAGGCCCAATAGGCAGCTTTGGGCAGGGCGCTAACGCGACACGAGCAGGGGAGGCTTGCTCCCGCAGTGGGCGGCCTAGCGCGGGCGCAGCCCGGCTGCTGCGCGGGCGAGCTGTTCGATGCCGGCCCAGTCGCCGGCGGCGAGCTTGTTGGCCGGGGTAAGCCAGGAGCCACCCACGCACAGCACGTTCGGCAGCGCAAGAAAATCAGTTGCGTTGGCGACGCTTATGCCGCCGGTGGGGCAGAAGCGCAATTGCGGCAGCGGACCGGCCCACGCGGCGAGCAACCGGGCGCCGCCAGCGGGCACGGCCGGGAAGAATTTCAGGTGCGAGTAGCCGCGCTCGAGCAGCGCCATCGCCTCGCTGGCGGTGGCGGCGCCGGGCAACAGCGGCAGCGCGCACTCTCCGGCGGCGTCGAGCAGCCGTGCGGTGGCGCCCGGCGCGACGGCGAAACGCGCGCCCGCGGCCTGCGCTGCACGCAGGTCAGCCTCGCCCAGCACCGTGCCCACGCCGACGACCGCACCCTCGACCTCGGCGGCGATCGCGCGCACGGCGTCCAGCGCCGCCGACGTGCGCAGGGTCACCTCGATCGCCGGCACGCCGCCGGCGACCAGCGCGCGGGCCATCGGCACGGCGGCACGCGCATCGTCGATCACCACCACCGGGATCACCGGCGCGAGCCGCATGACCCTGGCGAGTTCGTTCTGGCGGGCTTGCTGGTTCATGAGCTTTCCGGTCGGCTGTGTGGTTCGTCTGTAGGAGCCCGCTCGCGGGCGATGCTTTGGGTGGTGCATTGAAGCGAGAGCATCGCCCGCTGGCGGGCTCCTGCAAGGGTGAGGTGGTTACAGCACGCCGGCGCCAAGGTCGGCGTTCATGGCGTTCTGGCGGAACAGGGCGAACAAGTCGCGGCCGGTGCCGGCCTGGTGGGCGTGCTGGCTGCCGTTGGCGGGCACGCGCGCGGCAAATTCGGCAGCGTCGACAAGGACGTCCAGACGTCCGTTCGTCGTATCCAGGCGGACCGGATCGCCATCGCGCACGCGCGCGAGCGGACCGCCGGCGGCTGCCTCGGGGGTCACATGGATCGCCGCGGGCACGCGGCCGGAAGCGCCCGACATGCGCCCATCGGTGACCAGCGCGATGCGATGGCCGCGGTCCTGCAGCAGGGCCAGCGTCGGCGTGAGTTTGTGCAGCTCCGGCATGCCGATCGCCTGCGGGCCCTGGAAGCGCACCACGGCGACAAAGTCGCGATCCAGCTCGCCGCGCTCGAACGCCGCGCGCACCGCATCCTGGTCGTCGAAGACGATCGCCGGCGCTTCGATAAGCAGGCGCTCGTCGGGCACCGCCGAGGCCTTGATCACCGCGCGGCCGAGGTTGCCGTCGAGCAGACGCAGACCGCCGTCCGGGCGGAACGGCTCACTGGCGCTGCGCACCACGCCACGGTTGCCGCTGTCCTTGCTCACCGGCCGCCAGGTGAGCGCGCCGGTGGCGTCCAGGTCAGGCACCTGCGTGTAGCGGCGCAAGCCGGCGCCGGCGATGGTCTGCACGTCCGCGTGCAACAGGCCGGCGTCGAGCAGCTGGTCGATCAGGAAGGCCATGCCGCCGGCCTGGTGGAACTGGTTCACGTCGGCATAGCCGTTCGGGTAAACGCGCGCCAGCAGCGGCACCACCGCGGAGAGTGCGTCGAAATCGTCCCAGCGCAGCGCGATGCCGGCGGCGCGCGCCATTGCGACCAGATGCAGCAGGTGGTTGGTCGAGCCGCCGGTGGCGTGCAGGCCGATCACGCCGTTGACGATCGCGCGTGCATCGACGATATGCCCCAGCGGCACGCGCGTCGCCGGGTCGGCGTTGGCGATCACTGCGGCCACCGCCGCGCGGGTCAGCGCATCGCGCAGCGGCGTGTCGGGCGGCACGAAGCTCGCGCCTGGCAGCTGCAGGCCCATGATCTCCATCAGCATCTGGTTGGAGTTGGCAGTGCCATAAAACGTGCAGGTGCCAGGGCTGTGGTAGGAGGCCGCCTCGGCCTCCAGCAACTCCTCGCGGCTGGCCTTGCCCTCGGCGTGGGCCTGGCGCACCTTGGATTTCTGTTCGTTCGGGATACCGCTGGGCATCGGACCGGAGGGCACGAAGGCGCCCGGCAGCTGGCCGAAGCTGAGTGCGCCGATCAGCAGGCCCGGCACGATCTTGTCGCAGATGCCGAGGTACAGCGCGCCGTCGAACATGTCGTGCGACAGTGCGACCGCCGTGGCCATCGCGATCACGTCGCGCGAAAACAGCGACAGCTCCATCCCCGCGCGGCCCTGAGTGATCCCATCGCACATGGCCGGCACGCCGCCGGCGACCTGCGCGGTGGAACCCATTTCACGCGCGAGTTCGCGAATCATCGCCGGATAGCGTTCGTACGGGCGATGCGCCGAAAGCATGTCGTTGTAGGCGGTGACGATACCGAGGTTGGCCGCGCGCCCGTGCCGCAACGCGGCCTTGTCCGGCGTGCTGCATCCTGCGAAGCCGTGCGCAAGGTTGCCGCAGGACAGCTGCGCGCGATGCGGGCCATCGCCTGCAGCCGCGTCGATGCGCGCGAGGTAGGCGGCGCGGCTGTCGCGGCTGCGCTCGACGATGCGCGCGGTGACTTCAGCGACGACGGGGTGCAACGGGTTCATGGCAATGGGCTCCAGCAAGTGCCGGCGGGCGGACGCGCGCGGCGGTCAATGACAGTCAAGGGCACCCGTACACCGATACCGGGACCGGCGAGTGCGCGAACACGGCGCGCACCGGATAGTGCGCGGCATCGCCCAGCCCAAGTCGCGCCTGCGCCAGCACCTCGCGCTTGGCCTCGCCTTCGATGTGCAGGAACAGCTGGCGCGTCTGCAGCAAGGCGGACAGGGTCAGGGTGATGCGCGGCTCGCCCGCATCCGGCGCGCGCATCGGCACGACGCCCGGTGGCCGGCGGGGATCGAGCGCGGACTCGAGCTGGTCGCCGCCGGGAAAGAACGAGGCGGTATGGCCATCCATTCCCATACCGAGGACTACCACGTCGAATGGCAGCGGTAGCGCATGCACGCGGCGGTTCGCCTCTTCCTGGCCGGCCTCGGGCGTGGCCGCGCCGGTGTACAGCGGCACGAATCGCGCGGCCGCCGCGGCATGGCGCAGCAGGTGTTCGCGGAGCAGGCGCGCGTTCGAGCGCGGGTCCTGCTCATCCACCCAGCGCTCGTCGACCAGGGTGATCTGCACCTTCGGCCAGTCCAGCGCGGCCTGCGAAAGCTGCTCGAAGAAATGCAGCGGCGTGCGCCCGCCGGAGACGGCGAGCAGCGCGACATCGCGCTCGACCAGACTCGCGCGCAGCTGGTCGGCGACGCGCTCGGCGAGGGCGACCGCGAGCGCGTGGCAATCAGTGAAGCTGTGGTTGGTCACGTTGAGCGAAGTCGTCATGGGCAAAAGAGAAAGAGGAGGACCCGGCAGTGTGGAAAGCGCGTCGGCACCGCCGGGTGAAGCCGCCCTACTCGCTGTCCTCGTTCCACGTTCGCCCGTCGCGTTCGATCAGCGCCACCGCCGCGCTCGGGCCCCAGCTGCCGGCCGCATAAGGGCGCGGTGGCTCGCCGGCCGCACTCCAGGCGGCCAGGATCGGGTCGATCCAGCGCCATGCCGCCTCGACCTCATCGCGGCGCATGAACAGCGTGGGATTGCCGCGCACCACATCCAGCAGCAAGCGCTCGTAGGCATCGGGCTGATGCACGCCGAAGGCTTCGACGAAACTCATGTCGAGCGGCACGTGGCGCAGGCGCAGGCCGCCGGGGCCGGGATGCTTGATGGTCAGCCACAGCTTGACGCCCTCGTCCGGCTGCAGCCGCAGCACCAGCCGGTTGTGCGCCAGCGGGCCGGCCGAGGCATCGAAAATCGAATGCGGCACCGACTTGAACGCCACCACGATTTCCGACAGCCGCGTGGTCAGCCGCTTGCCGGTGCGCAGGTAGAACGGCACGCCGGCCCAGCGCCAGTTGGCGATCTCGGCCTTGAGCGCCACGAACGTTTCGGTGTCCGAGTGGCCACCGTCGAGTTCCTCCAGGTAGCCGGGCACGCGCTCGCCGTCGATCGCCCCCGCGCGGTACTGGCCGCGCACGGTCAACTGCGCGGCGTTGCGCATGTCGACCGGCTTGAGCGCATGCAGCACCTTGAGCTTTTCGTCGCGCACGGCGTCGGGCGCGAGCGAGGCCGGCGGCTCCATCGCCACCATGCACAGCAGCTGCAGCATGTGGTTCTGCACCATGTCGCGCAGCGCGCCAGCCCGATCGTAGTAGCCGGCGCGACGGCCCAGGCCCAGCGTTTCGGACACGGTGATCTGTACGTGGTCGATATGGCCGGCATTCCACAGCGGTTCGAACAGCGCATTGCCGAAGCGAAGCGCGAGCAGGTTCTGTACCGTTTCCTTGCCCAGGTAGTGGTCGATGCGGAAGGTCTGCGCCTCGGAGAACACCTGCCCGACCGCCTCGATGATGCACATCGCGCTGGCCAGGTCGCGACCGATCGGCTTCTCCAGCACCACCCGCGAGTTGGGCCCGTTCAAGCCGTTCGCGCCGAGCCGGTTGCAGATGTCGACGAACAGCTCCGGCGAGGTGGACAGGTAGAACACGCGGATGTGCCCGGGCTGCTCATTGACCAGCGCGGCGAAGGCATCCCAGCCATCGTCCTTGCGCGCATCCAGCGGCAGGTAATGCAGCTGCGGCAGGAACGCCTCGATGCGCTCGGCGGCGGCACCGGTGTCGACCAGCACGTCGCGCACCAAACCGCGGTAGCCGGCATCGTCCAGCCCCTCGCGCGCCACACCGATGATCCGGCTGGCCGCGGGCACCTGGCCGTCGACGAAGCGGTGGAACAACGCCGGCAGCAACTTGCGCAAGGCCAGGTCGCCGGTACCACCGAAGATCACCAGGTCGAACGGGTCGACGGGCGGGGGGGAAGCCGTCACGGTGCACCTCGACTGAGCGTTGGGCGGGATGGGTCCATCCCGTCAGAGTGCCAGGGATGGTACCAGTGAAATACCAGATTACGCAGCCGGTCGTGGAGCCTATGCATACGTTTTCATAGAACTTGCCCGCAATGGTTCGTGATTGGTATGGTGGTGGCATGGAAACCGCGCTGGTCGCCGAATACCGTCGCCTCTGCGACAGCCCCGATACGCGGCAGCCGCTGGCTTACCTGCGGCTGCGCCGGGCGATCCGCACCGTGGTCGAGCATCGCGACATCGAACCGGGCCAGGCGCTGCCGAGCGAGCGCGATCTTTCACAGGTGCTGGGGTTGTCACGCGTCACCGTGCGCAAGGCCATCGCCGGCCTGGTCGAGGAGGGCCTGCTGACCCAGCGCCACGGCGCCGGCACCTTCGTTGCCGAGCGCATCGTCAAGCCAATGTCGCGGCTGACCAGCTTTACCGAGGACCTGCGCGCGCGCGGCCTCAATCCGCGCTCGGAGTTCTTCGAACGGGGCATCGGCGAGGTGACGCCGGAAGAATCGATGGCCCTCAACCTGTCGCCCGGCGCAGCGGTGGTACGCCTGCATCGCCTGCGCTACGCCGGCGACGAGCCGCTGGCGATCGAGCGCAGCGTGGTACCCGCCAGCATCCTGCCCGATCCGATGCTGGTGCGCGATTCACTCTACGAAGCGCTCGAACAACGCGACTGCCGCCCCCATCGCGCACTGCAGCGCCTGCGCGCCGTCTCGCTGGGCGCCCAGCACGCCCGCCTGCTGCACGTACCGGCCGGCAGCGCCGGCCTGAGCATCGAGCGACGCAGTTTCCTCGATGACGGCCGCGTGGTGGAGTTCACCAGTTCCTGGTATCGCGGCGACGTCTACGATTTCGTCGCCGAATTGCATACCGACTGACGGATGTTTCGCCGCTGATCACCACGGCGATGGCTGTCCCGTTGCCAGCAGCCGCGGCCGCCGTGCCGGTCCCGACAACGGCAGGCTAGTATGGGCCGATGAACGCACCGATTTCCCCCATGGCGCTCGAGCAGTGGCGCCTGCGCGCGCGCAACCACGCGCAGGCACAGCAGTTGCCTCAGGCGCAGGCCGTGCTGGAGGAAATCCTGCGGCATGCACCGCACGACCTGGCCAGCAGCATCGATCTGGCCGACGTGTTGTTCCGGCAGGGCAAGCTGCAGGCGTCGACGCAGCCGCTGTTGCTGGCAATGCGCCGATTGCCCAGGAACGCACCCCTGATCCTGAACCTTGTGCGGCACCTGGTCGCCCGCGGCGAAACCACCGCCGCACGCGCCTGTCTCGACCTGCTCGCGCTCGCACCGGAGCCGCCCGTCGATATTCTGGTCACGCAAGCCAACCTGCGTTATGCCATCGGCGAAATACCCACGGCCCGGTCACTGATGGACAGGGCACTGGCGGCAGGCGCGGATGCACCGGACGACTGGCATGTACACGCCATGTTGTTGCAGTTCTGCGGCGAGATCGACAAGGCCTGCACCGTGCTCGAGCGGTGCCTTGCGCGCTGGCCGCAGTTCGCCGATGTGGAAGTCGTGTTGGTCAACCTGCGCAAGCAGACGCCGCAGGCAAACCGCCTGGAACAGCTGCAGGAGCAGCTGCGCACGCTGCCGGCGGACGCCGGCAACCGGGACCAGGCGTTCGTTCGCGCCCAGTTCGAATACGCGATGTTCAAGACGCTCGACGACCTCGGCCAGCATGAACCGGCGTGGTCTGCGCTGATGCGCTGCAACGCATTGATGCACGAGCTCAATCCTTACAACGGCGCCGTCGAGGAAACGGTAACCGATGCGCTGATGGGCATGCCGGCGAACAGTGGTGGCCAGCAGAAACCCGGCGCAGCGTTTGACGGACCGACGCCCATTTTCATCGTTGGCATGCCGCGTTCGGGCACGACGCTGCTGGACCGCATCCTGTCGAGCCATTCGAAAGTGACCTCGGCTGGCGAAATCATCGATTTTTGGCGGCAACTGCACTGGGTGGCCGACGTGATTCCGGCCAGGGCGAAAAGCCTGCTGCAAATCATCAGCCGGGGCGAGGACATCGATTACCGTGCGCTGGGCGCGCGCTACCTGAAACAGACGCAATGGCGTGCGCATGGCCGTGAGTACTACCTCGACAAACTGCCGGCGAACATCCAGCTGGTGTCGTTCATCCGTCGGGCACTACCGCATGCACCGATCCTGCACATGACCCGCGAGCCGATGGACACGTGCTTCTCCAACTTCAAGGCGATGTTTGGCAATGTGTCGTCCTACAGCTACGACCTTGCCGCCCTCGCCCATTACCACGGGCAGTACGCACGCCTCGCGCATCACTGGCACGCGGCCATGCCTGGCGCGATGCTGGATGTCCCGTACGCCGAACTGGTGCGTGATCCGGCGAGCACGGTCGCCCGGGTGCTCTCTCATTGCGGCCTTGCCGTGGAAGAGGCGTGCCTGCGCCCCGAACGCAACGCCGCGCCAGTGGCTACGCCGAGCAGTGCCCAGGTACGCGAGTCGATTCATACCCGCGGAGTAGGCCAGTGGCGCCACTACGCCAGGCAGCTTGAGCCGCTGCGCGTGGCATTGGCCGCACAGCTTCCCGCGGGCGTTACTGCGGGCTGACGCAAATAGCGATCCAGCACTGGCCGCCTCGCGCCGAGCGAAGGCTGCGGCCGCCGTGACCCGTTGGCCAATGCAACCATGCCTTGTAGCCATGAAGGCAGTCAGCAGTGGATTGCGGCACCCACCAAAGAAAAAACCACCGGTCTCGCGACCGGTGGTTTTTACGGTTGAACTCAACCAACGCTATCAGTAGTCGTAGGTCACCGACAGACGGACGGTACGCGGGGTCTCGTAGTACACCGGATCGCCGTAGCTGTTCTGGATGCCCACGGTATCCGGGGCGGGGGTGACGCCGTCAGGTGCCAGACCGCCATTGTAGGAAGCCTCGCCCACCGGGTCGGTCTGGGTCGCCTTCTGCTCATTGAACACGTTGAAGACGTCCAGGTTGAACGCCAGCTTGTGGTCCGCGAACCCCGGCGTGTAGTGGATGCCCAGGTTGAGCGGCTTGGTCCACGGAGTGTGGCCAGCGTCGCCCGGCGGGATGCGCACACCATGGCACCAGTGGTAGTTGCCGGTGCCGCCGCCGTTGTAACCGGCCGGATCGTCGACGCCTGCGGTGCCGTAGTAGCCCAAGCATTCCTTCGGCACGCCGGACTGCGCCAGCAGGGTGCCGGAGACCAGCCATTCCGGCGTGATCTGGTAGGCGCCGCGGATACGCAGCTGGTGCTTGCGGGTGTTGATCAGCTCGCCGTTCTGGCCATCCATCAGCTGCCAGGCATCCCAGTCTTCCGTCTTGGACACGTCGCCCTGGCCGAAGTCCGAACGCACCTGGCCTTCGGTGTTGCCGAAGCCGCGCGTATAGGTGTAGTCCACGCGCGCCTGCCACTTGCCGTCGAACGGATGCTCCAGGTACAGGTTCAGCGAACCGACCTTGCGCTTGACGCCCTGGGTGTAGCCCCAGTCCTGCATGGTCATCGGGACGACGACGCTGCTGGTGCCGTCGTTCGAGCGGACCAGCATGTTGTTGGTCTCGCCCGGGTTGATCAGGCGGCAGTACGCCGGGCCGTAGATCGAATCGGAGTAATCAGCCGAATTCAGGCCCGCCGCATCCATCTTGGCAGCGATCAGGTACGGCGAGCACTCGTCGTCGATGGCGCTCTTCAGGTCACGCCACATGGCCTTGGCGCCATAGGTCCAGTTCTCGTTGAGCTGCTTGTCGAAGCCCGCGATGAATTCGTCCAGGTATTCCGGCTTGAGGTTGCGCGCGGTGACCTGCTCCGGATCCTTCGGGAGGCCGAATTCGCCATCGGGCGAGGTCGGCGTGCCGATCATCGTCAAGCCGGTCGGAACGCCCGTGGCCGGGTCGATGCCGGTGTAGCTGTAGTGCGTGGTGATGTAGGTCGAGGTGTTCGCCGCACGCTCAGCCGCATTGTCCGGCAGCGCAAGGTAGTAGCGGCCTACGTTGCCGTAGATCTTGAACGAAGAATCGCCATTGACGTCCCAGCTCACGCCGATGCGCGGTTCCCACTGGTTCTTCTCGTCGACGAACGCCTGGCCAACGTTGTTGTAGTTGGTGAAGTGATCGTTGCGGACACCAATGTCCAACAGCACGTTGGAGGAGACCTGCCAGCTGTCCTGCAGATAGTAAGCCTTCTGCGTCATGGTCATGCTGGTTTGCCAGCCAATCTCACGCGACCGGACGGTGCCATCGGCGTAATAACGCCAGTAGTAGTTCAGCGCCGGGTTGAACGGGTTCTGCTGATTCGGGCCCTGGTTCGAAGCGCCGTACGACATGTTGTCGATACCGACGGCCAGATCGTGGTCACCCAACTTGTAGTCGAAGTCGACGCGCAGGCCGTGGGTCGAATTGGTTCCCCGACCGGAAGACCAGGAGGTGTTGGTCTGGTTGTTGCGGATCGGCACGCCATCGGGCCAGTAGGCCGGGTTCTGGTTGGATGCCTGCGAGATGAACGGCAGCGGGCTGGTGTTGCCGTAGATGGTGGGGTTCTGGAAGTTGGCCTTGCCCCACAGGATGCTCAGCGTGGCGTTGTCGGTGATGTAGCTGGTGAAGTGACCGACGTAGAACTGCGCGTTGTCCTTGGTCACATCGCTGGGCGAGATGTAATCGGTCGCCTGCAACGTGTTGTAGTCGAAGTTGTAAGTCGAGCCCGAACCGGTGGTCTTGCGATTGTTCAGCGCCGTGACTTCGAGCACGTTGTTGTCGGTGATGTTCCAGTCCAACTTGCCGTAGAACTTGGTGTCGCGGTCCTGGTCATAGTCGACCTTGGCCTGGTCGAAGTTCTGGACATTGGTGTACTTGGTCTTGGTGGTTTCTGCCGCCAAGAACATGAACAGCTTGTCCTTGATCAGCGGGCCGCCGACATAGGCCGAATAGACCGTTTCCCACTGCTTGTTGTCATTGCGGTACTGATGCAACGTACCCGGCTTGGACGGATCCGCCAGCTCGTAGTGGGTCTGGCCGTCGATGCTGTTCGGGTTGGGCAGCGAGGAGGGGATCGCCGGGTTGCCGTAGCGGTTGTTGGTCGGGGTGGCCTCGAGGAACTTCGGCTCCCACACGACCTGTGCACCGAAGTGCCACTCGTTGGTGCCGCGCTTGCCGATCTGGTTGATCACGCCGCCGTCGGAACGGCCGTACTTGGCGTTGTAGCCACCGGTCAGCGTCTCCTGCTGGTCGATCGCGCCGTAGGGCAGCTGGAAGCCGCCGATGTTGCGGTACGGTTCGCCAGTGTTGTAGCCATTCACGTAATAGGCGTTCTCGGACACGCTCGAGCCGCCGAAGGACACCGCGTTGGCGAAGTAGCTGCTGCCCTTGACGGTGCCCGGAGCGAGCAACGCGATGGACTCGGCGCTACGGCTCACGGGGAGCTTGGCCAGGTCGGCCGCGGTGATGATCGTGCTGGAGTTGACGCTGGTCACGTCGATGGTGGGCAGCGCGCTGGCAACCACCTGCACGGCGCCAAGGTTCTGTGCGTTTTCCGCGTTCGCGGCGGCGAAGGGCACCTGAGTGCCGCCACCCGGCGAAACGCCGACGTTCTCCTGCGTGGCAATTACCTGGCCATCCTTGCGCAGGGTGACCGTGTAACGGCCGACCGGCACGGTGACCGTGTAACGGCCATCGGCGCCCACCGCCACTTCGCGGGTGGTACTGGCGCCCTGGACCATGACGGTATCGCCCGAACCCGCGGGCGCGGTACCGAAGATGCTGCCGGTGGTGGCCTGGCCGAAGGCAAGACCAGTGAAACCCAGACCCATGGCCAAAGCCACCGTCAGGGCAGTGCGGCGAGGTTGAACCCGGCGCGGCATGGAATGCTTATTCATCGAGATGATCTCCCCAGATCGACCCACAGACGAGTCATGTAAGAACAAGAGTGGCGGGCGCAAGACCAGCACACCGACATCAACGACACACGCTTCCTGTTGCCTGGGACACGGTAGATACCGCTCATTGGCCTCGCCCCAGCGTGCCTTCGTTGCTTGCAAACCACGCCATAGCGCTGATCCGCTGAGGCAACCTACCGCCACGGCTAACGCAATGTCAACTTTTTCTTAGCATTTTCGACAGCACAAAATTCTGCGATCACAATGTCAAAAAGCCGTGAATGGGGAGCCGCAAGTCGCGGCATGTTTTTAGGTAATATTTACCCAGTTTCGGGTGTCCCCAGATGTCAGTCTGGGGATGAAACGGGAAGCCGGTGCGTTGTGCATTGCACAACAAGGCCGGCACTGCCCCCGCAACGGTAAGCGAGTCAAACCGACAGCCCTACGCCACTGTGCCCAAGGCATGGGAAGGCGCTGTCGGGCAGGCCAGGGGCCTGCGCTCGCGAGTCCGGAGACCGGCCCGAAGCGTTGCCTGGTGGACCTGCGGTGGGCGGGCCGGACCTCGTGCAGGCCCGCGCCTGCCCGTCGTTCCTTCCCTTGCCGCGATCGCCAGCTCATCCATCGCATGGGCCGTGCGCGGGCGCGCGGCCACAAGGAACGCACTTATATGAAGAAGACCCTGCTTGCCACCGCGCTGTGCGTTTGTTCGTTCGTCGCACTGGCCGCCGACGGGACCCAACCGACCGCGCTCACCCCGGTCGTCGTCACCGCCACCCGTACGGCGATCACCGTGGACGATGCACTGTCGTCCGTCAGCGTGATCACCCGCCAGGACATCGAACGCCTGCAGCCGGTGTCGCTGATCGACCTGCTGCAGGGTCTTCCCGGGGTGACGTTCGCCCAGTCGGGCGGGCTAGGCCAGCAAAGCTCATTGTTTCTGCGCGGCACCAATTCCTCGCACACGCTATTGCTTATCGACGGCGTGCGGGTAGGTACCGTGAGCGCCGGCATCCCCGCCTTCGAGCAGCTGCCGCTGGACCAGATCGAACGGATCGAAGTGGTGCGCGGGCCGCGTTCGAGCTTGTACGGCGCCGATGCGATCGGCGGCGTGATCCAGATTTTCACCCGGCATGGCCCGCGCAACGGCGGACTGGCGCCTTCGCTGCGTTTTGGCTCGGGCAGTCGCGGCTACGCCGACGGGCAGGCCGGTCTGTCCGGCGGCGATGCGCACGCCTGGTACAACCTGAGCGTGGGCGGCCAGTACACCCGCGGCATCAATGCCTGCCGGGTCGGCGCCGCCGAGGCCTTCGCCGGCTGCTTTGCCGACGAACCGGATGCGGACGGCTACCGCAACCGCAATGCCCTGGCCAATGCCGGCTACCGCTGGGACAACGGCACCGAGCTGACCGCCATCTGGCTGCGCAGCGCCAGTCATGTCGAATTCGACGGTGCGCCGTATGGCAACCAGCATGACAACGCGCAACAGGTCGGCGGTGTGCGGCTGGGCTTCGATCCGCTGTCGGCGTGGAAGGTGACTCTCGCCGCCGGACAGAGCCTGGACGAACAACACACCTATAACGACGGCGTGTTCGTGCGCTTTGGCAATTCGCGGCGCAACCAGGCGTCCTGGCAGAACGACCTCAGCCTCGCTGAAAACCAGTTGCTCAGCCTCGGCCTCGACTGGCAGCAGGAGCATCTTTCCAGCGATACCGGTTATCTGGGCGACAGCCGCAGCGACACCGGCATCTACGCCCAGTATCTGGGCAACTTCGGCTCTCACGAGCTGCAGATGTCGCTGCGGCATGACGACAACCAGCAGTTTGGCGGCCACACCACCGGGGCGGCGGCCTGGGGCTACGCGTTCGCGCATGGGCTGAAGCTGTCGGCCAGCTGGGGCAGCGCCTTCCACGCGCCGACCTTCAATGACCTGTATTACCCCTACGGCAGCGGCAATCCGGATCTGCAACCGGAAACCTCGCGCAGCGCCGAGCTGGGCCTGGCGCAGCAGCAGTCCGGCTGGCACTGGGCGTTGAACGCCTACCAGACCACCATCGACCAGCTGATCTCGCTCGATGCCAACTACTTCCCGCGCAACGTCAGCCGCGCGCGCATCCGCGGGCTGGAAGCGCAGTTCGGCGCCGGCCTGGCCGGCTGGAAGCTGGAGAGCTACCTGACGCTGCAGCGCCCGCAGAACCGCGACGGTGGCATCGACGATGGCCATTTGCTGCCGCGCCGCCCGGAGCGAACCGCGCGGGTCGAACTGGATCGCCGCTTCGGCGCGTTCGGCGTCGGCGCCAGCTTCCTGGCTGCCGGTGCGCGTTATGACGACCTGGCCAATCGCCAGCGGCTGGGCGGATACGCCACCACCGACCTGCGCGCCAGCTACGCGTTTGCGCCCGGCTGGCAGGTGGAAGCGCGGCTGGCCAATGCGTTCGACCGACGCTACGAGACGGTCTACTACTTCAACCAGCCGGGGCGGAGCTGGTATCTGACGCTGCGCTACACACCAGGAACCTGAGCGAAACCCCTGTAGGAGCCCACTCGTGGGCGATGCCTTTGCCCGACCAACGGCCAAGAGCATCGCCCGCGAGCGGGCTCCTACAAAAGCGGCGGCCGTTTGTGGCGGACTTCCACGCCAGGCGTGCGCCGGGAAATTGAGCGAAACCCCTGTAGGAGCCCACTCGTGGGCGATGCCTTTGCCCGAACCAACGGCCAAGAGCATCGCCCGCGAGCGGGCTCCTACAAAAGCGGCGGCCGTTTTTGGCGGACTTCCACGCCAGGCATGCGCCGGGAAATTGAGCGAAACCCCTGTAGGAGCCCACTCGTGGGCGATGCCTTTGCCCGACCAACGGCCAAGAGCATCGCCCGCGAGCGGGCTCCTCAAGAGCGGCGGCATGGCCCTGCCTTTCGGCAGGGGCCGGACTTCAGGCACATCCGTTACTTGAGTGGGTTGGAGGATAACGTCGGGCATGAGCTTGCCCATCCTCTGGCCCGCGAACCACACCGCAACCGCGCGTTACGCTAGTCACCCCAGCGCGGCGCCTGCCGCGTATTTTCCCTGCGGTACGGACGCCCTGTGAATATCTTCGCCCCTCTGATCCGCCGTCCGATCGGCACCTCGCTGCTGGCCCTGGGCCTGACCCTGGCCGGCATCTGGGCCTACCTGCTGCTGGGCGTGGCGGCGCTGCCGTCGCTGGATTTCCCCGGCGTCTACGTGGTCGCCAGCCAGCCTGGCGCCAGCGCGCAGACCATGGCCAGCACCATCCTGGCGCCACTGGAGCGCCACCTGGGGCGCATCCCCGGCGTCGACGAGATGTACGGCAACGCCACCGAGGGCCAGGCCTCGGTGATGGTGCGCTTCACCTTCGACCGCACCGCCGACAGCGCCGCGCGCGACGTGCAGGCGGCGATCAACGCGGCCGCGGCCGACCTGCCCTCGGGCATGCCCGGGCCGCCGCAGTACTTCAAGTTCGATACCGCGCAGATCCCGATCCTGTTCATCACGCTGACCTCCACCGGCCTGCCGCAGGACCAGCTGTTCGACCTCACCGACACGTTGCTCAAGCCGGCGGTGGCGCAGATCCCCGGCGTGGCGCAGGTGCAGGTGTTCGGCGGCACGCCGCACGCGGTGCGGATCGAGCTGGACAACGATGCGCTGGCGGCCAAGGGGCTGACCGCCAATGACGTGGCCAACGCGCTGCGCGCGGCCAACGTCACCTCGCCGCAGGGCACGCTGAGCGACGGCCGCACGCAGATGACGGTGACCGCCACCGACGGCCTGCGCGATCCGGACGAATTCGCGCGCCTGCTGATCGCGATGCGCCATGGCGCGGCGGTGCGGCTGTCGGATGTGGCGAAGGTCTACGGCGGGCAGGAGGACAAGTACCAGGCCGCCTGGTTCGCCGACGCCCAGGGCAGCGCGCGGACGGTCGGCCTGCAGATCGCCAAGCGTCCGGAAGCCAACGCGGTGGCCACGGTGGAGGCGATCCGCGCCAAGCTGCCGGAGCTGCGCGCGGTGCTGCCGGCCAATGTGCAGATGAACGCGGTGTTCGACCTCACCCAGACCACCAAGTCCGCGCTGCATGAAGTGGAAGTGGCGCTGCTGATCTCGATCGTGATGGTGGTGTTGGTGATGCTGGTGTTCCTGCGCCGACTGCGGCCGACCTTGATCGCCACGCTGAGCGTGCCGCTGTCGCTGGCCGGCGCGTTCGTGGCGATGTGGGCGCTGGGCTACACCTTGAACACCTTGTCGCTGGTGGCGCTGGTGTTGTGCATCGGCTTCGTGGTGGACGATGCCATCGTGGTGATCGAGAACATCGTGCGCCACATGGAGCAGGGCATGCCGCCGCTGCAGGCGGCGATGACCGGCGTGCGCGAAATCGGTTTCACGGTGGTGTCGATCACGCTGTCGCTGGTCGCCGTGTTCGCGCCACTGTTGTTCGGCAACAACATGCTGGTGATGCTGCTGCGCGAGTTCTCGGTGACGCTGACCGCGGCGGTGGTGATTTCGGCGATCGTCTCGCTCACCCTGACCCCGGCGCTGTGCGGCCGCCTGCTCAAGCCGGAGCCGGCCAACCCGCCGCCGCCGGGCCGGATCGAACGCGCGGTGGAGAACTTCGATCGCGCCATGCTCCGGCGCTACGAGCGCGCGCTCGATTGGTCCATGCACCATCGCCGGCTGATGCGCTGGCAGCCACTGATCCTGCTGGTGCTGACCGTGCTGCTGGGCATCGCGGTGGGCAAGACCGCCGGCGGCACCTTCATGCCCGACGAGGACACCGGCCAGCTGCAGGCGCAGATCACCGCCGACGCCAATATCTCGCCGGCGCTGCTCACCGAGCGGGTGCAGCAGGTGGCGCGGATGATCCAGGCCGACCCGGCGGTGGACGACATGCTGACCATGCTCGGCGGCCAGGGCGGTGGTGGTGGCGGCGCGGTCGGCAATTCGGCGCAGATGTTCATGGATCTCAAGCCGCACGGCAGCGGCCCGGACCAGCGCAAGGACGGCGCCACCCAAGTGGTCGAGCGCCTGTCCAAGCGGCTGGACAAACTGCCCGGCGTGCGCGTCGAGCTGAGCGTGGCGCAGTTCCTCGGCGGCGGCGGCAGTGGCTCCGGCGGCGGCCAGTACGAGTTCCAATTGATCAGCGACAACGGCGGCGACCTGCAGCCGTGGGCGCTGAAGATGGTCCGCCAGATGCGCACCATCAAGGAGTTCCGCGACGTCGGCAGCGACTTCGACCAGGCCGGCAAGCAGCAGATGTTGAAGGTCGATCGCGAAGCCGCCGGGCGCCTGCACGTGACCCTCGGCGCGATCGACTCGGCGCTGTACAACTCGTTCGGGCAGAACCAGGTGTCGGTGATCTACTCCGACATCAACCAGTACCGCGTCGTGCTGACCTCGGCCGGCGCCGAGACGGTCAGTCCCGCCTCGCTGCTCAATGTGCACGTGCGCAACAGCGAGGGGCAGATGATCCCGCTGTCGGCACTGGCGCACATCGAGCCGAACATCGCGCCGATGCGCATCCGCCACCACAACCAGCTCGAGGCGGCCACGGTCACCTACAACCTGGCCAAGGATGTCGACCAGCAGCGCGGCGTCAAGCTGGTCGAGCAGGCCGCCTTCGCGGTGCACCTGCCCGACGGCATGCGGGTGGACTTCACCGGCGCCAACCAGCGCCTGCAGCAGGCCAAGTCGAACGGGCTGATCCTGCTGCTGGCTTCGGTGCTGGCGATGTACATCGTGCTGGGCATCCTCTACGAGAGCCTGGGTCACCCATTGACCATCCTCTCGACACTGCCGGCCGCTGGCGCCGGCGCGTTCCTGGCGATGCTGGTGACGCAGACCCAGCTGTCGCTGATGGCGATCATCGCGATCCTGATGCTGATCGGCATCGTCAAGAAGAACGCCATCTTGATGGTCGACTTCGCGCTGGTCGCCCAGCGCGAGCGCGGGCTGCCGGCGCCGGCGGCGATCCGCGAGGCCGCGCTGGTGCGCTTTCGTCCGATCACCATGACCACGCTGGTGGCGATGGGCGCGGCGCTGCCGCTGGCGATCGGTTTCGGCATCGGCTCGGAAATGCGCCAGCCGCTGGGCATCGCCATCGTCGGCGGCTTGCTGGTGTCGCAGCTGCTCACCCTGCTCAGCACGCCGGCGATTTACCTGTGGGGTTACGACCGCAGGATTCGCAAGGCCGCCCGCCAGCAGCGCCGCGAGGAGAAGAAGCGGCTCAAGGCGCTGGGCAAGCAGCAGACCGCGAGCTGAGCCGTCAGGCCGGCGCGCCGTCCGGGCGCGCCGAGCCGATCCCGCGCAGGGCGGGATGGGCCAGGCAGGCCAGCGCGATCGCGCTCAGCGCCACGCCGGCGCCGATGAAAAGCGCGCCCAGCGAGATCACCTTGAGCAGACTGCCGGCGACCGCGGCGGAGATCGGCCCGATGCCCATGA
>Ga0308175_100001178_pt1 | contig 17589 bp, 20 predicted proteins | sample PhyCR1_3_FD_203893 | JGI IMG/M metagenome (GOLD analysis project Ga0308175, IMG submission 203893) | Soil microbial communities from UC Gill Tract Community Farm, Albany, California, United States - DLSLS.C.R1 | ecosystem: Environmental > Terrestrial > Soil > Agricultural land | place: USA...
TGGCGCTCGACGACATCCTCGTCACCAAGCTGATGGCCCTGGACGAGCACAGCGCCGACTACCGCGACCTGCTCCTGATCGCCCGCTCGCTGCGCGAGCAGATCGACTGGGAAGTCTTGCGCGAGCGCACCGCCGCCAGCCCTTTCGCGGCGGCGTTCTTCACCCTCGCCGACGGACTGAAGATCAGCACCGCCCCGGTCGGCGGCCGCTAGCTTCGCCCGCCGCCGGCTCAGCGAGCGGAGAGGCGCGGAAGCTTGCCGGCTCCCCACGAGGTGACCCGGTCCAGGCGGGCGCCGAGGTAGTCCGAGAGCGCGTCGAGGCGCCGGCGGAGCGGGGGAGCCCAGAGGACCAGGGCGACCGCGCAGCCGAGCACGGCGCCGGCGACCACGTCGCTCGGATAGTGGACGCCGACGGCGACGCGACCGACCGAGAGCAGCGCCGCGGCGAGCAGCGCGAAGAGCCCCCAACCGCGCTTGCGCAGCACGATCGCCATCGCGATCGCGAACGCCGCGGTGGCATGGTCGCTAGGGAAGCCGGGGGCGGCGCCGTGGGAGACGAACAGGTGGAGGCTGCCGGGATGGTGGACGAACGGCCGCGGCCGGTCGACCACGCGCGCGATCACACCTCCGATCGCGAGGGCAACCCCGGCGCTGAAGAAGGCCGCCACCGCCGCGCGCCGCCAATCGCGCCCGCGCAGCCCTCGGGCGGCGACGAAGAGGACCGCCAGCGTCGCGGCGAAGAGCAGCTCCGACACGTTCACGTAGAAGACGAGCGGGTCCTCCACGGCGTCGTGGTGGAGCAGGAAGTCGTTGAGCGTATGGAGGATCGACCATTCCATCGAAGACGGGGCAGCAAGGACTCGAACCTTGAATCGCCGGTTTTGGAGACCGGTGCCTTATCCAATTTGGCCACTGCCCCAGGGGCCTGATCGTAGTCGAGCGGGGCGGCGCCGAGAGTGCGGGCGGAGGGACTCGAACCCCCACGGGCCGAAGCCCACCAGGACCTAAACCTGGCGCGTATGCCAATTCCGCCACGCCCGCTTGCGCCCGACGGCTTAACGCGCGGCCAATGCCGCGGCGTCGCTGACAGATTCTATGATCGGGAGCGTGGCGGTAGGAGAGGTGAGGCCGGGCTACGAGCTGTGGCGGCCCAATCGCGAGAAATCGGCGTCGGTCACGACCAAGTTCGTGATCGTACTGCTGCTGCTCGCGACCGCCGTGCTCGCCGCGATCATCACCATCGGCGGCTGGTCGCTGCTCAAGGGCGGCGGCGCGATGGGCGTCGTCTGCGCGATCTACGCCCTGCTCTATGCCTTCTTCGCCTTCATCGTCGCCCGCTGGAACCGCGGCGTGCTGCCGGTGGCGGCGGCGACCTCGATGATCCTCGCCATCTTCTGCGCGGTCGGCATCGAGAGCTGGTTCAACCGCGACCGCGCGGGGTTCGACGAAGCCGCGCTCTCCTCGGGGCTACTGGGGACGCTGGTGATCCTCCTCGGGCTGCTGCAGCTCGTCCTCGTCGCCGCCGCCCTCTACGGCTTCAACCAGGAATGGCACGTCGAGGAGGAGCGGCCGATCAGCGGCTCCGGTGAGACCTACGGCGCCGGCGCCTCGGGCGGCTCTCCGCAGCCCGCCTGAGAACCGGCCACCGTCAGCTGTTGCCGTGCCAGAGACGTGCGCGGCGGCTGCCTATGTCGCGATGCCGGAGGTGGGACTCGAACCCACAAGCCCGCAAGGGCAATCGATTTTGAGTCGATCGCGTATGCCAATTCCGCCACTCCGGCGCGCCGGCCAACGATAGAGCGACCGCCGCCCAGGCGGGGGTAACCGTCTAGGGCGGGAGTTGACGGCCCAGGCGGGGCGGCCGGCCTAGGCCGGGGTGACCGGGTTCCGCCGCGCGGCGAAGGAGCGGTCCTTGCCGGCGGCAAGCGCGAAGCGCGCGATCAGCTCCCGCCGCAGGTCCCCCGGCTCGACCACCGCGTCGACGACCAGCTCGGAGGCGAGGTGGAGGATGTCGATGTCCGCCGCGTACTCCTCGCGCTTGGCGGCGACGAAGGCCTCTCGCTCGGCCGGGTCCTCGATCGCCTGGATCTGGTTGTAGAAGACGGCGTTGACCGCGGCCTGCGGGCCCATCACCGCGATCGAGGCGCTCGGCAGGGCGATGCAGCAATCCGGCTCGAAGGCGGGGCCTGCCATCGCGTAGAGCCCGGCGCCGTAGGCCTTGCGGACGATCACCGAGAGCTTCGGCACGGTCGCTTCGGAGACCGCGCTGATCATCTTCGCCCCGTGGCGGATGATTCCCTGCCGCTCGACCGCGGTGCCGATCATGAAGCCGGGCACGTCGGCGAGGAAGAGCAGCGGCAGGTTGAAGGCGTTGCAGGTCTGGATGAAGCGCGCCGCCTTGTCGGCGGAGTCGACGAAGAGGACGCCGCCGGTGTGGCGGGGCTGGTTGGCGACGACGCCGATCGCGCGACCGTCGAGGCGGGCGTAGCCGACGATCAGCTCCTTTGCCCAGCGCTCGTGGACCTGCAGCAGGCTGCCCGCGTCCAGCAGCGAATTGAGCAGCTCGCGCATGTCGAAGGGCCGGTTCTCGTCGGCGGGGACGATCTCGGCGATCGGCTTCTCGGAGGCGGGGGCCGCGGGCGGCGCCGGCGGCGGATCATCGCGCCAGCTGCCGGGCAGGTAGGAGAGGTAGCGGCGGGCGAGGTCGATCGCCTCCTCGTCGCTCTTGACCAGGAAGTGGCCGCAGCCGGAGACGCCGGTGTGCATCCGCGCCCCGCCCATCTCCTCCAGGCTCACCTTCTCGCCGATCACCATCTCCGCCATCCGCGGCGAGCCGAGGTACATCGAGGCGTTGCCGTCGCGCATGACGACGACGTCGCAGAAGGCGGGGATGTAGGCGCCGCCGGCGGCGCTGGGACCGAACAGCAGGCAGACCTGCGGGACCTGGCCAGAGAGCCGCACCTGGTTGTGGAAGATGCGCCCGGCGCCGCGGCGGCCGGGGAACATCTGCACCTGCTCGGTGATCCGGGCCCCTGCCGAGTCGACCATGTAGACGAGCGGCACCTGCAGCTTCAGCGCCCGTTCCTGGATGCGGAGGATCTTCTCCACCGTCTTCGGCCCCCAGGAGCCCGCCTTCACCGTGGGGTCGTTTGCCATCAGCGCGACGCGCCGGCCGTCGATCGCGCCGAGGCCGGTGACGACCCCGTCGGCGCCCAGCCCCTCCTCCTGCCAGTTCGCCAGCAGCCCCTCCTCGGCGAAGCTGCCCGGGTCGAGGAGGCGGGCGACGCGCTCGCGGACGGGCAGCTTGCCCTGCTCGGCGGTCTTCTCGTGGTGGCGGGCGGGGCCGCCGCCCAGGGCGGCTTCGACTGCCTCGGCGAACTCGGTCATCGCGGGCAGCCTATTCGGACTGGCTGGCCTGCCAGTCAACCGGTCCGGCGCGCAGCACGTGAGCGCCGAGCGGCCGACCGAGGATCTCCTGCGCGGCGCGGGAGGCGGCGATCAGCTTCGGTAGGTCGATCCCGGTCTGCACGCCCATCTCGTGCAGCATCGAGACGACGTCCTCGCTGGAGACGTTGCCGGTGGAGCCGGGCGGGACCGGGCAGCCGCCGAGCTCGCCGAAGCTCGACTCGAAGGACTCCACACCCTCCTCCAGCGCCGCCAGGACGTTGGCCAACCCCTGGCCGCGGGTGTTGTGGAAGTGGGCGGTCAGCTCGACCTCGGGCAGGCGCTCCCGGGCGGCGGCGAAGAACTCGCGCACCTGGCGCGGGTTCGCCATCCCCGTGGTGTCGCCGAAGCCGACCTCCTCGCAGCCGGCGGCGGCGAGGCGCTCGCCGATCGCGAAGACGCGCTCGGACGGGACCTCCCCCTCGTAGGGGCAGCCGAAGGAGGTGGCGATGACCCCCTCGCAGCGCAGCCCGGCCTCGCGCGCCGCCTCGAGCGTCGCCTCGAGGCCACCCAGCGACTCCTCGACGGAGCGGTTCACGTTGCGGCGGTTGTGCGTCTCGGAGGCCGAGAGGAAGACGCTCACCTCGTCGAAGCGCTTGCGCAGGCCGAGGGCACGCTCGAGCCCGCGACGGTTCGGGATCAGGACCGAGAAGGAGACGCCGTCGCGGCGCTCCACGGCGTTCAGCACCTCCTCGGCGTCGGCGAGCTGCGGGATGACGTCCGGACGGACGAAGGAGGTGACCTCGATTCGCCCCACGCCGCTCGCGGAGAGCATGTCGACGAGCCGCACCTTGTCGGCGGTGGCGATCGTCTCCGGCTCGTTCTGGAAGCCGTCCCGCGGGCCGACCTCGCGGATGCGGACGCTGCTCGGGAGGGCGTTCATCACGCCCGAAGCTTAAGCGGCGGCCGCTTCGGGAGCCGGGGCTCGACGCAGGCGGGCGAAGGTGGCGCCGAGGATGCGGCGCACGTGGTCGCGCTCGTACTTCACCTGCTCGTGGGTGAAGCGCAGGTTGGCGATGCCGGCGGCGGTGTGGGTCTGGTCGCGGAGGCGGTCGCGCGCCTGCTCGGCCGGCGTCCGGTGGTACCGCAGGCCGTCGGTCTCGACGACGAGCCCGAGGTCCGGCCAGTGGAAGTCGACCTCGAAGCCGTTGACGATCTGGCGCGTCAGCGGGACGGGCATCCCGAGCTGGCGTGGGATCGGCAGGAAGAGGCGTTCGAGCTCCTCCCGCGTGAGCCGGAAGGTGCGCCGGTCGACCGTCCAGCGCAGCCGGCCCACCCCCGGCTCCCCGGCGCGGGCCTCGAGCGCCCGGCGCAACCCGGGCGGGTGAACGAGGTCGTATTTGTCGGCCTCGTTGATCGCCTGCTCGACGCCGCGGCGGTCGAGGCGCAGCGACATGTCGATCAGCGTCTGGACGGGGGTGGTCACGGGAATGCCATGGCGGGAGGTGACGTCCCTCTTGCCCAGGGACGGGCGGCGGTGGACGCGGAGGCCCGGGCCGCTCCGGTCGGAGAGGCTGGGTAGAGAGAGCTCGATCACCTCGCGCTCCTCGAAGCCGATCCGCCACAACGCGGCCGCGCTGGAGTGGCTGAGGACGGCGCCGTAGCGGCCGGGGGCGGGCCCCTCGCCGCAGGCGAGCACCGCTGCCATCCAGCGGCCGTAGCCGGTGAGCGCCGGCCGCCCCACGGCGTACACGCCTTGCCGGAGTCGATACAGCCGGCCGTTGCGCAGCCGGTGTTCTATCGCCTGTCGGCTGAACCCAAGATCGAGCAGCTGCTGCCGTGAAAGAACCCCGTGCTGCCGTCGGGCGAGCTTCCAAGCTCCCGCAGCATCAGGCGATTGCTGCTTTTTCCTCCCCATGGACAGGAAAAGCCAGCAATCGCTTGGGCTCTCCCCCTGGGGCTAGACCATGCCCAGGCCGCCGCTGACGCCCAGGGTCTCGCCGGTGACGTAGCTGGCGTCGTCGGAGGCGAGGAAGGCGACGGCGGCCGCGACCTCCTCGGGCTGGCCGAGCCGGCCCAGCTGGGTGGCGGACCTCATCGTCTCGATCACTTTCTCGCCGATCTCGCCGAACTCCTTGGCGCCCATCAGCAGCGGCGTCTCGATCGGGCCGGGGGCGATCGCGTTGGCGGTGACGCCATAGCGGGCGCCCTCGCGGGCGATCGCCTTGGTGAAGCCGATGATGCCGGCCTTGGCGGCCGAGTAGGCGGCCGATCCCTTGGAGCCGACGCGGCCGGCCTCCGAGGAGATGTTGACGATCCGGCCGTAGCCCGCCTGCTGCATCGCCGGCAGTGCCGCGTGGGTGCAGTTGAGGACACCGCCGAGGTTGATGTCGAGGACCCGCTGCCACTGCTCGGGGCTGACGTAGACGAAGAAGCCGAACTCGTCGGTGCCGGCGTTGTTGACGAGGATGTCGAGCGTCCCCGTCGCCTCGACTGCCGCCTTTGCCGCCTCGTAGTCGGTGACGTCGAGCGCTACGGCGTGGCCGGCGATCTCCCCCGCGACCCGCTCGGCTCCCTCGCTGTCGATGTCGCCGATCCAGACCTCGGCGCCCTCGGCTGCCAGGCGGGAGGCGACCGCCGCGCCGATTCCGCTGGCGCCGCCGGTGACCAGTGCCTTCCGCCCCTCGAGCCTCATGCCGCCGGGAGCATAGACTGCCCGCCCACGGCGGGAGCCCGGATCCCCCGACCTCCAGCCGATCCCCTGACGAGCCGCGGCGCGAAGGAGTGAGCCCGATGGAACCGATCCCGATCATCGGCGGCACCGGTGCCCTCGGCGCCGGCCTCGCCCGCCGCTGGGCCGCCGCCGGCGTGCCCGTCGTCCTCGGTTCCCGATCGGCCGAGCGCGCCGAGGAGGCGGCAGCGACTCTGCGGCAGGCGGTCCCGGACGGCGAGATCAGCGGCCTCCCCAACGGCGACGCCGCGCAGCGCGCCGAGATCGTCTTCCTCACCGTCCCCTTCCGCGCCCAGTCGGAGAATCTCAACAACCTGCGCGAGGCGCTGCGCCCGGGGCAGATCCTCGTCGACTGCACGGTCCCACTCGCGGCGGCGATCAGCGGCAAGGCGACCCGCTCGCTGGGCGTGTGGCAGGGATCGGCCGCCCAGCAGGCGCAGGAGATGGTGCCCGACGGCGTCACCGTCGTCGCCGCCCTGCACACCGTCAGCGCGCCGAAGCTCGCCGACCTCGACGAGCAGCTCGGTGAGGACGTCCTCGTCTGCGGCGACAAGAAGGCCGACAAGGCGCGCGTCGCCCGGCTGATCGAGGAGATCCCGGGCCTGCGCGCGGTGAACGCGGGCGCGCTGGAGATGGCGCGCATCGTCGAGCAGCTGACTCCCCTGCTGATCTCGGTCAACAGCCGCTACAAGACCCACGCGGGCATCCACCTGACCGGCCTGCCCGAGGCCGACCACTGGGCATGAGCCCGGCGCGGCACCGGGTCGCGACCTCGACCGAGGCGTCCTGGCGATGAGGGTCGCGCTCCTGGCGGGCGGCACCGGCGGGGCCAAACTCGCCGCCGGAATGCAGGAGGAGCTCGGCGCCGACCTCGCGGTGATCGCCAACACCGGCGACGACGTCGAGGCGCTCGGGGTGCACGTCTCCCCGGACCCCGACCTCATCACCTACTGGCTCAGCGGCGAAATCGACGAGGAGCGCGGCTGGGGGATCTCGGGCGATGCCTTCGTCGTCTTCGAGCGGCTCGAGCAGCTCGGCGCCCCGAGCTGGTTCGGCCTCTCCGACCGCGACCTCGCCGCCTGTCTCTACCGGTGCCAGTTCCTCGCCGACGGCGGGCGGCCGACCGACGCGCAGGCCCAAATCGCCCGGGGGCTCGGGGTCGAGGCGCGGGTCCTGCCGATGTCCGACAGCCCGGTCCGCACCCGGATCGTCACGCCCGGCGGCAGCCGCGGCCTGCAGGAGTACCTGATCCTCGACGGCGGCCAGCCGCAGGTGCTCGGGGTGGAGCTGGAGGGGATCGAGAGCGCCGAGCCGACGGCCGAGGTGCTGGAGGCGATCCGCGTCGCCGAGGCGATCGTGATCGGCCCTTCGAACCCGGTGATCAGCATCGGCCCGATCCTGGCGCTGCCCGGCCTGCGGGAGGCGATCGCGGCCTCCCCCGCGCCTGTCCTGGCCGTCAGCCCCTACGTCGCCGGCGCCGTGGTCAAGGGCCCGACGGACCGCTTCATGGAAGGCCTGGGGCGGCCGACCACCGCGGCCGGCGTGGCGTCCCTCTACGCGGGGCTGATCGACGCGATGGTCGTCGACGAGGGCGATCCCGACCCGCCCCCCGCCGAGATCCCGACCCTCGCCGCCCCGACCCTGATGGAGGGCGCCGCCGGCCGCGTCCGCGTCGCCCGCACGGTGCTCGACTACGCCGCTACGCTCGGACCCAGTTGAACGTCGCCGCCGTACTTCCCGTCAAGCGCTTCGACGCGGCCAAGCAGCGGCTGGCGCCGGGGATCGACGAGGGGCGGCGAAGGCAGCTCGTCGAGGCGATGGTCGCCGACGTCCTCGAGGCGATCACCGCCGCGCGTGGGCTCGAGCGCCTGATCGTGGTCAGCGGCGACCCGATCGCCCAGGAGCTGGCCGCAGGGGTAGGCGCCGAGGTCGTCTCCGACCCTGCCGACGGCGGCCACGTGGAGGCTGCGCAGGCGGGGATCGCCCGGGCCGAGGCCGAGGGCGCCGAGGCGGTGCTGCTGCTTCCCGGCGACTGCCCCCTGCTCGACCCGCGCGAGGTCGACCGGCTGCTGACGGGGACGCCTGATCCCTACGTCGGGATCGTCCCCGACCGCCACGGCACCGGCACCAACGCGCTGCTGCTCCGGCCCCCTGGCGCGATCGTCCCCGCCTTCGGCGAGGGCAGCCTCGAGCGCCACGTCGCCGCCGCGCGCGCCGCCGGGATCCCTTTCGGGGTCGAAGAGCTGTCCTCGCTTGGACTCGACCTCGACACCCCGGCCGACGTGATCGCGCTGACGCGCGAGCTGGAGCTGCGCCCCGGACGCGCCAGGCGCACCGCCAAGGCGCTGGGGATATGAGCCGCCACAGCATTGCGTGGTTCTTTAGTCCGGCTGCAGACGACAAAGGAACCACGCGATGAGGGAGGTGCGAGTGCGGCCGGTCGAGGGCCTGCCCGAGGTAGGCGAGGGGGCGCCGGTCGGGGGGCTGATCGCCGAGCGGGTCGAGCTCGCCCCTGGAGACGTCGTCGTGATCTCGCAGAAGATCGTCTCCAAGGCGGAGGGGAGGATGCGGCACCTGTCCTCGGTGATCCCGTCCGCCGAGGCGCGCAAGCTCGCCGCCGTGCTCGGCAAGGAGCCGGCGATGGTGGAGCTGATCCTCTCCGAGAGCAACCGGGTCCTGCGGGCCGACCGCGGCGTCCTGATCACGGAGACCAGGCACGGCTTCGTCTGCGCCAACGCGGGCATCGACAGCTCGAACCTGCCGGAGGGGGACGTCGTCTGCCTGCTGCCGGAGGACCCCGACGCCTCGGCCCGCGCGATCAGGGGTGAGCTGGCCGCCGCGACCGGTATCGCCCCCGCCCCCGCGGTCGTGATCGCCGACAGCTTCGGCCGCGCCTGGCGGCTGGGGCAGGCCGAGGTGGCGATCGGCGTCGCCGGGTTGGTGGCGCTCGACGATTGGCGCGGGCGCGAGGACGCCGGCGGGCGCGAGCTGAAGGCGACCGCGATCGCGGTCGCCGACGAGGCAGCCGCGGCCGCAGACCTGGTGCGCGACAAGGCGGACGGCGTTCCCGCCGCCGTCCTCAGCGGCCTCGAGCGCTTCGTCACCCCGGAGGACGGTCCAGGCGCCGCAGCGCTGCGGCGCCCTCGCGAGGACGACCTCTTTCGCTAGAACGGGTTCGCGCCCGCTGGCCGCGACCTAGTCGTCGTCCCGCAGGGCGCCCTTCACCTTCTCGGAGGCCTTCTCGACGCCCTCCTTGGCCTTGCCGCTGGCGCGGTCGACCTTGCCCTCGCGCTTGAGGTCCTTGTCGCCGGTCAGGTCTCCGGCCGCCTCCTTGACGCGTCCCTTTGCATCGTCCTTGTTGCGCACCTCGTCGCTCATCGCTTCCCTTCTGTGGCTTGCCGGTCACCGCTCGGCTACCCGGCTGCAGGCCGGGCTCAACCAGCCACGCGCAGGACCGCGGCGCCGCGGAAGCGACCGCGGCGCAGGTCCTCGAGCGCCCTGTTGGCCTCCTCCAGCGGGTAGGTGGTCACCTCGGTGCGCACCCCCACCCGCGGCGCCAGCGCCAGCAGCTCCTCGCCGTCGCGGCGGGTGAGGTTCGCCACCGATCCCAAGCTGCGCTCCTCCCACAGCAGCTCGTAGGGAAAGGAGGGGATGTCGCTCATGTGGATGCCGGCGCTGACGATCCGCGCCCCCTTGGCGCTGGCCCGCAGCGCGGCCACCATCAGCGCGCCGACCGGGGCGAAGACGATTGCCCCGTCGAGGTCCTCCGGCGGGGCCTCGTCGGAGGAGCCCGCCCATTCCGCCCCCAGCCGGCGGGCGAAAGCCTGCGTCTCCTCGTCGCCGGGGCGGGTGAAGGCGAAGACCCTGCGGCCTTCGGCGACGGCGATCTGGCAGAGGATGTGGGCGGAGGCGCCGAAGCCGTAGAGGCCGATCCGCTTCGCCTCCCCAACCAGCCGCAGCGCCCGGTAGCCGATCAGCCCGGCGCAGAGCAGCGGCGCCGCCTGCTCGTCGGAGTAGCCGGCCGGGATCGGGAAGCAGTAGCGCTCGTCGGCCAGCGCCAGCTCGGCGTAGCCGCCGTCCAGGTCGTATCCCGTGAAGCGGGCGCGGTCGCAGAGGTTCTCGCGGCCGCCGCGGCAGTGGCGACACTCGCCGTCGGTCCAGCCCAGCCAGGGGACGCCGACCCGCTCCCCGGCGGCGAAGCGCTCCGCCCCCTCCCCCGCTGCCAGCACCTCGCCGACCACCTGGTGGCCGGGGACGAGCGGCAGCTTCGGCTCGGTGAGCTCGCCGTCGAGGATGTGGAGGTCGGTGCGGCAGACGCCGCAGGCCCGCACCGAGAGCAGCACCTGTCCGGGCCCCGGCTCGGGATCCGGCAGATCCTCCAGCCGCAGCGGCTGCCGCGGCTCGTGGAGGACCATCGCCCGCATCGTGCCTCAGTAGGTCTCGACGATCTCGTAGAGCGTCGTCCGCTGCGCCGGCCGGCGGCCCGCGGCGCAGGCGGCGTCGATCAGCTGCTCGGGCTCCAGGCGCACCCCGTGCTGGGAGCCCGCCATGCGCGAGATGTTCTCCTCCATCAGCGTCCCGCCGAGGTCGTTGACGCCCCAGCGCAGAGCCTCGGTCGCCCCCTCCAGGCCCATCTTCACCCAGCTCGCCTGCAGGTTGCGGATCGTCTTGCCCAGCGCCAGCCGGAAGGCGGCGGTGTGGCGGAGGTTGTCGGCCATCGCGATCTCCTCGATGCCGTGGGTGCGGCCCAGCATCGTGTTGAAGGGGATGAAGCTGAGCGGGACGAACTCGGTGATGCCGCCCGTCCGTTCCTGGACGGCGCGGACCACCCGCATGTGCCGGGCAAGCTCACGCGGCTCCTCGATGTGGCCGAACATCACGGTCGAGGTCGAGCGCAGACCGGCGCGGTGGGAGGCTTCGATGATCTCCACCCAGCGGTCGGCCGGCAGCTTGTTCGGCGAGATCCGCTGGCGGACGCCGTCGTCGAGCACCTCGGCGGCGGTCCCCGGGGTCGAGCCGAGCCCGCACTCCAGCAGGTACTCGAAGACCTGCTCCGGGGGCCGCCCCGAGCGCTCGCACATGTAGTGGATCTCCATCGGCGAGTAGGCGTGGAGGTGCAGCTGCGGCGCCATCTCCTTGGCCAAGCGCAGCCAGCGCCCATAGGCCTCGAGGGTGAGGTCGGGATGGATGCCGCCCTGCATGCAGAGCTCGGTGGCGCCGAACTCCACCGCCTCCTCGATCCGGGCGGCGAAATCCCCCTCACTGACCTCGTAGGCGTCCGGCGAGCGCCGGCCCTGGCCGAAGCCGCAGAAGGCGCAGCCGACGACGCAGACGTTGGTGAAGTTGATGTTGCGGTTGACGACGAAGGTCGCCAGCTCGCCCGCCAGCTCCGCCCGCAGCTCGTCGGCGGCAAGCCGCATCTCCTCGACCAGCTCTGGCCGGGTCTCGCTGAACAGCGCCGTCAGCTCGTCCTCGCTGAGCGCCTCGCCCTCGCGCCCCCTGGCGATCGCCCGCTCGCTGAGTCCCGCCGGCAGCCTCTCCTCGCTGCGGCGCCCCGAGCCCCTGCGCGGGATGAAGCTCCAGTACTTCAGCTTGATCACGTCGAGGACCCCCTGCTCCATCCACTCGGGGTCCATGTACTGGGGGTAGACGCAGAGCCTCTCGGTCAGCGCGTATCCGCGCGGCGCCAGCTCCTTGCGCACCTGGTGCGGGCTCGGGAAGGGCTCCTCGGGGCTGATGTGGTCCCCGTTGGCCGAGAGACCCCCTAGATCCGTGGCGCCCGCCTCGACCAGCTCAGGCCAGAACTCCGACAGGTTGGGCGGCACCTGGACGCCGACGTCGGGCATCAGGCGCTTGCACTCCTGGATCAGGCGCTTGATCTCGTCGAGGGAAACAGGGCTGGCCCATGCCGGTAGGGGCGGCGGGGATGACCCCTCTCTCGCAACAGCTTGGGAGGCTCACGGGAAGCCTCATCAGCGATCTCGGCGACCTCGGCGCCGTAGTAGCGCGGGTGCGGGACGAAGTTCTGGAGGATCACCTCTTGGATGTGGCCGTGCCGCTGGTGAGAGGACGCGAGAGCTTCCAGTGACTCGACGCGCTCGTCCTCGGTCTCGCCGATGCCGACCAGGATTCCGCTCGTGAAGGGGATCCGCAGCTCGCCTGCGGTTTCGATGGTTGCCAGCCGCGCTGCGGGGTGCTTCGTGGGTGATCCGGCATGCACCGTCTCCATCAATCGCTCGGAGGTGGACTCGAGCATCAGGCCCTGGGAGGCGGTGACCTCGCGCAGCCGCGCAAGGTCGTCCTTGTCCAGCACGCCGATGTTGGTGTGGGGCAGCATGCCCCGTTCGAGGGCTCGCTCGCAGGCCCAGACGACGTAGCTGGTGAAGTCCTCGTGGCCCCAGCTCGCCAGCCGCTCGGCTACGAGCGGGTTGACCTCGGGTCGCTCGCCGGTGAGCACCAGCAGCTCCTTGGCGTTGCGGCGCAGCGCCTGATCGAGCTGCCGCTCGACCTCCTCAGGCGGGTGGACGTGCGCCTGATGCGTCGCGAAGGCGCAGTACTTGCAGTAGCACTGGCACGTCCGGGAGAGGGAGAGGGTGAAGTTGCGGGAGAAGGTGACCCGGCGCACAGCGCCAAGCTACTGCAACCGCCGGGCCGGCCGGCCCGGCGGCGGAGGCGGCTCCCTAGGGAGCCGGTTTGCCGCTGGCGGGGGTGGCCCGTTTCGGGACCGGCGGCCGCACGTGCTCGGGCGGTTCGGTCGGCGGCAGGCCGCCCGGCTCGAGGACGAAGCGGTAGACGGCGGCGGCGACCAAGGCGCCGACCGCGGGGCCGACCAGGTAGGGCCAGACGCCGCCCCACTCGTTGCCGACCAGGGCCGGGCCGAACCAGCGCGCCGGGTTGAAGGAGCCGCCGGTAAGCGGCCCGCCGACCATCACGATGAAGCCCAGCGTGGTACCGATCGCGAGCGGCGCCCACTCCTTGAAGCTCTTCTCCGAGTAGACGGCGGTGAGCACGACGAGAACGAGGCAGAAGGTTCCGACCGCCTCGACGATCGAGCCCTGGAAGTTGCCGCCGAGTAGCGGGCTCACCTGTGCCGCGGCGTAGTGGCTCGCGCGCCCCTCGTCGAGCAGCAGCGCCTTGGAGAGGAGGGCGCCGAGGACGCCTCCCGAGAGCTGGGCGAGGATGTAGATCAGCGCGTCCAGCGGGCTGATCCGGCGGATCGCCGCCGCGCCCAGCGTCACCGCCGGGTTGAAGTGCCCACCACTGACCACGCCGAACATCACGATCAGCCCGAAGAGCAGGAACGCGTGGACGAGGCCGACGACGGCGAAGTCCGTGCCGAACTGGGCCTGGCCTCCGGTCGAGACATACAGAATCACGACGCTGGTGATGAAGAAGACCAGCAACAACGTGCCAATCAACTCAGCCAGATATGCGGCTAGACCTCGCTCCTGCACCTTCTCCTCCTCGATTGCCCGTGAACAGGTAAGCGGCGGCAGTCTACCCAGATTTGCTCAATGAATTACGTTCCCGGTGAGATGAGACGGGCTGTCGCGCTGCTGGCGGCCGTCATCGCGGTTGCCGGTGGAGTCGGCTGCGGCGGGGGCGGCGCTGAACCGGGCGCGCCGAAGGGCGCGACGCTCGTGCTCGATTTCACCCCCAACGCCGTGCACGCCGGCATCTACGCGGCGCAGGCCGAGGGCTTCTACCGCGACGCCGGCCTCGACCTGCAGATCGTCGCCCCCGGCGAATCGACCGACGCGCCGAAGCTGCTCGCCGCCGGCCGCGCCGAGTTCGCGATCCTCGACATCCACGACCTCGGCATCGCCCGCGAGCGTGGCATCGACCTCGTCGGCCTGATGCCGATCGTGCAGCGGCCGCTGGCAGCGGTCCTGGCGCGCGCCGACGGCGAGGTGCGGCGACCGCGCGACCTCGAGGGACGGAAGGTGGGAGTCACCGGCCTTCCCTCCGACGAAGCGGTGGTCGACTCCGAGGTGAGCGCCGACGGCGGCGACCCGGCGCAGGTCGACGAGGTGACGATCGGCTTCGACGCCGTCTCCTCCCTCGCCGCCGGCAAGGTCGACGCCGCCACCGGGTTCTGGAACGCCGAGGGGGTGGCGCTGCGCCGCAAGGGGGTGCCGCTGCGCATCTTCCGGGTCGACCGCTTCGGCGCCCCTCCCTACCCGGAGCTCGTCCTGACCACCTCGCGGCGGACGCTCGAAGCCGAGCCGAAGCTCGTGCGAGCGATGGTGCGGGCGACCAGCCGCGGCTACGCCTTCGCCGAGCGCGATCCGCAGCGAGCCCTGGGCGACCTGCTGGACGCCGACCGTTCGCTCGAACGCGCCGACCAGCAGGCGCAGCTGAAGGTGCTGCTCCCGGTGCTGGGCCCGCAGCCGCTGAACCGGCGCCTGCTCGAACGCTGGGCGGCCTGGGACCTCCGCCACGGGCTGCTGGAAAAGCCGCTCGACGTCGGCGCGGCCTTCGACTTCAGCTGAGCAGGCGCTGGGCCAGCGCGGGCAGCTCCCTGGCCATCCGCGAGCGCGGGACGACGAGGTCGATGCCGGCGGCCTCGGCCGCCTTCTTCTTCTCGACGTCGACGTGGGAGTAGTAGCCGAGCACGGGCATCCCCAGGCCGACGAGCGCCTCGGGATTCTCCGCGTCGAGGTCGGCGACGATCAGGTCCATGCCGTCCCACGAGGTCTCCTCGAGCGAAGGGGCGGTCGTCACCTCGTGACCCGCCGCGCCGAGCATCGCGTCGACCTTGCTGCCGAGCATCAGGTCGGCGGCGATGCTGAGGACCCTCGCCACCGAGGGCGCCTCAGAGCGCCCGCCGCTGGCGGAACTCTTCGCGCACGCTTTCCGGCCGTCCCCACATCTGCACCACCTCGGAGCGACCCTCGCGCACCTCGGCGACGCGCAGCTCTCCAGCCACCCCTTCGCGGTCGAGCTTCTCGAGCACACCGGCGACGGTCTCCGCCGCGGCCGCGTGGCCGAAGCTGTTGGCGACGAGCAGCCGCCAGTGCCAGTCGGCATGGGAATAGACCTGCGCGTTGACCTGGCTCACGGCGACGGCGGTGTCGACGTAGTGGGACTCGTCGTCGATCCGCATGTCAACCTCGAGGTCGGTCCAGTCCGGCGGAAGGGCCTCGAGGATCTGCTTGAACGACGACGCCAGGCTCATCCCCGCAAGCGTAGCGGTCAGCCGGAGAAGACCTGGAAGAGGAGGAACGCGTTGAGGGCGATGATCAGGGCCGCCAGCACGCCCGCCACGGCGGTCAGCCACGGGGGGTTCACGAGGTTGCCCATCACCTCCCGCCTGGCGGCGATCATCAGCAGCGGCACCAGCGCGAAGGGGATGCCGAAGGAGAGCACGACCTGGCTGCCGACGAGGGCGTCGGTCGGGTCGATCCCGACGGCGAGGACGAGGAGAGCGGGAGCGAGGGTGATCGCGCGGCGCAGGAAGAGCGGGATGCGGCGCCGCAGAAAGCCTTCCATCACCACCTGCCCGGCCATCGTGCCGACCGAGGAGGAGGCGAAGCCCGAGGCCAGCAGCGCAACCCCGAAGACCGCCGCGGCGCGGTCGGAGACCAGCGACTTCAGCGCTTCGTAGGCGCCGTCGATCGAGTCGACGCCGGTCAGGCCACTGCCGTGGAAGAGGGCGGCGGCGACGATCATCATCGAGAGGTTCACCAGCCCCGCGAGCGAGAGGGCAATGACGACGTCGACCTTCTCGAAGCCGAGGATCCGCTTGCGCTCCCCGTCGTCGCGGCCGATGATCCGTCGCTGGGTGAGCGCCGAGTGCAGGTAGACGACGTGGGGCATCACCGTCGCGCCGATGATCCCGGTTGCCAGGAGCAGGCTGCCGGTGCCGTCGAAGCCGGGGACGAAGAGGTGGTGGGCGATCTCGCCGCCGTCGGGCTTGGAGTCGAAGAGCTCGAAGACGAAAGAGGCGACGACGACGCCGACGAGGACGGTGATCGCCGCCTCGAGGTGCCGGAAGCCGAGCTGCTGCAGGAACAGGATCGCGAAGGCGCCGGCGCCGGCGATCAGGCCGGCCGGGAAGAGCGCGATCCCGAAGAGGAGGTTGAGGCCGAGGGCGGCGCCGACGATCTCGGCGATGTCGGTGGCCATCGCCACCATCTCGGCCTGCAGCCAGAGGCCGAGCGAGGCGCGGCGGGAGAAGCGGTCGCGGCAGAGCTCGGCGAGGTTCTTGCCGGTGGCGATGCCGAGCTTCGCCGATTGGGTCTGGACCAGCATCGCGATCAGGTTCGCCGCGAGGACCACCCAGAGCAGCAGGTAGCCGTACTTGGCGCCGCCGGCGATGTTGGTGGCGAAGTTGCCGGGATCGACGTAGGCGACGGCGGCGATGAAGGCCGGTCCGAGGAAGGGCCAGATGCGGGCCAGGCCCCGCCGGTGGCCGTCGAGCGAGCGTCGCGCCGCCGCGGCGACCGCAGCCTCCCCCGGCAGGACGGTCTCGACCGTCGCCTCGCGCCCCGGGGGCTTCACCTCGTGGCGTCCTCCGGCGAGGGCAGGAGCAGGTCGGGGCCGGGAATCGGGTTGCCGTGCGGGTCGTGGCTCGGTTCGCCGAGCTTGGCGGCGATCAGCTCCTCGAGCTCCTCCGAGATGTAGTGCTCGAGCACCTCCGCCTCCTCATGCACCCGGTCGCTCGGCATCCCCAGCGCCTCGGAGAGATAGGCCTCGATCAGGCGGTGGTGGCGGATCACCTCCAGCGCCACCCTCTCCCCCGCCGCCGTCAGCCGCACGCCCTTGTAAGGGAGGTACTCGACGAAGCCCAGCGCGGCGAGCCGCTTCAGCATCGAGGTCGCGGTGGCTGGAGTCACGTCCAGCCGCTCCGCGACCTCGCCGTTGGGCACCAGCCCCTCGCCCTTGCGGGAGATCGCGTAGATCGCCTTGACGTAGTCCTCGATCGCCTGTGAGTTAGACACGTCTAAATAAGTTTGACATACCTAAATTCCGCGTCCGTCGCGACCCCCGACCCCGGCCCAGGCCGCGGCCTGGCCCTCGAGCTCCCGCCGGGACGGCGGGCCGAGTTGCCGGTTTCTCCCGCTATCCGACAGAAGCCGGCAACTCGTGCAACCGCGGTCGCCGGGGGCGGCGGCGGCACTTGGGGCGGCCGCGACGGGGCCGCGACCGGGGGGTTCCTAGAATCATTGGGGTGAGCGAGACGGCGTTGATCGAGCTGGACGCGCAGTACCGGCAGCTGCGGGAGGAGTGCGGGCTGCTCGACCGCTCCGAGCGCGGCAAGCTGATCGTCACGGGATCGGAAGCAGCCGAGTACCTGCAGGGCCAGCTGACCAACGACCTCGAGGCGCTGGAGGCCGGCGAGGGCTGCTACGCGGCGCTGCTCGACCGCAAGGGGCACATGCAGGGCGACATGCGCGTGCTGCGCCCGGGTGAGGAGCCGGACCTCTGGATCGACACCGAGGAGATCGCGCTGGAGGCGGTGCGGCGCCACCT
>Ga0308175_100001179_pt1 | contig 17586 bp, 26 predicted proteins | sample PhyCR1_3_FD_203893 | JGI IMG/M metagenome (GOLD analysis project Ga0308175, IMG submission 203893) | Soil microbial communities from UC Gill Tract Community Farm, Albany, California, United States - DLSLS.C.R1 | ecosystem: Environmental > Terrestrial > Soil > Agricultural land | place: USA...
GTGCGGTGTTTGGAGCCATCGTACTTTTGGGCAATCAGCTTGCGATACCAGGCCAGGATGGTCTCCGGTTTACCCGCTGAGGCAATCGGTTCGAGCATCCTACGCCCGAGTCGCTCGCCGATTTCTGCCAAGGTGGATCGTTGTGGATCAGTGAGTCGCAGTCGTGCCGGCAGGTGTGCCCGGAGGATCCTGTTTTCCGCAATCAGATATTCATTCTGGAGCAGAAGTTGTCGGTTCACCATGCCGGTGAGGTAAGCCAACAGGCGCGCCACATGCGTATTCTTCATCGAAACGCACCATCATACGTGCCTTATGTTTCAATGCGTTCGACTAATTTGACCTTACGCCCATGATCAGCCTGTCACCGGAACCAGCTTGAGGACGCTTGAATCCAACGCTCTCGGCTTCGTAGGAACGTGGCGCTGGCAGAACGAGTGCATGTCAGTGAAGGCCTTCAGAGCGATCTCCGGGTTTGGCGTCTGGGGCCCTTCCCCAAAAAAGCAAAAACAATGCGGCTCGCCCGAATAGGTCAGCACTTCCAAGTCCTTAACAAGGGCGCGCAGTTCGGGAATCAATACTTCCTGGTTGAAGTGATTAATCGGCTGTATATCGCCCTGAATAATCAAAATGGGGCACTGTATTCGCGCAAGCTTGGCGCATGTCAGCTTCTGAAACTCAGCGGTGTAATAGCGCTTTGGATTCGCCGAGATGTCGGCAGCATCCGCGGGCGTATAACGCTCGCCATGTTTGGGGACGCTGGTGTTATAGACGCCCGTCAGCAGATGGCTGGCCGGCTCTTCGGGTACGATGGCGGTCTGAAGATATTGCCCAGGTCTGGCTCGGGAACTCCGGGTCCTTTATCGCAAACCATAATGCGTACACCCAATGGTTCACGGTGCCAAAGTCGCGACTACCGCGCAGCATCGGCGTACAGCCGAACTGTTTCTTGTCCTCGGGTGTATGATTTGGAGATTTGTGAAACGGAGCGCGGCACCACCAGTGGATGCTAATAGGAGGAAACGCGTATGTGGTTGGTCGGTACTGGTTTGTATTTGGCGTTGACCGATCAGTGGACCTCGGCGGCCGCTGCATGGGCCGTGCAGGCAATTGCGCTGAGCATCGAATCATCGGCGGCCGTCACGGCCGCTCCGCTCAGAGCCGGAGTCGTTCGATGACGAAGGGTTTCGCTGACCGGCGAACGTTTCTCGCGACGACCGTCGGCTGTCTCGCAGGAGCGCAAGCACGGGCTCAACTCCTGATCACTCGGCCGGTTGTCTCGGAAGAGGCTTGTCCGCTGGAAACCATCCACCCTGTAGCGAGTGACGGACACCGCGGCCTCGTGCGCGGCGCAGCTGCGGTGAGCGGTTGGGGCTCCGCGCCGAACAGCAAACCGGAAGTCACAACGGTTGCAAGTATCGTGTTCACACTCATCCGGATGATGTTCTTCGGTCGGTTCAAGCAAATTCTCCTTTAGCAAAACGGCGGATGCCCTCGTCAAGTCCGTACAACTCAACCAACCTCGAGCGCAAAAAATTTCTTAGCCTTCCGCTCGCCAAATACGATGTTCTCCATCTCTCTTTGCACGGTTATGCAGACATGGAATTTCCAGACCGGTCAGCGCTCGTGTTTGCCCCCGCTCCCGAATCAACCGACTCAGGATTCCTACAAGCTCGCGAGATTCGCCAACTTCACCTCAACGCTCGCCTAGTGACGCTCAGTGCCTGCAAAACGGCCGTAGGCCCTGTTTACGGAAGTGGAACAGCGAGCATTGTCAATGCGTTTATCGAGGCTGGAGCCCAGAGCGTCGTGTCAACTCTTTGGGACGTCGACGATAAAGCCGGCCGCAAGCTGATGGAGTCGTTCTATCGCCATCTTGCCGGGGGCGAAGGCCGAGCTCAGGCGCTCAGGGAAGCGAAACTGGAATTTGTTAGGTCGAATGAGCCGCCCTACTACTGGGCGAACTTTCAGATGGTCGGGGATGCGATAGAACCCTTGTATCCGAACCGAAAGCTCTCAACGGCGAATGGCAGGACAAATAGTGACCGAGCGGTGCAATGACGCGAACTGAACGTGAACGCTGTCTGGCTAAGATCCAGCAGCTAGTAAAGGACAACTTTTACGATCCCGAATTTCGAGGAAAGAATTGGGACGCCATCGTTGAGCAGCACCGTTCCACTGTTCTCGCCGCGGACGATCTGGATGCATTTGAGAAAGCTGCGAACAACACATGCTAAAGGAACTTGGTTCCGGTGCACTGGGTCTGCTGCGCGAAACCAGCAAGATCAGTTCGCGAAACGCCATCGCGGCAAGTTTCCGGGCCCTTGACACACCGGCGGACGGTCATCGCTGGATTTTCCAAGACGTGGCCCCGGGCGGTCCCGCGGATCGTGCCGGTATCAAACCCGGAGACGCGTTGCTTCGAATCGACGGCAACGACATCGTTCCTCAATCGAAGCCGTCGTTTGCTATGGGAATGGAAACGCCCATTGTCATCCGACCAGGCGATCAGTCGGGTACAAGGACGGCTACCATCTCCACACGAAAGGCGAAGCACCGGGACAACCCGGCCGCCGAGCCGCGCGCCGTTGTTCATCCCTTCAAGACGGTATCGGCGTTCTCAAGGTAAGCCTGTTTCCGGGCAAACTCGGGATCGATTTTGCTCGTGACGTAACCAATGCGATCGATGGTGAGCTAAACGATGCCGATGGACTCATCATTGACTTGCGCGCCAACCCGGGCGGCGGGCTGTTTCCTTCAGAGGCAAACACGCCGCTCACGCGCGATAATCTCTGGCGCTGGAAGCTGTTTCCAAAGCTGAAGGCGATCGGTCTCGATTGGGCGAACTTCCAGGTGATGCGCCGAACGTATGCGACCTGGTCAAAACAAATCGGCGTTGATGCTCATACACGCTCTGCGCAGATGGGCAACACGGTAGACGTGAATGAAAACGAGTACGCCGTGGCAAGCTTCGAGCAGAAGCTCGCCGCGGTAGTCAAATTGGAGACAGCCGTTATTCAATAACGGCGCGGGAAGTTGTAAACCATTTTCCGAGGTTGAGGCGAGGGGAAGGGGCTTAGGTTGGGGAGGAATGTGGTTGCAACACCCTCCTCCCCGGCTCCGCGAGGTGATCGGGGAGAAACGAAAACGGCTTAACGCAGTAATCGCAGTAACAAGTTAAACTTCAAAGATCTCTAAATGGATGATTTCATGGAACGGGAGACGGGGATCGAACCCGCGACGTCCAGCTTGGGAATCTTGAGCTCGTTTGCAAATAAACAACTTATGCGCCCATGGACGACCATCCTGATCATTTGTACCCATGGACGTCACAGGTTTTGTTCGAAAACCCGGCTTAACGAACTAATGTGAACTAAACCGGGCGGTTCGGGTTTTAGCTCCTGAAACCAAGTCAGCCAGTCATAGATTCCCTTGCCCAACGCGCGCCAAATTGGCTTCGGCGCTGACGCGAGGTGAGGGTTGGAAAACAGTAACGCCCGACGTGTGTCTCCGATGGAGACGTTAACGTCAATGGAGCCGGCCGGAACGGCATTGAAGCGAATGGTGCCCGAGTTGGTCGTATCGAAACAGAAGCTTCGGCAGGCGGCAGGCATTTCGTTGGTCCGGAGTAAGCGCGAGGAAGGGAATCAGGTTCTGGCGTTCAGTTCCAGACCATTCGTCATGTGCGGGCTACCCGTCCGAAAGCCCTCGGCGGATCAACTTCTGTTCGAGAGGAGGAACGGGAACTTTCTGCTGCAGATCACAGGGCATCCCGAGTTCGGACTGCCGTATGGACAAGATCGGCTGATTCCGATCTATCTGGCTACGCTGGCGGTGCAGCAGAAGAGTCAGGTGGTTCGATTCCGTTCGGGCGCCGAGATGCTCGATACTTTCGGCATGAGCAAGGGAGGAAAAGAATACCGAAGGCTCGTCGAAGCCTTCGAGCGCATCTTTGGTGCCACCATCTTCTTCGGTTCCGATCGCGTCAAGGGAACAGCGAAAGTCGTTCAACGATCGCGTTTCAACTTCCTGCGGGAAGCACGAACTGGTACCACCGGCATGCTGACCCAAGCGCGTTATCGAAAGACTTCGAAAACACGGTCGTCCTTAGTGACGAGTTCTACAGCGAGATCGCAGCCCATCCGATTCCAACAGATCTAGAGGCCGTGAAAGTACTCGCGGGAGCGCCCGCCATCCTTGACCTATTTATGTGGTTATCGTATCGCGGCCACATCGCGCAACGAGAGGAGAAGATTCCCATTTTCGGGTCGTACGGTTTGGCTCAGCAATTGGGTTCTGTTGAGTACTCGCGACACCGTCGATTCCGGGTCAAGTTGGATGAATGGTTGAACTCAATCCGAGTGCTCTGGCCGGATTGTCCAGCGCACATCACGCCAGAAGGGGAATACCTCGGGATCGGGCCGGCAACTGCGGTGACGGCGAAGGGGCCCTGACGTGTCTTTGCGATCTTATCTGCCCAACACCAATTCACATCGGCGAGTCTCACTCGGAGAGATCGACACCGTGGTTTCGGAGCGCCTCGGTTCGACGCGGGGCTTAGGTAAATCGCAGCCGGCGTGCTTCAATCGGCAAGTCGCCATGTATTTGGCCAGCCACATCGGGCGCTGGAGCGCAACCACGATCGGCCGGTTTTACGGTGGCCGGGATCATTCGACTGTCGTGCACGCCATTCAACGGGTCGAGCGCTTGCGCGTAGCCGACGTCGAGATGGAGGCACTGCTTTCTGAGTTCGAAAGAAGTCTTGCGAGTAATAAAGAGCAGGGAACTCGGGCGACGCTTCCGAGACCAATCGGGTCCAATCAGGTTGCGTTGCGAGTTTACCAGCGATTGGAACCAGGGACACCGGACCCTCGGCCAGCGGAACAGCTCATGGGGAATGGCAGCGAACGCATCATCTATTCAGAGGGTTAGAGACTGGCACTTCGGTGCTTTGGCGAGGAAATTGGAACTGCCGACGCAACTCCGGATTCGCGATGTCTATAGATGACTAACTTCGCTGTCAGGCGCCCTATGCGGGCGCTTCGTGTGATAGATCTTCATCGCCCGCTGCGGATGAGCTATTACGAGCGAGTTTGCGAATGGCACTTGCGTGAACTTCGCTGACGGTGACCTCGACAGCGACCTTCTTATCGCCATTCGGCACTTCTTTCTGATAGGTCCGATAACGGAGTTGTCCTTCGATCTCAATGTGGGCACCCTTTTGGAGTGTTCCAGCAAAATGTGCCAGCTTGCCCCAGACCACGATCCGGTGCCATTCCGTGCGGCTGTCGTAAGCTCCCGACTCGTTCTTCCAGCTCGTTTTTGTGGCGAGAGAGAAAGACGTCAGAGAGGCGCCATTTTCCAGTTGTCGTGTTTCGGGATCGGAACCGATAAACCCGATGAGATCGATTTGATTCTTGAACATTGTTTTGTCTCCTTTTCGTTCGCCCGGTTCTGCCGGGGCACCCGAAAAGCAAGGGGGCCGCTCCCCAGCCGAGGACGACAGTTTTTGGGAAGGGGACCCAAACTGGTTTTGGGGAAGGAGTCCGAAGCCGAAGGCCGCGCCGCGAAACTTTCGGCCGAGAGCGCCGGGCGCGGGAATTACCCGCAGCGAGTGCCCGGCAGAGCTGGGTAACAAAGGAGATAACGGCAAGAATCTCATTATCAGCGGGAACGTGTGATTGCGAACAGACGCTTGGGATCGCTCATGATTGATTTAGTCTTAGCTGAGGAGCAGGCAGCGTAGGGTCCAAATCATGGCGACGGCTCTTATCTCAGGGCTTGCCGGTACTGGTCGAAGTCACGGGAATGATCTAAACGGGGGATGTAACGTGTCGTTACCGGAACGAGGAACTGGTCCGTGACGTCGGGTTATCGCCTAGGCAGCTTGACATACATGCGTGGCGCCGAGGTACCGGGCGTTCTTATGCTCGCAATCCACATTAAATCCCGGATATTCTAGATACATGGCCAGCCTACCGTCCACACCAGCCGGGTTTGAGGAATTGGTCGAGTTCGCTTTACGCGGCAAGACACCGGAAGAGGTGCTGAACTTCCGACCGTCGCCAGAGCAACAAGAACGCATGCGAGACTTGATCGCTAAAGAGCAGATGGGAACGCTGACTCCTACGGAAAAGGCAATGCTTGACACTGCCGAACAGTTGGAACACCTCGTGGTGCTGATGAAGATGAAAGCCGCATCCCGGCTTGGATGAGCACCCGGATACCGCAGCGGTTTCGGGATCAGGTAGAGAAGATAGCGGATGACAGATGCGAATATTGCTTGTTATCCCGTCGCGTCTCGTTCTACCCACATGAGGTGGACCATATCGTTGCCGTCATGGAGGCGAGACGATCTTCGAGAACCTCGTCCAAGCCTGCTTTCGCTGCAACAGAAATAAGGGGCCGAATCGGCTTCAACCGACAGAGAAGGGAATCGGGCGTTTCTATTCGATCCCAGACGTCAGAGGTGGGCGGATCACTTTCGATTGGACTTCCCTATCATCACTCCGTTGACCCCAGTAGGGGAAGCAACCGTGCGAGCTTTGAAGCTGAACCACCCGGATCGGATCTTAGAGCGCTTGAATGATCCACATTTGAAACGATCCTGAACGGTGTGAGATATTTCGACGGGAACGCTCCTGTGGTAGTCCGGAAAATTCCTGTGCTCCGCAATAAATCGGTGGCGAAGCTGGGGTGCGGTTTCCCATCGGTACTCGTGATGCAAACCGCCAAGGATCCTGTGGTCCGCAAAAATTCAATCAGGTAGTCGAATCAGGTGAATGGCCGTGAGACCATTGCCAAGTTTTCAGAATCTTCCCACGGCTCTCGAAGCTGAGCGTCACGTTAAAAACTGTCGTTTCGGACTGCGTCCGCTTCTACGCTGCAGCCTGGCGTACCCGGGCCGCCTTGGCCGCCGAGAATCTGTTCTTACGTAAACAACTGGCCTTGTTCCAGGAGCGCGAGAAGAAAGCTGCGCCAACGACACCTGCCGATTGCTTCGTGTTTTCGAAACTGGCTCGCTTCTTCGACTGGCGCAGCGCTTTGGTGATCGTGAAACCCTCCACTCTGATTGGCTGGCATCGAACTCGCAAGGTCGAAGAATTCATGCGGCATGTTGGTAGAACTTCAGCAACCCACCTAGGCGCTCGTGACATCCGACGCGCGATTGATCGCGTGAAGGCGGGCGAGCCGGGGAAGGGAAGAGCAGCATGTTTTCTTTGCCTTGGTGGTTGCGTTCATGATGATAATGCTTTACAAATTCAGCTATGGTGCGTCGCAACGAAGCCTCACCAAAAAGGATCAGCTTCGATAAGCACTCGCTCTTAATCGAACGTACCCAGCGTTCGGCAAAGGCATTCAGATTCGGACTCCGAGCTGGCAGCCTGAGAGGTTGAACTCCGCCGGAGCGAAGTGTGGCTTGGAAGGAAGCGCAGAACTTGCTGTCCCGGTCATGTAGAGCAAAGCGGATTGGAAGCAGCGGGCCATCGGTAGCATCGACGGCGTTGCGAGCCATCTGGATCATCCACTCCTGGTCCGGATGCCGTGTGACGCCGGCAACGGTGACACGTCGGGTCTCAACATGAAGAAAGAACAGAACATAGTGTGTCGCCAAACCGCGCCAGGTGAGCACTTCGACGGTGAAGAAATCAATACCAGCCAGAAGGGCCATATGAGAGCGAATGAAGTCCGCCCAGCTTGTTTGTTGACGGCGCTTAGGGGCCGGCGCGATACCGAACCGGCGTAGGATATTGCCAACGGTTTGATCGGAAACGCTATGGCCGAGGTTCTGCAAGGCTCCCGCGATGCGATCGTACCCCCAGCTGCTATTCTCACGAGCCATTCGGACGACCAGTTCAACTATCTCTCGTCCGACAGGAGGACGCCCCGGGTAGGTGCGGTGTTTGGAGCCATCGTACTTTTGGGCAATCAGCTTGCGATACCAGGCCAGGATGGTCTCCGGTTTACTCACTGAGGCAATCGGTTCGAGCATCCTCCGCCCGAGTCGCTTGCCCATTTCTGCCAAGGTGGATCGTTGTGGATCAGTGAGTCGGAGTCGTGCCGGCAGGTGTGCCCGGAGGATCCTGTTTTCCGCAATCAGATATTCATTCTGGAGCAGAAGCTGTTGGTTCACCATGCCGGTGACGTAAGCCAACAGGCGCGCCACATGCGTATTCTTCATCGAAACGCACCATCATACGTGCCTTATGTTTCAATGCGTTCGACTAATTTGACCTTACGACAATGTGCTGCTGCCGTTCATCCTGCATCGGCCGCGCTCTGATGAGGTACGGCAATCTGGGATTCACCGATCCGATCTGCACGATTACCCCCGGTTTCGCTCTGGACTTCAGCGGCCACAACCTGGAATCGCTTCAACTGCGCCGTTCCGAAGGAAGTTGTAAGAGCAACATCGGCAGCATCCCTACCGACCGCCATCAAGACGCGACCTATGCGGGAACTGTTATGGCGCGCATCAAAGGTCCACCACCGGTCGCCTAAATAGGCTTCGAACCAGGCACTGAAGTCCATCGGCGTAGGTGCAGGGGGAACCCCGATGTCGCCCAGATAACCAGTGACGTACCGTGCGGGAATGTTTAGAGCGCGACAGAACGTGACAGCCAGGTGTTGAAAGTCTCGGCACACACCGGTTCTCTCCGTATAAACATCCAGAGCTGTCTTCGTTGATCGCGCAAAGTGGTACCCGAATGTCACTTTGGAGTTGACCCATTCACAGATCGCTTTCACGCGCCTCCACCCGTTTGGGGTATTCCCAAAAAGCTCGACTGCGATATTGGACAGCAGATCCACTTCGCTGTACCGGCTGGGAAGGAGATATCGTATAACATCGGTGGGAAGTTCTCCGACCGGCACTTCTGGTGCGTCGGGATCCTCGGCGTCGCCCTTTCCGCTATCTCGAATCAGAGTTGAGTTGTAGAACCGAATCGTACCCGCAGGAGCAACGATCCGAGAACACAGGTTGCCGAAACTATCCGTGTAGGTGTCGGTTTTGCGTTCGGGTTCCGTACGCAAAACGTCAGGCTCAAGTAGATCCGCTGTCCGGGATGCATGAACGTTCAACAGTGCAACAATCGGCACGTCAATCGGTGTTTCGAAACTGATGTCATAACCCAAGCGGATCAGCATGAGACAACTCCTGAGATCTGGCCGGCCCTGGGTCCGGCGTTCCAAAGATTCCGGCTGTTGGCTACGAGGCGAAAGAACGCATCAGGGTTCTGATCAGCACGTACCGCCAGTGTAACTGAGAGCTGGTGAGATTCTCTAGTTGCAACAATAGCCTTTGAACAGGAATTGCAGGGAGGGACATGACTTATTGTTTGGGGATTGTGACCAACGAGGGCCTGGTAATGGCCTCGGACTCGCGGTCCAATGCTGGCTTCGACCAGGTGAATGTTTGCAGGAAAATGCATACCTTCGTCCAACCGGGCGAGCGTGTTTTCATCATGTTGTCGAGCGGCAGCCTTTCCATCACCCAGTCAGTGATCACTCTGTTGCGGAAAGACTTCAATAGCGGCAAGGGTCTGGCAGAAGCAGCATCTCTCTACGAGGCTGCACGCATTGCAGGAGATTGCGTTCGCCGTGTTTCAGACCTCGATCGCGCCGCCCTCGAACGCGACCAGTTTTCCTTCAACGTCAATCTGCTTCTGGGCGGTCAGGTGCGGGGCGCCGAGCCTCCGAACCTCTACCTCATCTATCCGCAGGGCAACCCCTTACGCGCCACCGAAGACTCGCCGTACCTTCAACTGGGAGAGGTAAAGTACGGCCGTCCAATCTTGGACCGCGGGGTCGATTGCAAGACACCGTTGGAGACCGCAGCCAAGTACGCTCTCTTGTCCTTCGATGCAGCCATACGGTCAAATCTCACGGTTGGCCCTCCTATCGAGATTTCTCTCTACCGAAGAGACACCTTTGAGCTCGGACGCTACCGTCGTTTCCTCGCGACTGATCAGGACCTTAATGTGATCCATTCCTCCTGGGAGGCATCGCTGCGCCGTGCGGTAGAACAACTCCCGGAAATCGCATTCGAAGCTCCATCTCCCGAGTGATCACAAGCCGATTCACAGAAGCGCAGAAAGAGTATTTGTGATCACAGGCAAGCGCGAGCTATACTCGTGCTTACCTAACCGGTCCTGTTCCAGGTCGAAGAGCCCCGGCGAATCGAGCAAACCTGAAGGAACATGGCAACCTCGTATTTACCCTCCGACCGCGGAAGCTACGCACCACTCCGGGATTACGAATTGGGCGCTGCTTACGACGAGATGTTCCGAGCAAACGGCCGGCCACGCTCGCACTACAAGCCTCTGTACTCTCGCCTACTGCACCTGCCTCCGGAGGAACTGGATCGCAGCAAACGGGAGGCGGATCTATCGTTTTTCAATCAGGGAATCACGTTCACAGTCTACGGCCGGAATGAAGGAACTGAGCGGATTTTCCCTCATGACCTTCTGCCCCGTATCATCCCGTGCGCTGAGTGGGAGCTGATCGAGCGCGGGCTCAAACAGCGGATTACTGCACTCAACCTGTTCCTGAAGGATGTTTATCATGAACAGCGCATCATCAAGGACGGCGTCATTCCTGGTGAGCTCGTCTATACCTGCCCACACTATCGCCGTCAGATGCGAGGCATCAAAGTGCCCCGTGACGTTTACGTGAGCATCTGTGGAACCGATCTGATCCGCATGCCTGATGGCCAGTTTGTTGTTCTTGAAGACAATCTGCGAGTGCCTAGCGGCGTCTCGTACATGCTCACCAGCCGCAAGGTGACGAAGCAGATTTTTCCAATGCTGTTCCGAAAATGCGGAGTGCGCCCGATCGAGCAGTACAGTCAGGCTCTTTTGTCCACGCTTCGCTCGCTTGCTCACGAAGGACGTGCAAACCCGACCACCGTCCTGCTAACGCCGGGCGTTTATAATTCCGCTTATTTTGAACATACCTATCTTGCACGGCAAATGGGCATCGAGATGGTTGAAGGCCGTGATCTCGTCGTACACGACAACATCGTCTACATGCGTACGACTTCAGGTCTGCAGCGTGTGGACGTAATTTACCGTCGCGTGGACGACGACTTTCTTGATCCACTTGCATTTCGTACCGATTCGTCCTTGGGCTCAGCCGGTCTTTTCAATGCATATCGCGCGGGCAACGTTGTTTTTGCAAATGCACTCGGAACAGGCGTCGCGGATGACAAGGCAATCTATGCCTACGTCCCCGAAATCATCCGGTACTATCTCGGGGAAGATGCACTCTTGAACAATGTCGAGACACTGCTGATGAGCAACTCATCGCACCGTAAACACGTCTGCCAGAACCTGCACAAGTACGTCGTCAAAGCCGTGGGCGAGTCCGGGGGGTACGGAATGCTGATCGGCCCACACAGCACGGCGGAACAGCGCGAAGAATTCAGGAGCCGGATTGAGGCGAATCCTCGCAATTACATTGCACAGCCGACGATTTCGCTATCGACGGCACCTTGTTTCATTGATGGGGGCCGTATCGAGCCGCGGCACATTGATCTTCGTCCATACGTGCTCTTCGGAGATGCCATAACCATCGTTCCTGGCGGCCTCACCCGCGTCGCGCTTCGAAAAGGATCACTGGTTGTCAACTCCTCCCAGGGTGGCGGTTCTAAGGACACTTGGGTGATGCAGAACTGAGGACAACCCATGCTTTCTCGTGTAGCTGACAGCCTGTATTGGATGAGTCGTTACTTCGAACGTGCGGACCACTGTTGTCGGGTACTCGAAGCTAATTACAACGTCCTGCTGAATCCGTCCAAACCTTCCAGAGAGCAGCGTTGGTTGCGAATCATCCAATCACTCGGTCTGGAGGTCGATCACAAGCTTGGCGACTCGCAAGCGACCACGCAGTTGATTGTGCAGCCGCAGAACCGCTCGGCGATTGTCTCTTGCATCACTAGCGCTCGCGAGAACGCCAGTCAGGTACGAGAACAGATTAGTTCCGAAATGTGGGAGCGATTGAACCAGCTCTATCATCAAGTGAACAGCACCCCATCATCTCCCGAAGAGGACCTACAGGCAGTTCGCCTTTTGTCTACATTTCGGGACGGAGCCTATAAGTTCTACGGAGTGACCGACTCCACCATGAATCATGGTCAAGGCTGGTACTTCATTCAGTTTGGCCGATACATGGAACGCGCGTGCGGCTTGTCAAGGCTTCTGGATGCCCACTTCTCAGCTTCATCAGGCGCGGACGATCTGGACTGGGTAAGTCTTCTCACCAGTTGCTCCGCTTTCGAGGCCTACCGGAAGGTGCATACCGCGGATCTAGCACCGGATCGCGTTGCAGAGTTCCTTCTTCTAAACCCTGAGTTTCCTTACACGGCGCGCTATGCGGCCGATCAGATGAGCATCGCTTTAGAGAAGATCGGGGAATTGACCGCGAGCCGCAGGAACGCTTTGAGCGATCGAATTGTCGGGAAGCTCCAGGCATCCCTTACCTACGTTCAGATCGACGAGATCATGGAACGAAACCTGCATGCCTACCTCAATGCAGTCCTGCAGCAGTGCCAGGATCTGCACTCTGCAGTTCACGAGGTCTTCATCGATTACCCGATCGAATCTGCCTTCGAGGCTTGATATGTTCTACGCCGTCCGCCACTTCACTCGGTTCCGTTATAGCCGGCCTGTCTGGCAAAGTGTCATGGAAGTCCGTATGCACCCGCGCAGTGAACATATGCAGCGGTGCTTTACGTTTCAACTCTCGGTCAGTCCACGCGCCCGCATATTCTCTTATGCGGATCACCTGGGCAATCTGGTTCACCACTTCGACATTCCGGCTCCTCACAAACACCTCACGATCGTCGCTGACGCACTGGTTGATGTGGATCCGCCCGAGCCGTTACCGGACACTCTCGGTCCTGGCGCATGGGAAGAATTGGACCGTATAATCGAGCTTGAGGACTACTGGGACGTGCTTGAGCCCAGCCACTTCGCCAAGCCCTCTCCTGAACTGGCTCAGTTGGCGCGAGAGTTCGGCGTCTCGGAGCGCGAGGGAAAGGATCCGCTCGAGGTGCTACGATACCTCAACGATCAGATCTATAACGCGTTCAGCTACGTCAAAGAGAGCACAACGGTTAACTCGCCCATCGAGCACCCGCTGCGCAACAGGGCGGGAGTGTGCCAGGATTTCGCCCATATCATGACAGCACTCGTGCGCGGCCTGCGCATTCCATGCCGCTATGTGAGCGGCTACTTACATCACTGCTCCTCACATTCCGATCGATCCACAGATGGCGCGACGCACGCTTGGGTGGAAGCACTCTTGCCCCGCCTAGGATGGGTGGGATTCGATCCGACGAATAACCTCGTCGTCAGCGGCCGCCACATTCGAACTGCGGTCGGACGCGATTACGCCGATGTTCCGCCTACCGCAGGAATAATGAAAGGAAGAACGGAAACGGAACTGCAGGTTCGTGTCCGTGTAACCCCATCGGAAGCCATCCTCCCTCCTGACCAGGAGTTCGCTTCGGATGAAGAATGGTCCCGTTTTCTCGAGAAGGACCAGGAAGCAGAAGTCCTCATAGCTCAACAGCAACAGCAGCAGCAATAGACGGTGGCAACATGCCGAAACCGGGTTGGTTTCAGTCGGTTGTAGGCGAGAGCGAACTCACGGGTCGAACCGAGAACGAGGGATGTTACGCGACACTACGGGGCACGTACTTTGACCCTTAACATCGCATTAACCTAGCTGCGCGGTCGAAGGCAACAGCATTCGGGCGATGAACCGGGGACGGTGAACCAATTGTGACTGCTGCCAGTCTCCGGCCACCGGGATTACGTCGCGCGACGACCCACTCCCCTTATGGCGTGGCAATCCTTGGGACAGAGCCGGAGATCAATCCCTTTTCTAGTCCTTCCTGGAAATCGCATGCTGCTGGGCGAGTTCTTCAGTTGAATCGAGCTCCAATCGGGAGGGATCGCGATTCACTTTTTGCCGATTGTTCGGGCCCACTGCAGTGTGAAGCTTGGAGCGTCCTTGATACCGCCTTTCCCTTGTAACGAGCAAGTTGGGATACCCGCAAAGCGGCCGGCGCGTCAGCCTGTATCCTACAAACATGAATCGGCGTTCATTCCTCGGCCTCTCTGCTGGCGCGGCTCTCACCCGGAAATCATTCGCCGAAACCGGACCCGTCAATAAGCGCGAACGCATGCTCAGGTGGCTAGCTGGGCAGAGCCCGCCCGATTACACGCCCGCTGCCTTCTTCCTCCACTTTGGGAACGGCTACAGTAGTGGATCCGCAGCTGCCAAACGGCACTTGGAATTCTTTCACTACACCGACATGGACTTCCTGAAAATTCAATTCGAGCAAACGTACACGCGCCAGGATCTCCTTCAGAAACCCAGCGACTGGTCGAAGCTCAAAGTAGCCAAACTCGACTTCTACGAACCACTTCTGCAAACCGTCCGCGAACTTGTTAGGAGCGAGAAGAAGAACTCGCTGATCGTGATGACGCTTTACTCGCCCTTCATGTCCGCCGGTCAATGCGCAACTACACCGTTACTCATCCAGCACCTGAAAGAAAATCCAGAGGCAGTGAAGAAAGGTTTTGAGATTCTCACCGAGAGTCAGCTGCTGTTTGTGCGCGCCTGCATCAAGGAGGGGGTCGACGGGTTCTACGCATCCACACAGGGCGGCGAAGCTGAGCGCTTCGGCAACTCAGCCGTTTTCAACAATTACATCAAGCCCTTCGATCTTATATCGATGCGAGAAATAGCGAGCACCTGTCAGTTCAACATTCTTCACGTTTGTGATTACGTGGCTCCGTATGCCGACTATGCTGCGTATTACGACTACCCCGGTCACATTGTCAATTGCAACCTCAAATTGCTGGACCGGCGCATATCCGTAACCGAGATCAGCAGCCGCTTCAAACGCCCTTTCATGGGGGGCATGGACCGCCATGGAATCATTGCGACCGGTTCCGCGGAGGAAGTAGAAGGCGAAATTCGAAAGGTGGTGAAAGCTGCTGCGAAGCCGTTAATGCTAGGAGCCGATTGCACTGTGGAAGCGAACACGGACTGGAGCCGCCTCAAACAAGCGATATCGGTAGCTCACAGTATTGCCTGAAAGAAGAACCGCAAAAGGATGGGACGCGCCCAAGGTCAGTCTTGACTCAGGGCATTCACATACGAGCATCTACACCGCGGAGGCCGATCTCACCGAAGAACAAGCGCATCGCTCGCTCCTCAACCGGCGATTCAAATTCCAGACCGATGACATCCGGAACTCTTTGCGGATCAGTGGCCAGTGGAAGGTGACACGCGGTTGCGACGCAAGCGAGACTCAGCACAAGGACAACTCAAATGAAATCAATATTCGGAGTAGAGATTCCGGACAGCCTTCGAGAACTGACTGACCCGAAGGGTTGTGGGCTCATCGTCTACGACATGCAGGTAGGCATCATCGGACAGATCGAAGACGGTGCTGCAATTACGGACCGAGTGAAGCAAGTGCTGGAAGTCGCGCGTGCATCCGGCATGCGTGTCTTTCATACCCGCCACCTTTCTTTGCCCAAACAGTTGATGGGCGCCTTTCAATTTCGCCAGGCCATGTCATGGCAGCGGCAGGAGGACGCCGAAAAGGTCCAGCCCTGGTTTCTGCGCGATAGTCCCGGATTTCAGATCGTGCCTGAACTGGAGCCTTTGCCCGGTGAGGCGGTGTTCGACAAGATCACAATGTCGGCGTTCGAAGGAACCCCGCTCGCCATCGCACTGCGCGACTGCGGCATTCGCTCTTTCCTCATCATCGGAGTTGCTACCGAGATTGGCATCGACATCACCTGTCGCCACGGCACCGATCTCGGATTTATTCCTATACTGGTTCGCGATGCCTGTGGTGCCGGCCACCGGGACGCGGCTGAGCGGGCTCTACAAACCCTTGAGTTCCTCGGGGACACCGTGTTTACAGACACTCATGCTCTGCGTATAGCTCTCGAACGCCCCTAACCGGAAAGCTATGCGAGGTGCCATGATCGATATCCTCACCCCCGCGCGGACCTCAGCACACCGCTTCTTCGGAGGCCTAAGCCGTTCAGCTTTCCTTGATTCCGGGTTTCGGGTCTGGAACGTCCTTGACGCGAGCACCTTGTCGCACGTCGCGCTGTTTACGAACTCTGTGCCTAAAAGAAAATAGAAATGGTTACCAAAGCGCCTAGCGTCAGGGGCAATGGGCTGGCGTAATGAGACCTCCTCGCCGGGCGGTGGCCTGAGAGTAGCTGATCGCGTCAGCGTTAGCGCTCACGACGGCTACGTTCCGCCCCAAAGATTCGATCCGGTCTGACACGGACCGATTGACTTAGGCGGCCTGGCGTTCGTAATGATGATGTAGACCACCGACTTCACGAATCTCGACCACCTTACCTTCAGCGCAGGCCTGTGTTCGTCGGAATTGCGGGGCGTCTTTGCCGAGCGACAGATGAGTGCGCCAGCTATAGTAATAGGAAATATACGACGCGAGAGCGCGACGGAGAGAGCGCTCTCCGAACACGACGATGTGATCCAGACACTCGCGGCGAAGGGAACCAATGAGCCGTTCGACATACGCCCTCTGCCAGGGAGATCGCGGCGCAGAAAGCACTTGTTTGATGCCATCGCTTTTACTTGATCGACGAAGTCCTGCCCGAAGATTCGATCCCGATCGCGCAGAAGATACTGGGGCGCGCTGTCCCAGGGAAAGGCTTCCCGCAGTTGCTGGGCTGTCCACTGCGCGGTCGGATGGGGCGTCACCGCAAAGTGCACGATTCGTCGGCGGTCATGCGCCAGGACGAGAAACACGTAGAGGATCTTGAACCGGATCGTCGGAGGTAAAGAAGTCCACCGACACCATCGTCTTGACATGATTGTCAAGGAACGTCCGCCAAGTCTGTGAAGGCGGTTTGCGATGTCGCACCATGTATTTCGCCACAGTAGGTTCCGTGATCTCAATACCCAGCTTCAGTAATTCGCCATGAATGCGCGGCGCACCCCAGCCCGGATTGTTGCGGCTCAGCATCCGGATCAGATCTCGAATCTCTTGCGGCACTTTCGGGCGACCCGGCTTACCGCGACGAATTCGCCAAGTCCAAAACAAACGAAAGCCCTTGCGATGCCAAGTGATGACGGTCTCGGCCTTGACGATCATCAGGGCAGACCTCCAATCGCCCCATACCCGCCGTAGCCACACCCAGAAAATTCGGTCGGCGCGTGTTAGCTTCAGCCGCTTGGGAGCTGAGCGGCGCAACACAATCAATTGCTGCCGTAAGGCGGAGTTTTCCAAGCGTAGCTGGGCCGAGGTCTTGAACATCGAGGTAAGGACGTCCAGCACAGCAAGTACGTGCTGCTGCTCCCGCCAAAAGAGAAGATGAAAGTCAATCAACTTCAATGATTACAGGTCGATCGGAATAATTTGGAGCGACAGTGCTCATACGCCGGCGATCACGTTCAGCGAGTTCTTTCCAGTATTGGTCCGTCTTACTCATTTCCTGGTATTCAGCAACTTGCTCCCGCCACGGTGCGACCGACTTCGTATGCTGCCTCAACGGGGAGGGTTCGATCGCCGTATACGAATCG
>Ga0308175_100001180_pt1 | contig 17584 bp, 13 predicted proteins | sample PhyCR1_3_FD_203893 | JGI IMG/M metagenome (GOLD analysis project Ga0308175, IMG submission 203893) | Soil microbial communities from UC Gill Tract Community Farm, Albany, California, United States - DLSLS.C.R1 | ecosystem: Environmental > Terrestrial > Soil > Agricultural land | place: USA...
ACGCAGTTGCTCTCCTCTATTTCGGGTGCTCCAGAATCTTGACCTTCTTTCGATGGCTGGAGTCATCGCACATGCCGACTGTTTCGTCGGGCATGACTCTGGGTTGACCCATCTCGCCGCCTATCTCCATGTCCCCACGATCGCATTGTTTGGGCCGACGGACCCACATCGTTGGGCTCCGCGAGGATCTCATGTCAGCGTGGTGACCGGTCCATCGTGCCACTGCCAAGGATGGGAGGCAGTCCGCGCATGTGTCGACAAACCCTGCTTGCAGATCCCGCTTGAACAGATCATCTCGGCTTGCCCCACGATGGCCAGAGTAGAGTGAGCATTCTCTTGAACCTGTTCGTCTTGTTCTCCCTCAGAAGGTATGCTAGAGTCCGCTGCTGTTTTTCGACGGCAACATAAGGAGTTAGGAGAGATTGGTGGCTCAGGATTTGGTCCGGGAAAAAGTTGCGGGAGCGCTCCATGATGCTTTGCAACAAGCGAAACAAAAAGGCCTGCTCACCATCGAGCCCTTTCCGGTTGTGTCATTGGATTTACCCAAACGACCTGAATGGGGCGACCTCGCTACAACAGTCGCAATGACCCTCGCCTCGGCTGAAAAACGACCTCCCTACGATGTCGCTCAGATCATTCTCGATCACCTGAATCTCCATACGACCCTTTTCGATCGAGTCGAGATTGCGCGCCCCGGCTTTTTAAATATGACAATCAAACGCGATCTCTGGCTGGATGTTCTTGCAGAAATCGCTGCGCAGGGCGAGGCGTATGGACGATGCAATCTCGGCCAAGGTCGCCGGGTATTGGTGGAGTACGTGAGCGCGAATCCGACCGGTCCGCTCCATGTCGGCCACGGACGGGGCGCCGCAGTCGGGCAGGCACTGGCAAATTTGCTTTGCGCAGCCGGCCACGACGTGGTGACGGAATATTATGTCAATGATGCGGGGCGGCAGATGAAGCTGCTCGGCGCCTCTGTCTATGCGCGATACTTGGAGCGGCACGGCCGTTCCGCCGTCTTTCCTGAAGATGGGTATCGCGGGTCCTATATCATGCACGTGGCTGAGCTCATACAAGAGCGCCTTGGTTCTGCGTTGCTCGACCTGCCGACAGAACAAGCGGAGGAGCGGTGTCGGGAATTGGCGGCGGAAAACATGTTACAGCTTATCCGAGACGATCTTACGCGATTCGGAGTCACGTTCGACTCGTGGTTTAGTGAAGCGTCGCTGGTGAATACGGGGTTGGTGGAGCGAGTGCTCGATGAGCTTCGCACGCGCGGCTTGCTCTTTGAAGAAGAAGGCGCCCTCTGGTTTCGGTCGTCGGCATTCGGCGATGACAAGGATCGGGTGGTCCGCAAACGGGAAGGAGAGTGGACGTACCTTGCGTCCGATGTCGCGTATCATCGTGACAAGCTCCTGCGGGGGTATGATCTGCTTGTCGATGTGTGGGGTGCCGACCATCATGGATATATCGGTCGCATGGAGGCAGCCGTCCAAGCCTACGGGCATCCCAAGGAGCGGCTCCGCGTCGTCTTGGTTCAAATGGTCAACTTATTACGTGGCGGCAAGAAGGTTGAGATGTCCAAGCGCGCCGGCGAGTTCATCACGATGCGAGAGGTGATGGATGAAGTGGGGGCCGATGCAGCCAAATTTTTCTTCCTGATGCGCCGGTCCGATAGCCATCTCGATTTTGACTTGGACCTGGCGAAACAGCAATCGGCCGAAAATCCCGTGTACTATGTGCAATATGCACATGCCCGTCTCTCGAGCGTCTTTCGAATTGCCGAGGAGCGTGGGATTCCGGTGCCCCAGCCGCATGAGGCCGATCTCAATCTCTTGAGGGATCCCGATGAACTGAGCCTCATTCGGAAACTTTCCGATTATCCCTCTGTCGTGCAAGGTAGCGCGGCGGCACTGGAGCCACACCGGATCACGTTCTATTTGCAAGAGCTCGCCGGATTACTGCACACATTTTATTACAAGCATCGTATTATGCCGGTTGTGGTTGAAAACGAAGCGAATGATGACCAATTTGTCCCGGCCGGCGATCGGGTCGTTAAACAGCGAGAGTCGGTGACACCGGAACTGACTGCCGCGCGGCTGGCCATGATGCGGCAGGTGCAGCAAGTCATCAAAAACGGTTTACGTCTGTTGGGAATTTCGGCGCCGGATCGTATGTAAGTCGCCTGTCGTGAGACGCGATGATTAAATTTGCCATCCAAAAAACTGATCTGAACGGCGCGGCACGATTGGGTGTGTTGACAACGGCTCGCGGCACGATTGAGACACCGGCCTTCATGCCGGTCGGGTCGCTCGGCGCAGTCAAAGGAATCGAGCCGGACGATCTACAATCCTTTGGTTATGGCCTGATCTTAAACAATGCCTACCATCTCTATCTGCGGCCGGGCCATGAGGTTGTGGCATCCATGGGCGGATTGCATACATTCACATCGTGGCCCGGCGCCATTCTGACGGATAGTGGCGGATTTCAGGTCTTTAGTTTGTCGAAATTGTGCAAAGTCACGGATGAAGGAGTGACCTTCCAGTCTCATCTGGATGGGTCGTTGCATCATATTACGCCTGAGCGAGCCATTGAAATTCAGGAAGCGCTTGGAGCCGATATTATGATGGCATTCGACGAATGCGTGGCGCTGCCCTCTTCTCGCGAGCGGATCGAGGCTGCGCTCCATCGAACGAACCAATGGGCCGCTCGTTGCCAGGCGGCACGGCGACGGACCGACCAGGCTCTATTTGGCATTGTTCAAGGCGGGCACGATCCTGAGTTACGAGCCGAGGCTGCGGCGGGAATCGTCGCCATGGGATTTGACGGTTACGCCATCGGCGGGTTGTCGGTCGGGGAAGAGAAGTCCGTCATGTATGGCATGTTGGACGCGACCGTCCCCTACCTGCCATGTGATCGGCCTCACTATTTGATGGGAGTCGGCATGCCGGAAGATTTGGTGGAAGGCGTGGCGCGCGGCGTCGATATGTTCGATTGCGTCGTGCCGACGAGACATGGCCGGACAGGTTCCTTGTTTACGTCCACGGGCCGGGTGGTTATCAAACATGCGCAGTATGCCCGTGATGAGCAACCCATCGATCGGGCTTGTGCCTGCCGGGTATGCGCACGGTATTCGCGCGCTTATCTCCATCATCTGTTTCTTGCCAAGGAAATGCTGGGGGTACGTCTCAATACGTTGCATAACTTGCATTATTTTGCCGAGCTGATGCGCGGCATCCGAGCGGCGATTGCGGAGGGGACCTTTGCCGACTTTCGGTCCACCTTCCATGCTCGCCGCTTGCATATTGATGCGGATGATCAAGACTCGTCAGCGTTGCTGCAGACCAGATCCGAGGAGGTTCGTTTGTGAAGACAATGATGTCAGTCGCGTGGGCACAAGGGTCGGCATCGGGAACTACTGGAAGTACGATTCTATCCTTCCTTCCGTTTGTCCTCATCTTTGTTATTTTTTATTTTCTGCTGATCTTGCCCCAACAAAAACGCCAGAAAAAGCTCAAGGCCATGCTGGAGGCGCTCAAAAAAGGGGACAAGGTAGTCACCTCATCCGGCATCTGGGGGACGATCACGAATCTCGGGAAAGAAACCGTGACGGTGCAGATCGCGGACAATACGAAAATAAAAGTTCAGCGAGACCACATATCGCGCGTGCGGGTTGACGAAGAAGAGTGATAGCTAGGAGCAGCGAGGCTGGTCCGTGGTCGCAGAGCGCGCACGCGAAGACAGTGCTCGCTTGATGCGCGCAAAAAGGTCCAGCCTGGATGTTCCTAGCTATGGTGATGAAATAGTGAAATGTAGAGAAAGGTTGAAGCAAGGATGAAAAAAGTCGGGGGACGGTTTGCATTGGTGTGCCTGGTTATTCTCGTCTCGCTGGTGTTTTTTATTCCATCGGTTCCTGCCCTCTACCAACCGCTGCCGGGTTGGTTGAAGTCGGTGCTGCCGAATAAGGGGATTACGCTGGGCTTGGACCTACAGGGGGGGATCCATCTCGTGCTTGAGGTGGAAGAAGAGCGGGCGGTGGAAATTGCGGTCGATCGATCGGTCAATGCAATCCAGGATCTCCTAGTCGATAAAAAGATTCCCGTTGAGTCGGTGAAGCGTACCGCATCGAACCAGGTGACACTCGCATTCCAAAACGGCGAATTAAAGACGCAGATTCAGAAGCTCATGGAAGATTTCCCGTCATTCGTTGAAGCAGAGTCACAGGCCACATCGACGACGATCGTGTATGAGATCAAAGATGCCGAGATCAAGCGCATTAAGGATTCGGCCATCAACCAGGCCTTGGAAACCATTCGTAACCGTATCGACCAGTTCGGCGTCGCCGAGCCGCTCATCCAGCGCCAGGGCTTGAAACAGATCGTCGTCCAGCTTCCCGGTATCCGCGAGCCAAAACGCGCCAAGGATCTCATCAAAGAAACGGCGCTGTTGGAATTTAAGCTGCTCGACGAGGCGAGCAAACTGTCGATGGACCTCCCTCAGCGTGTGCCAAAAGGAAAAGAAGAGGATATCCTGAAACAGTTTGAAGGCAAGCTTCCAGAAGGCGACCAGATCCTCTTTGAAAAGATGGTCGAAAAGGACACCGGACGTGAGTCCCGCATTCCGTATCTGGTGAAAAAGAGAGTGATGTTGACTGGCGATGTGCTCAGCGATGCGCGGGTCTCCATCGGTCAATTTAACGAACCCTACGTATCGGTGACCTTCGACGCCAAAGGCGCTCGGGAGTTCGATCGCATTACCGGGGACAATGTGAAGAAGCGCATGGCGATTGTGCTCGACAATACCATCTATTCCGCCCCTGTCATTAATGAACGAATCAGCGGAGGACGCGCTCAGATTACCGGCACATTCACGACACAGGAGGCCAACGATCTTGCCATTGTGCTTCGGGCCGGCGCACTGCCGGCACCGCTCAAGATCATTCAGGACCTGACGGTCGGTCCGTCCTTAGGGCAGGATTCCATTGCAAAAGGCGTTCGCGCGACCCTCTTTGCCGGCCTCTTGGTCGTCGTGTTCATGATGGTGTATTACAAGATGTCGGGAGTCATTGCGGACTTTGCGCTCGTGTTGAACCTGATCTGTCTAATTGGCGCGTTAGCGGCGCTCAATGCGACGCTCACGTTGCCCGGCATTGCGGGGATCATCTTGACCATCGGGATGGGAGTCGATTCCAACGTGCTGATTTTCGAGCGCATCAGAGAAGAACTCCGTCAAGGCAAGCCGGTACGGTTGGCCGTCGATAGCGGATATGATAAGGCCCTCTTGACGATCATCGACTCGCACGTTACGACGCTCATCACGGGACTCGTGCTGTTTCTCTTCGGCACGGGACCGATTAAGGGGTTTGCCGTCACGCTCTGTCTCGGCATTACCATCAATCTCTTCACAGCCATGGTGGGCACAAAAGTGGTGTTTGACTGGATCAATCAGCGACGGAAAATCAGCGAGTTGAGTATTTGAATGAAGCCATCGGCCTTCAGCGATTAGCCTTCAGCTCACTCCGAAAAGCTGAATGCTGACGGCTGATAACTGAGCGCTCTTCACTCATTTTTAGGAGAACCATGCTCGAAATTCTCGGGAAAACGAATATCGATTTTATAGGAAAACGTCATTTCGCCTTTCTCTTTTCCGGCATTATGGTTCTTCTGGGTCTCGTGGCGGTGGTACAAATTAGCCGCGGTCATGCCAACCTCGGGATCGATTTCGCCGGCGGCACCGGTGTGCAGTTAAAATTCGACAAGCCGATTCCGATCGACGAGGCCAGGAAGGCCTTGGAGTCTCAGGGGCTGATGAACGTGGAACTCCAAGAGTTCATCAATGACAATAAGCTGTTGGTTCGGGTCAAAGCCGGCACGACCATCGAGGAAAAAGTGGCGGACCGAATTGTCGCCGTGTTCGCAAAAGAGTTTCCCGACAACGCCTTTATCATCGAGTCGACGACTGAAATCGGCCCGACTATCGGAAAGAAGCTGCAACAGGATGCGCTGATTGCGGTTCTCATTTCGTTCGTCGGCATCATCCTCTATATTGCGGCTCGCTTCGAATTTCGCTTCGGCGTCGCCGCAGCCGTCGCGACCTTTCACGACGTCCTCGTCGTACTGGGGACGTTCTATCTTCTGGACAAGGAAATTACGCTGTTGGTCGTGACGGCGCTCTTGACGCTGGCCGGCTATTCATTGACCGACACGGTGGTGGTGTTCGATCGTATCCGCGAGAATTTAAAGACGCGCCGGCGCGATCAAATTGGAAGCGTGATTAACAATGCCATCAATCAAGTGCTCAGCCGGACCATTGTGACGAGTTTAACCGTCGTGCTCGTGCTGATTCCCCTGACCGTGGCCGGAGGAGAAGTTCTCCACGATTTTTCATTGGCACTTCTATGGGGCGTGATCTTTGGGACCTATTCGTCGATCTTTGTGGCGAGTCCCTTGTTAATCATTTGGCCGACCACCGAGGGGCGGTTATTCAAGCGAGCCTAACTCTCTGTTTTACCGATTCTTGACACGAGGGAGGAGCATAAATGACAATGAACGCCTAGAGTTGCACTGGATGTTACCGAAATGAAACTCTGGAAGTCTCCGCAGAGTCTCCAACGAAAAGTCATCACAGCAATTGTGATGGTCGGCCTGCTTCCCCTCACCATCTCTCTTGTCCTGACCTACATCGAAGAACAACGAGCCCTCCGCGAAACGATCGGCAGCAATTTTAAGGAAATTGCCGTGGAGGCGGCTCGCCGCATTGAAATGCAGGTTACGCGGGGCATTAACGAAGCGCAGCAACTCGCCACGACTCCGTTTCTCAAAACCGCCGTGACTGAATCCAATCGAAGCTATGACGGCAAAACCGAGAAAGATGTGCAGGCGATGATCGGGGACTGGCAGCGGAAGTGGCGTGGGCGGGAGCGGAAGCAAGAGTTTCCTTTATTCATTAATCGCATTGTCACCAATTATTTGATCCGATGGCACGATATCCGCAAATCCGATTACATCGCCATTTTCGTGACGGACAATCGAGGCGCGCTCGTCGTGAGCTCCATCCCGCAAGTCGATTACTACTATGGAAAAAGCGTGTGGTGGCAGGCCGCGTTCAATAAAGGTCATGGACAGATCTATGTCAGCGACATCGAGTTTAATCCCGCCTTCGGCACGCATGTGCTGAATGTCTCGTTGCCGATTGTCGATGATGAGCAAGGCCGCGCGATCGGAACGGTCAGCGTCATACTTCGCCGGGACTCTTTATTTCATTCCATTTCTGATGTGGTGATCGGGGCCACCGGGCATGCCATGCTCATGGCCGTTGATGGCACGCCGTTGATGTGTCCCATCTTATCTCCCGAAGAACATCAGGTGCGTCCCGCTCTCGTGAAACAGATTGATCAGGGGCATGCCGGATGGATTGTTGCGAGCGACGACACCCATGGCGGACATAATTCCATCGTGGGATTTGCTCCAGTTCGGTTGAGTCACCAACTGGCGGCGAACAGCTTAGGTGGAAAGCGATGGCTCACATTCGTCCGGCAGGATCCGGCTGAAACCTATGCGCCGCTCATGCAGCTTCTCTGGCAGGTTGTTGCCTATGGCGCGCTTGTTTTTGCAGGCCTCTGGGCCACCGGCATTTTAGTGGCCAGGCGGTTAGTTCGACCGATCCAACTGCTTCATGAGGGCGCGCAACGGATTGGAACGGGAGCTCTTGATCATCACTTAGATATCAAGACAGGCGATGAAATCGAGCAGTTGGCGGGCGCCTTCAATCATATGGCCGCCAATTTGAGACAGTCATTCAGTCAGCTCGAACAGCGCATGGCTGAGATCCGGCGACTAGAGGAAAAGTATCGAGACTTAATCGAAAATTCCCCGGAGATGATTCATCAACTCGATCAAGCTGGGAAATTCGTTCATGCGAACCAGACGGAATTACACAAGTTAGACTATAGCCTTGATGAGATGCTGGCAATGCACCTGTGGGATATCGTGCCGAAAGGCCGAGAGCGTGATATTGCGGGATATCTCAAACGGCTTATGACGGCGGGCCGCGGGACGATGGAAACGATCTTTCTCACCAAGGCCGGCAAGCCGATCGATGTCGAAATTCATTCCACCGCCCTCTTTGACATTGACAGTGGGGCATTGTTGTACTCCCGCGCCTTCGTCCGAGATATCACACAGCGCAAGTTGCTCGAGCAGGAAGTACATCGGTATACAACCCAACTCGAGCAGGAAGTCGCTGAACGCACGCAGCAATTATCCGAATCACAACAGCAGTATAAGGCCCTGTTCGATCTGGCGGCCGATTCGATTTTCATGGTGGCCGATGACGGCCGGGTGATGGCCGTGAACAAGCGGGAGGAACTAGCCCTAGGGTATATGGAATCGGATGCGGTTGGTCGGCAGTTCCTAGACTTTGTTCCGGCTTCACATCAAGCCGTGACGGCCTCGCTCATCGATAAGGTGGCGATGGGCGAACGGCAGGTCCCGACGCATGAAATCGCCGTCATCACACATGCCGGATCCATACGGCCTGTTGAGATCGACGTCATTCGTGTTCTCGACGGCATGAAGCCTGCGATGATGATTCAGTTGCATGATATGACGGAACGAAAACGACTGGAACAGCAACTGCATCGCTACAGCGAAGAATTAGAAGAAAAGGTACGCGAGCGCACCCGAGAAATCGAGGAAACCAAACAGTACCTGGAGAATCTACTCGAAAACGCCAACGATGTGATCTATACGCTCGATGCCGAGCAGCGTTTTACGTATGTGAATAATAAAATCGAAATCTGGGGCTATCGAAAGGAAGATTTGCTCGGTCGTCCCTATTTATCCCTCTTATCCAAACGGCATCGAGGCCGTCGCTTGAAAAGCACCTTGGACATCGGGGCGAAGCAGGTCTATGAGGTGGAAGTCGTCACGAAAGCAGGCGACGTGCGGACGGTCACCGTCAGTGTGTCCCCGCTCGCAAATCCTGACGGGAAAATCCTCGGTGTGCTTGGCATTGCGCGGGATATTACGGCGACCAAAAAACTGGAGCAGCAAATTCTCAATTCCGAAAAACTGGCATCAGTCGGTAAACTCGCCGCGGGCGTCGCGCATGAGATCAACAATCCACTGGGCGGCATTTTGAACTGCTTATACAATTTCCGGCAAGGAACCCTTTCGCCCGAGCGGCAAGAAGAATATCTATTCTCCATGGAAGATGGATTGCGTCGAGTGCAGAAAATCGTGCGCCAGCTTTTGGAATTCTCACAACAACATGAGCCGGAATTGTCGCCGACGGGTGTGCATGACATTATTGAACGGGTTCTTGTCCTCACGAATCATATCTTTACGGCTCATCATGTTCGCCTGGAGAAGCATCTTTCACCCGACCTGCCGCTGCTCATGGTGGATAGGCATATGCTCGAACAAGTCTTCATGAATTTGATTCTGAATGCCGTGCAAGCGATGAGGGGAGGCGGGTCCATTACGATCCGGACCCATGTGTCGGAAGAACGGTGCGCCATTCAAGTGGAAGATACCGGAAGTGGGATTCCAACCAGCGTGCTGCCTCGGATCTTCGATCCGTTCTTTACGACAAAAGGGACAGGCGAAGGAACAGGTCTTGGATTATCCGTCAGTCTTGGAATTATTGAACGCCATGGGGGCACGATTCAGGTCGAGAGCGAAGTCGGCAAAGGTTCGATTTTCACGGTCTGGCTCCCGGTGAATCGCGATCGGTCTCCTGTTGGAAAGGGATCATGAAAGCTCCATCTGTCCTACTTATCGATGACGAACCCTTGATGCGGCTGTCGATGACCGACGCGCTCAAGGCGGTCGGATACGACGTCCGTGCCGCGGCCACTGGGCTTGAGGGGATGGATCTGCTCACACAGGCGATGTTCGACATCGTCATTACCGATCTCCGCCTTCCTGGGATAGATGGCTTACAACTCTTGCAGGTCTGTAAACAGCGCTCGCCGCGCACGGAGGTTGTCATGATCACGGCGCATGGCTCCGTTGAGACCGCCGTCGAAGCGATGAAACGCGGGGCGTATGACTTTATCACCAAGCCATTTGCCATGGACGAGCTTCTCTTGATCGTCGATCGTGTCAGTAAGGTATTGGCGCTGCGTGCTGAAAACCTTGAACTCCGGGAGGCGCTGGAGGGCAAGTTCAATTTCGAAGGAATACTCGGCAAAAATCACCGCATGCGGGACGTGCTGGAAACGGTCCAATTAATCTCCGCCACTGATTCGACGGTCCTAATTGTAGGGGAAAGTGGAACCGGGAAAGAGCTGATCGCGAATGCTATTCATCGGAATAGTCCGAGGCAAGACCATGCCCTCGTCAAGATCAGTTGTGCGGCGCTTCCCGAAACCCTGCTCGAAGCCGAATTATTCGGCCATGAAAAAGGGGCGTTCACCGGGGCGCTCCGTCAGCGTCGTGGCCGTTTCGAATTGGCCCATAAGGGCACGCTGTTTTTGGATGAAATTGGAGAAATTTCTCCCGTGGTCCAGGTCAAACTCTTGCGCGTCTTGCAGGAACGGCAATTCGAACGGGTCGGCGGGAATGAGACGATAGAAGTGGACGTCCGACTGGTCTGCGCCACTCAGAAAGACCTTAAGAAAGAAGTGCAACAAGGACGGTTTCGTGAAGATCTGTATTATCGACTGAATGTCGTGCCGGTGGTTTTGCCGCCGCTGAGAGAACGGCGGGAAGACATCATGCTCATCGCCGAGCATATGTTGCGGGCTCGTTGCGAGCGGAGCCATAAGGCCTTGAAGGGATTCTCGCAGGGCGCGCAAGAACTGTTGCTGCGGTATTCATTTCCAGGGAACATCCGCGAGCTTGAAAATCTGATCGAACGCGCGGTGGCGCTGGGACAGCCGAACGAAGATATTCAAGCGGCCACACTGTGCGGGAACCGAACCTGTCCCTATCTAGGAGGGTTGCCGCAAGAAACTTGTGGATTTTGTAGCGAAGGCTTGACGGGTCATGTCACTGGCCCGCAAGCGACCGAGGTCGATTCGCTTGCGACGGCTCGAGAGTCGTTTGAGCGCCAGTATATCGTGGCGGTCTTGGACCGGGTTGAAGGAAGTAAAACGATCGCTTCGCGCGTGTTGGGATTATCGCGAAAGGCGTTATGGGAGAAGTGCAAGCGCTACGGTATTTCGTCTGAGAAGATGGGAACAGACGAGGCGCCCTAAATTATTCGGCCCCGCCTTCCCACAGTTTCACGAGCCGATCCCATCCGGCCGTCGCCAGGCGGCGGCCGTCTTGTGAAAAGGCAAGACCACGAACCGCGTCGCTATGCGCCCGTAAGGTGTTAAAATGGCGGCCCGATTCAACGTCCCAAAACTTCACGGTCTTGTCATCGCCGGCGCTGACCAGGACTTTCCCATCCGGCGAGACGGCGAGTGCTCGGATCCAGCCGGCATGTCCCTTCAGCGTACGAATTTCCGTTAACGACGGCATCTCAAAAAACTTGATCGTGGCATCACGGCTTCCTGAGATCAGAAGTTTGCCGTCGGGCGTATAGGTTAACGCGCCGATCCACATTTCCATCGCTTTTTGGAACGCGCCGTCGTCTTCGACAAAAAATCCGCGTGTCTCCGTTTGCTCGTCGTCCTCTTGCTCGCGCCAATGTCCGTTCACCAAGAGTTTCTCTTCGCCGCTGGGAAGCACTTCCCATAGGCGCAGCTTGCCGATATCGCTGGCGCTCGCCATGTGCATGCCGTCCGGGGAAAACGCCACGCATACGGACCAATGATGATCGTACTGATCCTTACCGAGCAGTGTCATGAGTTCTGTTCCGGTCGTGACTTCCCAAATTTTGATGTCCTTATTGTGGCTGCCGCGCGCGAGCATGAGACCATCCGGTGAAAGCGACAAGCTGCAGACATTATGGTCGTACCGGCTGAAGAGTAATTTCGTCGGCTCGCCGGTTCGAGGATTCCACATACGAATGGTTCGATCTTCACTTCCGGTAATGAGCGTTTGTCCGTCAGGAGTAAAGAGCGCCGCGCGGATATCGTGCGTATGTCCGCGCAGGGACCGTAAGAGCCGTCCAGTCTCGACATCCCACAAACGAATTAGGCGATCGACTCCCGCGCTCGCCAAGGTCGAATTATCAGGTGAAATCGCGACGGTCCACACGCCATGCGAATGGCCGCGAAACGTTCGGATCTCCCGTGTGCCGGCTTTCCAGTATTCCAAAAAATCGAGCGGTGGCTGTAGCGCTGTCTCTTCCGCGAGTCCGGATGATCCGGCGCCGATCGATTGATTCGTCAATGGATCTATCATGTATGCCTCATCTCTACCCTTGCGATTCCACTGTTTTCATCGTTTGCAAAAGGCCGTAAGCGGTCGCTATAATTCAGTTCGTTTTGGTGAAAACATCTTATGAGATGGGTCTCCAGCAAGTCAAGGCAACTGACCGTTTGAAAGGTTCACCATCCATGGCCATACAACCACACACTGCACAACAGAAGTCAGACACGCCGCATACGATGGATATTCGATTTCAACCTGCACTGCTCCAAGAAGTCATCGATTCGTTCATTGAAAAAACCGAACGGGAAGGGGATCCCACCTATTACAAGGAATTTCACGAGCTCGCGGATCCAATCTATGAGAAGTACTCGCTCGATGATCGGGAGTCTGAATTTAAAAAGCTCTACCAATATCTGTTCGGCATCTGGGGATTCTCCGATATCATCCGAAATGCCTTCGACGAATTTCCCGCGCTGAAAGAAAAAGTCGGCATCGTCTTGATCAAAGGGGTGCTCAAAGAAGATCAGGAAGGCGTGGACGTCCTGCGAAAATGGGGATCGGTGGAGCAGGACATGGCGCGGCAATTTGAAGAGAAAGGGCTCAAGGGAGTTGGCATCAAACTGATTCCTCGGAGGTTTTACGATCCCGCGCTCAGCCGTTACTGTCGACACGAATTGACCCATATTGCCGATATGCTCGATGCGACGTTCGACTACGATCCGGATACCAAGGTCGGGCAGAATCCCGGTGAAGAGACACTGATTCTCCATCGGTACCGAATTTTATGGTGCATGAATATCGATAGCCGGTTAGTGCGCGCCGGCAAAGATCCCATGTTGACCCGCGAAGATCGGTTCAAAGAATTCAGGTCCTGGTACCGCAAGATTCCTCCGGCGCAACTCAAGTCAGTCTTTGAAGGATTGTGGCAGGCTGACTTCCTGACTCATGCCGAATTGACCGAAATGGCGAGCGACACGCTGCGGGTGATGGATCGCGCGATCGAAGTCGAAGGCGGTGATGTGCCGGCGACTCTCAATAAAGTCATTTTGATGCCGGGGTTTCCGTGCCCGCTGTGTCGATTTCCAACGTATTCCTGGGTGGAAGATCTGGAGAATAAGGTGGAAAAGCATGTACTGGACTTCATCCGTGAAAACCATCCCGGCTGGGATGCCGAGTACGGCGCCTGTGACCGATGCGTGGAAGTGTACCGGCTTCGCTCCGAAGGTGTCGTCTAGCAAGAGAGAACTTTTCTATGGCCAGTGATCCACAATACAAATACGGCCGTCGACATTTTCTCAAAGATTCTCTCGTCTCTGTCGTCAAGACAGCGCATGAATTTACAACACATCGTGATGCGCCGGCTGAACAGCCGGCGTCTGTCACTATGGTGCGCGAGGATTGGTTGCGTCCTCCTGGTGCCGTATCTGAGTCGATGTTTCTCGATCGATGTACGAAATGCGGGGATTGTGTCAAGGCATGTTCGTATGGCGCGATTGCCGTGCACCCTCGCGATGGTTCTCCGATTCTCTTCCCTCATCAAACTCCCTGTTATCTCTGTGAGGATGTACCGTGTATTTCGGCCTGCGGAACCGACGCATTGGTTGCCGTCGAAGGCATAGAAGACATTCGCATGGGACTTGCGGTCGTCTCTCCCAAAACCTGCACGGCCGAACAGGGATGTAATGCATGCGTATCGCAATGTCCCACGCATGCACTCTCGATGGATTTCGATGCGTTTCGCGTTATCGTTTCAGAGCCGCGATGTGTCGGATGCGGAATTTGTGAATATACCTGTAAAACCGTGAATGATCGCATAGCCATTACCGTCAAGCCGGCTCGATCATTCGCCGAGTAGTGCAAGATTGGCGATGTTTCACACGAGCAAAATTTTCTAACATGAGAGTGCGGCTCACGGCAGTTCTTTATGAAAATCAGAGCTTTAAAGTGGCTGAGTTGGTGCTTGACATCACTTTAAGCTTTGCCTATGATACGCGAGCCGTTGCCCTCGCAGGTCGATGCGTTCTAGTCGAATAACGATCGTACGCATCGAAGGGAAAAGAGAGGAAACATGGGTACCATGGAAAGTCAACGAGGCATAGCAGGGATGGCCGGATTAGCTCCGAGTGCAACCGCGATCAAAGATTCTCCCGCCGTAGAACGCGCGCTTAGCCGTAGCAAGCTTTATCTCCTCATTTCCTGGAGCATGCTCTATCCGGAAGATGACGAATTTCTCGATTATTTGCAGAGTGGTGAATTCGTCGAAGACGGGCGCTCCGCCATTGAGAGTTTGATGCAATCTCTCGACAGTTCCAGTGGAGAACGCGCGAAAAAGAAATTGACTGCTGTCTCGAAACTCATCGATCGAGTTGAAGAGTGGGTCTCATCCGAATGTGTCAACTGGCAACTGGCCGATCTGCAGTCCGAGCATCGGCGCGTATTCAGTAACGTCATTACGCTCGATTGTCCTCCCTACGAAACTCTCTTTGGAAATGACCACGTCTTCGGTCAAGCCCATGTCATGGGTGACATTGCCGGATTTTATAAAGCCTTTGGCGTCGAACTTTCCAGAGACATCCATGAACGTATGGATCATTTGAGCGTCGAACTTGAATTCATGCATTTCCTTGCCTATAAAGAGTCCTATGCACGTTGCCATGATGGCGCCGATAAGACGCAAATTGTCGTAGACGCGCAAAAGAAGTTTGTGAAAGAACATATCGGTCGATGGGTGCCGCTCTTTGCCAGGATGTTGACCAAGAAGGCTGACTCAGGGTTTTTTCACTATATTGCTGAGCTGACCTCCGACTGGATGGACTTCGATGCTGTCTATCTCGGCGTCAATCCCCAGCCCTATTCAGAAGCGGATTACAGGCCGGCTACGTTTAACGCGCCCGAAGGGCAAACGTATGAATGCGGAGCTCAGGATCAAGGAAATGAGTTGAGCATGTTGCTTGATGAGGTCGGTGCGCAATCATTCATGGATCGTAAGGACAAAGAGAAAGACGATTCGGAGAAGGGGCCAGGCGGCGTTTAATACGCGGTAGTAAATTGTCAGTCAGCTTCCATAATGTCACGCAGTCTTTTAATCCTTAAGGGGGAGGGCATATTTTTATGAGAGTGGCGCAGACACGTAATAAAAAGCTGGTGTTCGGCATTCTCCTCTCTGCGCTGATGGTCGGCGTCATGCTGACGATTGGGCAGGTACCTCTTGCGGTCAGTCAGCCGGTGACCATCCCGGTGAAGGCTATCAAGGGGCCGATTCCTATGGATGGGGCGAACCCTATCTGGGAAGGCGTGCCGGGTGTGGTTGTGCCTTTGAGCGGACAGACCATTACGACGCCGATGCATCCGAACATTGCCGTGAAGTCTGTTTTCGTGAAAGCGGTTTCAAACGGCAAGGAACTCGGCTTCCGGATGGACTGGTCTGATCAGACCAAAAATGATACGACCATCGGTCCACAAGATTTCCGTGATCAAGCTGCGATTCAATTCCCGGTCAATACGTCCGGGGCTCCGCCATTCCAATGCATGGGGCAATCGGGCGGCACCGTCAACATCTGGCGTTGGAACGCCGAATGGCAGAAGGACCTCGGTAAGGATAGCGCCGGTCTCTGGGATGTCGATGACCAATACCCCGGCATTTTCTGGGATTATTACTTTGAAGAACCGGCCGGCGGGGTGACCTATCCGGATCGCATCGGCCGCAGCCTTGGGCCGTTCAATCCTGGTATCTGGTCAGGCAACATCATGTCCGACCCGACCTTGCGTGTCAGTTCAGTCGAAGATCTCAATGCCAACGGATTCAGCACGTTGACCACCCAATCACACCAGGATGTGATCGGCAACGGTCTGTGGGAGCCGGCTGGTTCGGTCAAGGGCGGCTGCTGCGTCGGTCCAACCTGGCGCATTGTGGTGAAGCGCTCCTTGTCCACCAACGATCCTAACGATGTGCAGTTTAAGGCGGGCGCAACAGTGCCCGTGGCCTTCGCAGTCTGGGATGGCAGCAATGTCGAGCGGAATGGAATGAAGGGTATTTCGACCTGGTTTACGTTGAAGCTCCCCTGATTTTTCTCGCGCGGTAAGGCTTTAAAAAAGCCCCGAGTCGCCTGCTAATAGGGTAGGAAGACTCGGGGTTTTTTTATTTGTCAAACTGCAATAGACCGTAAAATCCAAGAAGGACTTGTGGCTGTTACCAAAGCCGGCAGGCGGTTGCATCTAAAAGATTAGACGGTGTATAACGTACAGTCTATTGAGAATATATTGCCTCTTCATCGCGAAGGCTCATCGTGAAAATCTCCTTGTTGTTTCCACCCAGTTGGCATCCCTCTCAGCCTTATCTGAGCTTGCCGTCACTGACCGGATTTCTTAACCAAGCCGGCGTGAATAACGTGATCCAGCGCGATCTGAATATTGAAGCGCTGGATACGATGCTGAACGCAAAGTATGGCCAAGATATCTATGTGCGGCTGTTAGATAAAATCAAGCAGCTCGAAAACGGGCAAAGCGGCGAAACGGGGCCGAACAGCAAGGAACATTACACCAGGGTCGTTGAGTCGCTGGATCGATTCCCGTATCTGATCGATCGAATCGAGTTGGCTAAGGAGACGCTACGTAGTGAAGAGTTTTATGACATGGAACGGTATCGAGATAGTTTGTTCCTCATCGACAAATGGCTGGAATTAGTCTCAAGTATCTACTTTCCCACGCGCATGACGGTGGTCGATAACCAGTTCAGTAGCTATTCGATTTACTCCTCCAAAGATTTGGTCCGAGCCATCAACGATGAAGAACAGAATCCGTATCTGGAATTATTCCGAAGCCAATTTCTTCCTTCGATCTTGGCAGACCAGCCGGATTTGATCGGTGTGTCCATTACCGCCACCTCGCAAATTATTCCGGGTCTTACTCTCTGCCGTCTGATCAAGCAAGCCAATCCGGACATTCACCTCACGATCGGGGGAAGCATTTTCACCAGGTTGGTGGATAACCTGCGTCGGTGTCCGAGCCTCTTCGACCTAACAGATGACTTCATCGTGTTCGAAGGGGAAACAGCGCTCTTGGAATTGGTGAATCAGTTGAGCGGCAAACGGGACATGAGCAAGGTCCCAAATCTCATTTATCGGCAGAACGGTAAAATTACAGTCAATCAGCCGTTCTATTCCGAGAATATCAACGAATTGCCAGCCCCGAACTATGATGGATTCCCGCTCGGCCGCTATTTGGCGCCGTACACTGTATTGCCGGTTCAGTTCTCGCGCGGCTGCTACTACAAAGACTGTGCATTCTGCGCATTGACGCTGGACCATCAGAACTTC
>Ga0308175_100001181_pt1 | contig 17572 bp, 12 predicted proteins | sample PhyCR1_3_FD_203893 | JGI IMG/M metagenome (GOLD analysis project Ga0308175, IMG submission 203893) | Soil microbial communities from UC Gill Tract Community Farm, Albany, California, United States - DLSLS.C.R1 | ecosystem: Environmental > Terrestrial > Soil > Agricultural land | place: USA...
GGGATAGAGCGCGCGACGGTAGCGCACGCCGACCATCTCCCAGAGGTTGTGCCGGTCGATGAGGTTGCCGTACTGGTCCACCGGCTCTGCCTTGAACATGAAGCTGCCCGGCGCGATGAAGTGCGACGAGTCGCGCTGCCCGCTGGCGAAGACGACGCGCCCCGACTGATCGGTGACCTCGATCTCGACCCACGCCTGGATGATGTCGAGCGGCCCGGTGGGGAAGTCGTGGCCCGCCTTGTTGTTCGTCAGCACGGTGCGCAGCACCACGGCCTGGCCAGGGGTCACCACCTCCGGCGCCACGAGCTCCATCGGCACCACCGGCCCGCGCCGCCACTTGTCGGCGATCTCGGGCACGTCGATCTCGCCGCGCAGCCAGCGCTCCGTCAGCTTGACGTGCTCCTTGGCGCCAACCAGGCCGAGCGCGAGCGGGATGAACTGGTTCGCGCCGAGGAAGCGATGGCTGCGATGCTTCCCATCGGTCGGGGTGCGATTGTAGTCGGCCGCGTCGCCGGCGCTGGGATCCGTCGAGCGCGTGAGCGCCATGTGGCACTCGCGGCACTCGATCGTGCGCTTCGCGTCGCCCGGATGGTTCCAGCGGCTCTTCCGCCAGTTGTCGTACTGGTTCTGGAGCTGCACCCACCCGACGCGGTTGATCTCCTCGTCGATGAACTGCTTGTGACACGCGGCGCAGAACTGCGGGCTCTTGTACAGCTTGTGCTCGAGCGACGCGACGTGCTTGCGCGGGTAGGCGCGGATGAGATAGTCGCTCACCGCCAGCTTCGCCGGCCCGCTGTCCAGCTCGAACATGTAGCGCTCGGGCTGGGCGATCACGTATGCCGCGTTCCCCTTCACGTCAGTGCGCTTGATGGCGTGACACGCGACGCAGGAGATTCCTTCGCGATAGCCCGTCTGCCCCGTGAGGTCCTTCACGAAGACGTTCTTCGTGCCGGAGAACAGCGACACGGGATCGTGACAGCCGCCGCAGTAGCGGGTCGACTCCGAGCCGTTCTGCTCGGCCATGACGGCCTGCACCTTCTGAAACGACGGGTCCATCGCCGCATAGCGGTGCGCGCTCACCTGCCATTCTTCGTAGATCTGCTGGTGACAGCCCGACCGGCCGCAGGAGGCCGACCCCGCGAGCGAGCGTGGGTCGTAGGCACCGCCGCTCGCCGTCGTCGCGAGGCTCGGCGCGAATGGACGCTTCGGGCCGTAAGCGTAGCTGTAGTCGTGGGGCAGCTCGTTCACGAGCGCGGGCGGCCGGTACGCACCGGCGGCACCAGCGACCATGATGGCCAGCGCGGCCGTGATGCACACCGACGCCAGCGCGAAGCCGCGCACCGACGCGCGCAACACCCCGGTCCCGGCGGAGCGAGGTCCGCGTCGCGCCCTGAGCATCAGGGTGACGACGTGCGGTACGACCGATGCCAGCAGCCCGAACGTCGCCACGACGTGCACGAGGTCCCAGCGCAAGCTGATGCGCGTGCCGAACAATGCCTGTGCCGTCAGCACCAGCCCCGACACCACGAGCGCCACGCTCGAGAGCATCGAGAGGTAGCCGGACAGCACGACGTGCGAGAGGCGGATCGAACGGTACGCCCGCCAGTGCCGCAGCTGATACCAGAGGTACGGCAGCACGAACACGAGGCCGGCGCCCGTGTGCACCAGCACGGTCACCTGCGTCGAGACGCTGAAGGGCAGCAGATAGATCACCAGGCCGCTCAGCGTCTCGAAGACGAGAAGGCCAGCCACCACGCGCAGGAGTGGGTGCTGCCACTCCCGGCTCTTCAGCGCAGCGTACTGGGGACTCGACATCTCGGCGTCGGCATGGCGTGGACAAGTTGGGCCCGCGCTTCCGCGGGCCCGGCAGGAGTTCCGCTCGTCGGTCGTCAGGAAGTGCTGGACATCTCGGCGGCGACCACTCCCGCCGACAGGAGCTCGATCACGTGGGCGGCGGTGTACTCGCCGTGGAGGCTCGCGAGCATCGCGACCGACGCGAGGTCGTCGCCGCTCGTGATCAGCGGCAGCTCGTCGCCCGCGTCGCGGCGCTGCGGCAGGCCGATGTTCGCCGTCAGTCCGTTGCACAGGCACCGGCGCCCGATCGTATCCGCCGCGTTGCCGCCCTTGGCCACGTACGACTCCACCGGCTCGGCCGGACACCTGTATCCGAGCTTGCCCGACGGCGCGCGATAGACGGTTCGCAGATAGCCGAGATCGCACACCCGCTGCCGGCTGTCGTCCTGCCGAGGCATCTCCTCCACCTCGACGACCTTGAACGGATATCCGGTCGGCGATGCGCGTGGGTCGGTGCGCACGCGGATCGTGCCGTTCGCCACGCCGGCGAGTGCCTCATTCCTGAGCGCAGGCTCGAGCCCTGATTCCGCGCAGTACGCGAACAGCGTCCCCACCTGCACACCGGCCGCACCGACTTCGCGCGCGGCCTGCGCGGCGCCCTCCACTCCGCGTCCGCCGGCGAGCCAGAAGGGGAGCTCGAGCTCGCGCATCTTCGCGAGATCCACGACATCGCGATCGCCATAGAGCGGCTCACCGCTCGAGTTGAATCGCGGCTCGCCGCGCGGCGGTGCGTTGTGACCGCCGGCCGTTGGTCCTTCCACGATGAACCCGTCCACCCGACCACTCGCCTTCCGCGCCAGCGTGGTCGCGAGGGAGTTGGCCGACACGATGGCGAGGAAGCGCGGGCGAACCAGCTCCTCGCGCGGCGACCAGTGCCGCCGCGGATCGAAGGTGAGGAGGTCGGGGATCGGTGCGGCATCGCCCTCCACGTCCAGCTTGATCCAGGTCGCCTCGTGCCGCGCCAGCGCGTCGAGCGCGCCGGGGATCTCGCGCGGAATCCCGGCGCCCATCAGCACGTAGTTCACCCCCGCGAGCATCGCGCCGTACAACGACGCGAGGTTCGGCATCTGCACCTTGGTGAGCAGATTGATGCCCACCACGCCGTGGTGTCCTTCCTTCGCGAGCCACACCTCGACGAAGTTGGCGAGCATCGTCACCTGCTCACGTTCGGCGCTCACCGACTGCCGGTACATCGGCAGCAGGGCGTAGGGCGCGTCCTTCTTCCGGCCGTGCTCGCGGAAGTAGCGACGCAACACACGCTCGGCCACACCCGGAATCGGGAACCGCTCCATCGCGCGCCGCATGTCTCCGCCGGGATCGCCGTCCTGCAGACGGCGAACGAGGACCGTGTCCACGGCGGTGCCGGAGACCACCCCGAGCTGCCCCAGACGCGAGACGGCGCGCGCGAGTCTCCAGTTCGAGACACCGATGCCCATTCCCCCCTGGATGATGGCCGGGGGCGCCGTCTTGGTCGCACTGAAGAATTCGAAGCTCATTTCCCCACGATGCCCATCGGGCAGTGGAGACAGCGTCGGGAGTGTCACGCAAGCGGGGTAGGGGATGCCCGGACGCCGGGGACGGCGCGGCCGATGACCGCTAGATCCCAGCTCTTGCCCTCTGCTCCCCATCTCGCCATCGTTTCCCTAGAAATCTAGGGAGACCATGCCAAAACTCGGGAAAGACCACTACGGCACGATCGAGCTGCTCGTCCTCAAAGCGCTGAGCTGGGAGCCGGCGCACGGCTTCGGCATCTCGCGCTGGATCGAGCTCGTCTCCAACGACGAGGTCAGCGTGCAGGAAGGCTCGCTCTACCCCGCGCTCTACCGGCTCGAGAACGAGGGATGGATCGCGGCGGAGTGGGGCGTGTCGGAGAACGGGCGACGCGCCAAGTTCTACTCGCTCACCTCACTCGGCCGCCGGATGCTTCGCGCCGAGGAGAGCCGGTGGACGACGTTCGTCGCGACGATGAGCCGCGTGCTCGCCGCCACGCCGCGCACCGTCTCCGAACGGGGACGCTGACCGATGACGCTCGGACCTCAGTGGCTGCGCGAGCGCCGCTTCTGGCGTCCACGCGTCGAGCGCGACGTCGATGACGAGCTCGCGTTCCACCTCGCGGCGCGCGCCGACCTCTACGAGCAGCGCGGGCTCGATCCGCAATCCGCACGTGACGCGGCACGCGCGCGCTTCGGCGACGTCGACGACGTGCGCGACCGCTGCATCACCCTCAGCAACGAACGGGAGCGTCGCATGAAGCGCCTCGAGCTCTGGATGTCCGCGCGGCAGCACGCGCGCTACGCCGTGCGCCGCCTGCTCGCCGCGCCCGGATTCTCCGCCGCCGTGGTGTTGATGCTCGCACTCGGCATCGGCGCGACGACGACCGTGTTCGGCGTCGTCGACGGCATCCTCCTGCGCCCGCTCCCCTTCCGCGAGCCAGACCGGCTGGTGTCGCTCGCGCACACGATCCAGGTCTCGGGCATCTCGAAGATCGATCTGTCCGACGCGACCGTCCTCCTCTACCAGCGCCACGCGACCCACGCTTTCGAGAGCATCGCCGCCTACCGCACCGCCGACGCGAACGTCGGCGTCGCCGGCGCCGATGCGATGATGGCTGAGCGCGTCTCGACCGCGGCGGTCACGTCGAGCCTCTTCTCCGTGCTGCGCGTGACCCCGATGCGCGGGCGTGTCTTCGGGCCAGACGACGATCGGCCCGACGCACCCGGCGTCGCCCTCATCGGCGCGGCACTCTGGAAGCGCAAGTTCGGCGGCGATCCGGGCATCGTCGGAAAGCGCATCATCGTCGACGGAGTGAACCGCGAAGTGGTCGGCGTCATGCCGGACGGCTTCGCCTATCCGGCGTCGTCCACGAGCGCATGGGTGCCGCTCGGATTCGATCCCGCGAAGACGAACGTCGGCAGCTTCAACTTCAAGGGCGTCGCCCGACTCCGCGCGGGATTCACGGCGGACGCCGGCGCGCGCGAGCTCGCGCAGGTGCTGCCGCGTCTGTTCGACGAGTTCGCGAGCGAGATCCCGCGCAAGATGTTCGATCAAGCCCACGTCACGCCCGTCGTGCAGCCGCTGCGCGACGCGATCGTCGGCGACGTCGGCCGACTGCTCTGGATCCTCCTGGGCGCGGTGGCGCTGCTGCTCGCGATCGCCTGTGCCAACGTCGCCAGTCTCTTCCTCGTACGCGCGGAGGGCGCGCAGCGCGACATCGCCATCCGCATGGCGCTCGGCGCGGGCCGCTCCGCGGTGGTGACGCAGTATCTCGCCGAGGCGCTGGTGCTCGCCGCCGCGGGCGGGGCGGGTGGCGTGCTGCTCGCGCTGCTCGGCGTGCGCGCGCTCCGGCTCGCGCCCGCCGGCGCGGACCTGCCGCGACTCGCGGAAGTGGGGATCGACACCCGCGTGATCTGGTTCGCGCTCGGCGTCACCGCGATGAGCGCGCTGGCGGTGAGCCTGCTTCCAGTGCTGCGCTCGCGACGCGTCGCACCCGGCGTCGTGCTGAAGGAGTCGTCGAGATCCGCCACGGTCGGACGCGACCGACAGCGGGCGCGCAGCGCGCTCGTGGTGGCACAGGTGGCGCTCGCGCTGGTGCTCGTCGCCGGCTCGACGCTGATGGCGCGCAGCTTCTCCGAGCTGCGCGACGTGAAGCCCGGCTTCGACCCGCGCGGCGTGCTGACGGTGCGCGTGGCGCTCCCTCGTGCCACCTACACGACCGACGTGCTGCGGATGGGCGTCTTCGACCGCGTCATCGAGCGCGCCGGAGCGCTGCCCGGCGTGACCAGCGCGGCGATCACGGACTGGATCCCGCTCACCGACGATCACAACGACGGCGTGATCACGATGGAAGACCACCCGCTGCCGCCGGACGCCGTGCCGCCCGACCATCCGATCACCTACGCCAGCCCGGGCTACTTCAAGACGCTCGGCATTCCCCTCGTCACGGGACGCACCTTCGAGCGCGCCGATGCGGCGCGCCCGTCGCTCGAGGCGATCGTGAGCCGCTCGTTCGCCGAGCGGTACTGGAAAGGCGAGAGCGCGATCGGCAAGCGAATCCGCAGCGATCTGAGTGGTCCGTGGTCCACCGTCGTCGGCGTCGCCGCCGACGTGCACATGGAATCGCTCGAGAAGCCGGCCGAACAGCTCGTCTACTTCCCACTCGTCACGCCGAACAAGGACGGGCCGTCGGTGCCGGCCGGCGTCGCGATCACACTGCGTACGAGCGGCGACCCCGCATCGCTCGCGCCGGCAATGCGCGCGATCATCCACGAGATCGACCCGACGCTGCCCACCTTCGACGAACAGCCGATGTCGGCTCGGGTGGCCGGCGCGGCGGCGCGCACGCGGTTCGTGCTCCTGATGCTCGGCGCGGCGAGCGCGATCGCGCTCGCGATGGGGATGGTCGGCCTGTACGGCGTGCTCGCCTATGGCGTGACGCTGCGTCGTCGCGAGATCGGCGTTCGCATGGCGCTCGGCGCCACGGTGCGCGACGTGACGCGCATGATCGCGCGACGCGGCATCGCGCTGGCCGCGCTCGGCATCGCCGCCGGACTGCTCGGTGCGCTGGCCGCGACGCGCTTCATGCAGGGCCTGCTCTATGGCGTCAGCCCGACCGATCCCATCGCGCTCGTCGGTACGTGCGCGCTGCTGTTCGTCGTCGCGGTCATCGCGAGCTGGCTTCCGGCGCGTCGCGCGGCGACGCTCGATCCAATGGAGGCGCTGCGGAACGATTGAGCCGATCGGCGCCGCGATGCAGTCGGGCTTGACAGCGCACTTGTCGTAAGGGAATGTCCGGCTCACATCCCACGCCCACGACACCATCCGCGACATGAAATCCACCTGGGCCGACGTCGACGCGTTCTTCGAGCAGCACCTCCTCCCGGCCGACGATGCGCTGAGTGCCGCGATGGAGACCAGTGTCGCCGAGGGGCTGCCGCCGATCAGCGTCACGCCGCCCCAGGGGAAGCTGCTTCACCTCCTGGCGCGCATGTGCGGCGCGCGGCGCATCCTCGAGATCGGCACGCTGGGCGGATACAGCACGATCTGGCTGGGGCGCGCGCTGCCGGCCGGAGGAAAGGTCGTCACCCTCGAGATCGACCAGCATCACGCCGACGTCGCGCGGCGGAACATCGCGCGAGCGGGGCTGAGCGAGCGCGTGGAGGTGCAGGTCGGCCGCGCGTCAGAGACGCTGGATGCGATGATCGCGCGGCGTGAAGCGCCGTTCGACTTCGTGTTCATCGACGCGGACAAGGCGAGCAGCGACGTGTACTTCGACGCCGCCTTGAAGCTGTCGCACGAAGGGACCGTGATCGTGGTCGACAACGTCGTGCGCGACGGGAAGGTGGCGGACGCAACGAGCGAGGACGCCGACATCAAGGGGATCCGCCGCATGACGGGAAAGCTCGCCCGCGAGACACGCATCACGGCGACGGCGATCCAGACCGTGGGCGGCAAGAGCTACGACGGATTCCTCCTCGCAATCGTCGGCGCGTCGTAACGCCTGACGCATGGGGCACGGCTGAGCACGATCGCCGAACGTCCCCCACATAAGAGTTTCGTAAAGAGCGAGGGGTGCCGCGCGCCTCACGTGTGAGAGCATCGCCAGCATGCTCGCGCGTGTTCCTGCGTTGCGCCCCACCCGCAGTCGCGGGAGCATGTCGCGTGCATCGACTCACAATCCGATGCTCTCTCGTGCGCGAGGGAGAAGGAGACTGTCATGCGCGCTACAGCACTACGTCGTCAACTGCTCGGTGGGGCACTCGTCACGCTCGCGGCGAGCGCGATCGCGTGCGACAACTCGACGGTGACGGACGTCCCCGTCCCAGTCGCGGCCGTACTCACCGAAGGTGCGGGAGTGGAGGCGCAGTCGGGCACGGTCGGCGCGGTGCTCGCCACGCCGGTCACCGTCGTCTACACCCGGAGCGGTGCCCCGGTCTCGGGCGCCAACGTCACATGGACGGTGCTCGCCGGCGGCGGCACGATCGACGCCGCGACGAGCACCACCGACGCGAGCGGAAACGCCGTGGTGCACTGGAAGCTCGGCACCACCGCCGGCGCCGACACACTCATCGCGACGACCGCCGACAGCGCGACGTCGATCATCACGGCCACGGCCGTTGCGGGCCCGGCGGTGTCCGTCAGCCTGGTGAGCGGCGATGCGCAGGACGTCAGCGGCGGTGCCGCCGCCGCGCCCCTCGTCGTGAAGGCGGTCGATGCCTACGGCAACCCGGTGTCGGGCGCGACCGTGAGCTGGTCGACGAGTAACGGCGGAAGCATCGACAACGCCTCGACCACGACGGACGACAAAGGGCTGAGCCAGGTAGTGCTGACGATGGGATCAGGTGCCGGCACCTACACGGTCACCGCCACCGTCGCCGGCCTCACCCCGGTGACCTTCACCGAGCGCGAGGAATGACGATGTCGAACCGGTCGTCGGTCGATCGTCGCTGATGTGACGGCGGCGAGCCTTGCCGAGCGACGTCGTCGCTGGCATCGTGTCGGTCCCGCCGTCTCATCCCGAGATCCTCCCATGACCTCAGCCGCACTGCTCGAAGAGCATCGCCCTGCCCTCACCGGCCACTGCTACCGGATGCTCGGCTCCGTCGTCGACGCCGAGGATGCGGTGCAGGAGGCGATGCTCCGTGCGTGGAAGTCGCTCGACAGGTTCAAGGAGCAGTCGTCGCTCAAGACCTGGCTCTACCGGATCGCGACGAACGTCTGTCTCGACACGCTCGCCGCGACCAGCCGACGCCGGCTGCGTCCGCTCGAGCTGTCGGACGTGCCCGGCGTCGTGAAAGAGGACATGGCGCTGCCCAAGCGCGGGCGCGAGGAGTGGGTGGAGCCGATTCCGGACGCGATGGCGCTTCCCGCCGAGGGGACATGCGATCCGGCCGAGCGCGCGATCCTGCGCGAGAGCATCCGGCTCGCCTTCGTCGCGGCGTTGCAGTATCTGCCGCCGAGGCAGCGTGCCGTGCTGCTGTTGACGCAGGTGCTGAACTGGTCGGCGTCGGAGACGGCGGAAGCGCTGGAGATGAGCGTCGCCGCGGTGAACAGTGCGCTGCAGCGTGCGCGCGCCACGCTCGACGCGCGCAATCCGAGCGTGATGCCGCGCGCGCTCTCCGAGGAACAGCAGCAGCTCGTCGCGAAGTACGTCGCCGCGTTCGAGGCGTACGACGTAGCCGCGCTGACCGTGCTGCTGCACGAGGAGGCGACGCTCTCAATGCCGCCGTACGAGCTCTGGCTGCAGGGGCACGAGCAGATCGCGAGGTGGCTGCTCTCGTTCGGGATCGGGTGCAAGGGCTCGCGACTGCAGCCGGTGCAGGCGAGTGGCGGCACGCCGGCGTTCGCGCAGTGGCGTGATGGAGGCAGGACACCGTGGGCGCTACTGATGCTCGAGGTGCGCGGCGACCAGATCATTGGGATGACGTCATATCTCGACGTCGAGACGCTCTTTCCGCGGTTCGGCGTGCCGATGCAGCTCGTCGCGTGAGCCGAGCGAGGTGAGCCACTCACGGTCCCGGTGCGTAGCCGCGCATCGGGACCGATGAGTTTCGGCGGGGCGGCCGGTCTATGTGGATGTCACCCCCCAACGGAGAGATCACCATGGCCGCCTCGCTCCTTCAGCAGACCACGTATACCGCACCGCGTGCGTGGTCGACCGTCGCCACGCCCTCCCGCAAGGCGGTCTGGGCCGGCCGCATCATCACCGGCGTCGTCTCGCTGCTCCTCGCCTTCGATGCCGGGATGAAGCTCGTCCAGGCCAAGCCGGCGATCGAAGGGTCGGCGCAGCTCGGCTTCGGGCCGGCTCAGGTGTTCGTGATCGGTGTCATCGCGCTCGTCTGCTTGATCCTGTATCTCGTGCCGCGCACGGCGGTGCTCGGCGCCGTGCTCTGGACCGGCTACTTCGGCGGCACCGTGGTCACACACCTGCGCGTGGGCAATCCGCTCTTCACGCACGTCCTGTCGGGCGTGTATGTCGCCGCGCTGATCTGGGTGAGCCTCTATCTGCGTGACCCGCGCGTTCGTGCGCTGATCGGCAAGCGGTAGCGCACGCGGTTCGTACGGTCGCCGCTCCCCACACCCAACTCCCAACCGCTTCCGCCAATGTCCACCACACAGACTGCTGCACCAAGGCTCACCAACGTCGGCGTGAAGCCGGCGACGTCGAGGAAGCTCTTCGTCAACGTTCCGGTGAGCGATCTACAGCGCTCGATCGACTTCTTCGAGGCGCTCGGCTTCACCTTCAACGCGCAGTTCACCGACGCGACGGCGACGGCGATGCTGGTGGGCGAGGATGCGTACTTCATGCTGCTCACGAAGGAGAAGTTCGCGAGCTTCACGACGCGACCTCTCGCCGACGCGAGCCGCGAGACGGGCGCGATCTACGCGCTCGGCCTCGAGAGCCGCGCCGCGGTGGACGAGATGGTGAAGCGGGCGGTGGCGTCGGGCGGGTCGCACGCCCTCGATCCGCAGGACCACGGCTTCATGTACGGCTGGAGCTTCTACGACCCCGACGGCCACCACTGGGAAGCGTTCTGGATGGACCCGGCGGCGGTGCAGGGATGACGGGTGGGGTCAGACACCAGCTTGGTGTCTGACCCCGCGTTGGTCTGCCCCGCGAATCAGCGCGGCTCGAAGTGAAAGGCGTCGAGCGTGACCAGCGCGTTGAACTGACCGATGTCCTTCGCGGGCGAGTGGAACACTACGTAGAGCGGACGCTCACCCGACGCCGGAGCCGCAACTGGAATCGACGCCGTGTACCAGGTGGCCGCCGCGGCCGGATGCACGTCGACGCTCCCGAGCACCGGCCCGGTCGCGCTGTCGCCGCGCAGCTCCATGGTGAACGGGTGCTTGCCCGCGGGCGACAGCAGATCGACCGTCAGTTGAGCAATGCCCGTGAGATCGAGCTTGCCGAGATAGAGCGAGCCATTCGCGTCGTAGACGACCGCGACCATCCCCTTGCGACCGCTCGCGCCGGTGCCGCTGCGTGGCCCGACCGCGTTGAGGCCGGGCGCCTCGCTCGCCGGCATGCGCGCCGACCGCAGTGTGACGACTGCCGTATCGGACAGCGGACCGACGCCGTTGCGCGCGCGATCCGTGTACGACGCCATCAGCCGATACACCCCGCCAGGCGACGTCGCATGCTCGGCGAGCGACGCGCGTCCACGCACCGGCAGGCTCGGCGCCTTGGATGCGAGTGAGAGGATGTAGGTCACGATCGCGCGCGTGTCCTCCGGCGTGAGGCTCGGATGCGGCGGCATCACCCGGTCGCCCCATTTGCCGCTGCCACCGGTGACGATCTTCGTCATCAGCTGCTGCACCGCCTCGGGATGTCCCGCGTAGCGCTGCGCGACCTGCACGTAGGCGGGGCCGAGCGATGCGTGGTCGATCGCGTGACAGGCGAGGCAATCGCTCTTCTTGATCCGCGCGAGACCGTCCGTCGCCGCGACGGGCTGATGACCGGCGACCGGCGTGGCGTCGGCTGCACCGGCGGCCGGCTCGTACTTCAACGAGACTTTCACCCGCCGCGGGTCGATGCCGTGGCCGAGCCGGCCATCCTCCGCATCCGTGACCTTCACGTCGTACGCGACGCTCGGCTGGTCGAAGTAGAAGGAGCGGTTGCCGACGACGTTCAACGCGACCGACGGACGCGCGTTCCCGACGAGAATGTCGGTCGACGCCTGCGACTCCGCGCCCGCGCGGTCACGCACCCGGAGCTGCACGTGCTGCGTGCCCGCCTTCGCGAAGGTGTACGAGACGCGCGCGCCCGCGCGCTCACCGGCGCCGGGAATCGTCCACGTGAAGCTCAGCGTGTCGCCCGGATCCCGATCGATGCTCTGCTCGGCGGACAGCTCCACCGTCAGCGGCGCGGCGCCGACGGTGCGCGACGCGGCGATCCGCGCGACCGGCGGACGGTTTCCCGGGTGATAGGTGATCCGGCTCAGCCGAGCGTTCTTGTTGGCCGAGTTCCAGTAGGTGCCGTACTCGAGCACGTAGAGCGAGCCGTCCGGGCCGAGCTCCACGTCGCTCGGGTGATCGAAGGTGAACTGCGAGAGGAAGGGCTCCATGCGCACGTAGTCGCCCGAGGGTGCGAGCGTCGTCGCCATCATCCAGCCGCGCATCCACTCGTAGTGGATGAACTTCTTGTCGTAGTACTCGGGCAGTCGCACGGCCGAGCCGGCGAAGTCGTCGTAGTGATAGACTGGACCGGCCATCGCCGCGCGGCCACCCTCGCCGGTGAGCGGGAACTTGTCGCTCTTCTCGTACGGGTAGTAGATCATCGCCGGCTGCGGCGGAGGCAGCACCTTCGCGCCCGTATTGTTGGGCGACGAGTTGACCGGATGCGCCGGATCGAAGAACTCGAACAGCTCCTTCGTCGTGAAGTTGTAGTGTCGGTAGGGCTGGTTGTTCGCGATGAACATCGGCCAGCCGAAGAAGCCCGCCTTTCGCGCCTGGTTCACCTCGTCGTAGCCGCGCGGTCCGTACAGCGAGTCGCGCTCCGCGTCGGGTCCGATCTCCCCCCAGTAGAGCCATCCCGTGTGCGAGTCCACGCTGATGCGATACGGGTTACGATCGCCCATCACGTAGATCTCGGGGCGTCCTTCACCGTTCGTGAAGAGATTGCCCGCGGGGATGGTGTACTTGCCGTCGGCGGTCGGCGTGATGCGCAGGATCTTGCCGCGCAGGTCGTTGGTGTTCCCCGCCGAGCGGAGCGCGTCGGCGACCGAGCGGCCGGGCGTCGGATCGATCGGCGCGTAGCTGCCGGCGATGAACGGGTTGCTGTTGTCGCCGTAGGAGACGAACAGGTTGCCGCGGCGGTCGAAGGCGAGCGATCCGCCGGTGTGACAGCATCCCTTGTCGAACTTCACCTCGAGCAGCACGCGCTCGTCGCGAATCGAGTCGCCCTCGAAGGTGAAGCGCGCGAGGCGATGGTGATCGCTCGGCAGGCTGTAGTTGAGGTAGAGCCAGTGGTTCGTGTCGAAGCCCGGGTCGAGCGTGAGGCCGATGAGGCCGTTCTCGTCGCTGTCGTTGACAGGGAGCTCTTTGATGAGGCGCTTCGTGCGCGACGTCGGATCGTACACCGAGAAGGTGCCATGCCGCTCGGCAATGAACACGCGTCCGTCGTGTGCGACGGCGATTTCGGTGGGCTCGTTGAACACGCCCTCGAGCAGGACTTCCTGCTGGAAGCGCGACGGGTCGGGCGCGGGAAGCGACGGCATCTCCGCGGCCGCGGCGGACGCGGCAACAGGGGCCGGAGCGGCAGCCGCGGGAGCGGGCGCTGGAGCGGTGGCGGTGCGGCACGACGTCATGCCGACGAACGCGACGGCGGCGAACACACCGTGCGCGAGCATTGCGGACGGATGGCGAACAGTGCGAGAGCGACGACTCGGGATGCGCATGTGGGTGATACGAGGAGTAGGGTACGTCTCGAACCGCGAGAACATAGCGTCCGCGCATCGCTGTCGCCCGGGCCCTTTACGGACCGGCGAACGGCACGCTCAGCACCGAATCCCACACCGCCAGCGCCGGCTTCGGCCGATAGCTCGCGTCCACCAGCCCGAGCTGCGTGAACAGCGGCAGGATCGACCCCGGCGGCACCGGAAACGACGACAGATCCAGATCGGTGTACGTGATCTGGAAGACGCCAAGCAGCTTCGCCTCGTCGGCGAGCTGCGCCTGACGGCGGATGTAGCGCGCCTGCAGGTCGGGCGACGACGTCACCCCCGCGACCGACGCCGACGTCCATCCACCCTCGGTCACCATCATCGGGAGCGGCCAGTCGCCGGCGAGCCTCGCGTAGTAGTCGTGCGGGATCCGTTCCGGCGCGGTGAATCCGGCGAGGTACGGATACGACGACAGCCCGAGCACCTGCGTGAAGGGGAAGTCGGCGCGATCGCGCTGCACGCCGACGTACACACCGTTGCCCGGCGGACGCCCCCACGCGACGTCCACCTGCACCGTCACCATCAGTCTGGTCGTCGAGCCGTTCGCGCGAAGCTGCTTCGCCGCGTCGTTCGACATCTTCACCAGCGCGCCGTAGACCGCCGGCTTCGACGCCGCGCGAACGAGGTTGGTCTCGATCGCGAGCGCGAGCACGCTGGGATGGATGATGCTGTCGAACGCGGCGACGTACTCGCGATACACGCGCTGCACCGCCGGCTCGGTGATCGACCGGCCGAGCGCGACGAGCGCGTTCGACTCGGCGCCGCGATCCAGGCCATTGGCCGGCTCGATGGTGGCGATCGTCGCCAGCCCCTTCGACTGGAAGAGGCGAGCGACGTCGAGATGCTCGCGCCGCACGAGGAAGGCGGCGGCGGTGTCGGCGAGGAGCGCCGCCCACGGCACGTCCACCACACGGAGCGTCGCGTCGCCGTGATGGCTCACCTCGTCGATGGTCCGGAGCGCTTCGGTGAGCGTGATCCTCGGCGGCAGCGGCGAGAAGCCCATGCGATAGCTGCGCGTCGCGCGCACCGGAGCCTCGGTGACGGTCGATGCGCAGCTCAGAACGAGCGCGGCGAGGATGAGCGCGACGCGCGTCGTGCGACGTCGTCTCGCGGGGCCTACGCTCGAGGGAAGAGCGGATCTCTGCATGTCTCGCCCTACGCTTGGTGTCGGACCGTTGCTTCAGCGCCGCTCGCCAGGCGACCGCGGCCGCTACACATTATGGCTCATGAGAACGAGGAAGGGCACCTGATGTCATGGCCGGCGTCCCTCCTCGTCGCCTTCCTCACCGCGGCGGTCGGATGCGTCGTCGCCGGCGCGATCGCGCTGCTGTGTGTCGACTGGTACCGCATCTCCTCGTTCGAGGGAACGTCGGGGTACTACGTCGTCGCGCTCGCGCTCGTCGGCCTGGTCGTCGGCTGCGTCATCGGGCTCGCGGCGAGTCGGATCGTCGCCCGCACGCTGCATCCCACCTTCGCGAGGTCGATCGGCGCGTCGCTGCTCAGCGTGCTCGCGATCGGCGGCGCGATCGCCGGCGTCGCGCGACTGATGGCCGACGTGCCGCCGCGCATCGCGGGCGAGGAGTTGCTGCTCGCCGTCGAAGTGCGATGGCCGGCGTCGCAGACGACGAACCCCGCCGCCGACGGCGTGCTGCGACACCTCACCCTCCGCGCGCTCTCGGGCAACACGTCGCGACGCAGCACGGACGGCCCGCTCTGGATGGAGGACGCGCATCTCGTCGACGGACGCTGGATCGTGCCAGGCGCCGTCGAGCTGTTCACGAGCCGAGGAGGACGCATGCTCGTGATCGAGCCGTCGCCAGCCGGCAAGGCGAACGGCTATCTCCTCCCGCTGCCCGCGTATCCCGGCGCCAGGCAGCTCCAGTGGAGCGAGTGGATGCCGCGCGCTCGCGCCGGCACGCCACCGCTGCCGGATGGCGTGAGCGTGCGGTTTAGGGTGCTCCCGCGCAGCCAGCCCGTTCGCACGCAGCGCTTCGGCGCATTCGACGTCGCGACGATCGCCGAAGGGTTCCATGACGACATGTCGATGGGCGTGCATCGGATGGCGGCGACCGCGACGTTCCGCATCGGCTATCGCGGAACGCCGGTGACGATCGATGGCGCACGCGAGGGAGAGCCCGGCACGCCGGTGAAGTACGATCGTGCGTCGGCGGTCGCGCTGTTGCCCGGCGCGCCCGACGGGCTCCTGATCCGCGCCGCGACGGCCGACGAAGCCGGTCCGTTTTATCTGGTGTACGGCGACGGGGCGCACGTGCGCAGCGAGTACGCCGCGCCCGGCATGCTGCGGCTCGAGGCGCCGATCGTCACCAACGACGCCGCGAGGTTCCACGATGCACGCAAGCACGAGCCGGTCCCCGGCGTCGTGGACGCGACGACCTACGCACAGCCGGGTGACTACCTGTTCGACGGCGCGCTCGTCTCGACGCAGCCGCCGTCGGTGCAGCACTTCGAGGCATCGCGCGATCAACGGCTCGATCCGAACGCGCGCCCGCTCGGCATCTCACCCGACCGTCACCGCATCGTACGCATCGGCTTCTCCGAAGACTATAGGTCGCGCGCGCTGGTGGTGACCGACGTGCGGTCGGGAGCATCCGAGTATCTCCCGGTCGACGCGGCGCGCATGCGCGTGTTCGACCCGAGCGCGCTCGATCCGGCGTGGCTGCAACACTACTATGCGTGGTCGCCGAACGCCGACGGCAGCTCGCGCCTCGTGGCGAGAACGAACGTGACGCCGCTGCCCTGGCGCGGTGTGCTCGACGAGACGTCTGGCGACGGCTATCGCGAATACAAGGTCGGTCCCGCGGGGCGCGCGCTCTTCGACGCGATGGCGACCTTCCTCACCACCGAGCTCGGCGCCGCCCCCTCGGCTGACGACACGGCGTCATCGAGCCGGGAGCTGCGCATCGGCGGACAGCTGGTGCATCTCTTCGAGAACGAGCACCATCACGTCGCGATCTACATGGATCGTGAGAGCGACTCGAGGCTTGTCGCCCGCATCGCCGAGCGCTTCGACGCCGCGCTCGCAACGGGGAAGTACGACGCGTTGTTCACCACCGACGCGGACTCCACGACCGCGCACTGAACGCCGCCGCCCTCGAAGCTCAGCTCACCGGCGCTCGGCACACGGTGCACGCCACGCCGACGCGCACCTCGAGGATCGCGCGGCCACGCCCGAAGGTCACGAGCTCGAAGCCGACCTCGCCGCGCTCGCGACGAAGCTTGGGCTCGCAGGTGCACGCTGCGTTGGTGCGCACGGGACGTCCGTCCTCGACCACGAGCGCGTGGCGCCGGTCCGATCGGATGAGGCGTCCCGAGGTGCCCGACGGGCCGACGACCTTTCCACCCTCCCCTTCGGTCGGCGACCACTTGGAGCCGTGCGCGTTCCAGTGCCTGGCGACCACGCGCGGGCCGGTGAGATCGGCGTCCCACGCCGGATCGTCGACGTCGGGCACGGCGGGGGGCAGGGCGAGGAGCTTCGTGAGTGTCGAGTCGTACACCGCATCGAGCTCCATCCAGCTGCACGTCAACACCGGCACGATCAACCCACGCACGCGGTGCGCCGAGCGTGCGGGGGAGCCGAGCAGCGGAAGGATCGCTTCGGCGGCATCGCGCGCGGTGCGGGCGACGCGCGACTCCGTCATCACCCAGTCCGACATCCCCTTCGCCGTCCCCTCGACGAACGGGCGCAGCACGCGGCTCACCTCGCGTCGAAGCTCGTCGTCGAGTTGGGCGTGTGGGCGGGAGTGGCTCGCGGTCATCAAGAACGACTAGGCCCCGGGAGCGCGGGCAACAAGGGGCACAGGTGATGTAGTGACCGGCTCCCCGGCCATCGCGGCACGGTACGAGCCGGCTCGAGAGAATCGCGGCCGAGCCCGCATCGTCGGCCTGAGCCATGCACTCGCGAGAGAACGGCCAGGCTCGGAGAGAGCCCTATCCAACCCACACTCCGCGCGATGAACGAGAAGACCGCAGCCGCCAAGAGCGCACCCGTCCTCGAGAAGCCCGACGACGGCGTCGGCAAGGCGCAGCAGGCAACCAGGGAGCTGAAGCGGCCCGGCCTCGCCGCGACGATTCGTGGCTTCCTCGGCCTGCTCTGGGCGACGATCTTCGCCTTCTTCAGCGACAGCTGCTCGACGATGGCCGCCGCGCTCTCGTTCAACACCTTCTTCTCCCTCCCCGCGCTGCTCACGCTCCTCCTCGCGCTCGTCGGCCGAGTGACGAGCCCGGAGCAGGTGGAGCACGCGATCCTCGGCCAGGTT
>Ga0308175_100001182_pt1 | contig 17564 bp, 16 predicted proteins | sample PhyCR1_3_FD_203893 | JGI IMG/M metagenome (GOLD analysis project Ga0308175, IMG submission 203893) | Soil microbial communities from UC Gill Tract Community Farm, Albany, California, United States - DLSLS.C.R1 | ecosystem: Environmental > Terrestrial > Soil > Agricultural land | place: USA...
CCGCACTGGGACGAGCTCGACCCGACCGCCCGCCGGGTCGCGGCCCGATTCATGGAGACCTACGCCGGCTTCGCCGAGCACGCCGACCACCACGTCGGCCGGCTCGTCGACCGGCTCCAGCACCTCGGGGTGCTCGACGACACGCTGGTGGTGTACCTGCTCGGGGACAACGGCGCGTCCGGCGAGGGCGGCCCGGAGGGCACGATCCGCGAGCACCTGGTCGGGCACGGCTTCGCCGACGACGTGCAGGCGATGGCCGCGGTCCTGGACCGGATCGGCGACGCGTCGACCTACGGCATGTACCCCGCCGGCTGGGCGCTGGCGATGAACACGCCGTACCAGTGGACCAAGCAGATCGCCTCCCACCTCGGCGGCACCCGCGACGGGCTGGTCGTGCACTGGCCCGCCGGCATCGAGGCGCACGGCGAGGTGCGGCACCAGTTCCACCACGTCATCGACGTGCTGCCCACCGTCCTCGACGTGGCCGGGCTGCCCGCGCCGGTGTCCGTGGACGGGATCGCGCAGCAGCCGGTCGAGGGCACGTCGATGCGGTACTCCTTCGACGACGCCGACGCGCCCGACCGGCGTACGACGCAGTACTTCGAGATGGTCGGCAACCGGGGGATCTACCACGAGGGCTGGACCGCGGTCGCCCGGCACGGCGTCCCGTGGCTGATGGTCGACGCGGCACGCCCGTTCGAGGACGACGTGTGGGAGCTCTACGACACCCGCACCGACTGGACGCAGGCCCACGACGTGGCCGCGGAGCACCCGGAGCTGCTCGCCTCGCTGCGTGCCCTGTTCGACCGCGAGGCCGAGCGGCACCAGGTGCTGCCGCTCGACGACCGGGTCACCGAGCGGGAGAACCCCGCGCTGGCCGGCCGGCTCGACCTGCACGCCGGCCGCACGTCGCTGAGCTTCGGGCCGCGCGCCGGACGGCTGACCGAGGAGGCCGCGCCGAACGTCAAGAACCGCACGCACACCGTCTCCGTGCAGGTCGCGGTCGACGGCGTGCCGGACGGCGTCCTGGTCGCCCAGGGCGGTCGCTTCGGCGGCTGGTCGCTCTACTGCCACGAGGGCCGGCTCTGCTACGCCTACAACTGCTACGGCCGCGCGCTCACGACCCTGCGCGGCGAGACCGTCCTGGGGCCCGGGGAGCACGAGCTGGTCATGCACTTCGCGTACGACGGGGGCCCGCCCGGCGACGGCGCGGCGGTGACGCTGCTGGTCGACGGGGTCGAGGTCGCGCGGGGACACGTCTCGCAGACCACCGCCTACTACTTCAGCTTCGACGAGACCTTCAACGTCGGCGTGGACCGCGGCACCCCGGTGACCGACGACTACCCGGCCGTGCGCAACGCGTTCACCGGCACGATCCACGGGGTGCGCGTGGACCTGGCGCCGCAGGTGCCGCTCGACGCGGCCGGCCGGACCCGGGTCGCGACGGCGAGCGCCGACTAGGGCCAGCCACGCCCGCGGCCCGGCTACTGTCGTCGGGGAGGCCCGCTCCCGCCGGCGCCTCGGAGGAGGGACCCCCTTGAGCACCACACTCGTCCGCCCCCGCCGCCGGGTCATCGCCGGTGTCTGCGCCGGGATCGCCCAGCGCTTCGGCTGGTCGCCGAACCTGGTCCGGCTGCTGTTCGTGGTCAGCTGCCTGCTGCCCGGGCCGCAGTTCCTGGTGTACATCGTGCTGTGGGTGATGATCCCGTCCGAGTAGGCGGTGTCCGGACGGCGTCCGCCGAGGCACAGTGAGGCCATGAGCTACCAGCTGACCGTCCTCTACCACCAGCCGCTGGACCCGGTGGCCTTCGACGAGCACTACGAGTCCAGGCACGCGCCGCTCGCCTCGAGGATCCCGGGGCTGCGCAGCTACACCACGCAACGGCCAGTCCCGGGGCCGGACGGCGACACGCCGGCGGAGTACCTCGTCGCGATGCTCGTCTTCGACGACGAGGCCGCCTACGGCGCGGCCCTGGAGAGCATGGAGGGGCAGGCCGCCGTCGAGGACGTCGGGAACTTCGCCACCGGCGGCGTCACCATGCTCACCGGCGAGGTCACCACCGTCGTCTAGAGACGTGCGCTAGGCGCGGTTCTTGTGCCGTGGCTTGCGGCGCTCCGGCGGTGCGCCCGCGCTCCGCCTGGGTGCGCCGCCGTCGTCCTGGCGCAGCTCGATGAGCTTGCCCGAGATGCGGGTGCTCTCCAGCGCGGAGCGGGTCTCGGCGGACAGGGACACCGGCAGCTCGACCAGCGAGTAGTCGCCGCGGATGTCGATGTGCCCGAAGTCGCCGCGGTCCAGGCCGCCCTCGTTGGCGATCGCGCCGACGATCTGCCGGGGCTCGACCTTGTGCCGCTTGCCGACGGCGATCCGGTACGTCGTGAGGGGCACGTCGGTCCGCGGCCGGCGCTTGCCGGCGTCGCGGCGGGCCGGGCGGTCGTCGTCGCGCCGGCGGCCCTTCTCGTGGTCCCAGCCACCGCTGCGCGGCTCGCGCCGGCCGTCGAACACCTTCGCCGGCTGCTGCGGCTCGGGCTCCATGAGCAGCGGCTGGTCGTCCTGGACCAGCACCGCCAGCGCCGCGGCGATGTCGGTGGCCGGCACGTCGTGCTCCTGCTCGTAGCCCTGGATCAGGTCGCGGTAGAACCCGACCTGGTCCGAGCCGAGCGCCTCGGTGATCGCGTCGCGGAAGCGGGCGACCCGGGTCTCGTTGACGTCCTCGACGCTGGGCAGGGTCATCTGCGTGAGCGGCTGGCGGGTGGCCTTCTCGATCGCCTTGAGCAGGTGCCGCTCGCGCGGGGTGACGAACGAGATCGCGTCGCCGGTCCGGCCCGCGCGGCCGGTGCGGCCGATCCGGTGCACGTAGGACTCGGTGTCGGTGGGGATGTCGAAGTTCACCACGTGCGAGATCCGCTCGACGTCGAGCCCGCGGGCCGCGACGTCGGTGGCGACCAGGATGTCGAGCTTCGCGTCCCGGAGCTGGTTGATCGTGCGCTCGCGCTGCTGCTGCACGATGTCGCCGTTGATCGCGGCCGCGGAGAAGCCGCGGGCGCGCAGCCGTTCGGCGAGCTGCTCGGTGACCTGCTTGGTGCGGACGAACACGATCATGCCCTCGAAGTTCTCGACCTCGAGGATCCGGGTGAGGGCGTCGACCTTCTGCGGGTAGGACACGATCAGGTAGCGCTGGGTGGTCTTGGCGCTGGTCGTCGTCTTGTTCTTGACGGTGATCTCGGCCGGGTCGTCGAGGTACTTCTTCGAGATCCGGCGGATCTGCGCGGGCATCGTCGCCGAGAACAGCGCGACGTGCTTGTCGTCCGGGGTGTCGGACAGGATCCGCTCGACGTCGTCCGCGAAGCCCATCTTCAGCATCTCGTCGGCCTCGTCGAGCACCAGGAAGCGCAGCTCGCTGAGGTCGAGCGTGCCCTTCTCCAGGTGGTCCATGATCCGGCCCGGCGTGCCCACCACGACGTGCACGCCGCGGCGCAGGGCGGACAGCTGCACGCCGTACCCCTGGCCGCCGTAGATCGGCAGCACGTGCAGGCCGGGCAGGTGCGCGGCGTAGCGCTCGAAGGCCTCCGACACCTGGAGCGCGAGCTCGCGGGTGGGCGCGAGCACCAGCGCCTGCGGGGTCTTCTGCTTCAGGTCGATCTGGGACAGGATCGGCACCGCGAACGCCGCGGTCTTGCCGGTGCCGGTCTGCGCGAGGCCGACCACGTGACGACCCTCGAGCAGCGCGGGAATGGTCGCGGCCTGGATCGGCGAGGGCGACTCGTAGCCGACGTCGGACAGCGCCCGCAGCACTCGTGGCTCGATCCCGAGGTCGGCGAAGGAGAGGGGGGTCTCGGTGGTGGTGGCGGAGGGGGACTCAGGATCGTGCGGGGGCATCTGTCCAGGGTAGGGGCGCAGCCACCTTTCCCTCGCATCGAGACGGCCGTCGCCGGGCGTGAGCGTCACCACCCGGACCCGAGCGGGCGGCCCGTGGCAGGGTGGCGCGCATGCCGCACTCCTTCCTGTCCCACCTCGAGTGCTCTCGGACCGGCGCCCGCTACGACGCGGACACGGTGCAGGGCCTCAGCGAGGTGCGCGCACCGCTGCTCGCCCGCTACGACCTCGACGCGGTCCGCGGCAGCGTCACCCCCGCGGACCTCGCGCAGCGGCCGCACGACCTCTGGCGCTACCACGAGGTGCTGCCGGTCCGGGACGCCGCGCACGTGACCACGCTCGGCGAGGGCATGACACCGCTGCTGCCGCTGCCGACGTACGGGTCGCGGATCGACGTACCGGGGCTGCTGATGAAGGACGAGGGGCTGGTCCCGACCGGCAGCTTCAAGGCGCGCGGCGCCGCCGTCGGGGTCTCGCGGGCGCGGGAGCTCGGCGTGCGGGCGGTCGCGATGCCCACGAACGGCAACGCGGGCGCCGCGTGGTCGGTGTACGCCGCCCGGGCCGGCCTGGGCAGCCTGGTCGTGATGCCGGTCGACGCACCGGAGATCACCCGTCGCGAGTGCGTGGTGTCCGGCGCGGAGCTGTACCTCGTCGACGGGCTGATCAACCACGCCGGCGCGCTGGTCAAGGAGGCGGTCCGGCAGCGGTCCGGCTACCAGGAGGTGTCGACGCTCAAGGAGCCGTACCGCATCGAGGGCAAGAAGACGATGGGCTACGAGATCGCCGAGCAGCTCGGCTGGCGGGTGCCCGACGTGATCCTCTACCCGGCCGGGGGAGGGGTGGGCCTGATCGGCATCCACAAGGCGATGCTGGAGATGCGCGAGCTCGGCTGGATCGGCGAGAAGCTGCCGCGGCTGGTGGCCGTGCAGGCAGAAGGCTGCAAGCCGATCGTGGACGCGTTCGACGCCGGGCTCGACGAGAGCACGCTGGTCGAGGGCACGCACACGCTGGCGTTCGGGATCAACGTGCCCAAGGCGCTCGGCGACTTCCTGGTGCTGCGGGCGGTCCGGGAGTCCGACGGCACGGCGGTCGCGGTGACCGACGAGGAGATCCTCGCGGAGGTCACCACGGTCGCCACCGACGAGGGCGCCTGGGTCTGCCCGGAGGGCGCCGCCTGCTTCGTCGCCGCCCGGCAGCTGCGCGCGTCCGGGTGGATCGGCCGGGACGAGGAGGTCGTGGTGCTCAACACCGGCACCGGCCTGAAGTATCCCGACACCGTCACCGTCGACGTGCCCACGCTGCCCCGCGACGGCGCGGTGCCCGGCTCCACGTAGGCCGAGGAAGTGGACGCCTCCTCCCGCGTGTCGTCTTCATCATATAAAGTCGAGTGACTTACTGTGATTAGACCTACGTGGGAGGAGGAGACATGGGAGCAGCTCTCGCGACCGACGTGCACCAGCACCTCTGGCCCGAGGAGTTCGTCGACCGTCTGCGCGCACGCCGGCGGCCGCCGTACCTCGACGGCTGGACGCTGCACACGCGCGGCGAGGCGCCGTACGACGTCGACCCCGCGCACCACGACGTGGCGCGGCGGGTCGCGACGGACCAGGAGGACGGGGTCGGGCTGGCCTGCGTCTCCCTGTCCGCACCGCTCGGCATCGAGAACCTCGTGCGGCCCGAGGCCGGCGCGCTGATCGCCGCCTGGCACCAGGGCGCCCGCGCCCTGCCGGACCACTTCGCCGCCTGGGCGTCGGTGCCGATGGTGGACCCGGACCTGGACGAGCTGGCCGGCCTGCTGCGCGACGGGTTCGTCGGCGTGCAGGTGCCCGCGACCGACCTGCTCTCGCCGGCCGCGTGGGAGCGGGCCGGGGACGTGCTGCGGGTCGCGGAGGAGGCCGGCCGGCCGGTGTTCGTGCACCCCGGCCCCGAGGTGGTGCGGCCGCTGGCCGGCACGCTGCCCGCGTGGTGGGCGCCGGTGGTCGGCTACGCGACGCAGATGCAGGCGGCCTGGTGGGCGTGGCACGCCGTGCGCGGCCGCGCGCTCTTCCGGGAGCTGCGGGTGCTGTTCGGGGCGGGAGCCGGCCTGGCGCCGGTGCACCGCGAGCGGCACGCCGCGCGGGGTGGCGAGACGCCGACGGTCGACCCCCGGGTGTACGTCGACACCTCGTCGTACGGACCGCAGGCCCTCGACGCCCTGGTGCGGGTCCTCGGCATCGACGTTCTCGCGCTCGGCAGCGACCGGCCGTACGCCGCGCCGCTCGGCCGGATGCTCGGGGACGCCGCGACGTACGCGATCCGGGTCGCGAACCCGCGACGCCTGCTGCACCGGGACCCGACCGAGACGGAGGAGGGACGGACATGGCCCCGAGCCAGCTGACCGACGTGGCGGTGCCCGCCGAGCGGGCCGTGGAGTACGCGCGAGAGGCGGGCAGGGTCACGCTCGACGACCTGCCCGGCCGCGACCTCGAGCCCGAGGAGCTGCGCGCACTGGTGGCGTCGGTCGCCTCCGACCCGGACGCGTGGGCGCAGCACGTGGCCTTCGACGCCGACGAGCGGGTGTACGCCTCGCTGCACCGCGACGCCCACGTGGACGTCTGGCTGCTGTGCTGGACCCCGGAGAACGACACCGGCTGGCACGACCACGACATCTCCTCGGGTGCTGTCGCGGTGATCGCCGGCGAGCTCGCCGAGAACAACCTCACCGTCGCGACCGGCGGCATCGAGACCCGCATCGGCGCGGGCCGGGCGTACTCCTTCGGCCCCGAGCACATCCACCGCCTCAACGGCGCGGAGCCCGGCTCGGTGTCGGTGCATGCGTACAGCCCGCCGCTGTGGCGGATGGGCCAGTACGCCGTCTCGGAGTCCGGCGTCCTGCGCCGGGTCTCGGTGTCCTACGCCGACGAGCTGCGGCCGCTCGACTGACCGACCGCCCTGTGGAAAACCCGGGGTAGTCCGTGACGTTCTGGCTGTTCTTCTTGCTTTTTTCAGCCAAGACGTCACGGACTACCGGGGCTCTCGTGTCCTGTCCCGTGCCCACCGGAGCCGGATCCCGTCGGCGTGCTCCTGCTCCTCGAGGGCCAGCTCGGCCTCGTGCAGCGAGCTGCGCAGCAGCGGCAGCCAGCGGTCCTCGACGGCCCGCAGCCGGCGTCGGGTCGCGGTCTCCTCGGCCTGCAGCAGCCGGGTCGCCGCCGCGGCCACGGCGTGCTGGACGGCCGCGACGACAGGTCGAACCCGCGCACCACGTCGCGCCCGGCCCGCATGAACATCCGCAGCGCGGTCGGGGCGGTGTACCAGACGGTGACCCGGTGGTCGCGCAGGATCCGGCACCAGCGCCGCGCGTCGAACTCGGCCGCGTCGCAGACCACCGTCACCCCGAGGCTGAGCGGCGCGATGATGCCGTACGACGCCCCGGTCACCCAGCCCGGGTCGGCGGTGCACCAGAACACGTCGCCCGGGGACAGCCCGAGCGCGTAGGCGCCGGTGGCGTGGTGCGCCACGACCGCCTCGTGCACGTGCAGCGCTCCCTTCGGCTTGCCGGTGGTGCCGCTGGTGAAGTGCAGCAGTGCCACGGTCTCGGGCGGGGTCGGCGGCACGGCGTACCGGCCGTCGGCGTCCGCGAGCAGCCGGGACAGGGACCGCGTGCCGGGCACGTCGTCGGCGTCGACGAGCAGCACGTGGGCCAGGTCCGGGAGCTGGTCGCGGATGCCCGCCACGCGCCGCCGGTAGAGCTCCGCGGTGGTGACCAGCACCCGCCCGCGTCCCATCCGCAGCCGCTCCCTGACCGGCTCCGGGCCGAACGCCGCGAACAGCGGCGAGTACACGCTGGTGTGCTTGAGCGTGCCCAGCGCCGTGACGTACGTCGTGATCCCGCGTCCCAGCAGGCTGAAGACGGTCTCGCCCCGCCTGACCCCGAGGGTGTCCAGCATGGAGGCGAACCGGTTGGTCAGCACGTGGAGGTCGGTGTGGGTGTACTCGTCCACCGACTCGTCCAGGTCGACGCAGCGCAGCGCGACCTGGTTCCCGTTGCCCTCGCGGACGTGCCGGTCGACCGCCTCGGACCCGATGTTGATCCCCGCGCCGTCGGGCAGGCCGTCGAGGCGGGCCCGCGCGTCCGCCCACACCTGCGCCGGGTCTGCTGTCACGAGGGGTCTCCTTCGCTGCGGTCCCCTCCACGCTCGGTCAGGAGGGGGTCGCGTGCCAGGGTCGTTCGGCCCTGGGGGACGGGGCCGGGCGGGCCCGCTCGAAGTCGGCTCCCCGCCGCAGCAGCAGGTAGCCCGCGACCAGGCTGACGACGACCATCGTCGCCGCGCCCGTCTCGGTGGTGACGTAGGCCATCGTCACCGGGGACGTGGCGACCGCGGCCCCGCCGACCGTCTCGACGACGTTGTTGAAGGCGCTGTGGGACAGGGTCACCGGCCAGATGCTCCCGGACCACAGCCGCAGCCAGCCGTACCAGACCCCGGCCATGGTCAGCGTGACCATCACCATCGGCACCACGACCCAGCGGCTGCCGGCGCTCTGGTAGGTCGTCGTGAGCAGCAGCAGCGGCAGGTGGAAGACCGCGTGGCAGGCGCCGGTCAGCAGCGCGGCCCCGCGCCCGGAGGTGACCTCGGCCAGCCGGAACAGCAGGAACCCGCGCCAGCCGACCTCCTCGCCGAGGAAGACCACCGCGAAGACCGCGGTGGCCAGGGCCACGCGGCCGAGGTCGGCGCCCAGCGAGCCGTCGGGTGCGGGGAAGCGCACCACGCCGAGCGCCGCGGCGACCGCGAAGCTCGCGCCGATGATCAGGACCGGCCCCACGACCGCGACGAGGAGCCCCACCCCACCCGAGCGGCCGAGCCCCACCGTCGCCCAGACCGCGCGCCGCTCACCGCGCGGGACCGTCAGCGCGACCGTGAGCGCGACGGCGGTCACCGGCACCACGATGCTGATGATCGGGGCGATCCCGGCGTGCGGCAGGGCGAGGGCGATCGCGACGGCCAGCCCGTAGGTGATCCCGAGGAACACCGCGATCTCGCGGGCCGGGTGCGCGGTGCGCGGGGGTGCGGGTGTCGTCCGAGGGGCCTTCGCGTGCAGCATGTCGGTCACCTGGTCCCGGTCGCCGAAGCCCGGCAGCGGCCCCCTCGTTCACCGTCCTCGGCGGGCCGTCCACCCGTCAATGACCCGTCTGCTCGGTCAGGCGCCGACGTCACCGTCCACGTAGACCCAGCGGCCGCCGCGCCGCTCGAAGCGCGACGTCTCGTGCAGCACCTGCGGGCCGGCCGCGGTGCGGAGGTGCGCGCGGAACTCCACGACGCCGGTGTCGTCGTCGGGGCCGCCGGCCTCGGTGGCCAGCACCTCCAGCCCGGTCCAGGTGATTCCCGGGTCCGGTCTCAGGTCGTCGGGCCGGGTCCGCGGGTGCCAGGTGCGGAACACGTGGTCGGTGCGGCCGAGCGCGTACGCCGTGTAGCGCGACCGCATCAGCGCCTCGGCCGTCGCCGCAGGAGCGCCGTCGTGGACCGGCCCGCAGCACGCGGCGTACGCCGTGCCGCTGCCGCACGGGCACGGCCCCATCCCGTTCATGGCTGGGAGTCTGTCAGGACGAGCGCAGCCGCCGCTCCCCGGCGGTGGCGACCCGGTCTACCGCGCCGCCGGGGGACCGGGCCGGCAGCGGCGGACCCACTCGTCGTAGTCCCATGTGGCCAGGAACTTCGAGGCCGCGGTCTCGCCCGCCTGCTCGAGGGCGGCACGCTGCGCGTCGCTGATGTCGAAGTCGATGGGGCTGACCCCGGCCGTGTCGACGGCGACGCTGCGGGCCACGTTGCACGGCTGCAGGACGTGCTCGGCCTGGCAGGCCTCGATCGCGGTCTGCACCAGCGAGATGCCCAGCGGCACCGGCCCGCGCACGCGGTGCACGTCCCCGGTCTCGGGCGAGGGGGCGCTGAGCCGGATGCCGATCGTCGGCCACCGGGCGGGTCGGCCGTCGGTCCGGTCGAACATCGAGATCGGGTAGTTCGACACCAGCGCGCCGTCGACCAGCGTCGAGGTGCCGCGCGGGCCGGAGAGCGTGACCGGCTCGAAGAAGTAGGGGATCGACGCCGAGGCGCGCACCGCGTCGACCACCGGCTGCTCGTCCGGGTCGCGGGCGTACTCGTCGTACTGCCAGGGCAGGTAGACCAGCCGGCGGCGCGAGAGGTCGGTGGCGGTGACGGTCAGCCGGTAGCGCGCGTGCATGCTGCCGTCGTCGCCGGGGTCGTCGGTGCGCAGGTCGCCGAACGTCTCGACGCCCAGGTCGCCGAGCACCCCACCGAGCCACTGGCGCAGGTAGTCGCCCTCGTAGGCGCCGTCCTCGAGCAGCACCGACAGCCCGTCGCCGAGGAGACCGAGCGGACCGAGCAGCCGGCCCGGCAACCCCCGGTCCGGGAACTTCGAGAAGTCGAGGGTGCGGGCGACCTCCTCGAGCCGGCTGACCGGCTCGCCACGCTGCTGGAGCGCGGCGAGGACGGCTCCGACGATCGCGCCGGCCGAGGTCCCGCCGATCCGGGCGAAGGAGTAGCCGGCGTCGCCGAACGGCTGCAGCGCCCCGGCCAGCGCCACGCCCTTGACCCCACCGCCCTCCAGGACGAGGTCGGTGACGGGGCCGGGTGAGGTGGTGTCGGACATGTCCCCACCATAGGGACGGACACCCCCGAAACCTTGCTACCGGGTCAGCCGCCGCGCAGCCCCGGGAAGTCCTCGTCCTTCCACTCCCGGGTGCCCTCCTCGAACTGGGCGGCGCCCGAGGCGAGCTCCCCCTCGCGGCCGCGCAGCTCGACGCGGCGGATCTTCCCGCTGATCGTCTTGGGCAGGTCGAAGAACTCCAGCCGGCGGACCCGGAGGTACGGCGCGAGGTGCTCGCGCGCGTACTTCAGGATCTCGAACGCCGTCTGCTCGGTCGGCTCGTAGCCCGGCGCGAGGGCGACGTACGCCTTGGGCACCGCGAGGCGCACCGGGTCCGGCGCGGGCACGACCGCCGCCTCGGCGACCGCCGGGTGCTCGATCAGCACCGACTCGAGCTCGAACGGGCTGATCTTGTAGTCGCTGGCCTTGAACACGTCGTCGGTGCGGCCGACGTAGGTGATGTAGCCGTCCTCGTCCCGGGTCGCGATGTCGCCGGTGTGGTAGTAGCCGCCGGCCATCGCCTCGGCGTTGCGCTCCTCCTCGCCCTGGTACCCGGTCATCAGCGCGAACGGGTGCCTCCCGAGGTCCAGGCAGATCTCGCCCTCGCCCACCCCGTCGACCAGCCCTTTGGTCAGCGGGTCGACGAGCACCACCGGGAGGCCGGGCAGGGGCCGGCCCATCGACCCGGGCTTCACGCGCGTGCCCGGGGTGTTGCCGACCAGCGCACTGGTCTCCGTCTGGCCGTATCCGTCCCGGATGGTCAGGCCCCACTGGGCCCGCACCTGTTCGATCACCTCGGGGTTGAGCGGCTCGCCGGCACTGATCACCTCCCGCAGCGTTCCGGGCCCACCGGACAGGTCGGAGTTGATGAGCATCCGCCACACCGTCGGCGGTGCGCAGAACGACGTGACCTCCCGCTGCCGCAGCTGGTCGAGCAGCGCGCCCGCGTCGAAGCGGGTGTAGTTGAACAGGAAGACCGTCGCCTCCGCGATCCAGGGCGCGAAGAAGCACGACCACGCGTGCTTGGCCCAGCCGGGCGAGGAGATGTTGAGGTGCACGTCGCCGGGGCGCAGGCCCAGCCAGTACATCGTGGTGAGGTGGCCCACCGGGTAGGTGACCTGGGTGTGCTCGACGAGCTTGGGCGTCGAGGTGGTGCCGGAGGTGAAGTAGAGCAACAGCCGGTCCGAGGGGCCGGTGCCCGGGTGCTCGGCGGGCGGCACGTCGAGGTCGTGGGCCGCGTGCAGGTCCTCGGTGGTGAGCACGGTGTAGTCGCCGGGCACCTGCTCGAGCTTGGCGGCGTCGACGGGGTTGCACACCACGAACCGGGCGCCGCCGCGCTCGATCCGGTCGGCGAGGTCGGCGGGACCGGCCGCGGTCGTGGTCGGCATGATGACCGCGCCGAGCTTCATGATCGCGAGCATCGTCTCCCAGAGCTCGACCTGGTTGCCGAGCATCACGATCACCGCGTCGCCCCGCGTCACCCCCTGTTGCGCGAGCCAAGCGGCCACCCGGTCGGACGCCGTCGCCATCTCGTCGAAGGTCCGCTCGGTCGACGTGCCGTCCTCCTCCACGATGACCAGGGCCGGCTTCTGGTTGCCCCGGGCGACGGCGTCGAACCAGTCGACCGCCCAGCTGAACCGCTCGCCCATGTCGGGCCAGGAGAACTCCGCGTGCGCGCGGTCGGGGTCCTCGCGCAGCTCGAGCAGCAGGTCCCGGGCGGCGCGGTAGGTGTCGGTGGCGGTCGTGGCTGTCATGGAGCAGACACTGCCATCGCAGCGGCCGGCTCGCCACGGTCCGAACGGAGAGGTCAGGGTCTCGCGTAGCGCTGCACGAAGCGGGTCAGGATCCTCGGCGGCTCGAACACGTGCCCCGCGCGGGCCATCTCCTTGACCGACTCGGCCAGGTGCGGCTCGAAGTAGCCGGCGTGCTTGTAGACGTCGATGCGGGTGCACAGGCCGTCGATGTCGAGCTCGGGGTGGAACTGCGTGGCGTAGACGTTGCGGCCCACCCGGAAGGCCTGCACCGGGCAGGCGGGGGAGGAGGCCAGCCGTACGGCGTGCGCCGGCAGCTCGCGGATCGCCTCCTTGTGGCCGACGAACGCCTCGAACGTCCGGGACAGGTCGGCCAGCAGCGGGTCGGCGCAGCCGGCCTCGGTCAGGGTCACGGGGACGCGGCCGATCGGCTCGCTGTAGGTCCGGTCCACGGTGCCGCCCTGGTGGGTGCCGATCACGCCGATGCCGTAGCAGGCGCCCAGCAGCGGGAAGTCGCGGGCGATGACGAGGTCGAGCAGCGCCTCGAGCTCGGCCTCCACCCGGTGCTGCGCCGGGGACTTGACGTCGTCGGGGTCGCTGGAGTTGAACGGGCCGCCGCCGAACAGGATCCCCGACCAGTCGTCGAGGTCGACCGGGCCGAGCGGGTCGCGCTCCAGCCGCCAGCGGCGCAGCGAGGACTCGTCCAGCCCCGTGAAGCGCAGGAATGCGTCGTACTCGTTGTCGGCCGCGGCGTCCTCGGCGCGCGTGGCCAGCAGCAAGAACGGCTTCACCTGCCCAGCCTAGGGTGCGCCCCGGGCCGGCTCAGGCGCCGCGCGCGACCGCGAAGTACTCCCCGATCATGTCGCCGAGCAGCGCGCCGCCGGTCACGTCGCTGACGGTGTGGCCGGCCATGTAGACGCGGGAGTAGTCGACCTCCGACTGCATCCAGCGGTACTCGCCGATGCGGTGCGGGTCGAGCGAGGCGAGGTACGTCGTGGCCGCGGCCCCCGCGGCGGCGTGCCGGGAGGGGTAGGAGCATGGGCACACCTGGCCGGCGGCCACGGCGTGGTCGGGGCGCAGCGACGGGTGCAGCACGTACGGCGCGGACTGCTGGTACCTCGTGCCGAGCGTGTCGGCGACGGTCTTCGACAGCTTGAGCAGGTCCTTGACGGTCTGCTTGTGCGCGCCGCCCTGGCCGCCCGGCAGCACCTCGGCCTGGTCGTGCGCGTAGAGCTTCCACACGTCCTTCTTGCCGTAGGTCTCCAGCCAGGTCGAGGCACGCACGCCCGCCGGGGTGCGCGTGCGGGCCAGCGCGACCACGTCGTCGACCTCGGAGGTGCGCTGCTGCTTCGTGGGCGGTCCGGGCAGGGTCTGCTCGAGCCACGCGGTGAAGGCCGCGTCGTGGGCCGCGTGGTCCTGCCCCTGCCCCTGCCACCACTGCTGCATGAGCGTGTGCGCCTTCGCCGACTGGGCGTCGACCTGCCTGCCCAGCGGGGCGACCGTCGTGTCCGGGAAGAGGGTCGGCGGCGGCTCGGCCGCGATCCGGTCCTTCGCCGAGCCGTTCAGCCCGAGCACGACTGGTGCCAGGGTGCCGAGCAGCACCGCGACCACCGCCACGGCCAGGATCACGAGGTAGCGGCGGGGGATCGATCTCATGCGCTCTCCAGGTGCAGCTCGCGGCCGTGCAGCCGGCGTACGTCGTTGTCGGGCAGGTCGTCGCGGATCAGCGAGGCCGCGGCGACGTACTTGCTGAAGGACCGCGGCCGCACGCCCATCCGGGACAGCAGCCGGTCGGCCAGGCTGGGGCGCAGGCCGCCCTTGGTCTCGACCAGCACGTAGTCGTGGTCGAGCCAGACCCGCTCGCCGTCGAGGGTGCACTCGACCTTCCAGTCGACGGTGAGCCGGCACTGCTCGTCGGTGGTGTCGGCCAGCGTGCTGCGTCGGTAGCCGACCTCCATCGTCGGACGCAGGGACACCACGTCCGCGGTCAGGTCGTGTGCGGCCAGGGCGGCGCGGACGAACTCGACGCCGGTCTCGTCCAGCACGCCGTAGCGACCCAGGTCGGCGTCCGCGACGGTCTTCGCGGTGACTCCACGGCCGTCGCGGGCCTTGACCTCGATGCGGCACAGCGCGTCCTCGACGTACAGCCGGCTGCGCGCCTTCCAGCGGCGCCGGCGCTGCTGCACGTGCGCCCGGGCGGAGGCCAGGTCGGGGGTGTCGAAGTAGGTGCTGCGGTAGGTCGTGGACGTGCGGTCGGCGATGGTCAGCACCCGGTACGCCGGCGGCAGCGCGTCGAGGAACGCCTGGGCGGTGGACTTCTCGACCAGGTACTTGCGGTCGACCCGGGTCAGCTGCGGGGCCTCGACCAGCACCTCGGCCAGCGACACCGGCCGCCGGGCCGAGAGGTCGAGCGGGAGCGCGTCAACGAACAACGTCTGCCTCCTCCTCGGCCACGGCCTCCGGCCAGGTGTACGGCGCGTCCGGGACCGCGTAGCGCACGGCCACCCGGGTCGTCTCGCGGACCAGGTCCACGTCCTCGACCACGACGCTCAGCGGCTCGACGGCCACCCGGCGACGCACCGCGTCGAGGGCAGCGCCCAGGTCGGTGACCGCGGTGTCGAGGGTGACCGTCATGAGCCGCGTCGTGGGGACGCGGGACCGCGTCTCGTCGACCACCCACATCGACGCCAGCAGCAGCACGTCGAGCGCGACCACCATCACCAGGTCGCGGTCGGGCAGCCCGTTGACCAGGGCGAGCACGAGCGCCACGAAGGTGTAGGCGACGTCCTTGAGGGTGAAGGCGGCACTGCGCAGCCGCACCAGGCTCAGCAGGCCGAAGAGCCCGAAGCCGATGCCGGTGGGGAAGTGCCCGGAGCCGATGGAGGTCACGGCCGCGAACAGGCCGATGTTGAGCGCGGTGAACACCAGCGCCATCTCCGGGGCGGCGAGCCGGCGGCGGTAGAGCCAGCCGACGAGCAGCAGCATCGACAGCACGTCCAGGCCGAGCCGGCCCACCGTGCCCAGCAGGTCGGAGGTGTTCAAAACGGTCCTTTCGGTCAACAGGTGACGAACAACGTACGAACCGAACGTGACGGCACCATGACGACGCGCACCTACGCTGGGTGCGTGCACGTGGTGCCCGGGCGTCGGCGGGCGAGTCTCTGGCAGCGGCTGGTCGGCGAGCGGCCGATCGTGACGCGGCTCGTCGTCGCGGTCGCCGCGGCGATGACCGTCGTGCTCGTGCTGGCCGCGGCGTTCGTGTACTGGCGGGTCTCCTACGCGCTCGACCGCCAGCTCGACCAGGACCTCGACGCCTACCGGCAGGTGGTCGAGCGCGCGGTCGGGGCGGGACAGCAGCCGCCCCGCGACACCCCCGGCGAGACCTTCCAGGTGTACGACGAGAACGGCCGGGTCGTGGCCGGCAACCGGAGGATCCCGCCGCTGCTCGACGCCGAGGCCGTGGGCGACGCGCGGGCGGGCGAGAGCCGTTTCGACCTGGGCCGGTTCCTGCCGCCGTCGGCGCACGCCTATCGCGTGGTGGCGCACCCGGTGCAGACGCCGCACGGCGTCCGCGTGGTCGCCTCGGCCATCAGCCGCCGCAAGCACGACGAGGCCCTGCGGGAGCTGCTGCTCCAGCTCGCGATCGCCGACCTGGTGACGCTCGCCGGCGCGTCGTTCGTGGGCTACCGGACCGCGCGGGCCGCGCTCGACCCGGTCGAGCGCTACCGGCGCGCGGCGCAGGCCTCCGACGGGAGCCGCCGGCTGCCGGTCGCCGAGGGCCGCGACGACGAGCTGACCCGGCTGGGGCACACGTTCAACGACCTGCTCGCCCGCATCGAGGCCGGCGCCGTCCGCGAGCGGCAGTTCCTCGCCGACGCCTCGCACGAGCTGCGCACCCCGCTGTCGCTGATGCGCGCCGAGCTGGAGTGGGCCGCGCACCGTCCCCGGTCCCCGGAGCAGACCGCGGAGGTGCTCACGTCGATCCAGACGCAGGTCAACCGGATGGTCGACCTGGCCAACGCGCTGCTCGACCTCGAGGAGCTGCGCGGCTCGGGCCCGACGGCCCGCGAGGAGGTGCCCGTGCCGGACCTGCTGCGCGACGCCGTGCGCTCCGCGGCGCCCCGGGACGCGGACGTGGTGGTGGACGCCCCGGACGCGACCGTGCGGGTGGACCGGCGCTGGACCGAGCTGGCGGTCGCCAACCTGGTCGGCAACGCGCTGCGGCACGGGGCCGGGGAGGTGCGCGTCGAGGCGCGGGTCGACGGCGACCGGCTCACGGTGGCGGTCTGCGACGAGGGGCCGGGCTTCCCGGCGGAGTTCCGGGACCGGGCGTTCGACCGGTTCACCCGGGCCGAGCAGAGCCGCACCACGCCGGGCTCCGGGCTCGGTCTGGCGCTGGTGCGCGCGGTGGCCGAGGCGCACGGCGGCACGGCGTACGTCGACGGGGGACCGGGCGGTCGGGTGGTGCTGCAGCTGCCGCTGGCCGGCTAGCGGCCGCCCGCGGGTGTGCGATCCGTCCCACCGGCCGGCGACCGGGTTTCAGGGGAGGGGCGCAGGGCACACCTCAGCCATGGCTGAGCAGGAGAAGGACTCGTCGCAGGGCACCGTCCTGCTCGCGGGCGGGGCGAACCTCGCGATCGCGCTGGCGAAGATCGTCGCAGGAGCCCTGACGGGATCCTCGGCGATGCTCGCGGAGGGCGCGCACTCGGTGGCGGACACCGTCAACCAGGTCTTCCTGCTCACCGCGCTGACCCGCAGCAAGAAGCCGGCCGACGCGCAGCACCCCTTCGGCTACGGCATGGAGCGCTACTTCTGGTCGCTGCTCGCGGCGGTCGGGATCTTCGTGCTCGGTGCCGGGTTCTCGATCTACGAGGGCATCCACGCGCTGATGCACCCCGAGCCGGTGGAGGAGCTGCTGGTCGCCTACGTCGTGCTGGGCATCTCCTTCCTCTTCGAGGGCTCCTCCTGGCTCAAGGCGCTGCTGCAGCTGCGCCGGGAGGCCGGGGAGCGCCGGGTCGGGCTGTTCCGGCACGTGTTCACGACACCCGACCCGACCGTCAAGACCGTCGCCTTCGAGGACACCGCGGCGCTGATCGGCATCGTGCTGGCGGCCGCGGGGATCACCCTGCACGCGACGACCGGCGCCGGTTTCTGGGACGGCCTGGCCTCCATCGCCATCGGCGTGCTGCTGATCGGCGTCGCGGTCTCGCTCGGCTCCTCCAGCAAGCGCAACCTGATCGGCGAGGCGCTCCCGGAGGACAAGCGCGAGGGCCTGACCCAGGTGATCAACGACAGCCTCG
>Ga0308175_100001185_pt1 | contig 17556 bp, 13 predicted proteins | sample PhyCR1_3_FD_203893 | JGI IMG/M metagenome (GOLD analysis project Ga0308175, IMG submission 203893) | Soil microbial communities from UC Gill Tract Community Farm, Albany, California, United States - DLSLS.C.R1 | ecosystem: Environmental > Terrestrial > Soil > Agricultural land | place: USA...
GTGCCGCTCGGCGTAGTTGGGGTGGACGGCGTGGCCGGTGTCGGAGGACAGGCAGACGGTGCCGGCGAAGGCGCGGGCCCGGTCCTCGTACGAGCCGCCGCGGGCGAACACCGAGCGCTCCAGGACCGAGCCGAGCAGCGGGCCGTCCGCGCCGGTGTCCGACTGGGAGCCGTTCTCCTCGTGGTCGAAGGCCGCCAGCACGGGGATGTGGCCGAGCGCGGCGCCGGAGGACGCGGCGGCGGCCAGGGCGGCCGCGCCGGCGTGCACGGACAGCAGGTTGTCCATCCGGGGACCGGCGACCAGTTCGCGGTCCCGGCCGAGGTAGGCCGGCGCCTCCACCGGGTGCACCATGAGGTCCCAGCCGGCCACCGAGCCCGCCGTCAGGTCGGTCTCCTCCTCCAGGAACGCGATCAGGTCGCCGTCGCGCAGGTCGTCGCCGAGCCCCCACACGGGCTGCAGATGACGCTGCTTGTCGAGCTTGAGGCCCTCGCTGTTGACCGCGCGGTCCAGGTGGATGGCGAGCTGCGGCACGCGCAGCAGCGGGCGGTTCACGTCGACGAGGACCGTGCTGCCGTCACGCAGGGTCAGCCGGCCGGCCAGGCCCAGGTCGCGGTCGAGCCAGGAGTTCAGCAGCGGGCCGCCGTAGATCTCCACCGCGACCTGCCGCCAGCCGTGGGCGCCGGTGTCGGGCAGCGGCTTGACCCGCAGGTTCGGCGAGTCGGTGTGCGCGCCGATGATGCGGAAGGGGGTGTGCGGTGCGGCGCCCTCGGGGACGTACCAGGCGACGATCGCCCCGCCGCGCAGCACGTACTTGCCGCCGCTCGTTCCGTCCCAGGCGTCCGTCTCGGCGACCTGCCGGAAGCCCGCCTTCTCCAGCCGCTCGGCGGTGTTCGCCACGGCGTGGTACGGCGACGGGCTCGCCGCCAGGAAGGACATCAGGTCGTCGGTGTGGCCGCGGTCGAAGCGGGCTGGTGCGCTCATGGGCTTACCTTAACGACGTGCGTGGGCCCGCCCCCGGTACGGGAGCGGGCCCACGTCTGCGAGCAGTGGATGCGGAACCGGTCGTCCGGCGCGCGGCCGGACCGGGGCCGTCCTAGAAGGCGGCCTCGTCCAGCTCCATCAGGTCGAGCTCGACGTTCTCCGAGATCTTGCGGGCCAGGGTGACGCCCGGCAGGACGTTGGCCGCGAAGAACTTCGCCGCCGCGATCTTGCCGGTGTAGAACGCCACGTCCTTGGAGGACACAGTCTTGGCGGAGGCCGTCTGCAGCTTCTCGGCGGCGATGGCGGCGCCCTTCAGCAGCAGGTAGCCGACCACGACGTCACCGGAGGCGAGCAGCAGGCGGCTGGTGTTCAGGCCCACCTTGTAGATGTTCTTGACGTCCTGCTCGGTGGCCGCGAGGTCGGTCAGCATCAGACCGACGATGGCCTCCAGCTCGACGGCCGCCTTCGCGAGGTGCTCTCGGGCGCCCGCCAGCTCCTCGCCGCCGGTGCCGAGCGCCAGGAACTTCTTGATGTCCTCGGCGAGCGAGTTCAGCGCGGCGCCCTGGTTTCGGACGATCTTCCGGAAGAAGAAGTCCTGGCCCTGGATGGCGGTCGTGCCCTCGTACAGGGTGTCGATCTTGGCGTCGCGGATGTACTGCTCGATCGGGTACTCCTGCAGGAAGCCGGAGCCGCCGAAGGTCTGCAGCGACTGGGCGAGCTGCTCGTAGCCCTTCTCGGAGCCGTAGCCCTTGACGATGGGCAGGAGCAGGTCGTTGAGCGCGTGCTCGGTCTTGGCGTCCTCGCCGTTCGCCTCCTTGACCGCGATGGCGTCCTGGATCGAGGCCGTGTAGAGGACGAGGGCGCGCATGCCCTCGGCGTACGCCTTCTGCGTCATCAGCGAGCGGCGTACGTCGGGGTGGTGGGTGATGGTGACCTTGGGCGCGGTCTTGTCCATGAAGTTCGCCAGGTCCGGGCCCTGGACGCGCTCCTTGGCGTACTCCAGGGCGTTGAGGTAGCCCGTGGAGAGGGTGGAGATCGCCTTCGTGCCGACCATCATGCGGGCGAACTCGATGATGCGGAACATCTGGCGGATGCCGTCGTGCTTGTCACCGATCAGCCAGCCCTTGGCGGGGTGCCGGTCGCCGAAGGTCATCTCGCAGGTGTTGGAGGCCTTCAGGCCCATCTTGTGCTCGACGTTGGTGGCGTAGACGCCGTTGCGCTCGCCCAGCTCGCCGGTCTCGAAGTCGAAGAGGTACTTCGGGACGAGGAAGAGGGACAGGCCCTTGGTGCCGGGGCCGGCACCCTCGGGACGCGCGAGCACGTAGTGGAGGATGTTCTCCTCCATGTCGTGCTCACCCGAGGTGATGAAGCGCTTCACGCCCTCGATGTGCCAGGAGCCGTCCTCCTGCTGGATCGCCTTGGTGCGGCCGGCGCCGACGTCGGAGCCCGCGTCGGGCTCGGTGAGCACCATGGTGGAGCCCCAGGTCCGCTCCACGGCGATCTGCGCGATCTTCTTCTGGACCTCGTTGCCCTCGTCGAAGAGGATGCCGGCGAACGCCGGGCCGGAGGAGTACATCCACACGGCCGGGTTCGAGCCGAGGACGAGCTCGGCGTAGGCCCAGATCAGGGACGGCGGAGCCGTCGTGCCGCCGATCTCCTCCGGCAGGCCCAGACGCCAGTACTCGGACTCCATGAAGGCCTTGTAGCTCTTCTTGAAGGACGCCGGGACGGGCGCGGTGTTCGTCTCCGGGTCGAAGACCGGCGGGTTGCGGTCCGCGTCCGTGAAGGACTCGGCCAGCTCGTTCTCCGCGAGGCGCGTCAGCTCCTCGAGGACGCTCTTGGCGGTGTCCGTGTCCATCTCGCCGAACGGGCCGGTGCCGTACAGCTTGTCGCGCCCGAGCACCTCGAAGAGGTTGAACTCGATGTCGCGGAGGTTCGGCTTGTAGTGCCCCATGGTGACGGCTCCGTATCGGACTCGGCGAGGCACTGACTCCTCGCATCTGGTTCACGTACCAACAAGTAGCTATGATGATGCTACCCGTCGGTAATAAGACGCAAGCCCGATTCCGTCATCTGTGACTGAGTACTCTTCTGCGCATGTACGGATACGGCCAGCCCATGGACGGTGGCGCCGCTCAGCAGAGTTACGTCCCCCCGCAGCAGGGCGGTGTCGGCGGGTACGGCCAGCAGCCGCCGCTCTATCCGGAGCCGTCCCCACCCTCGCTCGCGGACGCGGTGCGCGCCTTCACCACCGGACAGATGCCCGCCGAGGACTTCCAGCAGATCTTCGCCACGTCGAAGGTGTACTGCCCGCGCGGCGACACCCCGGGCTTCCTCGCCCTGCACAACACCCAGCAGCCGGTGATCCCGATGTTCACCTCGCTCAAGGAGCTGCGCCGGTACGCGGGCAAGGAGTCCAAGTACTTCGTGATCACCGGCTCCGAGGTGATCGACCTGCTGCCGAGCGGCTACGGATTCGTCCTGGACATGGAGGGTGAGCACCGGATGGTGTTCGACGCCAAGGCGGTCGAGCAGATGGTCGACTTCGCCATGCGCCGCATGTACGGCGGCTGACCCGCACCCCGCTGCGAGCCCGGAGGGAATGCCCTCCGGGCTCGTTCTGTTGTGGGGTGGTAGAAAGTTCAACGCTCAACTAAACTGGGCGTACAAGGAGGTACCGACCATGCCTGCAGTGACCGTCGAGAACCCGCTGACCCTGCCCCGCGTGACCGCTCCCGCCGACGCGGTGGCACGGCCCGTGCTCGCCGTCACGACCGCCCCGGGCGGTTTCGAGGGTGAGGGCTTCCCGGTGCGCCGGGCGTTCGCCGGGATCAACTACCGGCACCTCGACCCGTTCATCATGATGGACCAGATGGGTGAGGTGGAGTACGCACCGGGCGAGCCCAAGGGCACCCCCTGGCATCCGCACCGCGGCTTCGAGACCGTCACCTACATCATCGACGGGATCTTCGACCACCAGGACTCCAACGGCGGTGGCGGCACCATCACCAACGGCGACACCCAGTGGATGACCGCGGGCTCGGGCCTGCTGCACATCGAGGCCCCGCCGGAGCAGCTGGTCATGTCCGGCGGTCTCTTCCACGGCCTGCAGCTGTGGGTGAACCTCCCGGCCAAGGACAAGATGATGGCCCCGCGCTACCAGGACATCCGCGGCGGCAGCGTCCAGCTGCTGACGAGCCCGGACGGCGGCGCGCTGCTGCGCGTCATCGCCGGCGAGCTGGACGGCCACGCGGGCCCCGGCATCACGCACACGCCGATCACGATGGTCCACGCGACCCTCGCCCCGGGCGCCGAGATCACCCTGCCCTGGCGCGAGGACTTCAACGGCCTCGCCTACGTCATGGCGGGCCGCGGCAGCGTCGGTGCCGAGCGCCGTCCGGTCCACCTGGGCCAGACCGCCGTCTTCGGCGCGGGCGGTTCCCTGACGCTCCGCGCGGACGAGCGGCAGGACTCGCACACCCCGGACCTGGAGGTCGTCCTCCTCGGCGGACAGCCCATCCGTGAGCCCATGGCGCACTACGGCCCGTTCGTCATGAACACCAAGGAAGAGCTGATGCAGGCCTTCGAGGACTTCCAGAAGGGCCGCCTCGGCACGGTCCCGGCCGTCCACGGCATGACCCCGAACGGCCCCCAGGCCTGACCCGTCCCGCCCCACCCCCGTCGCCCGGCCCGCCCGTCCAGCGGTCCGGGCCACGGGCGTGTGCGGGGCCGGAACCCTCACCCGGCCGGGCCCCTGCGGCAGGACAGACGGGTCGGGGGCGTGATCCGCTGGGGGTGTGTCGCTGTTGCCCGAGTCCGTCCGCCGTCTCGCCGCCTGGTGTGCCGTCGTGCTGCTGGTCGCCGGGGTCGGGTGGGTCGCGATCCGGCTGCTCGCGGCGCTGCGTACCGCCGTCGTGCCGGTCCTGCTCGCGCTGCTCGGCGCGGCGCTGCTCGGGCCGCTGTACCGGCGGCTGGTGAAGGCCAAGGTGCAGCGGTCGCTCGCCGCCGGGCTGACCTGCGTCGCCGTGGTGGCCGTCGTCGGCGGTGCCGTGTACATCGTGGTCGCCGCGCTCGTCGACACCGGTGACCAGATCATCGCGTCGGTACGGCAGGCCGTCAGAGCCCTGACGAGGCACTTCGGGGCCGCCGGCACCGGGCTCGACGACCTGGCCGCCAACGCCAAGCAACTGCTGGGCAAGTTCGGCGGGACCGCGGCCTCCAACGTCATCAGCGGGGTCGGCGTGGTGGGCGAGTACCTGGCCATGGTCCTGCTCGCGCTGCTGCTCGTCTTCTTCTTCCTGCGCGACTCCCACCGGGCGGCCGGGGCCCTCAGGTCCGTCGCCCCGGGAGCCCGGGGCGACGCCCTGGAGGCGATGGCGCGGCGCGCCTTCGAGGCGGTGCAGGGGTTCATGCGCGGCACCACGCTCATCGCGCTCATCGACGCCGTCTGCATCACCGTCGGCCTGCTGATCCTGCGGGTGCCCGGCGCGATCGGGCTCGGCGCGCTCGTCTTCGTCGGCGCCTACATCCCCTACCTGGGCGCCTTCATCTCGGGCGCGGTGGCCGTGCTGGTCGCCCTCGCCGACCGCGGTCTCGTCATCGCGCTGTGGGCGCTGGGGGTGGTGCTCGCGGTGCAGGTGCTGGAGGGGCACGTGCTCCAGCCGGCCATCCAGAGCCGGACCGTGCAGATGCACCCCGCGGTGGTGCTGCTGGCGATCACCGCCGGGGCGTCCGTGGCGGGCATCCTCGGGATGCTGTTCTCGGTGCCGCTGACCGCGGCCGCCTTCGGGGTCGTGCAGGAGCTCCGCGCGCGTCACTCGGCGGCCGGGCCGTCGGACTCGTAGAGCTCGAACCAGATGCTCTTGCCCTTGCCGCGCGGGTTCACGCCCCACAGGTCCGCGAGGAGCTCGATCAGCATCAGACCGCGGCCGGAGGAGGCCAGCTCCCCGGGCCGGCGCCGGTGCGGAAGGTCGTCGCCGGAGTCCGTGACCTCCACCCGCAGCCGGCGCCCGCCCGGCTCCCCGGCGACCTCGGCGAGCAGCAGCGCGTCCGCGTCGGTGTGCACGAGGACGTTGGTGACCATCTCGGAGACCAGCAGCACCGCTGAGTCCACCTGCTCGGCCGACAGCCAGTCGTGCAGCAGCTCGCGCAGGTGCTGGCGGGCCTCGGCGATCCGCTCGGGCTCGTCCTGCGCCACGGGCAGCAGGGTGCGCCGCAGCCGGGGCCGCAGGGTCAGGGTGTCGTCGCGGCCGCAGCCCGCGCCCTGCCGGCACAGCAGCAGCAGCGCGATGTCGTCCTCGCGGCGGTCGGCGAGCGGGCCGGTGGTGTGGTGCGAGGACGGTCCGTGCACGCCCTGCACCAGCGCGTCGGCCATCGACTCCAGATCGCCCGTGTGGTCCTCGAGGATCGTGCGTATGCGCCGCCAGCCGCTCTCCATGTCGTGGCCGCCGGTCTCGATCAGGCCGTCGGTGCACAGCATCAGGGTCTCGCCGGGCTCCAGCGTGAACCGGGTGGTCGGGTAGTCGGCGTCCGGGTCGACGCCCAGCGGCACCCCGCCCGCCGTCGGCCGCATCATCACCGTGCCGTCGGCCATCCGGATCGCCGGGTCGGGATGGCCGGCGCGGGCGATCTCCAGCATGCCGGTCGCCGGATCGGCCTCGACATAGAGGCAGGTCGCGAAGCGCACATCGGTCATGTGCTCGTCGTGCGTGATGCCGTGCAGGAAGCGGGCGGCACGCGAGAGCACGGCGTCCGGGCGGTGGCCCTCGGAGGCGTAGGCGCGCAGCGCGATCCGCAACTGTCCCATCAGGCCCGCCGCGCGCACGTCGTGGCCCTGAACGTCGCCGATGGCCAGCGCGAACCTGCCTCCCCCGGACTTCGTCAGGGAGGTGCCCCCAGGCAGCGGGATCATGTCGTACCAGTCGCCGCCGACCTGCAGCCCGCCCCCGGTGGGGATGTAGCGGGCGGCCACCGTCATCCCGGGGATCTCCGGGCCGAGCGACGGCAGCATGGAGCGCTGCAGGCCCTCGGTCAGTTCCCGCTGGGTGTCGGCGGCGCCGGCCCGGTTCAGGGCCTGGGCGAGCATCCGGGCGACCGTCGTCAGGACCGCGCGCTCGTCCGGGGTGAAGGCAACCGGGTAGGCGAAGGCCGCCATCCAGGCGCCCATGGTGCGTCCGGCCGCCGTCAGCGGCAGGAAAGCCCAGGAGCGGCGCTCGAAGGGCTGGGCGAGCGGCCAGGTGACGGGGTAGCGCGTCCGGTACTGCTCGGGGGAGGAGAGATAGACGGCCCGGCCGGTGCGGACCACCTCGGCCGCCGGGTAGTCCGTGCTGAGCTGCATGTGGAGGAAGGGGCCGTCCTCACCGGGCCGCTGCCCGTGGTGGCCGATCAACGTCAGCCGGTCGCCCTCCACACCGAACACCGCGAGCCCGTCCGGGGAGAAGCCGGGCATGGACAGCCCGGCCGCGACCCGCAGCACCTCCGCCGTGGAACGCGCCTCCGCCAGCGCCCGGCCGGCGTCCAGCAGGAACGCCTCCCGCGAGCGACGCCAGTCGCCGGTGACCGCGTTGCGGGCCGCCGCGGTGCCCGGGGTGGGCTCGGTGACCTCCTGGAGCGTGCCGATCAGCTCGTACGCCCGCCGGTCCGGGTCGAAGGACGGCTTGGAACGGCTGCGTACGACCCGTACGACCTGGCCGTCCTCGTCCATGATCCGGATCCGCACCTCGGCGAGCGTGCCCTCGTCGACCGCCAGCGGCACCACTCCGGTGATCTCGTTCCAGTCCTCCGGGTGCAGCCGTGCCCGGGTCTGGTTCTCGGTGAGGGTGACCGGCTCCGGGGGCAGCCCGAGCAGCCGCGCCGCCTCCGCGTCCACGGTGACCAGGCCGGCGGCGGTGTCCCAGTGCCACAGCCCGGTCGCGAGGGCGGCGAGGACGTCACCGACGGACGGTAGGGACTCGCCTGTACGCATTGCCCCTATTTAAGGAGATGCGATCGATAAGTGCCACCCTTGGCGGACGCCGTAAATGGTGGGGAGCCGATCTTGGCGTGCCCGGTACCCTTGACGGGTCCGGGCCCCGTGCCCGACTCCCGTCGGGGCGGCAGTCCCGGCGCTCATCACCCCACCACGAAGGACGATGAACGACGATGCATCGGTACAGGTCCCACACCTGCGGCCAGCTCCGCGCCTCTGACGTCGGCACCGACGTCCGGCTGAGTGGCTGGCTGCACAATAGGCGCGACCTGGGCGGCATCCTCTTCATTGATCTGCGCGACCACTACGGCATCACGCAGCTCGTGGCCCGTCCCGGCACGCCCTCGTACGAGGCCCTGGACAAGCTCTCCAAGGAGTCCACGGTCCGCGTCGACGGCCGCGTTGTTTCACGTGGAACCGAGAACGTGAACGCCGACCTGCCCACCGGTGAGATCGAGGTCGAGGTCTCCGAGGTCGAGCTGCTCGGCGCGGCCGCCCCGCTGCCCTTCACCATCAACGCCGAGGACGGGGTCAACGAGGAGCGGCGCCTGGAGTACCGCTTCCTGGACCTGCGCCGCGAGCGCATGCACCGCAACATCATGCTGCGTACGGCCGTGATCTCCGCGATCCGGCACAAGATGGTGGCGATGAACTTCAACGAGATGGCGACGCCGATCCTGTCCGCCACCTCCCCCGAGGGCGCCCGCGACTACGTCGTGCCTTCCCGGGTGCACCCCGGCAAGTTCTACGCGCTGCCGCAGGCCCCGCAGCAGTTCAAGCAGCTGCTGATGATCTCCGGCTTCGACCGCTACTTCCAGATCGCCCCCTGCTTCCGCGACGAGGACGCCCGCGCCGACCGCTCGCCGGGCGAGTTCTACCAGCTCGACGTCGAGATGAGCTTCGTCGAGCAGGAGGACGTCTTCCAGCCGATCGAGAAGCTCATGACGGAGCTGTTCGAGGAGTTCGGCGGCGGCCGCCACGTCACTTCCCCCTTCCCGCGCATCCCGTTCCGCGAGGCGATGCTGAAGTACGGCTCGGACAAGCCGGACCTGCGTGCCAAGCTGGAGCTCGTCGACATCACCGACGTGTTCGAGGGTTCGGAGTTCAAGGCGTTCGCCGGCAAGCACGTGCGTGCGCTGCCGGTGCCGGCGGTCCAGGACCAGCCGCGCAAGTTCTTCGACCAGCTCGGTGACTTCGCCGTCTCGCTGGGCGCGAAGGGCCTGGCGTGGGTGCGCGTCGGCGAGGAGGGGACGCTGTCCGGCCCGATCGCCAAGTTCCTGACCGAGGAGAACGTCGCCGAGCTGACCAAGCGCCTGTCGCTGGCGCCCGGCCACGCCATCTTCTTCGGCGCCGGCGAGTTCGACGAGGTCTCGAAGATCATGGGCGCGGTGCGGGTCGAGGCCGCCAGGCGCGCCGGGCACTTCGAGGAGAACGTCTTCCGCTTCTGCTGGATCGTCGACTTCCCGATGTACGAGAAGGACGAGGACACCGGCGCGATCGACTTCTCGCACAACCCGTTCTCGATGCCGCAGGGCGGTCTGGAGGCCCTGCAGACCCAGGACCCGCTGGACATCCTCGGCTGGCAGTACGACATCGTCTGCAACGGTGTCGAGCTGTCCTCCGGCGCCATCCGGAACCACGAGCCGGAGATCATGCTCAAGGCCTTCGAGATCGCGGGTTACGACCGCGAGACGGTCGAGGAGAAGTTCGCGGGCATGCTCCGCGCCTTCCGCTTCGGCGCCCCGCCGCACGGCGGAATCGCGCCCGGCGTGGACCGGATCGTCATGCTCCTCGCGGACGAGCCCAACATTCGCGAGACGATCTCCTTCCCGCTCAACGGCAACGCCCAGGACCTGATGATGGGCGCGCCGACCGAGCTGGACGAGTCGCGCCTGCGCGAGCTGCACCTTTCCGTCCGGAAGCCGCAGCCGAAGTAATTCGCGTGCCGTTTCCACGACGGCCGAGAGGGGCGGCCCCCACAGGGGGGCCGCCCTTTTTTCTGCCGTGCTCGGATTCCTGTGCGGATTCCGTTTCGCGCTGTCAGAATCCGCAGTACACCGAGCTGCCGTAGTCGCTCAGCAGATCGTCGCGGATCCAGCCGTACACCCCCGTGCTGTCGTTGCGGACGTACGTCCAGGTGTAGTCGCCCGCGACGGTGTAGCAGTGGTAGTCCAGCCGCTGGGTGGAGTAGGCGATCCCGTTGATCGCACAGCCGGTGCTGGAGCCGCTGCGCTCGTTGGCTCCGTCCGCCGTCTTGTTCCAGGCGCTTCCGTCCTTGTCCGCCACGGTCTTGCCGCAGGACGCGGCCGCCGAGGCCGGCGTGGTCGCCAGGGCGATCGGCAGGCTCGCGGCCACCGCCACGAGCGTGGGCAGAACGACTGCGAATCGACGCTTCATTGAACCCCCATCGTCGTTGTTCTTGCCGTTGTTGCTTTTCCTTTCGCGTCACCCGGGATCGTCCGGGTCCCGAGTGGCACTAGTACGATTCGGTGCCGGGCGGACTGAAGAAATGCTTCCGATAAGGGATGTCCGTTTCTGTTCGATGTGCGACCGAAAAGGAATGATGGGGGAATAGGCCATTCCTGTGCTGTTGTGTGACATGCGTACAACCCTGGGCTGGGTGGCCGTTCGGCTCGAAACGTTCGGTCGCCGACCCATGGATCCGCGGATTCCGGAATTCCCATTTCCGGCCGGCGGTGGATGAGAATGCTCCGTTTCCGCCCCTGATCAGCGCGGGTGCAATCCGGTACGGTGTGGAATCCCAGGCGAAGGAGTCGCGTTGCCCGCTCGCATACTGGTGGCCGAGGACGACGTGAAACAGGCGCAACTCATCCGTATCTACCTGGAACGGGAGGGCCACGACGTCCAGATCGTGGCCGACGGGCGCTCCGCGATCGACCGCGCCCGCGCCTCCCGGCCGGACCTGATCGTCCTCGACGTGATGATGCCGAACGTCGACGGACTCGACGTCTGCCGCATCCTGCGCGTGGACTCCCGGGTGCCGATCCTGCTGCTGACCGCCCGCAGCACCGAGGAGGACCTGCTGCTCGGCCTCGATCTCGGGGCCGACGACTACATGACCAAGCCGTACAGCCCCCGGGAACTGACCGCCCGGGTGCGGGCGCTGCTGCGCCGGGCGCGGGCCGCCGAGGGCGAACGGCCGGCCCTGCTCACGGTCGGCGACCTGGAGATCGACACCGCGCGCTTCGAGGTGCGGGTGGCCGGTGGGCCGGTGCCGCTCACGAGCAAGGAGTTCGCGATCCTGGCCGTGCTCGCGGGCGAGCCCGGGCGGGCCTTCACCCGGGCGCAGATCATCGACCGGGTCTTCGGGTTCGACCAGAACGTGCTGGAGCGCACCGTGGACGCGCATGTGATGAACCTGCGGAGGAAGCTGGAACGGGGCCGCGAAACCCGGTACGTGGAGACCGTGTACGGGCGGGGCTACCGCCTGGCGACGCGGCCGCCCGGGACGCCGGCGCCGGACGGCGGGACGCGGTGAGCTTCCGGCTGCGGGTGCTGGCCCTGCTGGCCCTCATCGCCCTGACCGCCACGGGAGCCACCGCCTGGCTGACGTTACGTCAGGCGGCCAGTCAGGCACGGGACTCGGTGACGGCCGGGCGCCAGGACGTGGCGCGTATCACCGACGCCCTCCAGTCGTACGGCTTCCGGCACGGCACCTGGGAAGGCGTGGCCCCGACCGTGCGGAAACTGGCGGCGGACACCGGTCAGCGGATCCGGGTCAGCACCGAGGCGGACGTCCTGCTCGCCGACTCCGACGCCCTGGCCGGCCGCACCCCGCGCCCGGTCGGCGGACAGCCACCCGTCCTCGTCGACCCCCGGCCCCGGCTGCGGCTGCCGGAGACCTCCGTGCCGCTCGCCTCGGTGAAGCGGACGGTGACCGCGATCGCCGACTACCGGTCCGCCGTCACCTACGCCACCTGCCTCACCCGGGCCGGCGCGCGGGTCACCGCCCGGACCGGCCGGACCGGTATCCCCCGGATCAGCGCCGACCGGGACCAGGCCCAGTGTGTCCAGCCCGACCCCGGGGCGGACCCCCGCGCGGGGGAGGACCACGCCGCCGTCTCCTCCTGCTCCGGCGAACAGCGCCTCACCACCTGTCTGCAGCGGGTCTTCAACGAACGGACCGCCACCCTCGCCCCGCCGCGCCTTCAGGTGGGGCTCGGTTTCCGGGGCGAGGCGCCGGCCGGCCTGGCCGCCGCGCCCACCGTGGCGGTCGCCTCCGGTGTCGCCCTGGTCGCGGTGCTCGGCGCGCTGCTGCTCAGCCGGGCGGTGCTGCGACCGGTGCGGGCCCTGACCTCGGCCGCCCGGGACCTCGGCGAGGGCGAACTGGAACGGCGGGTGCCGGTCTCCGGGCGTGACGAGATGGCCGAGCTGGGCCGGGCGTTCAACCGCATGGCCCACTCGCTGCAGGCCGCCGAGGAACGCCAGCGCCGGCTCACCGCCGACATCGCCCACGAACTGCGCACCCCGCTCGCCAATGTGCGCGGCTACCTGGAGGCGCTGCGGGACGGCGTGGTCGCACCGACGCCCGAACTGCTGGACTCCCTGCACGAGGAGGCGATGCTGCAGCAGCGGATCGTCGACGACCTCCAGGACCTGGCGCTGGCCGAGGCGGGAGCGCTCACCTACCACCGGGCCGTCGTGGACCTCGGTGACCTGCTGGAGACCAGCCGCACCGCCCATCTGGCCCAGGCGGAGGCCGCCGGCGTGACGCTGCGGACCGAGGCACCCCATCCGGTACGGGTCCACGCCGACGCCGACCGGCTGCGGCAGGTGGTCGGCAACCTGGTCGGCAACGCGCTACGGGCCACCGCGCCCGGCGGGACGGTGATCCTCTCCGTCGAGCGCCGGGGCGACGCGGCGCTGCTCCGGGTACGGGACACGGGCAAGGGGATCCCCGCGGAGCAACTGCCCCACCTCTTCGACCGCTTCTGGCGCGCGGACCCCGCACGAGGCCGCACCACAGGAGGCAGCGGCCTCGGCCTCGCCATCGCCCGCCAGATCGTCACCGACCACGACGGCACGATCGAGGCGACGAGCCGGCTGGGCACGGGAACCACGTTCACGGTGAGGCTGGGGGCGGTGGGATGACGGACGCGGTGCGGCCGGTGGCGGCCGGTTGCCGCGGGCGGTGACGCCGGTGGCGGGGTGCCGGGCGCAGTGAGGCCGGTGGGGGTTGGGCGCCGGGGATGGCGACGTCGACAGCGGCGGGTGAACGGCCCTGCTGTAGCCGGAGGTTGGTGCGTGACGGGCGCGATGGCGCGATGGCGGTGCCGACGCTCCCGGTGACGGCGGACGACCGTGCCCGCACGGAAGTCGTCGACGGCCCCCGGTGTAAAGGGCCCGGCGGCCACCCGGCGGTATGGGGACGGCGGCCGGCCGTGGAGGGGGTCGGTCGGTCGCCTGGCGGTATGGGGATGGCGGCCGTCCGTCGAGGGGGCAGGCCGGCTACCCGGTGGCGAGGGACCGGCGGCCGGGCGTCGAAGGACCGGCCGCCGGCCGCTGCTCACGGCCCCGCCAAAGCCTCCGTCGGGGTCAGGCGGCCTGCCCGGACCGCCGGGTACAGGCCCGCCAGGGCTCCGATGAGGAGGGTGACGGCGACGCCCGCCGCCGTCGCCCAGACCGGGACCTGGGTCGGCCAGCCCCGTACGGACGCGAAGACCGCGGTGATCGCCGTGCCCAGCACCGTGCCGCCCAGGCCGCCCAGCGCCGACAGCAGCAGTGACTCCGAGACGAACTGGCCCCGGATCTGCCCGCTCGTGGCGCCCAGCGCGCGGCGCAACCCGATCTCCGGGCGGCGTTCCAGGACCGAGATCACCATGGTGTTGCCCACCCCGACCCCGCCCACCAGCAGGGCCACCGAACCGAGGCCGAGCAGCAGCCCGGTCAGTGTCGACTCGGTGGCCTCCCGGGCGGCCAGCGCGTCGGACGGCCGGGAGACCAGCACGGCGTTCGGCTTCTCCGGGTTGGCCGTCGCCGCGAGCACCGCCCGCACCTGGGCCACCCGGTCGTCGTGGGCCCGTACGTACACCGTCGACGGATGGCCGTCGAAGCCCAGGTACGTCCGGGCCGCCTGCCAGCCGACCAGCGCCGAGCCGTCGAGCTCCGGTGCGAGCGGCACCGGCTCCAGGACACCGACCAGGGAGAACCACTTGCCGCCGAGCCAGAGCCGGGTGCCCGGCGTGTAGACGTCGAGCCGACGGGCGGCCTGTGCGCCCAGCACCACCGCCGGGTACTCCTGGGTCGCCTCGGTCAGCCACCGCCCGACGCGCACCTCGCCGCCGACCGCGGGCAGCAGTCCCGCCCCGGCCGCCGCCACCTCCACACTGCCGGTGCGCCCCACCGGGATGTGCTCGTTGCGGTAGACCGCCGCGTCCTTGACCTCACCGGTCGCGGCGACCTGGTCCACCGGCCCGATCCGCCGGATCATCGGCACCGCCTCCTGCGGCAGCCGGGTCGCCGTGCCGTCCGGCGTCCGCCCGGGGGCGACCCGCAGCATGTTGGTGCCCAGCGCGTCCAGCCGGCGGTCCACCTCCGCCCGGCTGGAGGACGAGATGCCGACCACGGCGACCATCGCGGCCACCCCGATCGCGATCCCCAGCGCGGAGAGGAAGACGCGCAGCGGCCGGGTGCGCAGGCCGGTGCCGCCGAGCCGCAGGAAGTCGGCGGGCCGCAGCCGGGCCGGCCGGAGCGTTCCCCCGCCAGTGGTGCCCGGCCTCATCGCCGGTCCCCCGTACCCGCGGTGGCCGTGCGCGGGCCGCTGCCGCTGTCGGCCACGACGCGCCCGTCCCTCATCTCCACCCTGCGGTCGAACACCTCCGCCATCTCGCGGTCGTGCGTGATGACGACGACCGTGGTCCCGGCCGTGTGCAGCTCCCGAAGCAGGGCCAGCACCGCGGCCCCGGAGGCCGAGTCGAGGTTGCCGGTCGGCTCGTCGGCCAGCAGCAGCGCCGGTTCCCCGATCACCGCGCGGGCCACCGCTGCCCGCTGCCGTTCGCCGCCGGAGAGCTGGTGCGGGAGGTGGCCGAGCCGGTGGTCGAGCCCGACGCGGGCCAGCGCCCGCGCGGCCCGGCGCCGGCGTTCCCGCAGCGGCACCCCGGTGTACAGCAGGCCGTCGGCGACCGTGTCGAGCACGGGCACCCCGACCGCGAGATGGAACTGCTGGAACACGAACCCGACGCGCTGCGCGCGCAGCGCGGACAGCTCCCGGTCGGAGAGGCCGGCGACCTCGTACCCGTCGATGACGATGCGCCCGGCGGACGGCCTGTCGAGGGTGCCCATCAGATGCAGCATGGTCGACTTGCCCGAGCCGGACGGGCCGACGACGCAGGCGAGTTCGCCGTGCCGAATGGACAGGTCGACGTCCGCCACGGCCCTGACGCCCCCGGCATACGTCTTGGAGACGCCCGCGAACTCGACCACGGGGGTGACGCGGACGCCCGGTGTGCCGGTGCCGTCGGCGCTGTACTCGACGTCCTGCGGGGTCACTTGGGGATCCTCACCTTCATGCCCTCGCGCACGCCGGGACCGCTGACCTCCACCTTGCCCCCGGCGAACAGCCCCGTCCGCACGGGGACGAAGCGACCCGGACCACCGGCGTCCCCGCCCTTGCCGCCGCTCTGGGCGCCGTCGTCGGCGAGTTCCAGGCCGTAGCCGCCCTCGGCGAGCGCGGTCAGCGCGGCGACCGGCACGGTGAGGACGTCCTTGCGCTGCTTCCGCGTGTAGCGGACGGTGACCGGTCCGCTCTGGAGCCGGCCCAGGGAGTTCTGGTCGTCGAAGGTGATCACGACGGAGACCGTCGCGGACTTGCCCCCCGAACCACCGCCTGAACCCCCGTCCGTTCCTCCACCGCCTCCGCCGTCACCCGCACCCGCGCCGTCACCGCCCCCGCCGGACGCCGACGAGGCGTCCGAGCCCAGGCTGGCGACGGTCCCCTTGACCGAGCGGCCGTCGGGCAGGTCCACGGTGACCTCGCCGCCGCGCCGCGCCCAGTCCGTGTCGGCGGCCGGAGCGCTGACCGTCACCATGCGGGAGGTGCTGGTGTAGCTGACCTGACCGCCGGCGGCCTCGTCCCCGACGCGGGCGCTGGTGCCCGCGACCCGGACCGGCCCGGGCGCGTACACGACGTCGCCGGCCCCGACCCTGCCGGTCTGCGGCAGCCCGAGGTCCTTCTGCCAGCGCTTGACGGCGTTCGCGGTCAGCTCGGTGTACGACTCGTCGACGGTGAAGCCCGAGTAGCCGAGGGCGCTGAGGTTGCTCTCGAACTGCTTGACGTCCATGCCGTGCAGGGGTGCCGCAGCGCTGGCGGCCGGGCGGGTGACCGAGGCGGACGGGGTGGCGCCGGCCGGGGACTTGCCGCCCGCCGAACCGCCGTCGCCCGCGTCCGTGCCGGCGCCCGCCCCCGCGGCATCCGGGGGCTCGGGCTCGACGACCCCCAGGTCCCGGTACATCGGCAGACTGCCGTACAGCAGGACCACGGGACGGTCGTCGGCCCGCATCACCGCCTGACCGCGCCGCAGGGTGGTGCCGGTGGCCGGCAGCCAGGTCACCGTGCCCTTCGCCTTGACCGGGAAGGGGACCTGGGGGCCGTGGCCGAGCTGTCCGTCGACCTCGGTCTGGTCGGTGAGGGTCACCCGGGTGACGTGTACGACCTGGCTGCTGCGGCCCGGTGCCGGATCGTCGTGGTCCGAGCCGCCGCCCCCGCCGAGGCCCAGGGCACCGACGACGCTGACCCCGCTCACGACGAGGAAGCCGGCCACGACGAGAGCGAGCCTGTTCCGCCGGCGTGCGGCGGCCCGGGCCGGCCCTGTGACCCGGCCCGTGTCCCCCGGGTCCTCAGGGCCTGCTCCCGCCACCGGCTCGCGGTCTCCGTCCTTCATGACGTCCACGGCACCGGCCCGTCAGCCCTGGGCCGAGGGCGCGTCGGTGGGCACGCCGATGATGGAGGCGCACTCGCGCGTGGCCCGCTTGGCGCCCGCGGACGTGGAGTCCCAGGTGACGTCACGGAAGTGGCCACCGGAGTCGGTGTCCGGGAAGTCGGCGGCGCCGTGCTCCTGCATGCACTTGGCGTACTTCTGGTTCTTGCGGATCTCCGCCTTGGACAGCTCGGGCTGCTGGGCCTTCTCGACGCTGTCCGGGACGGGGACGCTGAGGTCCGCGCACTTCTCCTGCGCCTTGAGGGCCTTGGGATCGCGCTTCCACTTGGACTGGTCGCCGAGCTCCACCCTGCCCTCGGCGTCGGGGTCGGGCGCGTCGAGCCCGGCGTCGCGCAGGCACTTGACCCACTTGCGCTGGGCGTCGACGTACTCGGTCAGCTCGCTCGACGCGTTCTTGGAGGCGCCGGCGCCCGCCTTGCCGCCGCCGGCCGAGGCGACCTCACCGCCGCTGTCGTTGTCGCCACCGCACCCGGCGACGCCCACCACGGCCGCCACCGCCACCCCGACCAGCCAGGTCCGCGCTCCGAACCGCCGTCGCGCACTCATCACCGTGCCCCCTTCACGCCGTCGCCGCCCCCCCCGGGGCCGGCGGGCGGGGGCCGATGTGTATGAGGGGGGGTTTATGTCCTAAGTAAAAAACAACAAAAAAAA
>Ga0308175_100001186_pt1 | contig 17546 bp, 13 predicted proteins | sample PhyCR1_3_FD_203893 | JGI IMG/M metagenome (GOLD analysis project Ga0308175, IMG submission 203893) | Soil microbial communities from UC Gill Tract Community Farm, Albany, California, United States - DLSLS.C.R1 | ecosystem: Environmental > Terrestrial > Soil > Agricultural land | place: USA...
AAGTAACAACAGGGAAATTCGTGATCCACGTGACATTGACTTCCCCCCCGGCTCGAAGTCGTTCCGTCCCGCGAAGGACTAGCGTGTAAGTCTATTCCTCTCGGGCGTTGGAGGGACATTATCACATAGGGAGCAAAGAGACAAGGCTTTTCTCGCGTTCTTTAACGTTAACGGAGTCGTCCGGGTCAAGAGGAGTGACCGGCATTGCGGTCCGCGTGTGCCGTGTAGATAATCACGGTAGGCCAAAATTGAACTTATTTCGAACCAGCAGTTGGATGACGCTGATCGCGGTGTTGGGAGTGATTTGTCTCGCGCAGGGAATTTCGACGCGAAATGCTGCTCCGGAACCTAAGGCTGCCCCTTCCGGCCGTCCTTTCCCGGTTAGCTTTGTGGACACCGCGCAGCAGGGGGGCTTGCGGATGAAGTTTACTTCCGGGGGTGAACGAGCGAAGAAGTACATTATCGAGGCGAACGGGACTGGCGTCGCCTTCCTCGATTACGACGGCGACGGCCGGCAAGATATTTTTTTGGTGAACGGATCGCGATTAGAGGGATTTCCGAGCGGCGAGGCACCGACGAGCCGGTTGTATAGAAATGAGGGACATGGCACGTTCAGAGACGTGACCCGCGAATCAGGAACCGGGCGTTCGGGTTGGGGAAGCGGAGTATGTGTGGGAGACATCGACAACGATGGATTGGAGGAGATGTACGTCACATACTGGGGTAAAAATGCGCTGTACCGGAACGAAGGACGGGGCCGGTTTACTGATGTTGCAACGACGAGCGGGGTAGCCGGAGACAGCAAGGACTGGAGTTCCGGTTGTACCTTCCTCGATTATGATCACGACGGATATTTAGATCTGCTCGTCACCAGCTATCAGGCATTCGATCTTGAGAAGACCCCGGCACCCGGTAAAGGCTCGAACTGCGAGTGGAAGGGAATGCCGGTGTTTTGTGGACCACGTGGTCTGCCATTCGGTAAAGTGACGCTCTATCACAATCGCGGAGACGGAACGTTCGAGGATGTCTCAGTCCGAGCCGGCATGCGGGTTCCGGAGGGATTCTACGCATTCACAGCCGTGGCAGCAGATTTAAATGACGACGGCTGGACGGACGTTTACATAGCCTGCGATTCGACTCCGAGTCTTTTCTTTCGTAACAACAAAGATGGAACCTTCTCTGAAATAGGTGCTGAAACGGGGGTGGCGTTCAACGAGCATGGATTTGAACAAGGCGGCATGGGCATTGCTTTAGGGGATTACGACGGGGACGGCAAACTCGATATTCTGAAAACCAATTTCGCGGGTGACTATCCAAACCTCTTCAGGAATCTCGGGGGCGGCATTTTTGAAGATACCGTTCTGAGAGCACGCTTGGGGGTCAATCCGCAATTTGTGGGCTGGGGCGTCGGCTTCGTGGATTTGGACAACGACGGATTGAAAGACATTTTTCAGGTGAACGGGCATGTATATCCGGAACTGGATGATCGCGAAGGGGCAGAACGATATCGCAACCCGCGATTGGTGTATCGGAACTTGGGGCGGGGCTTGTTCGAAGACGTGAGCCCGATAAGCGGCCCTGGAGTGCAGGAGAAGAAATCAAGTCGGGGAGCGAGTTTCGGTGATTTCGACAATGACGGCGATATTGATGTCCTGGTCATGAACATGGGCGATGCACCCTCTCTGCTTCGAAACGATCTGAAGAGCTCAAACCATTGGATAAAGATTCAGCTTCAGGGAACTAAGTCGAACCGAAGCGCAATCGGGGCGGCAGTTACGGTTGAAACAGCGAACAGCAAACAACTTGATGTTGTACTTAGCCAATCCAGCTACATCTCGCACAACGATTCGCGCCTGCACTTTGGGCTGGGTGATGAGAGCTCGGTACGCAACATCACGGTCCGCTGGCCGAACGGAGGGACGGAGGTGTTTCCAGGCGCGGCCGCAGGAGAGTTAGTGCGGCTAGTTGAGGGCAGTGGGAATACGGTCCCAGCCCCCATGCCCCGGTAGTATGCGCACTCTTTTCCTTTTATGTCTGCTCAATGCGGCGAAGGCACAGGATCCTGCCGTGTTATCCGAGCAAGCACAGCTGTTAGCCGAACAGAACCGATCGGTAGAGGCAGAGAAGTTATGGACGAACGCCATTCGAGAATCGCCCAAATACTTTCCGGCGCTGTTCAACCTCGGGTATTTCTACGTCAAACAGGGCCGGATGAGCGATGCAGAGCCGGTTCTGCGAAAAGCGGCTCAGGTTGCGGGGAATAATTTCAACGCCTATTACTTACTGGGCGTGGCGTGCCAGAGTCTTGGGAGGTCGGAAGACGCGCTGCGGGCGTGGCGATCGGCACTTCGCCTCCAGCCCGAGAACCTGCGGTTGATGCAAGTGATGTCCGTAGAGTATTCGAAAGGCCGCTATTTCAGCGAGGCAGCCGAACTAGCCACGAGAGCGCTGAGTCGAAAGGACGACGACCCGAACCTTTACTTTCTTGTGATCAAGGCTTATCAGGACGCGGGAGATGACGTGGCTGCGCGTGCGATTGCCAAGAGGGCAGTCGAGAAGTTCCCAAATTCGGCACGGGCCAATTTTGAATATGCGTTCCATTTACAGAAAGAAGGCAAACTGGCCGAGGCGATCGCATATTTGGAAACGGCTATGAAAGCGGCTCCATCGTACGAAGAACCATACTTCTTCTATGGCAATCTGCTGGTTGATCAGGATCGAAGCGCAGAAGCGATTCCATTTCTCAAGAAAGCGATCGAGAACCGAACGGACTACGTGCCGGCGCGCGTAGTGCTGGCCCGAGCGTTAATGAACCTACAGAGATGGGAGGAAGCCATTGCTGAGCTGAAGCAAACGATGCAGTTGGATCCAAAGCACCCGGAACCGCATCTTCTGCTCTCTCAGATCTACTTCCGGCTCGGCGATGAACCGAGCGCCAAAGCCGAAAAGCAGATCTCGTTTAGATTGCGACGAGAAAATCCCGCAATTTTAGAAGCCCTGCAGGCTAGACCTTTTCCTGCGAATTGATGCCGGGCTCGCCGAGGTAGGCGTATTTGGGCGTACGCACAACATAAAGTGACAGCGGCCGTTTCATCGCGATGGCTAACCGAAACCGATTTTGTTGCCTGCCTGCATCCGTCACGTGATTTCTTTATGCATGTTCAGCCATCGGCACTCGGCTCGGCGGTTTTGGAGCTTTGGCGACAAGATCCGCACGCGGCAGCGTGATTTGAAAAGTGCAGCCCTTGTTGACGTCACTGTGCAACGATATGCCGCCATGCGCCTCTTCCTCAAGCATGCTCCCAATCATGTCCCGGTACTCGGCTCGGCTTCCGTCCTTTTGTAGTCCAACCTCGCCGACGCTCCTGACCATCGCCAACGGTGTCCGAAGCTCGTGCGACGCATCGGATGTAAATCGGCGAAGCTGCTCGAATGCCTGCTCAAGGCGGGCGAGAGTTTCGTTGAACACTCTTGCCAATTGCCCCAATTCATCATCAGCGTCGTCGAGGCGTAAGCGCGAATGAAGCTTGTCGGGCGTGATCTCCTGTGCTTCGCGCGCCATCTTTTCGATCGGGCTGAGGGCGCGGCCTGCCAGTGCGTATCCTGCAAGCCACGCGATCAGAAGCACTATAGGAAGAATGACCAGAGGGGCAACGGAGAGCTCACGAAGACGCTCGTAAAGCGGCTCTTCGCTATGTGCGAGCCGAATCAGCAATGGCAGCCCGTCCAGCGCATGTACCCGGCTGAGAACTCGAACTTGTCGAGGAGTCCTTGCCGGCTACTCTCGAACGCAAGCCAGAATTGCTTGTTGCGCAAGCACTGAAACAACGCCCGGATCTGGTGGCGCTGCGGCTGAATCGCGATGCAGCGCATCACTCGCCGACGCTGAGCGCGCGCTAAAACGCCCAACTGTCACACTGATGGGCGTTGCTGGAGGACTTCCGGCAACTGACCCGAGGCTTCATGGAACGTAGCTGTGATCAGCCGCATGAGAACGGCGGCTCCGACCGGGGCATGACCCCGCCCGAACTGCTTCTCGCTTCACTTGGAACCTGTGCCGCTTTCACGCCGCTGAATACCTGCGTCACGCGACCTCGATTTGGCTGGATTACAAGTTCGCGTGACAGCAGAGAAAAGGACCAAGCCTGCAAGCCTGGACGGGTTTCTAATTTCGATACTGGTCCCCGGCTGCACTGACGAACGACACCGGGACAATATCGTCCGCGCCAGGAAAGAGTTGCCTAATTCACAACACGCTTCTGCATCGCTCCGAGATTACCATCACGGTCAACGCTCCGGGTTCGGCAGCTCAAGATCGGTCATTTCTATTTTCGGGACATAACGTAGATGCTGAATTCGCTCAGGAACTGCTGATCGGCGAGTGACCGAGCTTTCGAGCGGTTTGTTAGCTTTTAGAGCGGATGTCGCATCCACTGCGGGTTCAGAAATGTGCGGATCAAGTGGGGCGCGATCGCATGCTACTCAGAGTCAAGCCGATTCATGTGCTAATCGTTGGCCCGAACTGCGCCATTTAACCCAGCTGCGTGTGCTAAATAGCCATGACCTACTCCTGGCTGAAAGCACACCTTTGGCTTCCTGGGTCCTGACTTTAGCGTTGTTCCGCGCCCTGGACTCTGCCGCAAAGTTCAGCTAAAAACCGCTGAACATTTGGTTCATTCGCTTTCAAGAGACTCGCTGGGACGTAATACTCTGCTTTCAGATTGTGTGCGACCTCGATCGACGTATCGGGTCAGCCAAGTATCTAGCCAGCTTCCGGTTAGCGCAATGGAAACACTATTGCAAAGTAGTTCGGCAAATCCACTCGAGATTGGGTTTTTTGATTTCCGTTTCCGTCAAATGGGATCCAGCTATCCGGGAGAGAAGAGTCATGAGACCACATGCCTTGAGAATCACCGCCCTATTCACGATCACAACCCTCAGCGTCATCGCACAAGGCCGCAGCGGAAAACAGGCTGGTGGTAGAGGACAGAGTCAAGCGCCGGGACAGCAGGCGTCGCAGGCAGGAGCCGGATCATCGGCGGGCCAGACGGTTGGGACTCAGCATCGCGATCGTTTGCGTACCCAAGTAACGGACCCGCAGCGCGATGAAATACGTGAACAGGTGCGAACAGTGGAACAGCAACATGAACGCATGATGCAGACCTTGAACAGCCATCAGAACGGATCTGTCCGACAAAACACTCGCAGCGTGCAGCAAATCCAGGAGCGAGTAAACACCCGTCTGCAGCAGATGGACCAAGAATTGGAGAAGTCAGCTCCCGATCCTAAGCGCATCGCTGAACAGGCTCGGGCGACGGAGCGCGAGATGAGTCAATGGCGCATTCAACATCAGCAGATGGCGGAGTATCCCGGATTAAATAGCAATCCGAAAAAAGAACGATAACAAGCACTGGAACACGCCAATGAAAGGATGCTGGTCCGCCGTACGAAGCCGCGAGACAGAGCCGCAGGCAGAGCCTTTCATCTGGCGTGTTCTGCTCAGGATTCCACTCAGCATTGTCTTCTTGGCGCTTGCTGCCCTTTCACCTCTGGCCGGGCAGGAGCGGCTGTCCCTACGCGAAGCCGTCCAACTTGCGATCAAACAAAACAAGGGCTTGCAGGCGTCCCACGCTTCGGTTGATGTTGCCGAGACCGGCGTGCGACAAGCGCGTTCAAGCATGCTTCCTAAACTGACCTATTCAGAGTCGGTCGCCAGAAGCAACAATCCAGTTTTTGTCTTCGGCTCATTGCTTACCCAGCACCAGTTCACGCAAGGCAACTTCGATATCTATTCACTCAACCGTCCCGGATTTCTTGACAACTTTCAGAGTACGGTCAGCGCCGAACAAGTACTCTTCGATGCCGGACAGACGCGCAAAGCCGTTCGCTCCGCGAAACTGGAGCGGCAGATGGCGGGGGAGGATGACCGTCAGAGCCGGACGCAGATCACTCTCTCGGCAATCCAAACCTATCTGGATGTTGCTTTGAGCCGAGAAGCACTGGGCGCCGCAAATCAGGCGGTTAGATCAGCCCAGGCGGACATGGAGCGCGCAATGCAAGTGCGCACCGCCGGTATGTCGACGGATGCTGACGTACTCTCTATTCGAGTGCACCTGTCTCGTGTTCGAGAGCAGCAGATCAGGCGGGAAGCTGACCTCGCGACTGCGGAAGCAGCCCTGAATGATGCCCTCGGACTTCCACTCGACGCAGTGCATGAACTAACCACGCCCCTTTCAGAAGTGAAGCGCCCGTCGCTTTCTCTCCAACAACTCGAAAGCACGGCAGTTACTGGGCGACCGGAACAACGCCGCGCGAACTTGGCCGTCAATGTTGCTTCGACGCAAGTCGATTTAGCACGGTCGTCATTTTGGCCCAGGATTTCCGTCCGCGGCACCTTTGAGAGTGATCGACAGCAGTTTGCAAACCGTGGAGGAGCGAATTGGCTGGGCTCGGTCTCACTTACCTGGAACGTATTGAACGGCGGTGCTGACAAGGCCCGGCTTGACGGAGCCAATCAGTCTCTGCTGCGGGCTCAAGCGGAGCGCGATCGGCTCGCTTCCTCTGTCCGTCTCGGCGTACGTCGGGCTTGGGAAGACCTCAGAGCAACCGAGCAGCAGGTGGACGTCGCGAAAGCCACGGTCGCCGACGCTGAAGAAAGTCTTCGGATCACGCAGAATCGTTACCAAGCTGGCATGAGCACGGTCACCGATCTTTTGCGAACTGAAGTCGCTGTAGCTGACAGCCGGATTCGATATCTCGCCGCGTTACATGACCAGCATCTCGCCGTGGCCTTGATTGAGCTCGCAACGGGCACACTGTCGGTCGATTCCCTGGCCGTGAACGAGTAGAGACATGATGAATCACGCACTTGTTGTCGCAGTTATTAGCGGTCTGACTTCGCTGGCCGGCTGCAGCACCTCTTCCAAAAAGACCACATCAGAACGCCGGAGTTCGCCAGTGACAGTGAGGGTCACCACGATGCAAGAGGCGCAAGCCCAGGATGTCTATACGGCTTCGGGAACGGTGCGGGCCAAGGCCAGCTCAAGCCTCTCGAGCAAACTGGTTGCGTACGTTCAGTCGGTGAACTTTCGCGAAGGCGACCGCGTGAAGGCTGGCCAGCCGCTTGTGATTCTGAACAGTGAAGACCTGGATGCCCGCTATCGAAGTGCAGAGTCTGGCCGGGAAGAAGCAACCCGAACCGTCGAAGAAGCCGAGAGTGCGATCGCGGAAGCTAAAACCAACCTGGACCTGGCTGAAGTAACTTACAGGCGGCTGAAGGATCTGTTCGACAAACGCTCTATCTCCAACCAGGAATTCGACGAGGGCATGTCCAAGACGAAGGCCGCCCAGGCGGCTTACGATCGCGCCCGTGCACGCTGGGAACAGGCCCGCAGCCGTGTGCACCAGATGGACGCAGAACTGCGCTCCGCAGACATCGCAAGAGGATACGCCACTGTTTCGGCGCCCTTCTCTGGAGTCATAGTCGCCAAGAGCGTCGATCCCGGCGTTCTCGCTTCGCCCGGAATGCCCTTGCTTACCTTGGAGCAGGAAGGCAATTACCGCCTAGAAGTCTCGGTCGAGGAGTCCCGTCTCGCTTCCATCCACTTGCGTGAGCGTGTACCGGTACAGGTTGACGCGCTACGCCAGACGGTTACCGGCATGGTTTCCGAGATTGTGCCGCTTGTGGATGCGGCCTCTCGCACGTACACCGTCAAACTGGATCTTCCGGCACTCACCGGATTACACTCCGGCTTGTTCGGCCGCGCATTGTTTCCTGCCGGGCAGCGTAAAACGTTGCTCCTGCCCTGCGACGCTGTCGTGCAGCATGGGGACTTACAATCCGTTCTGGTGTCAGAGAGCGGTTTTGCCCGCAGCCGCCTGATCACCACGGGATCACAGGTCGGCGATCACGTTGTTGTCCTTTCCGGACTGCGCTCCGGCGATCAGCTGATCTATCCGGTTCCTGCCGGACTGCAAGACGGCATGCCTGTTGAGGTGCAACAGTGAGTGAGGCTCGCAAACTCGGTCCCGCTGGGCGGCTGGCGCATATGTGGGTCAATTCGAAACTGACCCCGTTACTGATATCGGGATCGCTGCTGGTGGGTGCATTCGCGGTGTGGAAGCTTCCTCGTGAAGAAGAGCCACAGATCATCGTGCCCATGGTCGATGTCTCAGTCGAGATGCCTGGGGCTTCAGCTCGCGAAGTTGAAGAGCGAGTCACGAAGCCAATGGAGAAACTTCTGTGGGAGATCCCAGGCGTCGAATATCTATATTCCACGTCGAGCCCCAGCTCTTCGCTAGTAATCGTGCGTTTCCTAGTGGGGCAGGATGAGGAGAAAAGTATCGTCCGTCTGAACCAAAAGCTGATGGCGAATTTTGACCTGATCCCGCCAGGCGCTTCTAAGCCGCTCGTGAAACCGCGCTCGATCGACGATGTTCCGATCCTGGCCCTGACCCTCTCGAGCAGCACGTATGGGGATTATCAGTTACGACGTATTGCGGCTCAACTGCACGACACGATCAAGCAGGTACCCGACGTCTCAGCAGTTTCTATCACTGGAGGGCAGCGCCGGCAACTACAAGTGAAGCTCGATTCGGCACGAATGGCTGCTTACTCTAAAACTTCGGAAGACGTCATCAACGCGCTTTCGGTATCGAATCGCCGCTCCGGCGCCAGTTCGTTTGCGAGCCAGGATGAGCAGTTTGTAGTCGAGACAGGCGAGTTCCTACGGAGTGCCCAAGACGCCAACAATGTCGTGATCGGTGTAACGGGCCAGAAACCCGTTTTTGTGCGGGACGTAGCGGACGTTAGCGATGGAGGCGAAGAGCCGGTTGAGTATGTCCGGTACCTCGATAGGACCGGCGAAGTGTCGCATCCAGCAGTAACCATTTCAGTGGCCAAGCGCAAAGGAACAAATGCCGTCGTGGTTGCGGGGAACATTCTCGATCGGGTCGAGGCAGCGAAAGGAACCGTCATCCCTTCGAATGTGACGGTCACGACAACCCGGAACTATGGCGACACTGCAGCCGAGAAGTCTAATGAGCTCTTGTTTCACATGCTGATCGCCGTCGTATCCGTCAGCATCCTGATTGCGTTTGTATTGGGAATCCGCGAATCGCTGATCGTCTTCCTTGCCATTCCGGTGACGCTCGCGCTGACGCTGGCCATCTTCTATCTCTACGGCTACACGCTTAACCGCATCACGTTATTTGCACTGATCTTTTCTATTGGCATTCTGGTCGATGACGCCATCGTCGTGGTCGAGAATATTGTGCGCCACTGGCGCATGCCCGATAACCAGGGCCGTCCCTCTGCTGATGTGGCCATCGAAGCCGTTGACGAGGTAGGCAATCCCACTATCCTGGCAACCTTCGCTGTCATTGCAGCGATACTGCCCATGGCGTTCGTCGGCGGGCTGATGGGCCCGTACATGCGCCCCATCCCGGTAGGCGCGAGCGCCGCCATGGCCTTCTCCGTGATGGTGGCGTTTATCGTCACTCCCTGGGCAGCGGTGCGCATTCTTAAAAGCGCGCAAAAGCATGAGGAAGGAGAGCGCGAAGACCATCTGACCCGCCTGTATAGACGTGTAATGGGCGCCTTGCTGCATCAGGCGCGCGTCCGCTGGACGTTCCTTGGAATCGTTGCCGTTCTCCTCGTAGCTGCCGTGTCTCTGTTCTACTTCAAGTTAGTCACCGTTAAAATGCTGCCTTTCGACAACAAGAGCGAGTTCCAGGTCGTCATCGATATGCCAAACGGCACGACTCTCGAACAAACACAACGCGTTGCCGAAGCTCTCGCGAGGGACGCGATAAAGCAACCCGAGGTGATCAACCTGCAGACCTATGCAGGAGCTGCCGCACCGTTCAACTTCAACGGGCTCGTCCGGCACTACTACCTGCGCCGAGGTCCGAACATCGCTGACATCCAGGTCAACCTGCTTCCGAAATCCGATCGTTCGCTGCAAAGCCACGAGATCGCGAAGCAAGTTCGCAATCGCATACAGGCGACGGCAGATCGATTCCAGGCCCGCATTAAAGTAGCCGAAGTGCCGCCTGGGCCACCTGTGCTCGAGACGCTCGTTGCCGAAATCTACGGCCCCTCTCAGGAAGGCCGCCTTGCTCTCGCGCGGCAAATTCGAACGATCTTCCGCCGGACACCCGGCGTAGTCGATGTGGATTGGTACGTCGAAGACGATCAGTGTGAGTACAAAATACTGATTGACCGCGAAAAGGCTGCGCTTAACGGCGTGACTGACGATCAGATTGCTCGCACGATAGCAGCCGCATCCGGCGGACATACCAGCGGTCTGCTCCATATCGATTCGGCCAAGGAGGATGTACCCATCGTCGTGCGCCTCCAGCGTTCAGAGCGGTCGAGCATAGATGGATTGCGGAATCTCCGCGCCACCGGAAATGCTGGCCGGTCAGTTCCTCTTCGAGAACTGACAGAGGTGCAGGAGCAGACGATCGAAAAGAGTATTTATCACAAAAATCTTTTGCCCGTTACGTACGTGACGGCGGACGTCGCCGGAGACGTGGAGAGCCCTGGCTACGCCATTTTCAACATGATGCCGGAACTTGACAAGCTGCACGCAGAACCTGGATACAAGGTGGAGCAGTATATGGCCCGGCAGCCGTCCGACACTTCAAAATACTCGATGAAGTGGGACGGCGAATCGCATATCACTTACGAGGTGTTCCGGGATCTGGGTCTGGCTTTCGCTGCTGTCTTGATTCTGATCTATGGGCTGGTCGTGGGCTGGTTCGAGTCCTTTGTGACTCCGTTCATCATCATGGTCGCAATACCGTTCTCACTCGTTGGTATTGTGCCGGCGCACGGCTTGCTCCACGCCTTCTTTACCGCTACTTCCATGATCGGCTTCATCGCCGGAGCCGGCATTGTCGTTCGCAACTCGATAATTTTGGTTGACTTCATTGAATTGCGTCTACGGCAGGGTTTTGCACTCGACCAGGCGGTGATTGATGCCGGGGCGGTGCGCTTCCGTCCTATGGCACTAACGGCCGCGGCGGTTGTTGTTGGATCGGCCGTAATTCTGTCCGATCCAATCTTCCAGGGATTAGCGATCGCACTCATGGCTGGGGAGATTGCCTCACTCGCCCTGTCGCGCATGACCGTGCCAATCGTCTATTTCATCGTACATAGGCACAGGCACGACGCTCGCTCGGCCCCAAACGTGCAAGCATAGACATGAGTCAACCAATCGCGTAGAAGTGCTTGGTTGCGTTTTGGCAGGATGTTATGGACCTTGAGCGATATCTTAGACTCATAGCTGGGCTGTTTGTCATCACCACAGTAGCCCTTGGTTACTGGGTGCATCCGGCCTGGTTCTTGTTTACGGCATTTGTTGGGCTTAATTTGTTTCAATCAGCGTTCACTAATTGGTGTCCGATGATGGCGATCCTGCGGAAAGTGGGGGTGCGCAGTACCTGACATCCTTCAGGCCAGGTGAGGGAAGAAACGGAAATTGGCGAGAAGCCGGACATCGAAGCTGAAGAAGTTGCTGGGGTGTTCCAGTGCTATGGTTTGCCAGCCGAAGAGATCAGGTCTGTTGTGGCCGCGCTCAGACAGCAGCCACAGGCCTGGGTCGATTTCATGATGCGATTTGAGCTGGGCCTTGAGAAGCACAATCCTAAGCGGGAATTTATTAGCGCAGCGACAATTGCCGGCGCGTACATCGCGGGCGGCTTTGTTCCGCTCGGCCCTTACATTATCCTCTCAGCGGATCACAGTGCGCTGACCATGTCAGTTGTGACGACGATTATCGCGCTATTAGTTTTGGGTACGTCAAAGGTCGCTTCACCGGGTGCGCCGCCCAAACGGTACTCGTTGGTGGGCTGGCTGCAGCCGGTTTCCTCATCGCCCGTGCGATTTCATGAAAGGCTGGGAATCTCGCTTGCCAAACATTATTCTCACGGTCTTTACGAGGTCACTTTGAAATGCGTGGCGTAATAAGGTGTGTGTTATGCCGCAACATGCGTCAGATGACTCAGACTCTGGTCTCAACCCGAGTACATGAGCGATTCGCAATTCACGAAGCATTAAAGCGGGGCAGAACAACCGTATGGTGCTAGGGCTGACCCCGGTTGCACTTGGTCGGGTAGCAAGATTATCCCGCATGACGTGGATTTCCTGCTTGGGCTAGCATCAACGAATTACTTGCGGCAAAAGTCCACAAATTCGTCACTGTTATGGCGGGCGGCCGTGTTGCTGTGGATCTTGCCGCTGCGCACATCCAGAGCGGCTTACAGTGACAACGTGCTGGACGACAATATTGGAAGCGTCGCGCTCGGCGCGTCCTGGTGGCATCGGCATACCGGGTCCAGCCGGTCGAGCGCTCGAATCGCTGCCTTCACATCCATGCAGACTTCCGCAGCGAACGGCACCTCACATGAGACTCACTCAAAGGCTGATCGTTCCCCAGAGACTACCCACTAGTTAAAAGCTCTCCGGGGGTATCTCAAGGGACTGCTCAAGAACATTCGCGAACGACTGGTCCTTAGATTGCTTCCCTCTGCTAGTGTGCAGAGCTCAATCCTACGATACGCCAGAATCACAACGTCTCAGCTTGTACACCTAACTTTTGCCGTTTCGATCGCGGTCTCCGGAACGATGCAGTTGTGGGCTGCGGAAGCCAATATCCCCGAATCGCGACTAAAGAACTTCCAGCCTTTGCCTGCTTTCATCAATAACCCGCGCAATCCCGTTACGGAAGAGAAAATTCAGTTAGGTCGGATGCTATATTACGATCCGAGACTCTCCGCAAACCAGAGTATTTCCTGCAACTCCTGTCATGATCTCGCTCGATACGGAGCAGATACCGGGCGTGTCTCCATCGGGTTCAAAGGACAGGCTGGCGCCCGCAATTCTCCCACAGTCTACAACGCCGCGGGCCATCTCGCACAGTTTTGGGACGGACGCGCGGCTGACGTCGAAGCCCAGGCAAAAGGGCCAGTCATGAATCCCGTCGAAATGGCGATGAGTTCTCAGGAACGGGTTATAGCAACGGTAAATTCGATGCCAGACTACGTCGCACTGTTTGCGAAGGCATTCCCTAACGATCCCAATCCAGTTACGTTCGATAACTTGGCTAGCGCGATTGGCATATTCGAAAGGGGACTTGTGACGCCAGCTCGTTGGGACAAGTTCTTGCAACGTGACACCTCCGCTCTCAGTTCTGCCGAGAAGGCCGGCTTCAACAAATTCTTCGAATCAGGTTGCGCTAGTTGTCACACGGGTACGTACCTCGGCGGCTCTCAGTATCAGCGGCTGGGACTCATCAAAGCCTGGCCCGAAACGCATGACCCGGGGCGTTACGCCGTAACCGGGAAAGAAGTGGATAAGAACGTGTTCAAGGTACCGGCCCTCAGAAACATCGAGAAGACTGGCCCCTACTATCACGACGGTTCCGTGGCGACTTTGAGCGAAGCAATTCGTTTAATGGGCGAATACCAGGTTGGCAAAATGCTTAATCAAGAAGATGTTAAATCAATCGAAGTGTTTCTCAAAAGCCTTACCGGTGATATTCCAGCGGAGTACGTCAAGTCGCCTGTTCTGCCGAAGAGCACTGCAGGCACACCGAAACCTATGGGCAATTAGCTTCTCTTCGCAAGGATCGCCGCGAGTCCGGAGCATGGCGGGTGGCTACTGGGCCCTTGGCTCACGTAGCTATACTGCACGAGCACCTTACGCCACGCCAGCCTGGTGGGAGGACGCGGTCGCGGCCGGTCAGCACACAGAGGAAACCAAACCGCACCCTATCAGGAGAAATTCTGCCCGAGTCTGCTGAGCAGCGGCAAGGTGACAGAACAGTCAAACGGCGGGTCTGAACGAACCCAAAACCGGATCAAGATTTCGTTCGCGGTTATAAGGAAGGGCACGCGCGCATTCTCATCGTGGCCAGGAGTTGACTCCATCAAAGGACGGATACATTAGCGCAGACCAATCTGTTATCCCGTCCACTGCACCTGTAGATCAGCGCCGGACCATACATTTTGGGTCACGTGTTGTCAGGAACGGTAGACGAACGGTAACGGTCGAGCTCGGTATCGTACCCGAAGTCCTCACCACCAATCCAGAAAAGGAGGGCACGAACGCTCACCGAAGTGCACGCCAAAAGCTGCCGAGCGAGCAGCATTCACGATGCGTTTCTCCGCCTGTCGGCGGGCGGCTCGTGCTGTCGATGAAATCCACAAATCCACAGGCCGACTACAGGATAGATACAGGAACGTCAGGATTGAATAGAGGCGCCCCCAGAATGCCGAGGTTCCACCCCTAGAATGCCGAACGACGATCACGCGTCCTCAATCTGCGTGTCGCCCCTAAAATGCCAAATGGATTGAATCTGGTGCCTCGAACCCCAAAAGCTAGTGCAGATTGTCACCGGCACACGTTGCCACGGCATACAGTGTGTAGGCTTGATACAAAGTGTAGGCCTGATACAAAGCGATTGTTAATCGAGAGAGCTTGTCGGGTGACAACCGCCTTGTGGGAAGACTGAATGGCGCTGGAAATCAACACAGACACGATTGCGGATGCAGTTGTCAGCCGATTGAAACAATCGGCCGTGTTGGCGCCTCGACTACTCACGTTGAGCCAAGCCGCAATCTATCCGGGGCTCACGCCAGACGCACTTAAGGCAAAAGTCCACATGGGCCGAATCCCGACCGTGGATCTCGACAAGAAGCTTCGATTCGATAAGCTTGACCTCGATCGGATCATCGAAGAGAGTAAGAAGGTCGCGTAAATGGCACAGAAGCGCACAAGGCGAGCACAGGGATCAATTTACCAGCGCAATGGCATCTGGTGGTGTGACTACTCAGTCGATAGAGTAAGGAATCGCGAGTCGTGCGAAACGTCTCATCCTGAGGACGCTCTTGCGTATCTGCATCGGAAACAGGGCCGGTTGGCGTCGGGCGAATTGTTCACCCCGGATCGCGTGAGTGTCCGAGATCTACTCAACCTGTTGCTCGAAGATTATCAAATGCGAAAAGTCTCCCAAGCCTATATCGCCACGCTCAAGGTCAAATCGATACTGCTGCCCAAACTGGGAAACATCAAGGCCACGAAGCTGAGCAGTCGCGGATCAAAGAGTACATCGACTTGCGCCTAAGGACGGTGAAGCCCGGCACGGTGAATCGCGAAATCGGTTTTCTACACCGGGCATTTCAACTTGGGTATGACCAAGACCCGCCACTGGTAGCCCATGTACCACATTTTCCCAAGCTGACCGAAGACGAGCCGCGTAAAGGATTTCTCAAGCCAGAGCTGTATCAGAAGCTACTGTTTGAACTGCCGGAAGAGATCCGGCTCCTCTTTGTTGTCGCTTATCACGTCGGCTTGCGCAAAGGAGCTTTGCTGCGGATCAGATGGTCCCAACCCGACCTCGCCGCAAACACGATCTGGATGGAAGGGCGAAAAAGCAACCGCAAACCGGAACCGGTGGCTGTTCCGATCTATGGCGACATGGCGAAGTTCATCGAAATGCAGCCGCAAACGAGTGACTGCCTATTCGCGCGAGGTGCCAAGCCGATCCTAGATTTTCGGGAAAGCTGGAAGCTAGGCTGCGAGCGCGCTGGAGTTTCCAATTTGCTTTTTCACGATTTGCGCCGAACTGCGGTCCGCAATTTGCGCAGGGCCGGGGTGGCTGAGACGGTGATTATGAAGATTACAGGTCATCGCACGCGAAGTGTGTTTGAGCGCTACAACATTACCGATCACACGGACACCCAGGAGGCTGGCCGGAAGGCCGAGGAGTTCCTAGCGCGGGAACAGGATGTTGTGGCACAAATTACGTCACAAAATCCCGAAAGGGTAAACTGAAAGGAGGAGGGTAAATCCTTTGTTTTGTGTATGGTGCGGAGAGGGGGACTTGAACCCCCACGGTGTTACCCGCTAGCACCTCAAGCTAGTGCGTCTGCCAATTCCGCCACCTCCGCAGGTGAACTTACTTGTTTGCCTGTCCCGGCCTTGGCTTTTGACCTGCCGGCACGGGCTGGTTTCCCGGCTGCTGAACGCTGTACTTTACATTCGGCTGGTGAGTCGGCGTTCCGCTTGGAGGTGCCGACGGCGTCACGGACACGGGCGGCGGAGAGGCAGTTCGCTTTTGAGGTGCTGCTGGGGCTGATTTCACCCTGTTGTCCAGCACACTACCGGAGGTCGATGCCATCCGGCGACCGCCGATGATTGCGAGTGCCAGCGACGTCAGCATAAATGTGATAGCGGCCCAAGTGGTTGCCTTGGACAGTACGGTCGCGGAACCACGCGGGCCGAAAACGGTTTGAGAACCCATTCCGCCGAAAGCTCCAGCCAAATCAGCAGCCTGGCCGCTTTGTAGCAGCACCACTATGATGAGAAAGAGAGAAACAATGACGTGAACCGCCGTCAGAACGTACACCATTCGAACCATCAGTATAGCAGGCCTTTCAGGTGTTCGTGACCACTCGTCAAGACGAGCAGATCGCGTCCTTCTAGAGAGATTTCTAAGTTGCCCCGCCCTGGCCAGCGGAACTTGTCCGGGCTGGCTTCCGCTCGGGAGCTGAAGGGCAGCGGGAGCTACGGCAAGCGACCTACTTCGCCGGACTACGCTGCCGGCAAGAGCAGGCTGCTTGCCGATGCTGCGAAGACTACTGGCGGAATGTTGCTATAACAGCGCTCCAGTTTGCCGTGACGCTCAGCGTTGTCGTGCCAGTGTAGGATCCCATTGCGGAAACGACAGCTGTTTCCGTGCTTGCACGGGAGGTGCTCGTGTTCTGCTGCCGCAACGTATAGCCGCTGCCCGCGCTCGCACTTCCAGAAAAGCTGGACGGCAACCCAGTACCCACAAACAACAGCTCGTTCGCCGATGTCGTGGCGCGAGTAGGACCCGTGCTGGCGCTCGAACTGCTGCCTTGTGCGCTTGCTACTTGGTCCAGCGGAGCCGTCTTACTTAGATTGCTGAATTCGTAGATAGCCAACCATGGGTGAGCGTTAGTAGATGAAAAGGCTGCCCGGACCGTGTTCGCGCCGCCTGCGACGTTCTTCGCATAAAGGATATGGACCTGGCTGCCGTCTGCCGTTTGTACCTTCGAAACAGCATCAACGTAAACGTTCCCCGCAGCGTCGCTCATCGTCACGGTTTGTGTCGAGGTCGACATGCGCACGAATGCAATGATCAAATTGCCAGCGGTATTGCTGGCTGGAAACGCTGCGCTAAGGGAAACTGCCGCAGAACCCTGAACGGCGTATGACTGATTGAGGGAAATACCGGACCCTGCCACGGCGTTGATAGTGATGCTGAGCGCCCTGGTTGCCGTCTGCGCATTGGCGTCTTTCAATTGCACGGTGAAGTTGCTTGTGCCTGTTGTAGTGGGCGTGCCCGAGACTACGCCGCTAGTTGTTGCGAGCGAGAGACCCGCCGGGAGCGCACCCGATCGCAGTGTCCAGGTATAGGGGGCAGCACCTCCGGCGGCGGATAGGGTCGCGCTGTATGAGGCTTTCTGAACGCCTTGACGAAGAAATGTGGTCGTCACGACCGGCGCGGCTTCCG
>Ga0308175_100001187_pt1 | contig 17537 bp, 15 predicted proteins | sample PhyCR1_3_FD_203893 | JGI IMG/M metagenome (GOLD analysis project Ga0308175, IMG submission 203893) | Soil microbial communities from UC Gill Tract Community Farm, Albany, California, United States - DLSLS.C.R1 | ecosystem: Environmental > Terrestrial > Soil > Agricultural land | place: USA...
ATTGTCCGTCCTAGCCGGCCAGGTGGAGATGAAGACATTTGCTGCGCGGCAGCGAATATACAAGATGGGGGATCCGGCCGGCTCCGCTTACGTTGTTGTGACAGGCTTGGTGCAGGTCACAACCGTCGACGATGATCAACAGGAAGTCGTTGTGGACAAGCCATCACACGGCGAGTTCTTCGGATTCGCATCGATGATGGACGAAACTCCGCATCAGACGAGCGCCACCGCACTCGAAGAAACCGTTTGCATCGAGGTAGACCGTCATGACATTAGTGTTCTCCTCCAGCGCAAACCGATGGCCGGCATGGATCTGCTGACCGTGCTCGGGCGCCAGTTCCACGCCGCTCAACAGCTGGTCCGGCTCCGTTCCATGCGAAACCCGAACGAAGTCATCGAAGAAGAAGCAACCATCGGGGACCGGATCTCAGACTCGGTGGCGCGCTTCGGCGGCTCGTGGTCTTTCATCCTCACGTTTCTGTTCACGCTTGTCGCATATACGTCGATCAATATCGGTCTGGGACACAAAGCCTGGGATCCCTATCCATTCATCCTGTTAAATCTGTTTCTCTCGATGCTCGCGGCAATTCAGGCGCCGGTGATCATGATGAGCCAGAACCGGCAGGACACCAAAGACCGGGTACGCGGCGAGCTGGATTTCGAAGTCAACAGGAGGGCTGAAGCCGAGATCCAGGGCTTATCGCAGAAGTTGCATATGCTGACCGATAAGATCGATGACATAGACGCCCTGTTGCGGCACTCGCCTGCTCACAGTAACGCTTAGCGCGCGTCTAGGAACGTATGCGAAAAACGGCCGTCGTTATCGGCAGTGGGCCGAATGGTCTCTCAGCGGCCATCCACCTGGCGCGTAGCGGGCTCTCCGTAGAGGTCCATGAGGCGGCGCCGATTCCCGGCGGCGGCGCGCGTTCCGGTGAGCTTACTTTGCCCGGTTTCATACACGATCTGGGCTCGGCTGTTCACCCTATGGGCATCTCTTCGCCCTTTTTCCAATCGTTGCCGCTTGCGAACTATGGCCTCAAGTGGATCCAGCCCCCGACTCCTCTGGCTCACCCACTCGATGATGGAACCGCGGTTCTCATGGGGAGAAGCCTGGACGCGACCGCAGACGCGCTCGGTTCAGACGGCCCGGCTTACCGCAGACTTTATCGTCCCTTCGTCGAGAACTGGGATGCACTCGCGGTCGAAATCCTTCGTCCGCTTCCCATCATTCCCCGGCGCCCGCTGCTCCTCGCAAACTTCGGGCTCAAAGCCATCCAACCTGCAAATATGCTGGCGCGAAGAGTATTCAAGGGAGAGCGTGCCCGCGCCTTATTTGCCGGTTGTGCCGCTCACTCCTTTTTGAACCTGGACGCGCCTCTTACCGCGGCCTTCGGGGTGATATTCGGAGCGACGGCACATTCACGCGGGTGGCCAATTCCGGAGGGAGGATCTCAGGCCATCACCAGTGCCCTGATTGGTGTGCTCGAATCCTATGGCGGACGAGTAGTGACTAACTCTCACGTGGATCGGCTGCAGGAACTTGGGGATCCCGATCTGATCCTTTGTGATGTGTCTCCCCGCCAGTTTGTTCAGCTCTCAGGAGATCGGCTTCCCGAGAGCTTTCGAAGAGCGCTCCTGGACTTTCGACGCGGACCAGGCATCTTCAAATTAGATTGGGCCTTAAGAGAACCAATACCCTGGAAAGCGAAGGAGTGTTTGACCTCGGGGACTGTGCACCTGGGAGGAACGATCGACCAGATCGCGGAATCAGAGCGGGCTCCAGAACAGGGGCGCGTCTCTCCTCGTCCCTTCACCCTACTCGCCCAACCCACCTTGTTCGATCGCTCGCGCGCCCCGGATGGAAAGCATACGGCCTGGGCTTATTGTCACGTTCCGAACGGGTGGCCGGGCTCGGCTTTGGAGCAGATCGAGAACCAGATCGAGCGATTCGCACCCGGCTTCCGCGAATGCATTCTGGCCCGTTCCGCCTTCGGAACCGCGGATATGCAACGCTATGACGAAAATCTAATCGGCGGCGACATTAGCGGAGGCGCTGCTGATTTGAAACAATTCTTCCTTCGCCCTACGTGGCGCAGATACGCAACACCGCTGAAAGGCGTTTACCTCTGTTCGTCTTCCACTCCGCCCGGCGGCGGCGTACATGGGATGTGCGGATTCCATGCTGCCCGCTGGGCCCTCGACTGGCTCCGAACGCGAAAACAGTCCGGCTAGTCGCCCGCCTTCTCCTTGTCGGAGACGAGGGTCATCGTTACGTCACCTTTCGATGTGACAACGTGGCTGGTCGTTGTCAAGGTTGCTCCGCCGTCCGACAACTCGTACCGGTCCTCAATCTGTTCGTCCTCGCCCTTCGCGGTTTTCATATCGGTTCGGACCACGAGCGCAGCGCCATCCCAGTAGCTCTTGCTGATCGCGTCGCGTCCGTCGATGACGTTAGTTGAAACTGATCCGTCGGTGAAGTAACTGACATCCGAACTGGAGGTCTTGCCTGCGTTTGTTTGCACGGTGTGCACATTCATAGTGGGGTCATGGTGATCGATAACACGCACGATCATGTCCGGCACTTTGAATTTCGCGAAGTCGCTCTTTTCTTTGTTCATCCGCCACCGTCCGGAAAAGTTCGCGTGCGCTGGAGCATCGAGGCCCAAGGAGCCGGCATCGGCCCCGGGCTGAACCAGCAGAAGCAGCAAACAAGGCAAAACAAGAGCTTTTAATTTCATCGTGACTCGAAGGCCACTGTAATTTTCTCACCTCTCGCAGATGGGCCCTGAATATCCTGAAGGTTGAACGATCATGGTCTGTTCTGCCCGGGGAGAAAGCTTCGGCTATTCTTTTGCGACCATTACCCGTTTCACCTTCCGCCGGGCCACAAGTTCCCCTTGGCCAAATACGGGAAGCTGCGGACGGAGCTAAGGCATGACGAATCCTTCGATCTGCAGCCCGCGACCCGTGCGGAACCGGCGGACATCCTGCAGGTGCACTCGGCCGAATACGTGGAACGGTTTTTAGAAGGAACACTGGCGCCAACCGTCATGCGCCGCATCGGATTTCCGTGGTCGAAGGAACTTGTGGACCGGACGCTTGCGAGCGTTGGCGGAACGCTGTCGGCCACGAAGGTAGCGCTTGAGCGCGGGTTCGCAGGCACGCTTGCCGGGGGCACTCATCATGCTTACCGGCAGGAAGGCTCGGGATTTTGCGTATTCAACGATATCGCGGTAGCTCTCCAATGGGCCAGGGCACACGCCGGAATCGAACGCGCGCTGATCATCGATCTTGACGTCCACCAGGGAGACGGAACGGCCGCTATCTTTCAGGGCGACCCCGGCGTTTTTACCTTGTCACTGCACGGCGAACGGAATTTCCCGTTTCGAAAGCAGCAGAGTGTCGTCGACGTTCCGCTCCCTGATGGCACGGGGGACGAAGCGTATCTCGCAGCGCTCCATGCCGTCTTGCTGCACGCTCGCGACTTTCGCCCGGAGATCGTCTTTTTCCAGGCCGGCGTGGATACGCTCGAGACTGACAGACTTGGCCGCTTGTCTCTGACGCGGGAAGGGCTCGCGCGCCGAGAGAGCTGCGTCTACGAGTTTGTTTCGGAGCTGGGTGTTCCCCTGGTGCAGACCTTGGGAGGAGGCTACTCGGATCCGATCGAGCTGACCGTGGACGCTCATGCACAATCGTTCCGGATCGCCGCGCGTTTCTTTTATCGGTAGTCGCTCGCGAGTATTCGACACTTACACCCTACGAGGACGAGGGCAACTGCACGATAAGACCTGGTAAGGGAAGCGAAGAGAATGAGAGGGAACCGAATGGGCGAGCGGAATCGGCGGAGCAGACCGTTACTCGTGTCTTGCTTATCACGCGTCATCCTGGAGCCGCAATGTATAACCCAACATCGCGCTGCACGAATCGTCGAGCAGACGATCGACCCGGCGCTTATCAGCCGCGCAATCGTGCAGGAGACACTCTGCGCTGAGTCGCACGGTGCAGGTGGGCCGGCGGCGAACTCGAGGGGGTATTAATCCGATTGATCACCTGCCAGCTTCAGAAATTCCTCTCTCACTGACGGAAGCGTAGGCAGGTTCAATGCCTCCAGCTCTTTGTTAACCCGATGGGCGGTCTTCGAGTGGAGGTCGCTTTTATAGTTGTCTACAATTTCGCGAGCGCTGGAGTAGTGGTGAAAGCGTTCCTGCTCGCTCCGCGTTTTATCCTGTACGTCTTTCAACTTGCGTTCGTCGGCATCCCCTTTCCCCTTCGGCGATGCCTTCAGAATCGGATTAAAAACATGTTGATCAAGGAAGTGGAGAAGCTCCTGTTTGTTTGCCATAATTCCGGTTCCTGAACATGGGACGTGTTCAAACGGCAGGATGTCACCCCGGCCGTAGCTGACATTTTTCGGGCGCCCCAGTCGCAGACGGAATCTAGCGAGCGTCCGGCCCAAGCTGCCAACCTAGCTCTCGACCGGAACCATAGGTGAACCAGGAATCCCGGACGTGACCTGCCGGGTCCACGGTCGCAACAGAGTGAAACGCTCCCGCGCCGGGAGTACCAAAACGCAAATCGGTCAGCTCGACACGTCTGCCTTCACCATTCCCCGTCCCCAATGGCGCAACAGACCAGACCGGAAAACGAGCGAAATAGCTAAGGTAGGCAAATTCCGGGCGGGATTTGACTGCTGGCAGGATCGGCGCGATCTCGGGCTTGTAGAACGAGATTGCATCAGCAACATTGAGTTCGCTGAGCGAATGCACCGGCAGCCGCAAAAATGCGCGCTCCGTCTCGACTGCTCCAGTCCAAGTGATAGGACTAAAGGGATCCGGGAAAGCGGCCGTTTTGAGCGGCTGAGTTCCATCGTATAGCCGGGATTCGAGTTGCGTCACAGCCTGGTTGTGAAGGAACGCGCGGCCACAATCGAAAAGGAAAAAGAAGCCGAGCGCGAACATGGCTGAGCCGCGTTGGGTTCTCGACCGCAGACCGATCTCGCTGCTTACCAGGCGCGAGAAGAGAGGCCAAACCGCGCCAAAAAGTAAAGCGAGCAGAATCCAAATATCGTACAGGCTGTTCAGATCTGCGTGATACCACCGGGATGAGAACGGTAACGCGAGGCGCACGCCGTAATTGTTGGTCCAGTCGATGAGGAGGTGACTCGCAACGGCGACGCAGCAGATCAACCAGGCTTTGAGCCAGGGCAGTCGCTGCCGGAACATGGCGGCAGTGACCGCAACGGTTAAGAGCGCCAGGAACGGGATCAGAAGGAGTGAGTGCGAGTAGCCCCGGTGAACCTCGAAATACCGGAACGGCCCTTGCGTCAGAAATAGGATGTCGACATCCGGTGCATTGGCGGCCAGCACCAGCAGAACGGCAGCGCGTGGCGAGAATCTGTCAAGACCGGCACGAGCAAGAGCGTAGCCCGCGAGGGAATGCGTGAGATTTTCCATCCGAGAAGTAAGACGCGGATCCCGAGTGACTCAAGCGCAGACTTGCAGAGCGGAGCGCGACACTTCGCGCCGCTCATATTCGGCAGGCACGAGCAGTTTTAAGGCATTCGGGACCGCTTCAGTGGTCAAGGGAAGATTCCCGGCCAACTCACCGTCCACCTGAACAAGGATGGAATGCTGGGGAGAGCTCTTGCACGTCACCGTTTTTGAACGCATCACTGTACATCCGCTCATTTTATGTACTTGTTTCAATGCCACCGCGACCAGATAAGGGAGGTAGCGCACGGCCAACGTACCCCGAAAGAGAACCACTTCGAAGTCGTCTCGGAGCAAGGAAGCGCCGCGCGCGATCTCGAGGTCGCCACCATAGTTGCGTACACGGCTGATGAGTGCAAAGCTTGCCGGATAGCTCGCACCATCGACAATCACCTCAAACTCAGGGAGATAGCGAAGCACCTGCGAAAACCCGCTGAGGTAGTAAGCAAGCTTCCCCGCAGCCGCCTTCAAGTCGAGATTGAGTCGTGAGACGACGTCAGCGTCGAGTCCGGCGCCGGCCATGCAGAGAAAACTGCGCGGGGCCGACCCTCCGAGTTTGATATTCCCGACGGCAATGCTGCGGGTCTTCATCGTTCTTAATTGGGACGCGACGCGATCGGGATGAGTTGACATGCCCATTTCGCGCGCAAGGACATTAGCGGTTCCGCCGGGCAGAATCGCCAGAGGAACACCGGAATGGAGCATCCCATTCGCCACCTCATTGACCGTTCCATCACCGCCGGCCGCTAACACCAGATCACAGCCGCCCTCAATCGCTCTTTTCACCTGGGCGGATGCACTACCCGGTCCTGTCGTCGAAACGAGTTCTGCCTTGATATCCTGGCGAGCAAGCGCGCCGATGGTACGTTGGAGCGAGTCCTGGCGACGCGCCAGTCCTCTGGCGACTGGGTTGTAGATCAATACAGCGCGTCTGACGTGGAGAGATTCCAAGCTCACCATTATAGGTTCTGGAATGAAGCAATCCTTGGCGGGGCGGGCAGAGGACCTGCGCAAACAGTTAGAGCATCACGAATACCGTTACTACGTCCTGGACGATCCGGAGATCTCGGACGCCGAGTACGATGCGCTGATGCGCGAGCTACGTGATCTCGAAAATGCTCATCCGGAACTGCGAACACCCGATTCCATTACTGGCCGTGTCGGCGGCAAGCCGCGCGAGGGATTCGTCAAAGTGCCGCATAGCTCGCCCATGCTGAGCCTGGACAATGCACTCAACGAGACGGAACTCCGGGATTTCGATGGGCGTGTGCGCGGGCTATTAAAGACAGAACCGTACCAATATGTGGCCGAACTCAAGCTGGATGGGCTCTCCATGGCCGCGTACTACGAGAGCGGACGATTCGAAAGGGCCCTTACGCGCGGCGACGGCAGGATCGGCGAGGAAGTGACCGCAAACGCTCGCACAGTGAAATCGCTGCCGCTCCGTTTGAAGGACAAGGAGCATTTGCCCGAAAGCTTCGAAGTTCGGGGCGAAGTTGTGATGCCGCGGCGATCGTTCGAGCGAATGAACGACGAGCGTGAGCGCGAAGGGCTGCCTCAATTCGCGAACCCCAGGAATGCTGCCGCGGGAGCGTTGCGCGCTCTCGATCCGAACGTCACCGCGTCGCGCCCGTTGGACTACTTCGTGTACTTCCTGCTTCGTGACGGCAAGCCCTGGCTCGACAGCCACTGGGAATCGCTCGAGGCACTTTGGGCAGCAGGCTTCAAAGTGAATCGCTTTCGTGCCCGGTGCAACAACGTCGACGAATTACTCGAGTTCATCCGCGAATGGGACACAAAGCGTGAAACTCTGCCGTACGAAACCGACGGCGTGGTAGCAAAGATCGATTCGGTAAAGCAGCAGGATAAGCTCGGCTGGACATCGAAGGCGCCACGTTGGGCCATCGCGTTCAAATACCCTGCGCGACGGGCCAAAACGATGCTAGAGGATATCGGGATTCAAGTTGGCCGGACAGGCACATTAACGCCGGTTGCTCACCTGAAGCCTGTCAGTATCGCGGGCGTGACGGTTTCCCGAGCCACCCTGCACAACGAGTACGAGATCGCGCGCCTGAACCTTCAGATCGGCGACACCGTGCTGCTCGAGCGCAGCGGAGATGTCATCCCTAAGATCGTCAGAGTTGCTGAAGAAGGTGCGCACAGACGCCCCTTTCACATGCCCAAGATCTGCCCGGTTTGTGGTGGCCACGCAGTGCGGGAAGAAGGCGAAGTAGCGAGCCGGTGCGTAAACACCAACTGCCCTGCCCGGCTGCGCGAGTCACTACTGCATTTCGCGTCGCGCGGAGTCATGGACATCGACGGACTTGGGGACGCACTCGTCGATCAGCTTCTCGGGCGCGGGTTTGTGCACAATATGGCCGACCTCTACGCTCTCACGGAAAATCAACTACTCGAGTTGGAGCGCATGGGGAAGAAGTCTGCGTCGAAGATCATTTCGAATATCGACCGCTCCCGTTCTCAGCCCTTGTCACGGGTATTGAATGGCCTCGGCATCCCGTTTGTCGGCGAGCAGACCGCTCAGATTCTCGCCGGGCACTTCGGGAGCATGGACGCTATCGCCCAGGCCTCCGCCTCGGAATTGCAAAGCGCCGAGGAGATAGGACCCAAAGTGGCTGAGGCTATCCGCCAGTTTTTCGGAGAGAACCGCAATCGTGATCTGGTGGAGCGACTCCGTGCAGCCGGACTTCAGTTCACCGGTGCGAAGACGGTGGTCCGCGAAGGCGCATTGTCCGGGAAGACATTCGTTCTCACCGGCACCTTCCCCACTTTGAAGCGAGAAGAAGCGAAGGAACGAATCGAGGCCGCCGGCGGCAAGGTGGTTGGTTCGGTCAGCTCGAAAACGCAATTTGTTGTCGCCGGCGAAGAAGCAGGATCAAAGTTGGACAAGGCGCAAGCGTTGGGTATTCCAGTCATTGACGAAGAAGAACTTCTATACATGCTGGAGAAAGCGCCGGCTTGACCGCCATCCAGCCGAACGCGCACCCGGGTCAAAGCGGGTGGAAACACTTTCTCGCTCTGCTGGTCGCCTGGGGTCCGCAAGGATTATTCCTTCTCGCCATCCTGGATTCGGCGGGGCTGCCGGTTGTCGGAGGCGTGGATCTTCTGCTCGTGAACGTCGCCACCACTTCTCCGCGCACGGCATACCTGGCTGCTGCGTGCGCCGTCGCCGGTTCCCTGATCGGCAGTTCTATTCTGTTCGCCATCGCGCGGAAAGGGGGCGAGTTGATGCTCTCCCGCCAGCTACAAACTCCGCGTGGCGCACGGATGCACCAGTGGTTTGAGCGGTACGGCATGGTCACCGTTTTCGTGCCGGCGCTTTCGCCGTTGCCTCTGCCCATGAAGATCCCGGTGTTCTGTGCAGGTGCGTTAAAAGTCCGCTGGTCTTTCTTCTTGGGTGTCCTCCTTGCCGCACGGACGCTGCGCTATTTCGCCCTGGCGTTCTTCGCTGCTCGTTACGGTACGCAGACGCTCCTCTACCTGCGTACGCACCTGCTAAGCGTAGCGATTTTTGCGCTCACTCTCGCCGCCGGCATCGTGATAGGGTTACAGATCATGGATCGGCGCCGCCGCAGAGGGCTGGCGGAAGCGGGCGGCTGATCATTGCGGCTGCAATGCCTAGATTCCTGTGTCTCTTTTGGCTATGCACCTTGTGCGACGGCGAGGAGTTTACAGCACAAGACGTGTTCAATCGTGCCCGGGAGAACGTTGCTCGACAGCTCTCGGCCGTGTCGAACTACACCTGCGTACTGACGGTTCACCGCAGCCTTTACTTCGATCCGAGACGGGGGAATGCAGGATGCGCCGTCGCCGATCGTATGACAGATAAGTTATTCATGCAAGACCGGCTTCGGTTGGATGTTGCAGTTTCCGAAGGCAACGAGATCTTCTCCTGGCACGGAGGCAGTAAGTTCTCCTCCGCGGGCGTGAGCGAACTCGTAAAATCAGGACCAATTTCATCCGGCTCTTTCGTCGGTTATCTGCGGAATATTCTCTTCACACCTGGCGTGGCGATCCACTTGAACAAAGACAAGAGCGACGAAAAGACGTACGTCTTCGAGTATTCCGTCCCGGTGAAGAGCAGCGCTTATGAAATACACGGGCGCAAGGGGGGCTTCCTTGTTCCGTACCATGGCTCATTCGCGGTCCACACCGGCACCTTCGAATTACAGTCACTATTGGTGAACGCATCGGATATTCCGAAACGGGCTGAAGTCTGCGCTGCCGATACGAAGATTGAGTATCAGAACGTTGACATCGCGGGCAAGTCCCTATTGATCCCCAAGTCGTTTGCGCTTCACGTGCTGGACGCCAATACAATCGATACGGTTAGCAATAGCGAATACACGGGTTGCCGTGAATTTCGAGGAGAGTCCATTGTTCGGTTCGATTTCGATGATTCGCCGCAAGGACAATCAGGCGCGCCCGTTCACGACCAGCCATTACCTGCGGGCGCCCGCCTGCACGTGCGTCTGCTCACGCCTGTCGACGACCACCATTCGTTCACAGGAGATCCGGTCGAAGGCGTTCTGCTGGAGCCGCTTGTTCTGAAGAATCGGAGGATCGCGATACCCAAGGGGGCAATTGTTTCGGGCGTGTTGAGCAGAATGGAGTTTCGCTACCAGCCCATCCACGAATACATCGTGGCCATTCACTGGGACCGGCTGACATCGGGACCGAACACGTACCTTTTAAACGCGAATGCAGTGCGCCAGTATCCCAACGGGCGTCGTTTTGGCCCGGGTTATTCGGGGAGATCGGAGACGGGGGACGATTCAGCGGAAGGAACTTTTATCTTGCCGTCGAATCATTTTCGGATGGATCAGAGCTTCACGGCCTACTTTGAAAACTCCGATGCATCGAAGGAAGCGACGGCGAAGGGAAACGGACGGTAGCCCGCGGCTAGGCGCGTTCGAGATAGGTACCTTCGGAGGTGCTGATCCGGATGCGCTCGCCCTGGTTGATGAACGGGGGCACTTGAACGACCAGACCGGTTTCCATTTTGGCGGGCTTTGTGACGTTCGAAACCGTCGCGCCCTTAAGCCCTGGCTCGGTTTCGACGATGGTCATCTCAACGCTCGCCGGTAACTCCACGCTGATCGGCTTCCCTTCGTAGAACTCGACGTTCACCTTAAGTTGCGGCGTGAGATAGAGAACTCCATCGCCGAGGATGTCCTTCGTGAGGTGCATCTGTTCGTAGTTCTCGGTGTTCATGAAGTAGTAGTATTCGCCGTCGTCGTACAAATACTCCATCTCGTGCTCATCGAACGCAACACGCTCGACCTTGTCTTCCGACGAGAACCGGTGCTCGATCATCGAACCCGATCGGATGTTCCGCATCTTCGCCTGGACGAATCCGCGAAGATTGCCAGGAGTGCGGTGGACCATGCTGAACACCGAGTGCAACTCGTTGTTGAACTTGATCACCATGCCCGGGCGTAATTGTGTCGCTGCGATCATTTGGGAAACCTCAGTTTATCAAGCGGTGGACATTAGGGTGTCGCCGTACAGGCCTGGGCCGTTGCATTTGCTGGCACCCGCCACATACCGGACTTGTCGGCCGCGGTCGTTTGCTGCGTCTTGCCATCGTTGTAATTCAGATTCGCGCCGGGCGGCAGCTTCCAGATGACGATGGTTTCGTTGCCGTTTCTCTTTGGCAGTTTGACGCACTTCTCCATCTTCGGAACGAGTATCAGGTGCCCCAGGGTGAAAGGCGTGGATTGCCAGGCTTCCGGACAAAGCTCGTCCTGCAACTTCCCTGGAGTGATTCGGATCCAGCAGGCGGTGGCGCTCCAGTTGGTGCGGCCAACCAGCATTCCCCGATGGTCATCGTATAACCAGGGATCGAGATTCTGGTAACCCACTCCGGGAAGATACGGATCGGCCCAAAGGAACTCGTAAGCGACGCCTTGCCCTTCCCGGATCGTTTGGCGGTCTTCAATGGCCCACGCCTGCAGGAATTGTGAACTGTCCAGATTGGGGTCCAGACTTACCAGGGCGAGCGCGGCGATATGGGTCTGCCAATCCGGGTGCTCCACTGCGTTCGGTTTTACATTCAGCAAGAGTTCGACCGGCAGGGATGTGAAAAATCGAGAATCCTCTTCGCGGAGATCTGTGCGCTCTACGGAACGGGCTGCTGACAAGTACTCAAAGCCAGCGTAGAGTTCTCCGGGGTCTTCGAAGTTCCCTGCCCTCAGCTTTTCGATCAGGACCTGTTTGTCCCGCTCGACTTCGGCCTCGGTATTCTCGCCGGCGGCCGCGTTGGTGAATAGCTGATCCCGCAGGGCAGCCAAAGTGCCGTCGTTTGCTCCCGGGCATCCCGTCCTCGGCAATTCTTGTGCGACCAGAGTGGGGCACCAATCCCGGATCAGAGCGAGTTGCCGTTGTTCACAGGGATGGGTCTTCGCCCAATCCACTGCTTCCCGGCCCTTCGACTCGTCACCCGTTACAGCGTAGAAGAGCGCCAGCTCAAAGCCTCTCTCGGGCGACTTCGGTTCGTTCTCTACACGATCGGCAAAATTAATCCACCGCGGAGTTTGCCGTTGGCGGTCGCGCTTCAGCCTCTTCAATCTCTGTGCGGACAAAAGCAGGTGAGGTGAATGAGGCAGGATGGCAGGAGGTGACCCGGAATCCTGGGCCCCGAGCAGCACTGGGAGAAATGCGATGGTGGCGAGCCGCAACCAAACATTGTTCCATAGAAGAAGCAGGCACCTGCTACTCTGAGAGTTCTACCGGCTACAACTTATTGTTGCGATTGGCCGCTCACGCACCACGCAGGAAGTGGTCCCGATGCATCACCGAGTTTCGAATTTATGCCGGCCCGGGCAAGCGAATCATTCGTTCTCCGCACTTACCCGTTCCGTGAGGCGGACCTGATCGTCAGTTTCTTCACGCGAGATCAAGGCAAGCTGCGAGGGATTGCGCGAAGAGCCCGGAAACCGAAAAACACCTTCGGATCTGGTTTGGAACGGCTTTCACTGGTGAATCTGTCGTACTCACAGAAAGAAACGCGAGAACTCGTCAATCTCAACGGATGCGACTTGCTGCAGTCGCAATTCGACCTCGTGACTGATTTCGACGCCAGTGTTGCCCTGGATTACATCGCGGAAGTCAGCGACCATATGCTGCCTCCGAATGAACCGAACGAGCGTTTCTTCCGGCTTCTCGCGACCGTCCTCGACTACATGCATACCAAGGCGGCGGGTGCGATGTGGGCCGCAATCAGCTACTTCACGCTTTGGGCAACGCGACTCTCGGGATTCCTCCCCGACCTGGAAAATCAACCTGACCGCAACCTGAGCGCCACTTCGCGGGATCTTGCCCAGAGCATGCTTCGCCATCACATTGCGGAATTGCCCGAACGCACCTGGAATAAGGACACGGCCTTAGATTTGCGACGCTTTCTCATCGCCCGGATGGAAGAACACGCAGAGCGTCGCTTTCATACGCCAACTTTGCTTGAGGGTCTTTGACGCTCGATAATGGACACCTTTCAAGACACAATCTTCAAACTGAAACGCTATTGGGCCGATCGCGGCGCCGTAATCCAGGAGCCCTACGACTTGGAGGTGGGCGCGGGTACGATGGCTCCCGAGACATTCCTTCGGGTGCTGGGCCCGAGACCTTACAAGGTCGCCTATGTACAACCGAGCCGGCGCCCGGCGGACGGCCGCTACGGCGAAAATCCCAACCGGCTGTACAAGCACCAGCAGCTACAGGTCATCCTGAAACCGAGCCCTGACGACGTCCTCGAGCAATATCTCGGAAGCCTGGAGGCGATCGGGATCGATCTTCGAAAGCACGACATCAAGTTCGAGGAAGACAACTGGGAAGCTCCTACTCTGGGTGCTTGGGGTGTCGGCTGGCAGGTGATGCTGGACGGCCTCGAGATCACGCAGTTCACATATTTCCAGCAGTGCGGCGGCATGGACCTCGATCTGGTTCCCGCTGAAATTACGTACGGGCTCGAGCGCATCATCGCGTTTTTGCAGAACGTGGAGAGCGTGTACGAGATTGAGTGGGCTCCGGACGTGAAGTATGCGGATGTACGGCTCGCGGATGAGGAGCAGTTCTCAACTTATAACTTCGAAACGGCAGATGTCTCATTTCTCTGGAAAGCATTCGAGCTACACGAGGCGGAATGCCAGCGGCTTTTGCAACTTTTCGCCAACACGAAGGACCGCCGCCGTTTCCCTGTTCTCCCCGCTTACGATCAGGCGCTGAAGTGTTCGAATCTCTTCAACCTCCTTGATGCACGGGGTGCTATCAGTGTCACCGAGCGAGTCGGAGTCATCGGCCGCGTCCGCAAACTGGCGGTTGGTGTTGCCGAGGCCTGGGTGGCGCAACAGAGCCCATCCGAAGAGGAGGCTGCGTAAGTGGCCGATTTCCTTCTCGAGATCGGAACCGAAGAGATTCCGGACTGGATGATCGATGGAGCCTTGGCCGACGTTCGTGCCAAGTTCCAGGCTGCTTTTGCTGAGTTCGGAGGAGATGCGCTTCGGACAGAAGCGACTCCGAGACGTTTGGTGCTCTTAGCGGAGAAGCTGTTGGACCGCGCCCCGGACGCCCAGATTGTCGCGCAGGGTCCCTACCTCTCCGCCGGTCCTAAAGCGGCGGAAGGCTTCGCGAGGAAACAAGGCATCACAGTCGATCAGCTCGTCAAAATGCAGGATGCGAAAGGCGAACGCTACGCTTTCCACCAGCACGTCAAGGGGCAAGCTGCCGAGCAGGCACTCCGGGAGAAGTTGCCGGCAATCATCACGGGTATCCAGTTCCCGAAGACGATGACATGGACCGGGAAGGGCGGCGTTCGCTTTATCCGTCCCATCCGCTGGATCCTGGCATTGCTGGATGACCAGGTCATCTCCTTTGAGATTGCGAACGTAAAATCAGGAAACACCTCGCGCGGACACCGCATTCTCGGATCGAAGAGTCCGGTGCCCGTTACGGTGAGTACCTATCAACAGGCGCTCCGAGAAAACTTCGTCATTGTGAGAGCGGAGGAGCGCCGCGCCCGCATCGTATCGGCTCTTGGAAGCGACGTCCATCATGATGCGGAGCTTCTGGCAACGCTCGTATACTTCACCGAGTGGCCCTCAGTCATCCGCGGTAGTTTCGACAGCAGTTACCTGCAGTTGCCGCGCGAGATTCTCTCGACCGTCATGCGCCACCATCAGCGCTACTTTTCGGTGGTAGAGGCGGACGGATCGCTTCGGCCCGAGTTCGTAGCGGTGACAAACACGGACGGCGATCCCGATGGACTGATTCGGCGTGGAAATGAGCGCGTGCTGCGTGCCCGATTTAACGACGCACGGTTCTTCTGGGAAGTAGACCAGCGCCGAAGTTTGTCCGACCGCTTGCCTGATTTGGACAAAGTAACTTTCCAGGCCAAGCTGGGCAGCTATGGAGCGAAGGCGAAGCGCATGGAATCGCTCGCGGGTGAACTGGCCGATGCGCTCAACGCGAATAAGGAGACTGCAACACGCGCAGCTTTGCTCGCGAAATGTGACCTTACGACCGACATGGTGAAGGAGTTCACCGAGCTTCAGGGCGTTGTTGGCGGCCTTTACGCGAAGGCCCAGAACGAAAGCGAAGCGGTTGCAAGCGCCATCTATGACCATTACAAGCCGGTCAGCATGGAAGACTCAATCCCGCGTACCCTGGAAGGCCAGGTTGTCGCGCTGGCAGACAAGGTCGACACGCTGCGCGAGTGCTTCAGGATCGGTTTGGTCCCGACCGGTTCGAAAGATCCGTTTGCACTCCGACGGGCCGCTCAGGGCGCGGTCAAAATCCTCTTCGAAGGAAGACTGGATATGGAACTGGCAGGGTTGTGCGAAGGCGTTCCCGGATTGCTGCCCTTCATAACGGAGCGCATCGAGTTCTATCTCCGCGAACTCCGGAATTTTGCGTATGACGAAGTCAAGGCGGTTCTCGCGGTTCCGTTCGGGTCGCTGCCCGACTTGGAGGACCGGACCGAGGCCATCCACTACATTCGCCCGACCGGGGATTTCGAACCTCTTGCTGCCAGCTTCAAGCGCATCAAGAACATTCTCAGGCAAGCCGAAGTGGAACACGCCGCCGGAGTGAAATCGGAGTTGCTCCAATCCGGCCCGGAAAAGGATCTGTTCGAGGCGTTTGAAAAAGTTCGAGAGCAGGCGGCACAAACGGGTTCCTACCGTGAGAAGTTGGCCCACATCGCCTCGCTTCGCCCGAAAGTGGATTTGTTCTTCGATAAAATTCTTGTAAACGATCCAGACCCGGTGATACGACAGAACCGGCTCGCGCTGCTTTATAGCCTGCTGACCGAGTTCTCGATCATCGCTGACTTTTCCGAAATCGTTACTGAAGGCCCGAGCGCCTGAGTGACAATCATGAAGGCTCAAGTAGACAGCAGGAGACACACGAATTGACAAAGAAATACGTATATTCGTTCGGCGGAGGCACCGCCGACGGTGACGGCAAAATGCGCGACATCCTTGGCGGCAAGGGTGCCGGCCTCGCGGAGATGTGCAAGGCGGGCGTACCCGTCCCCGGTGGATTCACTATTTCCACGGAAGTTTGTAATCTCTTTTTCGAGAACGGCAACAAGGTTCCCAAAGAAGTCGACGACCAGATTCACGAAGCACTGAAGAAGCTGGAAGACCTGATGGGCAAGAAGCTCGGCGGCGTTGATGATCCGCTGCTGCTGAGCGTGCGTTCCGGTGCGAAGTTCTCCATGCCGGGCATGATGAACACCATCCTGAACCTCGGCCTAAACGATAAAACCACTGAGGGTCTGGCGAAGAAAACAGGCAATCCGCGGTTCGCCTACGACTGCTATCGCCGGTTCATTCAGATGTTTGGTGAAGTTTCGCTCGGTATCGAGATGGAGAAGTTCGACCACATCTTCGATGCGCGCAAGGCCAAAGTCAAAGCCAAGCTCGACACGGATCTTACCGCCAGCGATCTGCAGGCGATCATTGCCGATTACAAAAAGCTGGTGAAGAAAGAAACGGGCAAAGAGTTCCCGCAGGATGCCCTCCAGCAGCTGCTGATGTCGCGCGATGCCGTGTTCAACTCGTGGAACACGCCCAAGGCACAGTATTACCGCCGCATGGAGAAGATTTCGGACTCCATCGGAACTGCGGCGAATGTTCAGGCCATGGTGTTCGGCAACATGGGCGACAACTCGGGCACGGGCGTCGGTTTCACCCGCAACCCGTCCACCGGCGAAAAGGTCTTCTACGGTGAATTCCTCGTGAATGCGCAAGGAGAAGACGTGGTCGCCGGCATCCGCACACCCCAGCCCATTTCTGAATTGGAGACGGTCATGCCGGCTGCGTACAGGCAGCTCCGGGACATCACCAGCAGCCTCGAAAAGCACTATCGCGATGTGCAGGACTTCGAGTTCACCATCGAAGAAGGCAAGCTGTACATGCTGCAGACCCGCAACGGTAAACGGACGGGTCCCGCGGCTGTTCGCATCGCCGTTGACATGGTGGAAGAAGGCCTGATCACGAAGGAAGAGGCGGTCGGGCGCGTTGCTCCCAACCAGCTCGATCAGTTGCTTCACCCGGTTCTCGATCCGGCCACGCGCAAGGGTCTGCAAAAGATCGCGACCGGTCTGCCGGCCTCCCCTGGCGCTTCGGTGGGACGTGCTGCGTTTTCTTCTGAAGATGCGGTTACTCTGTCAGCGAAAGGTCCCGTGGTTCTTGTTCGCAAGGAGACCACTCCGGACGATATTCACGGCATGGACGTCTCCAAAGGCATCCTCACCGCTGTCGGCGGTTTGACCAGCCATGCGGCCGTCGTGGCCCGCGGTATGGGACGCCCCTGCGTGGTTGGCGCCTCCACGATTTCCGTTCACGAAGGCAAGAAGCAGGCGGTCATCAACACCGGCGGCAAGAATCTGGTCCTGAAGGAAGGCGATTGGATCTCGCTCGATGGATCGACGGGCGAAGTTTATCTTGGCCAGTGCAAGACGAATGAGCCCGACCCGAAGTCACACTATTTCGCTTCGTTCATGGAATGGGCCGATCAATTTCGCGGCGA